>Ga0209160_1001850_pt1 | contig 17823 bp, 15 predicted proteins | sample GraSoiAngelo_153_FD_186167 | JGI IMG/M metagenome (GOLD analysis project Ga0209160, IMG submission 186167) | Grasslands soil microbial communities from the Angelo Coastal Reserve, California, USA - 14_1009_12_40cm (SPAdes) (version 2) | ecosystem: Environmental > Terrestrial > Soil > Grasslands ... | reverse complement strand
GGCTCGGATGCGGTCCATCGCGTAGTCCAGTTCCATCGCCGTCTGATAGGGGCGGTTGGTGGTCATGGCATCGAGTGTGTCAGCAACGCCGATGATGCGCGCCATCAGCGGAATCTGCTGGCCCTGCAGGCCGTAGGGATAACCGCGGCCGTCCATATGCTCGTGGTGCAGCTCAATGCCCGGGAGCATTTCCTTCAACTGTGAAACCGGGCGCATGATGTTCGCGCCCTTCACGGTATGCTGCTTCATCAACCCAAATTCCTCGGGCGTGAGCGAGCCGGGCTTTTTCAGCACGCGGTCTTCGACACCGATTTTTCCGACGTCGTGCAACAACGCCGCAATGCGCAGCTTGTCCAGCTCTTCCGTGCTGAGTCCCAGCTCCTGGCCGATCAGCGTCGAATACTTGGCCACGCGACCGGAGTGACCGCGCGTGTACGGATCCTTTTCGTCGATGGCCGCGGCGAGCATGCGGATCGATCCGATAAACAGCTCGCGATTCTCTTCGGCGGCTTCCTTCAGGCGCTCGATGTATTCCTCGATGTCGCCTGCCATCTTGTTGAAATTTTCAGCGAGCTCGCTAATCTCCGAAGCCCCGCGGACGGGCGAGCGTTGGTGAAATTCGCCACGGCTGATCGCGCGGGTGGAGGCTGCCAACCCGCGGATGGGCTCGCTGATGCCCACGGCAAAGAAATACCCGACGAGAATGGCGGACAGAATGACCACCACGACGAACGCCAAGGCCTGCTGGTTCAGCTCGGTGACCCCGGTGTCGGTCTGCGCCTGATCAAGGCTCCGCTGAGCGATGACTGCCCAATTCACTTCAGGAAGAGTGCTGTAGGTTCCGATCATCTCGATCGGGTGTTTCTTGTCCGTTTCGGTAAATCGCACCGTTTCCGTGTTGCGGAGCTCCTGCGGTAGCGCTTTCACCTGAGCCACCAGGGAGTTGCTGCTGACGTCCGCACCAGGAACAAAGTTTTTTGTGTCCCAGTGCGCTACCAGGCGGCCGTTGTGATCCACCAGGAAAACAGTGCGTTCCCGCACGCTGGCTTCCTGCAAACGGTGAACGATGGAATCCAGGGAAACGACCGCAGCCAGCATGCCCGTAAAATTGTCGTTCACGTCTTTCAAGGGCACGGCCACGACGAAGGCCGGCCGGTTTTCCGGTGCCAGCGCCAGAGGATCGCTTCGAAACTTGACCACCTGCAGCTGCTGAGATTGCATACAGGTTACGAAAGCGCGCTGCAGCGCTCTCTTTACGAAAGGATCCTCCTCGGCCCGGAAATTTCCCTGTGATGCGGTCGAGCCCTTGCCGGATTTGCCGACGGCCGTGAGGTAGATAAACGTACTGCGATTGCTCTGGACAAATTCCTCCAGCAGGCGGGTGACCTTAGGTTCCACCACGGCATCCTCGACGTTGTCGCTGAGACCCGTAAGAGCGAGAATCTGGCGCTCGCTCAGGAGCTGTTGCGTCAGATTGGATTCGAACAGCTGGATTTCCTGCGCCAGCGACCTGGTTAGGTCGGTCTGCTGGACGCGCTCGGTATCCACCAGCTTGTCCTGGCTCAGCTGCAATACTTGGCGGTGGTAGAGACCAATGGGAAGTGCGCTGACCAGCAAAAGCGCTCCCAGAACGAGCCAAAGGATGCGCACTCGTCCGGCGCGCACACGTTCCCAACGAGATTTGGCTTCCAGCGACATCTCGACTATTCATTTTAAGAGAACCGGTGGGACTTAGGCGCTCCGGTAGCGCTCCGCGTCGCGCATGTGCAACTGGCACTTTAGTACTAGAGGCCGAAAAAGTGCACAATCACGGCGTGTTCTGTGGCACACCGGTTCACGGGCACCGTTCAACAGGCACGTCAATTCCTCCCTCGGCCTGCCCCACAACAAATACCAACAGTCCAGAACTGAACGGTGAAAACCGCGTGCCGCGGCTACTCCCGCTTCAAAGGCCGCTCCATGATGTCCCGAATCGCGTCCTGCGGCGACTTGCCCGCGTGCAGAATTGCGTCAACCTGAGCCGTGATCGGCATTTCGATCCGATGTTCACGGGCCAGGTGGGCGACCAGCAGGGGCACGGTCCACGCCGGGTGCCGGTACCCGTGGTCGGTCGGCGCCGTGGGCATCAGTTCGGTCAACTGCTCGGCGACCGCGTCCCGTTCACGGGCCAGCGCCAACAACGGCGCAGCGGTATTCACGCCCTCGGCAACCATTCGCATATTCGCGAGGATCTCGAGGAGAAGTCGTCCTTTGCCAAGTTCGATTCCCACGAAGCGATTGCGGCTGAGCGAGCCGGTGCAAGTGAGAACCAAATCGCCCAACCCTGCTAGACCGCTGAGCGTCTCCGGGCGAGCCCCCAGGGCCACCGCCAAACGGGCCATTTCGGCCAGGCCGCGCGTGATCAGCGCCGCGAGCGCATTCGAACCGAGGCCCAGCCCCTGACAAGCCCCGGCGGCAATCGCCATCACATTTTTCATCGCGCCGGCGAGCTCCACGCCCAGAACGTCGTCGTTCGTATAGAGACGGAAGGCGGGGCCGGCAAACTCTTCCTGCAGCTCGGCGGCGAGCGCGGCATCCCGCGAGGCCAGAACGACGGCCGTAGGCTCGCCACGAGCGGCCTCCGCGGCGAAGGATGGTCCGGAAATCACCGCAATGCGCGGCGCAAATTTCGGCGAGACGACCTGCGCGATCACTTCGCTCATTCGCAGGTGCGTTGATGGCTCAAGGCCCTTGCTGGCGCTGACGAAACTTGCGCCGGAAACGACAAAGGGAAGTGCGGAAACGTAAACCGCGCGAGCATCAGCCGAGGGCGTAGCGCCGACGATGACCTGCGCGCCAGAGAGTGCGGTTTCCAATTTAGGATGAACTCGAACGCTCTCAGGCAATTTCGAGCCGGGAAGATAGGTCTTGTTTTCACGATCGCGGCCGATCGACTCGGCCAGTCCGGCGTTGTGCACCCAAAGCGAGATTTCGTGGGGCATGCGGCTGCGTGAAAGCACGATTGCCAGCGCAGTACCCCAGCCTCCGCCACCCAAAATGGCAATGCGCGTCATTCGCCGTCCTTCTTCGTTCCGAAGGAAAACCGCGGCTCGGTGCCTTCGACGAGCCGCTGAAGATTGCCGTCATGTTTGTAAATCACCAGCAGAGCGATGCCCAAGGTTCCTCCGTCGATGATGATCGGCGGCGCATGACGCGGCGCCCACAGAAAATAGATGAGCAGCGGCATGGCCGCGGCCGCCGCGATGGAACCCAGCGAAACAAAACGCCAATAGGCTACGCAAAGAAGGAAGAGCAACAGGGCGACGACGGCTGCAAGCGGGCATAGGGCAAGAAACACGCCGAGCGCTGTGGCCACGCCCTTGCCGCCTCTGAATCTGATCCATATCGGGAAGCAGTGTCCCAGCAGTACCGCGATAGCGCCCATCATCATCCAGGTAGCGCTCTCGTTGGTGAAACGACCGGCGAGCCAAACGGCTGCTGCGCCCTTTGCTGTGTCGAAGACCAGCGTGAGAGTCCCAGCCAACGGGCCCACGACGCGCGCGACGTTGGTTGCGCCGATGTTGCCGCTGCCAACTTTGCGCACATCCATGCCGCCGAATAATTTCGCGAGGAGCAGCCCGAAGGGAATCGAGCCAAGAAGATAAGCGGCAAAAGGGATCAGAAAGGCCATGGGCGAGACTCCGGCATGCTCCGTCAGGCCTCCGCCACGAACGGAAGACTTTCGAGCGTAGTGTACTCCGCGCCGGAGGGTTTTAGCTTGCTTTCGATCAGATGAAACTGACTAGTGCGGAGCGAACCAAGCTCGCGCGCCGCGTTCTCCTGAATCGCGGCGCGAAGTTTCTCCGGCAGCCCGGAAGACCCGAATCGCGCGAGTGTCAGATGCGGCGAAAAAGGCCGCTGTTCCCGCGGGATGCCAAGTCTTTCCGTGGCCTTGTCGATAGCGGCCGACAAGGTCTTCAAATTCGGCGAAGCCTCGATGCCCGCCCAGAAAACGCGAGGATGTTTTTCGTCGGGGAAAAAGCCGAGACCGCGAAAACGGAGTGTTACAGGTCGATCGGAGCGCACTGTGGCGAGAGCGCTTCGAATGGCTGCGAGTTTTGTTTCGCAGACTTCACCGATGAATTTAAGCGTCAGGTGAAGATTCTCCGGACGCACCCAGCCAGTTTCGGGCGAGATGGCCTGCAAGGACTTGAGCAAGGCCGCTAGATTTTCTCGCACCGCGACCGGAATCTCCAGCGCGATAAACAAGCGCATGGGAGGTCAAGACCTTTTGGCACTACGTGCCGGCGGCTCCCCTCCGTTGTAGAGGAAATGGATGCGCACTAGATCGAGCGCCAGTTGCGAGGCATGCCAGCGAATGGCTTCGCGATCGCCCGGAAAGACCACGCCACGCTCTTTCACGCCACCGGCATGCGACAGCGCGATGTGCACCGTGCCGACCGGTTTTTCTTCGCTGCCGCCGCCCGGGCCGGCAATGCCGGTGATGCCCATGCCCAGCGTGCTTCCCACCTGGCGTCGAATGCCCTCCGCCAGCGCCATCGCTACTTCACTGCTAACGGCCCCTTTCGTCTGAATGAGTTCCGCTGGGACGTCCGCCCAGGCCGTTTTCAGCTCATTGCTGTAGCTCACGACGCCGCCCAAGAAATACGATGAGCTGCCCGCGATGCTGGTGAGCCGCTGGGCCAGCAGCCCGCCGGTGCAGCTTTCCGCGGCGGAGATAGTAGAGTTATTCCTCGTCAGCAGGCCCGCCACGACTTCCTCCATTGAAGAGCCGTCTCGCGAGAAGATGCGGTCGGCCAGTGCGATCTCGAATCCCTGTACGATTTCGTCCAGCGTTTTTTGCGCCTGCGCTGCGTCGTCGGTCCAAACCCGCAAATGAATCTGAATCTCTCCCGGCGCGGCCAGAATCGTGGTGTTCACCTCGGCGTAGCGCGTGTAAATGGGTTTGATGCGCTGCTCGACGCTAGATTCGCCCATGCCCGCGACGCGCAATTCCCGGTGAAACATTCGAATGCTCGAGCTGCGCCGTTGCAACCGCGGCAAAATCTGCTCCTGATACATGGGCTTCAATTCGCGCGGCGGGCCGGGTAGCAGCGCGATGAAACGCCCCGCGTCTTCGAGCCATAGCCCGGGCGCCGAACCGCGCGGATTCTCGAGAATCTCCGCCCCTTCCGGGACCATCGCCTGCCGTACGTTTACCGCCGGCATCTCCCGGCCGAGCTGGCGGAAGCGCCCTTCGATGTAACGGAGGATTTCCTGGTTAAGGTGCAGCTTGCGGCCCAGAAGGTCCGCGACGGTTTCGCGCGTCAGGTCGTCTTCCGTGGGGCCCAGTCCGCCTGATGCGATGACCAGCTCCACGCGCTCCAGGGCTTCTTTGAACGCGGCGCTCAAATAATCCCGATTGTCCCCGACGATCGATTTGCGCACCACCTCGATGCCGAGCTTGTTCAGCTCTTCCGTCAGGAACAGCGAGTTCGTGTCCATGCGGTCGGGAGTCAGCAATTCCGAACCAACCGCGATGATTTCCGCTTTCATCTGTTTAGTTATCCGATCAATGGTAAACCGCGGACGTCCCAATCGAGCGTAAACAAGGCCTCCGTGGTGGCCAGAATCGCGCGGCCGGATGGCTGCAGTGCCATGCCCACAATGCCGGAGCCGCTGAGGACTACCTCGGCCTGAGCCTGCGGCGTAATCCGCACAATGCCGCGGCGGCCGGCATAAGAACCCGCCACATAAAGATTTCCGTCGCGATCCAAAGCGAGGCCCTGCGGCCGGCCGAGGCCACGGAAGAAAACGCTGACATCACCGCCTTGCGTGATTCGGTGGATGCGGTCAAAGCTGGAGGTCGTCGGCCCCGAAACGTACAGATCGCCGCTGGGATGAAATGCCAGGTGATACGCGGCGATGGAAGGCTCAAGCGTGGCAAAAACAAAAATCTCGCGGCTCGGGCTGATCTTGAAAACCGTGCCACTGCGGTCGCCAACGTACAGATTGCCGTTGTGATCAAACGCAATTCCCGTGGCGACGCCCATGCCTTCGATCCACTGCTCTGCGCGGCCATCGGGCGTGATGCGATGGATGGTACCGTCGTTGCGGCAGGAAACGAAGAGATTGCCCAGGCCATCGAGCGCCAGGCCGCTGGGATTCATCAAAGAAGTGATGAACGGCTTCACGCTGTAATTCGCCGTGATCTTGTAAAGCGAGACGGGGACACGCTGGCCTCGCGGGCCGGAAAACGTGACGTAAATGTTGCCGTCCGGATCGACCGCGGGGTTCGCGACGGGATGAAGGTTGTCCGCGATTTGCAGGCCGATGTGTACGGGATGCGGTTGGCTTTCGTGGCCGGCAGTGGCGACGAGCACCACTCCGCCGTTCGCACCTTCCGGAACACGCGCCACCAGACGGTTTTCGCTGGCCAGCGCGATGCTGGCTTCCGCTTCCCCGAAGCGCACCACCGGACGCGGCTGCGCGCTCGAGACGAAACCGCGCCCATGAATAGTAATCTCTCCGCCTGGAATGGCCGCTGTGGGCGCAACTCTCTCAATGTGCGGAATGCCATTTTTCTCTGCCGACGAGCCGAACCCGAATTTCATACCAGGCCAAAGTGAAACGTAAGCAAACCAAAGTGTAACGCGACACGCAGCAGAATTGCAGCGTAGATGCCCGCCATCCAGTCATCGGCCATGATTCCCCAGCCCGCGGGCAGTTTTTCCAGCCGGCGGATCGGCCATGGCTTCCAAATGTCGAACACTCGAAAAAGTATAAAACCCAGCAAGAGATATTTCCAATTGAGCAGACTGAACGCGGAGTAGAGACCGAAAACGGTGGCCTCGTCTGCTGGCAGGAGGCCCGTTGGCAACCCCACCGGCATGATCGCCAGCACCAGCGTTAAGTGCATGCCGGAGACTTCGTCAACAACGACATGTTGCGGATCTTTGAGCCCCGCATAGGTGGCGGTGCTGGAGCTACTCCAGACTCCCAGGAGGCCGACAGTTACGAGGGCTACCAAAGATGGAATCAGAAGAAGCGCCGGCGCCGTATGCCCTCGGAACATCGGCATATCGATGCCTAGGCCGCCGCTGCCGTGAAGGAAGATGAGTCCAATGATCAAGATCAGACTAACGGGGTGCGTAAGAATCGCAACGGCAATTCCGACCAGTGAACCGAACGTTCCGGGAGCCTTGGGGATGTATCCCACGCCGAAAGCAGTGGCGATTGCCAGCGCGAGTCGCGGCTTCTGGGGCGGTGTTTGGGGCGCTGCTGTGGCATCAGTGTTCGGCGTCATTCGGGTTGTCCAAGTCATTGTCCAAATCAGGGACAATGGTGTTCCCCTCGCCTGCAGCAATGTCATCTTCATTGAAAACTGGTTCGGAGACCACGTATTTCTCGCTGGCCCAGTTACCCAGATCCCGTTCCCGGCAGCGCTCGCTGCAAAAAGGGAAGTCCGTGTGGACCGCACTGTCAGTCGCTGCTTTGCAGATGGGGCACTTGTGCTTCATGGCGTGGTTCTCTTCTTCTCTGCCAACGCTGTTGTCCGGCTACTTGTCCCGACCTTGTCGGGTGGCCCCGGTGTAACGTCTTTCAGCACAAAGCGCAAAAAAAAACACAGAGGCCAAGGAAACGCTATCCTTGAAAGAAGAGTATAACTCACCCCCAAGTTCACACCACAATAAGGAGCTGGATTCCCGCCGCCACGCGAGGAGAGGTCATGCGGGGAAGAATCGACGAAGTTCGCCGATCTCGCTGCGCTCAGGATGACCGCGGCGGCGCGACAAGCCGCGAGAGCCCTCGCTTTGGTGGTAAGAAATGCCGATTAGCCAAGGACGCGGAGGCGTGCCCCGGTGGCGATGCGATGAAGCTTTTCGGCGGACGGAACCGGCGGCATGGGCACAGCGCTGGGGCCGGCCGGTGCGGCAGGCCGGGGCAGAATTTCGGCGACCCGGCCGATCAGGTCGTACGCGTCTGTCTTGGTAATTTCAACGCGGGTGACGTCGCCGGCTTCCGCGACTTCTCCGCCGGGCAGTTCAATGTCGGTGAGGTACAGCTTCCCGTCGATCTCCGGAGCCATGCCTTCCAGTCGCGCTTCCCAGACGAGAGGATTGTCCTTTGAAGGCCCTTCGATCAGCGCCATGAAAGTGCGCTTCTTCGAAGCGCGCGAGGTTGTCCTCAAATATCTCGCTCGCAGGTTCTCTCGTGAGATCTTTTTCTGAATGGCCATCAAGCGATGGCGACGATCGCTGATCGTTTCCGCATCCACTTTTTCCTCTAGCGCGTAGCTACCCGCGTTGTCCACGTCGGAATACTCGAAAACGCCCATCCAATCGAGGTTTGCCGTTCTTACGAAGTCGCACAACTCCTCAAAATCGTTTTCGGTTTCGCCCGGGAAGCCCACGATGAACGATGTGCGTAGTGAAACTCCGGGAATTGTCGTCCGAATGCGCTCCAGCAATTTCAAGAAGGCATCGCCGTTCGAACCGCGCTTCATCCGCGCCAGCACGTTGCGGCTGGCGTGCTGCAACGGCATGTCCATGTACTTGGCGAGCCGCGGATGCGCGGCAATCGCGTCGAGCAATTTCTGCGTGACGCGATTTGGATAGGCGTACAGAAATCGCACCCACAGCAAGTCGTCGGTCAGCGCAAGTTTTTCCAGCAATTGCGCGAGGCCGTCCCGCAGGCCCAAGTCTTCGCCGTAAGAAGTCGTGTCCTGGCCGATAAGGGTGATTTCCCGCGCGCCGGCCTTGGCCAGATTCTCCGCCTCGCGCACCACCGATTCGAATCGGCGGCTGCGAAACGCGCCACGAAGCTGCGGAATAATGCAAAACGTGCAGGGATGGTCGCAGCCTTCAGCGATCTTGATGTAGGCCGCGTGTTTCGGCGTGGTGACGATGCGCGCCGTCAGGTGGTGATAAAGAAACGCGGGCGGCTGCGCGGGGAGCACGCGAAGGTCGCCTTTCACCGCTTCCATTATTCGTTCAATTTCGCCTGTGCCCACCACCGCATCCACTTCCGGAACTTGTTCTAGAATCTGCGCGCGAAACCGTTCGACCAGACAGCCCGCCACAATCAGTTTTTTTGCCGCGCCGAATTTTTTGTGCTCTGCCATTTCCAGAATGGCATCCACGGACTCCTTTTGCGCCGACTCGATAAAGCTACAGGTGTTGACTACCAGTACTTCAGCTTCCTCGGCGCGCGGCGTAAGTTCATAGCCCTCGCGCTCAACAATACCCATCATCACCTCGCTGTCGACGAGGTTTTTGGGGCATCCCAGGCTGACGAATCCGACCTTAGTCATAAACTGTAAATTTACCGCTTTGCGCAACCCTCAATTGTAACATGAGCTGTTCATGTTGGTGTTTGTAGGCCGCGGCGGGCGACTACTCTTGGCACGGCAAAATTTGTCTCTAAAGTCCACGCAATGCCGCGCGAACCCGGTCGAGCAGTTGACGCAGGCGCGTCGTATCGCAAGGCCCGCCGCCGAAGCGCGCGTGGGCGTAGAGCTGCGTGAATTCCCGGACGACGGGGGCCAGACTTGGTGAATCCACCGCGGCAGCGAATTCTAGCGGTGTCTGCGACACATCGCGCATCAATCCGCGGCGCGCCAGTATTCGCAGCAGTTCCGCATAGAGCCGCGATGCAAGTTGGGGATCGGTGCGAACTATTTTGGATCGGCGCAATTGAAAAAACAAGCGGACGCGGCGGCTCAGTTCAGCGAGAAGATTGAATCGCAAGGCCACCAGAAAAAGCACCAGCGCGATCGGCAGCAAATAGCCCAGCACGCCCCGCTGAAGCTGCCACGATTTTATCCATTTCTTACCCGCGCGTTGCTTCCGTTCGAACCAGCCGCGCGCGGAGTCGCTCCAATTTCGCGAGCCCCGCTGCAGGTTCTGCGCCAGAGCCAGTTGGTGTGCGAAGTCGTAGCCGATTACCCACTCGCTCCAGGTGATCTCCATCCAGTCGGCGTACTGCCCTAGGCGCGTCAGGAAGCCGGTCTCATTTTCAGGACCAGCCGGTGTGGGATCGAATGTTTGCCAGTCCATGCGGGGAAAATAGACTTCTACCCAGCTGTGCGCGTCACTTGCGCGGACGATGTAATCTCCGCCCAGGTCGTTGTATTCGCCCGGCAAGAAACCGTTGACTTCGCGCGAAGGAATGCCGAGCGTGCGCAACATGATGGCCATCGCCGAAGCAAAGTATTCGCAGTGGCCCGCGTGAGTCTCAAATAGAAAATGAGCGAGCGGATCGTCCCCCGGCTTACCGATCAGATTCAAGGTGTAGGTGAAACGATTGTGCAGGTAGCTCTCGATCGCCACGGTCTTGTCGAAAGGAGTGATAGCATTCTTCGTAATCTGTTTGGCAAGCTCCGGAATGCGCGGATCAAGCGGAGGAAGCTGCAGATATGTTGCGGTGATATACGGAGGATAGTCCGTCAAAGCCGCGCGCAGCTTGACGGCATTGAGGGGAGGCAAGCTGGAAATACCGGCATACCGTACGGCACTGTAATTGTGGAAAGGATTCAAAAGCGTACCGGTGGAATCCCGAAGGATAGAAGTGCGGCGCATCGCGGCAAACGAGTTTCCGCCTTCACCGGTAAAATTTCCGCGAAGACGAGTGACTCTCCCGGGGACGAAAATGGCATCGGTGGCAAGCGGTTCGAGGTATATGGTGTAGAACATGCCAGGATCATGCGAATCGGTCTTGGGTGTCGAATCCGTGGAAATCCACCCATCCTCTTTGGGCTTCAGTTCTTCCGGCTTGTGATCCGAAGAAGTCCACCGCCTCCCGTCAAAGGTCGTGAGCGCAATGCCCCTCCAGCGCAGCCGGTCGTAACTGACTGGCTTACCCGTTTGCACGCGCATTACTACTGCGGAATTCCTTTTGATTTCGCCGATTTGACCGAGCTCGACGTTTTCGGTGAAGCCGGTCATAAGCGAAGGGCTGAAGCTGGCGCGGCCGAGATATCCGGCGCTGAAACGCGGAAAAAAGAAAAACAGCACGCCACCAAGGACGATGGATCCGACCGCCACGCTCAGAGCCGCAAGACTCAGCGCGCGATTCAATTTTCGATCGCGCTCGGTGTGCAGATGGAGAGCAGGCGAGACGGCGCCGACGGCTCCGCGGCGTAATTCCATCCCGACGAAAGTGGAAATACCAAACAGGAGAAAGATGAAAAAAAGAATCAGGAAAGTGGTATCGACGGTAAGAACGGCCGCGGCAAGAATAGCCGCGAAAGACAGCATGCAGAGAAACAGCGCGTCACGGTCCGTGACAGCGCTATAGAAACGTACGATGGTGACGAAAATCAGAAAATGGACCGCTCCCAGGAGCGCGGCGAATAGCGGCGGATTGGCCGAGTTGCCAACAGAGAAACGTGAGAGAAACAAGGCGTCCACGGGGAAGAATGCCAGGTAAGCGAGGACGCACCAGGTTGCGGCGCGATGTGAAATTTCGGCCGGGCGCCCATGCCACGAGCGGAAGCCTTTAAAGAGCACGGCGAGTGGGGCCGCAAAGCTAGTGATGACATCCAGCTTCCCGGTGCTCACCAGCGTGAGAGTCGAGGTAAGAATCAGGAGCGAAAGCGACGTGCGGAAGAAACGCTCGGCCGGCAGCGCGGGGTCACTCGAAGTCGTGATGGACGCAGCCATGGCTCACTTTTATCGTAGCACTTGGGGTGCACCGCACAAAGGTGGCGGGGCGAAAGGATAACTCTTTAGCGCTAGCCGGGAATGAGAGTGGGCGGCCAAAGCGGCGCGGGCGACTTTCCTAGTAAGGTTAGAAACGGGCAGGCTGGAGATGTCACGGAGCGGAACCTGCTTTGCGCCCGTGATGCGGGGGAGTTTTTTTACGTCGATGAGGAAGGGCAAGACGGTGATGGCGCGGTACGTTACCGTGTGACGGACTTTGCCGGTGGGTACCAGTTGCCACTTGCGGTTTTGCACTCCGGGAATGCGCCTTCGCAGGAACGCCAGGAGATACCCGGCTGGCTCTGCGGTCACCGGGAGCGTCGGGAAATGCCACATATTTGAAACCAGCGTCGGCACGTGATCGGCCGAGGCTTTCTCTTTTGTTCGCTTCGGCGGTGGATACAGAATAGTTTGGCCTTTTCCATCTACGAATACGGCAGCGACCAGAGTGACTTCCACGGTGGTGTGCTTTATCCGTTTTTCCGGTAAGGATTCGGCGATGCCCAGCCTGCGCCCTTCGCAGTATTGGGCGACGGGGCAGAGCAGACATTGCGGCGATCTTGGAGTGCACACAGTTGCGCCAAGTTCCATGATGGCCTGATTCCAATCACCCGGGTATTTCGGTTCGAGCAAGCCATCCGCTGTTTTTTGCAACTCTTGCCAACGCTGTGACTCGCGGAGGTCTCCGCGAATGGCCCCCAGGCGTGCAAGGACGCGCGCGACATTGCCGTCGAGGACGGCGTGTTTTTCGCCAAAGGCCATACTGAGAATCGCCGCGGCTGTGTAGTTTCCGATGCCGGGCAAGGTGAGAAGATCCTTCAAGCGCGTTGGAAATTCTCCGCCGTACTTGGCAACAATTTCCTGCGCGGCCTTCTGCAGATTGCGCGCGCGGCTGTAATAGCCTAGACCTGCCCACCAGCGCAACACTTCTTCCTGCGGCGCAGTGGCGAGCATGCGCACGTCCGGAAAGCGCTGCAGAAATCGTTCATAGTATGGAATAGCCGCCGCAACGCGGGTCTGCTGCAGCATGATTTCGGAAAGCCAGATGCGATAGGGATCTTTCGTCCGCCGCCAGGGCAGGTCACGCTGAAATCGGCGGAACCAGTAAAGCAGTTGTTTTCGAAATGTAGCGAGTTCCTTGCTGTTTAGCATCATATTGTTGGCTCATTCTCGCACAGCTCCAGTCGGACAGACATTCTTGTCTGTCCGCTTCCTCAATATTTTGCTGGACGAAGTGGACAGGCTGGAATGCCCGTCCCCCATTACTGCACAGGATCGTCGAGGAAGACGACATACGAAGAACTCCACACCGAGGCGGGGACGGAGCCGTGGGGCTGGCTGGTAACGATGATTTTGAAAAGCTCGGGCGAGGCGGCTAGATCGGCCATGAGCGATTGGTGGGGATCGGATGGTAGGGGTTGCGCGATCGCCAGGTGCTCGAGAATGGCGAAAATGATTTCGTCGGCGGGGGCTAGCGGAGTTTCCACGCCGGCAGTCCGGAATTGCAGCAAAGAATTGTTTTCGTAAAAGTGCCAGGCCAGGCTGGCGCAGATAGTGACGGCGCGCTCGAAACGCTCATTCGTCGCAGCCAGTCCCGGTCTCAGACAGGAGGATTCTTCCTCGGATAGATGGGGATCGAGGACCAGGAGGATGCGGCAATCATCTTCACGCGTGAATTCGCGGACCATCAATGAACCAGAGCGCGCGGAAGCTTTCCAATGCACGTGACGCGCACTGTCCGTGGGGAGGTAATCCCGCAGCGCATAGAGATCCTGGCCGCGGCCTTTCGTAAGGCTTTCCAGCGCCCCCTGCAGGCCGGGCAGGATTTCCATGTATTCAGCACCTGGTTCGACGGATGGATAGACCAGCGCTTCCGTTTTCAAGTTGATTTGGCGCGCTTTCCGCAGGAAGCCAAAGGGGAAACGGGTCACGATGCGGAAAGCATCCTGACGATAGATGCCGCGCCGCGGGAAGGTCATGGGAATGGTTTGCTGCACGCGGTCGTGTTTTGGAAGATAAGGAAAGTACACCGGCGTTTCGAGCATAGCGGCGGGGGCCTGTTTTGTCTTGGTGGCTTCGAGGCGCAGTGAAAACGAAGGCAGCGTCAACTTTTCGTTCCCCAGCTCGGCCATCACACGAACCGGCTGGCCCGCGAAAATATGTTCGGGCAATACGAGCCGCATTTCGATGCCCGAGAGGGTGATGGAAGAGAGAATGCCGGACATCAAAACCAGTGCGATGAGGCTCGCAAGAATCAGGAAGAGGAGATTGTTTCCGGTGTTCAGCGCCGCGAGTGCGACAAGAAGGATCCCGCCGAGATAGATCCAACCCTCGAGGGTGATGCGGTACTCCATTTTGTAACCGATCCAGCGAAGCGGCGTGCGCTTCGCCAGGATGGGAACGAGCGTCACTCCCACCCAGCCGGCAATGGCCAGCGCGGCGAGCGCCGAAGTGCTGGCGAGCGCGAAGTGGCCCAGTTCCGCGGCGGCCCCGGAATACAGGGCCAGAAGGAGTGCAGCCGTGAGTGCCGTGATCGAGAGAAAGAACGCCCGCACGGCGGGGCGGTCAGCCTTGGCCCAGAGTTGCGCGATGGTTGATGGCACGCTCACAGCCAGGCGATCATAAAGGGACGGGTACGGATTCAACGATATCGCGAAGAACGGAATCGGTGGTTTCCGATTTTTTCTGCAACGAGGCATGGCGCGAACTGGCGACAACACGGTGAGAGAAAACCGAAACGGCGAGCTGTTTGAAGTCGTCGGGGAGGCAATAGTCGCGGCCATCGAGATAAGCGCGGGCCTGTGCACCGCGCTGAAGCATGAGTGTGCCACGCGGGCTGACACCCAAAGCCAGCTGTTCACTCTTGCGCGTGCGATTGACGATTTCGAGAGCGTAGTCGTGCAGGCTGGAGTCGACTTTGACGTGCGCGACGGCGTCCTGCATGGCCAGCACATCGCTGACATCCACAATCGGGTCGAGCGAATCGAGAGGATTATCGCCAACACGCTTGCGCAGAATTTCCTTTTCGGTTTCGTGCGAGGGATAGCCCATTTTGATGCGCATTAGAAAGCGGTCGAGCTGCGATTCCGGCAAGGGATAGGTGCCGTGATGTTCGACGGGATTTTGTGTGGCGATCACCAGAAACGGCTGCGGCAGTGGGAGGGTCTTGCCGTCGACAGTGACCTGCGCTTCGTTCATGGCTTCGAGAAGAGCGGATTGCGTGCGCGGAGTGGTGCGATTGATTTCGTCGGCCAGGACGACGTTGGCAAAAATTGGCCCGGAGCGAAATTCAAATTCGCGCGACTCGGGATTGTAGACGCTGACGCCGAGAACATCACTGGGAAGCAGGTCCGAGGTGAATTGGATGCGCTGAAAGCTGCAATGAAAGGATTTTGCGAGAGCCTGAGCGAGAGTCGTTTTGCCGACGCCGGGAACGTCTTCGATGAGCAGGTGACCGCGCGCAAGCAAAGTGATCAGCGCGAGCTGGATGGCCTCTTCTTTGCCGTAGATGGCGCGCGCGATGGAGCGCTGAAGCTGCGAGACGACTTGGGAGGTGGCAGTCGGCATTGGTTGAAAACCCGCGTCCTTCCTGTTACAAATAGATGGCGGTTCAAAGCGTCGCGGCCACGCAAGACGGGCGACTAGCTCAGTTGGTTAGAGCGCTCCCCTCACACGGGAGAGGTCAAAGGTTCAAGTCCTTTGTCGCCCACCATTCCTTCTCATTCTCCCACCACCGGTCGGGAACGTGCAGTCGTCGTGCGACTTTTGTGCTGAACTTGTTATTTAGGAGCAAGTGGAAACAAGGTTTCGCGACATGGCACGATAGCCGCCTGGAGTGCGATGCGGTGGTCGGAGCAGGAGCGGCCGGCTTCGATATAGGTTTCCGTCATTTGCGAATTTCCTGCTCTTCGCAGCACCTCTTTCATCTCCTTGTCGAAGGAGAGCTTCCAGTCGTGAGATTAAACAATTACGACGGGGCAAGTCTTCAAGGCTGCGGCATAGTCCAAAGTATTTCCACTCCGCGGCGTTTTCCTCCGCTTCGGCTGGTAACCCCGCAGGCGTCGCGCCCCCAGTCGCAAAGCTGCGGACGGAAACATGTCAACCCGGTGCGCTTCCTGGGGGTGAGCCTCGCGCCGTGGGAGAGGATGTCAGGCGGCAAGCATTAAGTTTCAGCATGGAACCATTTTGGTTCAAGAGGAGCGGTCTTGTATAGTGCTCCAATGGCGAGCTTGCTGCGCACCATCGAGTTTCTAGGCTTGGGCCTGTGGCTGGGGAGCGACGTGTTCCTGAGCTTTGTCGTGGCGCCGGGGGCGTTTCGGATTTTAGCGAGCCGGGACCAGGCGGGGGCGATGGTGGGGTACGGGTTGGGGCGGATGCACATGATCGGAGTGGTGTGCGGGATTGCCATTCTGCTGGCTCGTTTGTTGAGAACGCGCACGTTCGCGAGTCTTGCGACGCCGGCGGCACTGTGTGTGGTCCTGATGATGCTGCTCACAGTCGTGTCACAACATGCGGTTAGCCCCAGGATGGCGGCGCTACGCGTGCAGATGGGATCAATCCAGGCGACCGTGGCAGACAGCCCATTACTTGCGGAGTTCAGCCGATTGCACCGGGCTTCGGTTTCACTGGAGAGCGGCGTACTGCTGGCGGGATTGGCGGCTATGTATTTGATGGCGAAAGATTTAGGTGCTGGTCACTAAAAGCCAGGTAACCAGGTTGATGACTTGACAATATTCCTTCATTTTGCACAGGTTCATTCTAAAAGGTCATAGCGCACCAAATTTGCACAACAACCCGCTACTGGTTCCGATCGTGCCTAGCGAAGAGCGCCGCGTTAAATCCCAGTCTCTACCGAGGGAGGCGCTTGCTGGCGGGGCGTTTGGGCTTGGCGGGCTTGCGCCTGCGGGCTTGGGCGGGGCGGATCTTGCGCGCCGCGGCGCTGCCGGCGCGCTGACAGGCGCGCCACATGTACCAACTGGCGACGGTGCGGTAAGGGCGCCAACGCTCGCCGAAGGCGAGGAGTTCCTTGGGTCTGGGCATGTGTTTTTTGTCGTAGGTGATGGACCAACCCTTTTTCACGCCAAGGTCGTGGATGGGGAGAACGTCGGGGCGACCGAGCCGGAAGATTAAGAACATTTCGACGGTCCAGGCGCCGATGCCTCGGACGGCGACGAGGCGTTTGACAAGCTCTTCGTCGGAGAGTTTTTCAGCTTGTTCGAAGGTGGGGACGACGCCGTCGATTGTTTTTTGCGCGAGGTCTTTCATGGCCAGGGCTTTTGCCTCGGAGAGGCCGGCTCTGCGAAGGATGGGCTTGCGGAGCTTGAGCATCTGTTCCGGCGAAGGCGGGCGGCCGTTGGAGCCGAGGGCCTTGATGCGGCCGAAGATAGTGGCGGCGGCCTTGCCGGAGATGGATTGATAGGCGATGGCTTCGAGAAGGGTTTCGTAAGGGCTTTCCGCTCCGTCGGTCTCGATGCGGAACTCCTGAGTTTCTTTGATCAGTGGGGCGAGTTGCGGATCTCTTGCCGCCAGGGTGTCCATTGCGAGGCGCAGGTCGAATGGCGGCAGGCGAAATTCCTTAGTCACGGTCTGGCTCCAGACTGGGAAACTATGCAAAAGATTAGCAGTTTGTTGGACGCAGCTGCTGTGGAAAAGTGTTCAGTTCAGACGGTTGAAGAGCAGTCCGCGTGGGAAGGCGGACCCTAGCGGAGGGGAACGGCAAGTTAGCGCAGAGACGGGGAGGCTACTTCCTCTACCTGAAATGAAGCCGCGGTCAATACCAGAGATGGGCGTGGCGCAGGTAACCCTGGAGAGGAAGTTCACCAGAGAGAAGCGTTCAAAACTCCCGTATGTATCGGTCAAGGCGTGGATTGGCGGGCGTAACAGGCTTTCTTGCGAGCGTAGCGAAGGCGTAGCAGGCTGACGGCGGCGATGAGGAGCACGCAAGACTCGACGAAGAGTTTGCCGCCATCGAACCAATTCATGGGGGCACTCTTCAAGGCGGGATCGGTGAATAGGCTGTGCCAGAAAAGAGCGGCGGCGGCGAAATAAACGGAGAAGTGGAAGGACTTCCAAAGATGTCGGCCGAGACGGATGCGTATGTAGGAAGTGACAGCGACAAACGCTAGCAAATAGATAGCGATTG
>Ga0209160_1001849_pt1 | contig 17825 bp, 16 predicted proteins | sample GraSoiAngelo_153_FD_186167 | JGI IMG/M metagenome (GOLD analysis project Ga0209160, IMG submission 186167) | Grasslands soil microbial communities from the Angelo Coastal Reserve, California, USA - 14_1009_12_40cm (SPAdes) (version 2) | ecosystem: Environmental > Terrestrial > Soil > Grasslands ... | reverse complement strand
CTGCAACGCCGGCCGGAACGGCCCCAGCGGCCGGGATGGCACCAGCGGACGACGCGGCAGAACTGGTCAGCCTGGCCCGCACCCGCAATCGATCACCGTTGCAGGGCGCGAGGTTTTCGGCGACCACATCCCGCCCGCGCTGGCCGACCTGCTCGACCCCGCGCGCCGCCAACCATGACCGCACCCGATCCTGCTACGGCTCCGTCCCGGCGCCGGCCGTTCGGCCAGCGCACCAACCGCGTCCTGTTCCTCGGAATGCTCGTGGGACTGCTGCTGGTTCTCGGCGCGATCGCGACCAACTCCGATTTCCTTCTCCTCGGCCTCCCCCTCGTGCTGGTGGGCGCCGCCGCCCTGTTCGCGGGGCCGGCCGTCACCCTGGTGCTCCCGGCGTTCCGATCCCGCCCCGCTGCCGAGCGCGTGGCGCTGCGGATCCCCGCGGTGTTGAGCGGCATCGGCGTGGCCGGGATCGGGGTGCTGTTGGCGCAAACCGCCACCGCAGCGGGCAGTTTCGCCGCCGGTCTCGCGCTGGCAGCCGCGGGTGGGTGGGCCGTCGCGCAGGCGATCGCCCTGCCGCGTGCCGCATCACCGGGCGGCGTCGGGCGAGTCGTCGCGGACAGCGGCATGGTCGTGGCGGCCGCGTTCTTCGCGGCGCTCGCCCTCGGGGCCGTGCCCAAGATGGCGGGAACCAAGGAGAAGGCGTACATCGCCGAGATGAGATCGGACCTGCGGAATCTCGTCACCGCCGAGGAAGCGTACTTCGCCGACTCGACGCGCTACACCACAAACCTGGGCACGCTGTACTACACCAGCTCCGGCGTCGTGGGCCCCACCATCGCCCTTACCGCCACCGGCTGGACCGCGAAAGTTGGACAGACCAGCACCATCTTCACCTGCGCGATCTTCGTCGGAACGACGCCCCTGGCGCCCGCCACTATCGAAGGCAACCCCGCCTGCGACAACATCCTGCCGCCGTTCGCGGGACACGTGCTCCTCGTGGTCGGGGTCGCCATCGCAGTCGGCGCCGGCGTCGCGCTCTCCCGGCTCACCCCTCCCTCCGCATGAAGTCACGCCCCGTCGCCCGCGGCGTGCTGTGGGGATTCCTGCTCGCCCTGCTCGTCTTCGCCTCAGCGATGATGATGGGGCCGGGGCCGGCCACCCTCTGGGCCCTGTTCGCGGTAGTCGTGGTGTTGCTCCTGGGCACCGCCGTCAACATCGCCGTGAGCCTGCCCGCCGCCCGCGCGTGGCCACCGCCGATCCAGGGCGTCCTGAGAGGGTGGGCGCTGTTTACCGGTCCGGCGTTTCTCGCCGGAGGAGCGGTGCTCGCGCTTCAAGCGGGGAGGCACGGCGATTGGCTCGCGGGAGGACTGGTCACGGCGTTGCTGGGCGCTGCGGCAACCCTCGGGGCGCTGCGCCTGCAGCGCGCTCCCGAACCGCCACCGCGCTGGCTCGGATGGTCGAAGGGCGTCTTTGCGGCGGCGATCCTGCAGCTCGTCGTGCTGGGGATTCTCTTGCCGAAGTTCCGCGGAACGTCCGGGAAGTCTGAAGACTATCCAATGCGCGAGGCGATTGACTCCTTGTCCAAAGTGGAGGAGCACGCGCACGATTCAGGGGGCCGCTATCTCACCCACCGCGAGCTCGCACGCCGCGGCTATCCGCTCTCGGCGCCGGCATTCACGCTCGCGGTGGAGTCCGCCGACAGTGAGGGGGCGTACCTCACCGCTACGAGTCGCACGAAGCCGCGCAAGTGCGGCTACGTGGTGGGCTTCGTCACCGACACGCTCGCCGAATGGGGCGGCCACCCACCGAATCTGTTTCCGCGCTGCTGGACGTCGGGCGGGTAGCGGCGGTCAGCCGTTGACGGAGCCCATGGCGCGCTCGGGGTAGCGCGAGCCCGCGGCGGCCCCCTTCGGCGCGACGCCGTCGATGCGTTTCAGGTCCGCGGACGTCAGCGTCACCTTGAGCGCAGCGACGTTCTCCTCGAGGTACTTGCGTCGCTTCGTGCCCGGGATCGGCACGAGGTCCTTCCCCTGCGCCAGCACCCACGCCAGCGCCAGCTGGCCGGGCGTACAGCGCTTCTCCCGCGCGATCTCCTCCACCCGCTTCACGAGATCCAGGTTCTTCTGGAAGTTTTCGCCTTGGAAACGGGGATTGTTGCGGCGGTAATCGTCGGCCGGCAGGTCTTCGAACTTCTGGAACCGCCCCGTCAGGAATCCCCTCCCCAGGGGGCTGTACGGGACGAACCCGACGCCGAGCGTGCGGCACGTGGGGATGATCTCATCTTCGGGGTCCCGGCTCCATAACGAGTACTCGGTCTGCAGCGCGCTGATGGGATGCACGGCGTGCGCGCGCCGCACCGTCGCGGGCGCCGCTTCCGAAAGGCCGAGGTAGCGGACCTTGCCCGCGCGCACCAGCTCCGCCATGGCGCCGACCGTCTCCTCGATCGGGACGCTCTTGTCGACGCGGTGCTGGTAGTAAAGGTCGATGTGCGCCACGCCGAGCCGCTTGAGCGACGCATCGCACGCCTGGTGCACGTACTCCGGCCGCCCGTTGATCCCGAGCCAGGCCCCGTCCGCGCCGCGCACGTTGCCGAACTTCGTGGCGAGCACGACGCGGTCACGCTTACCTTCGATAGCGCGCCCCACAAGCTGTTCGTTCGTGTACGGGCCGTATACGTCGGCGGTATCGAGGAAGGTGACGCCGAGTTCGAGGGCGCGGTGAATCGTGGCGGTCGATTCGGCGTCGTCACGCCCCGCGTAGAAGTCGGACATCCCCATGCACCCGAGGCCGAGCGCGGAGACGACGAGCCCCTGGGTACCGAGTTTGCGCTGTTCCATCATGTGCCGCTCCGGGTTCGAGCCATCCATCGCCCGTAATAGAAGTAGGGAAGGCCGACCAAAACCAGCCCCGCGCCGATCGCCGCGTCCTTCGGATTCTGTAGGATCGTGTTGCCCACCAGCCACGCCGCGAACGCGATGAAAACGACCGGCGTGACCGGATACCCCCACGTGCGGTACGGCCGGGGGAGGTCGGGCCGCCGCGCGCGCAGGGTCAGCACCGCTGCGCAGGACATCGCGTAGAACACCCAGCTGACGAACACGGCGTATGTGTACAGCGCCTGGTAGCGTCCCGAGAGCGTGAGCGCGACGGCGATGGCGCCTTGCGTCAACAGCGAGGCGACGGGGGTCGCGAACCGGGGATGCACGGCGCCGAGGAAGCGGAACAGCTGCCCATCCACCGCCATCGCATAGGGAATCCGCGCCGCGGTTAGGATGATGCCGTTGTTGGCGCCGAGGGTGGAGACCACGATCGCCGCGGCGACGAGTCCCGCGCCGGCCCGCCCGAGGGTCACCTGCGCCGCGTCGGACGCGACGAGCGGCGAGGCGGCGATCTTCGCGGCCGGCAACACGTACTGATACGCCACCGTCACCGCGACATACAACGCCATGCCGATCACGGTGGAGAGCACGATCGCCCGCGGCATCGTCCGGCCGGGATCCTTCACCTCGCTCCCGACGTACGTGATTTCGTTCCAGCCGTCATAGGCCCAGAGCACCGAGACCATCGCTACGCCAAAGGCGGGGAGCAGCGCCAGCGGCGCGCCCGCGGGCCACAGCGGCTGCAGATTCGTGGTCGAGCCGCCGGGCAGCGCGAGCCCCGCGACGATGAGCAGGACTACGAGGCCGATTTTGAGCGTCGTGAGGATGTTCTGAGTCAGCGTTCCCGGCTTGAGCCCCAGGCAGTTGAGGACGGTGAGCACCACGGTCGTGCCGGCCGCGACCCAGGGGATCGCCCCCGCGCTGAGCGGCAGGAAATATCCCAGGTACGTAGCACAGACGAGGGAGATCGCGGCGATCGAGGCGGGGTTGATGACGATCCCGGCGCCCCACCCATAAAGGAAAGCCCACAGCGGTCCGTAGGCCTCGCGCAGGTAGACGAACATCCCCCCCGCCTCCGGCAGCGCCGCGCCCAGCTCGGCGACGCTCAGCGCACCCAGCAGCGACACCGCGCCGCCGACCACCCACACCAGCACCGCCGGGCCGGCGCCCGGGATGACGCGGGCGATATCGCTGGGAACGAAGAAGATCGCGGACGCGATGATCGTGCCGACGTTGATCATCACGGCGTCGAGGAGTCCGAGTTGGCGGCGCAGGCCGGTCACAGTGCGCGCCAAGCTACCGACTCGCGGCTAAACCCGCGACTCGGTCACCCCGAGCCGCGAAGCAGCGAGGGGCTAGAGAATCCCGTCCGCGTAGAAATCGACGCGCCAGCCGACCGGAGCGCGCAGGGCGCGCGAGCAGTCGATGCGGATCAACCCGTCGAGGAAGCTCGCCCCCAGGCCCGCCGACCACAGCGGCCGGGGGAACCCTGGGCCGTCCCGCGGGCCGGCCGATCCCTCGTCGGTGTACAGGGCCAGCCGCGCCCCCGGGAACGCGTTCGCGACCTCGCCGCGGGCCCGCCAGAACGCCTCGCCGCTCAGGGCCCCGCCGGGGTAGCCGCGCAGCGTCGCCGGTCCCCCCAAGAACCAGCGGCTCTGGAGCGGCACCCGGCCCGCCGACGTCCCGCCCGCCGTTTCGACGCCCAAGACGAGCCCCCGCGGCAGCGGCGCGGTGGCGTGCACGGTGAGGGCCGCGCGGCCGAAGCCGAACGTCCCGGCGCTCCCCTCGACGGTCACTTCGGCGCCGAGCGTGGCCGCGTCGCTGCCCACGCGGCGCGAGCCGCGCACCGTCATCGCCACGCCTAGCTGCTCGGCGGCCCGCGCGGTGATGTTGGGCCGGAACCGGTGGTCGCGGTCGAACGCGTGCGGGAGGCTGAAGTCGGTCTCCTTGCTCACCGCGCGCTGCCGTTCGCCATAGAGGCGGAGCTCCACGTTCTGGGCTAGTGTCGCGGCGGGCGCCGCCCTAAGCTCGACGCCGGAAGCCCGGAAGTACTCGCCGTCGTCCCGGCCCAAGAGCAGGCTCGCGAGCGAGTTCCCGACGCCGAGCGGCCGCGTGCCCGGGTCCGCGGCCGCAAGCCGGTAGTAGCCCGCGAGGCGCCACCGCGCCGTCCCGGACTCGCGCCGCAACGCCAAGTCGGCGTCGGGCTCGAGGTTCGCGAGCCCGAGCCGCCCCGTGGCGTCGACCGTCAAGCGCCCCAGCTCGGCCGTGACGCGGGCGCCGAGCGACAGGCCTTCGACGCGATTGTAGCGCGCCAACCCCCAGCGCGGTCTCGGCACCCGGAAGCCCCACGGCGTTGCCGGCAGAGCGCCCAGCCGCTGTCCCAGCTCGCGGAGCTCTCCTTCCGTCACCAGGGAATCGGTCTCGCCGAGGATGAGCCGTGGCGGCAGGTCGGCGCTGGCGAGCAACGCGGCGCTGTCCGGCGGGATCACGACCGTGAACGCCCGACACCGGCCGCGCCGGCAGCTGCAATGGATCTCCTTGCCGAGCCGCTCGCATCGGGCGCGCGCCGAGTCGCGCGGCGCGGGGTCCGGCTCGGGCGGCGGGGCGCTGTCGCCGACCACCTCGTAGTCGTCGTAGAAGCGCTCGAAGCGGACCGGCACCTGCGCGAACGCCACCGTCGCCACGCCGTCCACGGCCATCTCCCGCGGCAGCCACCAGCGCTTGCTCCACTGCGCGTATTCGATCGTGACGTAACGGATCTCGGCGCGGATAGGCTTGAGGAAGCCGGGCACGTGGTCGTTGGTGTCCGCATCCGTCGCCATATCGAACGGCCGGGCGGGCCGGAACAGCAGCCGCACGACGCCGAACCCTTCTCCCTCGATCCACAGCGATCCCGACATCAGCCGGAAGTCGGCGCGGCGCGGCACGACCCTGAGCTCGTAGACACGCAGCGACCGGCCATCGGGGAACGTGATGTCGGTGGTGTCGCCGGAAGCGAAGCGGTAGTCGGCCTCGCTCCCGGGGGCGAGGGGATGGCGCGCCGAGCCCGAATCACCGCGGGCGTAGCGCACTTGATCATTCGCGGGATCGAAGGCCAGGTCGGGGGCGTCGGACGCAAGGTCCTCCGGGATCTGCTCGCCGCGCACGGCCACGGGGATGGCCTCGCGCGCGCCGAGTACACGGATCTCGCCGACCGTGTCGCGGCGCCAGGAGATGTGCACCGCCAGCTCGCGGCGATACACCATGCGGTCCCGCCGCAACGCGCGCAGGCCCACGGCGATCCGCTCCCGCACCGTCGCCTCGTACGCGCGGATGGAGCGGTCCACGAGCAGGCGCCGCGCCCGCGCCCGCGCGACGAGGCCCTGGGCGCCGGGATCCAGGTACGCGTTGGTCGAATCGTGAGGGGTCTGCAGGACGAGCGCGGCGGCGGCGGCGAAGAGCAAGAGCATCGCGGGTCCTACGCGCCGGGGGTGCTGAACGTTCCACCGCGGGCCCGCTAGATTCGGGGGCCATGCGCGCCTACTGGCGGATCACACGCGAACCGCGCTACAGCCTCCTGTTCGCCCTGCCGCTCCTTGTGTTCTATGAGCTCCTGGCGACGCTGCAGCCGCTCGGGCCGCACGGCAGCCTGCGCAGCGGTGCCGACGTCATCCTCGAAGGCCCGTTCATCGCCCTGGCGGGGAGCCGGGGCCCGCTGCTGTTCCTGGCGTGCCTGACCGGCGTGGGAGTCTGGCTGGTAGCGCGCGATCTGCGCCGCGGCCGCGTCGACCCCAAGCTGTTCGGGGCGATGCTGCTGGAGTCCGCCGCGCTCGCCCTGCTCGCGGGAGTGGTGGTCTCGGCCGCCACGGTCCATCTCCTCGGGCGGCCGGCGCCGCTCCTCATCGGTGAGCTGGGGCAGCTCGGGGGATCGACGCGGTTGATGCTGGCGCTCGGTGCGGGGTTGTACGAGGAGCTGCTGTTCCGCGTGCTGCTCGTCGGCGCGCTGGCGTGGGTGGGCCGCCGCTTATTCGGCTGGCAGGAGCTCCCGGCTGGTGTATTCGCCGTCGTGCTCGGGGCGGCCATCTTCTCGGCCTTCCATTATATCGGCCCCTACGCCGACCCCTGGGCCCTGTATTCCTTCGTCTACCGTCTGCTGGCAGGGGTATTCTTCAGCGCCCTTTACCTCACCCGCGGGTTCGGGGTGACCGCGTGGACCCACGCGCTCTACGACGTCTTCGTGCTGTTCGGCTGACGGTCCACCACATAGATATTGCGCTGCGCCGTGGGCACGACGATCACGTCGAGGATGTTCACGTGCTCGGGCAGATTCACCACGTACGCGATCACATCCGCGACGTCGTCCGCCGAGAGCGGGGTGAATCCCTCGTACACCGCCTTGGCCTTGTCCCGGTCGCCGTGGAAGCGCACCTCGGAGAATTCCGTCTCGACGTACCCGGGGTCCACCGCCGAGACGCGGAGCGGCGTGCCGGCGACGTCGAGGTTCATCCCCTCGGTCAGCGCCCGCACGCCGAATTTGGTCGCGTTGTAGACGTTGCCCATCGGGTAGACGGTGTGGCCGGCGGTGCTGCCCAGGTTGATCACGTGCCCGCGGCCGCGCGCGATCATGTGCGGCAGGAACGCCCGCGAGACGTTGAGCAGCCCCTTCACGTTGGTGTCGATCATGCGGTCCCAATCCACCGGATCGCCGTCCTGCACCCGGGAGAGGCCGCTCGCCAGGCCGGCGTTATTGAGGAGGATGTCGGGGACCGCTCGCGCGCCGACCAAAGCGTCGGCTTCGCGGTTGACCGCCACGCGATCCCGCACGTCTACGATCGCCGCCCGCACGGTGACGCCGTGCCGCGCACCCAAGTCCGCGGCGAGCCGCTCGAGCCGCTCGCCGCGACGGGCCCACAGCACGAGGTGCGCGCCCTCGGCCGCGAAGCGGCGCGCACACGCCGCGCCGATGCCCGAGCTCGCGCCCGTGATGAGCGCGAGCTTGCCGGCGATGCGGCTCACGGACCCTTGCCGCGGAGGTCCGCGATGTCCTTCTGGTAGCTGGAGTCGGCGGGATTGATCGCGGGCCAGCGCTTCAGGTCGTCCGGCGCGAATAGCCCCACCATGTGCGCCATCACGCCGAAGAGCGTGTCGGCCGTCGTGTTGTCGTAGACCCCGACCACGCGGTAGCGATGCCCCGCCTTGAGCCGAATGCCCTCGCCGCGGATCGCCAGCAGGCGCCGGGGCATGCCCAGGACTTTGCCGGCGGAGTCGCGCCGCGCGGGCACGGTCACGAGCACCTTCCCGGTCTCGGCATCCTCGAGCCGTACCAGCACCCCGTGATCGTGCAGGTGACCGCTCACGCCGAGCAGGTGGCCGGACACCGGCGGGGTGAACTCGAACGCTTTGTCGAACCGCCCGGGCGGCACGGCGAAGGTGTTGCTGCCACCGATGCGCAGGTCGGTGTCCATATAAATCGGCAGCGCGTCGATGGGCCGGGGCAGCAGGTTTCGGGGCAGCCACCGCAACGTCAGCCGGTAGTAGACGGCGGGCAGCTCCGCCCCCGTCTGGTTGTTCCACATCACGTACACGCCGATCTCCTGGCCGGGCGTGAGCGGCACGCCGATCGACTTGGGGATGTTGACGTCGTGGTCGCTCTCTTCCCCCACGCCCATCAGCCGCTCCACCGCCGGATAGATGAACTGGCGGCGCGAGAAGTTCACCGCGATCAGGTGGTGCATCAGGCGTTGCGGCAGCACCCGGCCCTCGTCGTCGACCAGCTCGACCTTGAACCCGTGCATCCACCCCGTCACCGGCCAGTCGAACGTTTGGACCGGGGTGAGCGGCATGTTCATGTCCATGTCGTGGTCGGACCCGTCCATCATCATCATGTGGTCCATGTCGGGCGGCGACGGCGGCACGCGGAACGGGCCCGCGAGGACCACGACTTCGTGACGGGACGAGTCCACCCGCACCCGCATCTGGGGAACGGAATCCCGCGGGGGAGCGGCGAGGGCGGCGAGAACGGCGAGCGGTCCGGCGAACGGCATCGAGTGGCTCCTCAAAAGTTCGGGCGATAATCTAACAGGCCCCGGCTCAGCGCATGTTCCCCGTATGGCCCAGGGAATAGCGCCCCGGCTGGGGCCAGACGGTGAGCCCGTGCGGCCCTCGGCCCACGGAGATGCGGTGCAGCAACCGGCCGCTGCGCGTGTCAAAGACGTAGACCTCCTGGTCGAAGCGCCCCGACAGCCAGAGCTCCGTGCCGTCGGCACTTACGTTGCCCATGTCGGGGCTGCCGCCCTTGGGCACCGGCCAGGTGGCGACCACCTGCCGCGCCACGGGGTCGAGGACCGACACGCTGCCCGGGCCGCGCGGCGCCGCCCGCAACGTGTGCGCGCCGCGGTTGGTCACGTACAGATAGCGGCCGTCCCGGCTCGGGTAGATGCCGTGCGTGCCGGGACCCGTGGGAATGAACCCGACCGTCCGGAAGGCATAGGGATCGACCACGTACACGCCGTCGGCGTGCATGTCGGCGACGAAGAACACCGAGCCGTCGGGGGCGGATCGGATGTCCTGCGGCGCGCCATGGGCGCCCAGCCCCGCGGAGTCGAGCACCAGATACCCGACGACCTGGTGCGTCTCGACGTCGAGCTTCACGAGCTTCCCCGAGAACTCGCAGGTGGCGAGCGCGTAGCGGCCCTCCGCCGTGAACTCCAAATGATCGACGCCGGGACAGTCCACGTGCACCGAGTCGTGGAACGCCATCGTATGCGGGTCGCGGAAATCGAGCCGCTGCAGCCGCTCGGCGACGACCACCGCGTACGCGCCGTCCGGCGTGAAGTACAGGTTGTACGGATCGGCGACGCGCACCGCCTTGCCGGCGCGACCGGTCTCGGGGTCGATGGGGGTCAGCGTGTTGCCGAGGTCGTTGGCGACCCAGAGGGTGCGGAGGTCGTACGCGGGGACGACGTGCTGCGGCAGCGCGCCGGTCTCGAATTTCCGGAGCACGCGATAGGTGTGCGGGTCGATCACCGCCACGCTCGCTTCGCCACCGAGCGGCACGTACACGAGCGGCAGAGCGCGGCGGGCCACGGAGTCGAGCATCCCGGCGCCGATAGCGGCGTAGATGTTGGCGGAGTCGCGCCCGGGCGGCATGCCCGGGAGCGGTGCCCGGTGGCCGGTGTCGGCCACCTGGGCGTGGGGCGCGAGGGCCAGCACGAGAGCGAAGCGGGCGACGATCATCGGCTCCCCGAAGACCCGCACAAGCTACCCGCCGTCACCGTCGGGCGGGAGTGCCGCGGCGACGGCCGCCCGTTTAGATTGTTCCCCCCTATGCCGATTGCCGCAACGAACATCCGCCGCGGAATGGCCATCCTTTTCGGAGGGGAGCCGTGCCGCGTCATCGAGTTCCACCACCACACCCCCGGCAATCTGCGGGCGATGGTGCACGCCAAGCTGCGCAGGCTCAAGAGCGGCGTCACCGTGGAGCACCGCTTCCGTGCCAGCGATACGGTCGAAGAGGCCCACCTCGAGACCCACGAGCTGCAATTCCTCTACCGCAGCGGCAGCAGCTTCCATTTCATGAACACGGAGAATTACGAGCAGCTCGAGATGGACGCCGAAGCGCTGGGCGACGCGGCGCAGTGGATGGCGGACGGGATGGTGATCATCGCCGAGTTCTATGAGGGCAAGGCCGTCGCCGTGGATCTGCCCAACCAGCTGACGCTGCAGGTCGTGGAGACGTCGCCGGTGATGCGGGGGGCGACCAAGACCTCCTCGACCAAGCCGGCCAAGCTCTCCAACGGCGTCACCATCAGCGTTCCCGAATTCATCCCGACCGGCGAGAGGGTCCGCGTCAATCCCAACACCGGCGAGTACATCGACCGCGCCAAGGAGTGATCCGGCGGCGGCTTGATGTCGGCTTGACCCCTCTGCGGCAACGTGGCTCCAGACCTTCTTCCGGAGCCACACCGTGTACATCCTGCTCTTGCCGCTGCTGGCGGCACCGCTCACCGCCCGGCCATTCGATTCCCTGCCCCCCGCCCGCACCCGCATGGCGTACGAGCCCGCGGGTCGCACCGTGACGATCACGGTCGGCCCGTTCCGCCTGCCGGCGATGGGGCACGACCACGACATGATGATGATGATGATGGACGGGTGGGCCGAAGACCGCTCCGACCCCGTCACCTGGCCGGCCGACACGTGGCTGCAGGGTTTCCAGCTGCGTGTCGTGGACGGCGCGGGCCGCGAGCTGTCGCGCCGGCTGCTGCATCACTGGGCGGTGATCGACCTGGACCGCCGCGAGCTCGTCTATCCCGTCGCGCACCGTGTGATGGGCGGCGGGGCGGAAAGCGGCGACGTGCGGCTGCCGCCGACCGTCGGCGTGCCGCTGCCGGCCGGACACCGGCTCCAGGCCTTCTTCATGTGGCACAACGACAGCGATCAGGACCTGGAGGCGGTGTACCTGAAACTCACGATCATCTGGCTACCGGGAAATCTCCAGCCGCGGCCCGTGCCGGTGCTGCCGTTCTGGGCGGACGTGGACTTTCATCCCGGCCAGGGTGGAGCGAATCGCTACGACGTGCCGCCGGGGGGCTCGACCCGGGTGGCCGAGTTCACCGTGCCGGTCAGCGGCCATCTGCTGGTCTTGAGCGGGCACCTGCACGACTACGGTGCGTCGATCCGCGTGGAGGACGCGCTGACGGGGGAGATCCTGGCCCGCGTCACCGCGCGCCGCGATTCGGACGGGGCCGTCCGCGAAGTCAGTCGGGAACTCCTCGGACTGTGGGGTCCCGGCCCGCACTTCGAGGCGAACCGCCGCTACTTGATCGTCGTGGTCTACGACAATCCGACGGGGGCGCCGCTCACGGGCGTGATGGGCGTGATCGGCGGCTTGTTTCAGCCCGACGACCTCAAGGCGTGGCCGGCGGTGGACGCCACGAACCCCGATTACCAGCGCGATTTCGCGGGATTCCTGCGGGCGTCGACAGTAGCGATGGCCAACCGGACGCGTATGTTGCCGTGATGGCGCGGATCATCGTGATCGACGACGACGAGAGCGTGCGCAAGGCGATCCGTCGGGTGCTCGAGCCGCTGGGGCACGAGGTGCGGGAGGCGGAGGACGGCGCGGCTGGGCTCGCCTTGCTCGCCGACAAGGACGCCGACCTCGTGATCACGGACATTTTCATGCCCGGGCAGGACGGCATCGAGACGGTGCGGCGCATTCGCAAGGAGTTCCCGGGCGTGAAAATGCTTGTCATGTCCGGGGGGGACTCCACGGGGCGGATGGACTTGCGCGGGGACGCGGTGTTGTTGGGGGCCACGGCCAGTCTCAGGAAGCCGTTCGAGCGTGCCGACCTGGTGAGAGCGGTTGAGGCCGTGCTAGATGCCGGGCCGTCGTAGCGAGCGCGTCACGACCTGTCGAGCACGGCCCGAACCTTCCGTGCAAGCGCGTCGGGGGTGAACGGCTTTTCAAGAAACGCCGCGCCCGGCTCGATTTCGCCGTGGTGGACCACGGCGTGGTCCGTGTATCCGGAGATGTAGAGCAGCTTCATCTTCGGCAGCAGCCTCCTGAGCCGGGCCGCCAGCTCCCGGCCGCTCATCCGCGGCATCACGACGTCGGTGATCACCAGATCGATCGCCTCGGTACCGCGCTCGCACCGCAGGAGCGCTTCGCCGCCATTCGCGGCCTCGAGGACCTGATAGCCGTACCGGAGCAGCGCGGTGCGCGCGAGGGTCCGGACCATGTCCTCGTCCTCGACCAGGAGCACCGTCTCCGTACCGCGCGCGGGCTCGACCCGGCGCGGCCGCGCGGGCCGCGCTTCGGGCACCTCCTCGACGCGCGGCAGATACACCTTGAACGTCGTCCCCTTGCCGACCTCGCTGTACACCCAGATGTAGCCGCCGGATTGCTTCACGATGCCGTACACCGTCGCGAGCCCCAGCCCCGTCCCTTTGCCCGCCTCCTTCGTCGTGAAGAACGGCTCGAAGAGCCGCGCTTTGACCTCCTCGCTCATGCCCGAGCCTGTGTCGCTCATGGCGAGCATGACGTAGGGCCCGGGACGGACCGGCTCGTGACTGTGGGCATAGGCCTCATCCAGCTCCGCGTTCGCCGTCTCGATGGTCAGCTTGCCGCCCGCGGGCATCGCGTCGCGCGCGTTCACCGCGAGGTTCATGATGACCTGTTCGAGCTGCCCCCCGTCCCCTTTGATCGCGCCGACCCGATCGGCCAGGACGGTGCGGAGTTCGATGTCTTCTCCGATCAGGCGACGGAGCATCTTGTCCATGTCGGCGACCAGGCCGTTCGGGTCCAGGACGCGCGGCTCGAGCACCTGCTGGCGACTGAACGCGAGCAGCTGTCTGGTCAGTATCGCGGCGCGCTGACCCGCCTTGAGGATCTCCTCCAGGTCCTCCCGGAGCGGGTCGCCCGCGCGGAGGTCTTCGAGCACGAGCTCCGCGTGGCCGGTGATCGCGGTGAGCAGATTGTTGAAGTCGTGGGCAACCCCGCCCGCGAGCCGCCCGATGGCCTCCATCTTCTGGGCTCGGAACAACTGATCCTGCGTGCGCTGCAGCTCCGTGATGTCTTCCGCGATGCCCACGATGCGCGTCACCTTGCCGGAGGCATCGCGCACCGCCGAGGCGCGGCCGCGAATCCAGCGGATGGTTCCGTCCGGACGGCTGATGCGGAACGTGTCGACGCTCTCCCCCTGACCGCCCGCCAGCTCTCTCATCCCCGCGAGCAGACGAGGTCGGTCCTCGGGGTGTATCGCTTCCGTCCACGGGTCGGGCACGGTGTAGGCATGCTCGGGCGTCCGGCCGAACACGTCCTCGTAGGCGGGGCTGACATACGTCATCCGGCCCGTGGCGGGGTCGCTGACGAAGAACACCTCACGCACGTTCTCGGCGAGCTCGCGGAAGCGGGTCTCGCTCTCGCGCAACGCCTGTTGGGCCCGCCGCCGCGAGCTAATGTCGGTGACGAAGCCCTCGAAGTAGCGAGGGATGCCTTGCTCGTCGACTTCAGCGTGCCAGCTGAGGAGCACCCAGACCGGGGACCCATCGCGGCGCTTCCACTCCACCTCGACGCCGTTCCCTTCGTTCCCCAGCACGGCGTCCCGCTCCGCGGGCCGTGCGTAGAGCTCGCGCATGCTGTGAGCCGTGAGCTCATCCGGAGTCCCATAGCCCAGCATCCGCGCCATCGTGGCGTTGGCCGTGAGGATGCGACCCTCGATCGACGAGCGGTAAATCCCCACGCTGGCGCGGTCCACAATCTCCCGGTAGTGGCGCTCGGATTCGGCGAGGGCTTCATCGACCACCAACCGCTCAGTAATGGTCGCGCGCAGCGCCCGGTCGTAGGGCTCGGTGACGCTGCGGCTCGACCACCAGCCCAGCACCGCCCCAACGAGGAGGAGTGCCGCCGCCACCACCGACACGTTGAGGAGAAACGCCTGCGACCGCTGCAGCACGACCGCGCGCGGGAACTCGAGGAGAACGAGCCAAGGTGTCCCGACGATTTTCCGCGCAACCGCAAGCTGAGTGCCTGCGCCGGGCCGCTCGTACTCGATCACGATGGTATCCGACCCGACGCGGACGGGTGGGGCGGGCGTCGTGGACGTCAAGTCAGTCCACACGTCGCCCGCCGCGTTGCCGACATACAGGGATCCCCCGGAGCCGAGCAGCTGACGCACCTGCTGCCGGGAGGAGCCGCTCACGCGTACCCGCTGGACGACGTACCCCCGAACCCGGTCGCCGGCGACGACCGCGCCGACGACCGTGTACTGTGGAGTATCGGCGACGACCATGAGAGGACCGGCAGCCGCCGGCGCCGCGACCGACACCAGCCCCATTAGCGCTCGGGTCTGAGACGAATCGAGACGCGAGCCAGCATCGGCAGGTGGAAGTAGCCGCCGACCACCCGCGTCCCACACTTCGACGGACAGCAGGGGAGAAAACGGCGGGATCGCGCGTTGCAACGCTCGCGTCGCCGCCGCGGCCGTGCGCGTCCCCGGGGACTGCAGGTACACCGCCACCGTCGGATCCTCGGCTGCCTGCCGGGTCAAGCTGACGCGCGTGCGCGCGTTCTGGGCCAGCTGCTGATCCGCGATCATCCGCGCGAGGTCACTCAACCGGGCTCGCGCCGACTGCAGGGCTTCGCGGCGCATTTCACTGTAGGAGAACCCGACGATTCCGACAATCCCGGCAGCGAGCAGCCCTACCACAAGCAGCGGCAGCCTGCGTTCCAAGGATCGCGCGCGACGCAGCGGTGTCATTGAGCCCTTGCTCTCGCCGCCGACGCATGGTCTTAGGAAACGGGCTGTAATCGATTGGCGGCGCTACTATTAAGATGCCGAAAATACCGAGTCGATATAGTCAGCAAAGCCCTACGCCGCTGTTGCCTCGACGACCACCAAGACAAAACGGTCGGACGGGGTCGCCGTCCGACCGCCTAACCCCCTCGCTTCCGCTCGGGGCAAGCTTATTCGCCTGTCGTACTGATTACGTCCGCGTCACCGTGTACTGGCCGCACGCAGTGAACTGGATCGTCACCGTCATCTGCTGCGTCTCGGTGCCGTTGGTCCGCGTCACCTGCACGTGCAGCGTGCCGCTGTCGAACTTGGGCCGCACCGTGCAGCTCGCGTTGTAATGGAGGTCCGGGTTCGTGCTCACCATCAGCTCGTAGCTGCGGTCGCCCGTGGTGAAGCTCGACGTGCCCGCGATACTCCACGTGCCGCTGGGGAGTCGCTGGTCGGGCTGGATCGAGCCCGGCACGTCCGCGGTGAACGTGGAGTTCCAGTTCCGCAGGTGCGTCGCGGTCGAGCCGTCGGGATACGTGAAGTCGGTCTCGAAGTTTTGCTCGCTGTGCGACAAGGCGTCGGGCGACGCGATCACCGTGCGGATCCCGTTCTGCTTGACGGAGAACGTGGCGCCGGTGGCGACGCGGGTCACGCTGCGGGTAAAGTCACCGAACTTCCACTCGATCGCGCGATCGGAATCGGTCGGCGTCGGATCCACAATGTCGATCGTCCCGCTCAAGGCCACGGCGACGGTCGCCCCGGTGAAGGTGCAGCCGGTGAAATCGAAGCGCACCGAGTCGGGCACCCGGTCGTGGTCTCTGTTCGCCGGCGGCATGGGACTTACGGTGGGGCACGGCGAGGAGAGCGCCGGTGTCGCCAGCCCGGCTCCTGCGATCTCGGCGCCGAACGGCGCGGCCGTCGGCTCGAAGGTCAGGCTCGACGACAGGAGGTCCATGTCATTCGTGAGGCCCTGCGCCATTTCGTTCGCTTGGACCTGCGTCAGCACCGGAGCGGGCTGCGTGGGCTGCATGGACTTGTCGCACGCCACTGCCACGAGCCCGAGGAACGCGACGGCGGCGAAGGTCAGGGTGGTGGAACGCGTATTCACGAATCCATCCTCGTCTGAGTAGTTCGAGGTAACCGTCAGGGGGCACCCGTTAGACGCGGTTTCGCCGGGGTGTTAAGATCGCGGGTTGATGAACGAAGGGGATGTGACCCGGCGCACGCTCCTTATGGCCGCCGGCCCGCGCACCCCCAGCGCCATCGCGAACCCGCGCATCGTTGCGAGCAGCGCGCGCTGGTCGATGTTCTTGGGCAGCACCTTGAGGTTGGTGAAGGAGTCCGGGGGGAAGCGTGGCACCCCGATTCGCCTCCCGGCACGTCCGGAGGACGTCAGAAAACGACGCGACCTCCCTATATTAGGAGGTCACCTCCACCAGGGGGATGCATGACCAGAACCTGGCTCGCCGGGCTCACGCTGATCGGCCTCCTCGCCTGCGGCGGCAAGAAGTCCCCGCCGGCCGCGCGCCACACGAGCGCCGCGCCGCGCCCGGCTGCACAATCCCCGTCCCGTTCCACCAAGGCACAGCCGCGCGGCCGGACCAGAACGACGGCGCGGGACACGACGAAGAGGATCAATCCGCTGACGGGTCACTAGCCCGCGCTGACGGTCTGGAACGCCTTCGCCCGACCGTATCAGCCCTAATAGTAGAAGGGGGGGCGCTTACGGCTCGACCCGCCACGGCGCGCTGAGCTCGGTGGTTCCCCACTTGATCTTCAGCACGCCGCGCAGCTCGGCGTACCCCGTCGTCGGGCGCCCCGACTCGGGGACGAGGTAGAGGCTGAGCGACTCCTCCAGCTCCGGCAGCGCGCGACTCGCGAGCGGCACGCGGCCCACGTCCCGCGTCGCGTCGTAGTCGGTCCCCCATTGCCCTGTGGCGCGGCTCACAATCAGCTGCCACCCCGATCGCGTGTAGAGGATGAACAGCGTGTAGTCGCCGCGCGACAGCTTCAAGTCGCCCAAGGTCACGTCGACGTCGGCGTGCAGCGTGGTGGCCATGTTGGCGCCGAAGCGCCACACGGTGTCGAGGGGGATGAGGCCGCCTTCCACGCGACGGCCCCGCGCGTGGGGCTGGCCATAGGTAATGGCGATGCGCGACGGGCCGGAGAGGCTCGCGTCCTCCTCGTACCACTGATGGCCGATGCGGCGGGCGTTGAAGTGCACCTCGACGGACGCGAAACTGCTGGCAGCGACACGCACCGGGGGCGCGGCCGGGGCGGCGGGGGCGGGCTGCCCCTGCGCCCCGGCGCTGCGAAAGCCCAGCAGCAGGGTGGCGAGCGAAGTAAGGATCGCAGGGCGGACGTTCATGGGGTCTCCTATGTGGTGAGCCCCGCCAGCGGCGCCCGCCGGCGGGGCTTCAGGTCTGACATGGGCCTGAGTGGAGTTGAACCACTGACCTCACGCTTATCAGGCGTGCGCTCTAACCACCTGAGCTACAGGCCCGCGTTGTGCCGCTTCAGCTTACGCAGTCGATCCGCGGGGTGCCTGAAACAGTGTCGTAGAGAGTGCTGATTCCCTACCCCTGCCCCCACAATGCCCAGAGACGCTCCCACAAAATAGCGGCGTGCTGGTCCGCCCGGTACTCTAGCCATGGCCCATCCAGCGGGCCACCGTGTACGCGGCGCC
>Ga0209160_1001847_pt1 | contig 17829 bp, 18 predicted proteins | sample GraSoiAngelo_153_FD_186167 | JGI IMG/M metagenome (GOLD analysis project Ga0209160, IMG submission 186167) | Grasslands soil microbial communities from the Angelo Coastal Reserve, California, USA - 14_1009_12_40cm (SPAdes) (version 2) | ecosystem: Environmental > Terrestrial > Soil > Grasslands ... | reverse complement strand
CATCTTCCTGGTCGCGGCGGGATTCCTGGCAGCGCAGTCCTCGACCTACTGGACGCTCGCCTTCAGGCGCCTCGACTTCGACCACGCTCCGGCGTTCGCCTATCCGGGCTATCCACCGGCTCAGCCTGCGCCGCCCGCCCCACCCGCCCCGGCGCTATGAGCGACGAGCTGGACCGCGTCGCGCCGCGCGAAGGCGCGCGGGCCAGGGCGCGAGACAAGAAAGTCCGCGGACCGAAGGTCGTTTCGGTGAATCCCGGACTGAGGAAGCTGGCGCAGCACCTGGCGGAGAAACGAAAGAAGAAGGCGACCACCCCGAAGAAGCGGTAGTACCTTTAGGCAATTCCGTTCATCGAACAGCAGGGGGTTCAGACGATGAAGGCGTATGTCCTAATCAACGCGTCGCCCGGACGTGCGCTCGAGGTGGCCAAGAAGATGGAAGGAGTGCAGGGAATCTCCGCGGCCGACGCCATCACCGGCGAGTACGACGTCATCGCGGTGTGCGAGGCGCCCGACGTCAACTCGATCGGCTCTTTGATCGTAGACAAGATCCAGAAGATCGACGGCGTCTTCAAGACGATCACCTGCCTGGCGGTGAAGTAGCCCCCCCACCGACCGGCACCGCGTCGCCCACCGCCGCGGAGACCTCCGGAAGCTGTGCCAGCCATGACGTCATGGCGGGCATCTCCTGCTCGATGCTTCCCACCGAAGGCGACCAGGTCAGCTCGCGTCGCGAGTAAGAGTCGTCGTAGTAGTGCGGCTTGCCGATCACGTCGACGGCGTAGATCCCTGGCCAGACGGCGGCTCCCTGCGGGGTCATCGTTTCGGCTCCCAGGGCGCGGACGTAGGCGAGGTCGTATGGAACCGACGCCACCTCGGCCGCAAATCCGACGGCCCGGGCTGACGAGATGAGCATGTCACGCCACGTGGAGTCGAACCCACCGACCAGGTAGCGACGCCCTGGCCGGCCGCGATCCGACGCCGCAAGGCACGCGCGCCCGACGTCTTCCGCCGCAACGAAGGTCTGCTTGGCGCGGCCGCCGCCCGGCAGCCAGACCCTGCCGCGCACCATCGACGCCATCAGCCGCGGGAGGATCTGGTCTTCCCCCGAGCCGAAGACGCGGGCCGGCCGAACGATGACCACCTCGACGTCTCCCGCCGCTTCGAGCAGCCACTCCTCTTCGAACAGCTTGAGCTTCTCGTATGCGTGAACCGGCTTGAGCGGCGACTTTTCCGTCAGCCGCGCGAAATGGTCGGGGCCGAACACGTCTGCGGTGGACACGTGGACGAGCCGGCGCACGCGGGCGCCGCGCGCGGCGTCCAGCACGCGTTGCAGCAGGTGCGGCGCGGCCTTGCGGTAGCGCAGGCGGCGCATCCCAGACACGGTCTGGGCGCAGAACACGACCACCTCCACGCCCGCGATCGCATCGCCAAGGGTCTCGTCGTCGGCATCCGCGTTGAGCTCGATGACCGGCACGTCGGCCGACAGCGCGCGGGAAACGTGACGCCCCAGGAATTCTCCGGCGCCGATGACCAGGTGCAAAGCTGACCGATTTTAGGCGCGACGACGGTTCAGGGCTGTATTGAGCGCCGTTCGAACCCTGTCGACCATGCCCGTCACCCGGCGGCTCAGCTCCCACCACACCGGAAGATCGGGCTTGACCGGCGGGCCGATCGAGACCTCGACGCGGCTGAACGGACGCAGGGCGTCGGTGCCCGTCACCGCGACGGGGCAAATCGGCACACCGGCGTGGAGCGCGAAATACCCGATGCCGTTTTTCAGGGGCCGGAGCGCTCGGCCGCGCGAGTATCGTCCCTCGGGGAACATCAGAATCACGCCCCCGCGCTCCAGGATCTGGTAGACGGTGCGCAACCCCTGCTCGTCGAGCTCGCCTTTGTTCGGCGAGATGGGAAACACTCCGATCAGGGGGAGGACCCACCGTTTCCACGCGCGGTTGAAGACCGTCTCCCGCTTCGCCATCGTGTAAATCAGAGGCCGCTCCGAAAAGAACGGGATGATGAACGCCGGGTCGAACCAGGCCTGGTGGTTCGCAGCGATGATATAGGGCGGCTTCGGGATGTTCTCGAGGCCGGTGACGGTGACCCGAAACATGTGCGTGACGACCCACTTCGCCAGTCGCCGGATGAACAGGTAAAAACTCGACGGCTCGAACGGGTTGGGGTGGACGAGCGGATCAAGCGGGGCATCGATGAGCGCCCGGTATTCGGGACTCCTGTAACGGTTCGCGTCGTCCGGGTTAGCGGTCGAGGAATTGTTGGAGGACGCGGTTGAACTCCTCTGGCCGCTCCACCTGCGGGGTGTGGCCGGCGCCGGCGATGACGGCGAGCTTCGAGCGATCGATCAAGGAATTGGCGCGCTCCGCCTGCGCAACCGGAAAGAGCGGGTCGTCGGCGCCCCAGATCAGCTGCACCGGGATCTTGAGCTCGTTCAGCCGCCGGGTCACGTCGTGCTGTCCGCCGAACAGCGCCCGAGGGTTGATCAATGCCCGCACAGTGGAGAGGTACGCGCTCCGAAATTCTTCGGCCGCGTACATCTCGCGCAGGTTCTCGAGGTACGCATCGTCCATGGTCCGCTCGAGGTCGGTGCTGACGCCCGCATAGCGTCCCGCGACGCGGCGGATCATCGTCGGCGACGCCCACCGCAGCGCGTCACGAGTGAATCCCATCACCGCCTCTCCGACCCGTGGCAGCGAAACCAGGCCGTAGGCGACCTGGGCCATCCGCACCCGTGGCCTGCCTAGACCGAGTGTGTTGACCAGCACCAGCTTGCGCGCGAGCCTGGGCTGCTCGAGGGCGACCTCCAGGGCAATACGGCCGCCAAGCGACGTGCCCACCAGGACGGCCGACCGGAGGCGGCGGTCCTCCATGTAGCGACGGATGAAGCGCGCGAAGTACGGGATCGTGTAGCGAGCCCGGGGCTTGTCGGTGCGCCCGTAACCCGGCAGGTCCGGCGCGAACACTCGGTGTCGCGCCGCCACGGTCTCGAGGTTCTGCCGCCATTCCATGTAGCCGGAAGAGCCGAGTCCGTGGATGAAAACGACCGGCGAGCCGCGGCCGCCGTGGGTGTGATGGACCCGCAGCCGGCCGATGTCGAGAAACTCCGAGTGCAGCGTTTTGGAGGTGCGGTGAGCGGTGCGGATCACTGGTTCGGAAGCATACGGGCGGGGCTCGCGACCCCGGCAATCGTCGCGCCGCTGGTGAAGGTGGCCGTGTTCGGTCCATTGATCACCGTCACGGCGCCAGGGCCGGCGGCCCGCCAGACCTCCTCTGACCAGACCGCGGCGCTGCGCTCGTCGATGCCGAGGAGGGTCACGTCGGGCAGCTCCCGCCGCGCGGACTCGACCCAGCGGTGGCCGAACGTTTCGTAGTGAGGCAGCAGCGCCGTGTCGGGGACGAGGCCGAGCGCCTCGGTCGGCCGGCGGTTGAAGCGGTTGGGCCAGCTCGCGCGGATGAGCGTGTGGCTGCACAGCGCCATCGCCCCTGCCGACGAGCCGGCCAGCGCCGCACCGTCGCGCCAGGCTTCGAAGATCGCAGCCCAGACTCGGGAGCCCACCAGGACCTGGGCCACCAGGCCCGGGTCGCCCCCGACCAGGTAAAAGAATCCTCCCGCCCGCGCGGTGGCGGCAAGCTCTTTGGAGTTGACGTCAGCCCGCTTGAGGACCGGCAGCTCCTGCAGCGCCAGGCCGAACTGCTCGAACCATGCGGTCGCGTGCGCGACGGCCTGCTCCGGACCCTGCCTGGCCGCCGCGGTCGGCACGACGAATGCGGTCCCCGATTTCGCAGCGCCGGCGAGCATCCGGTCTTGCTCCTCGTTGCCGGGGTTGAACTCGTCGCCCCCGACCAGGGCGAGCAACCCGGGTGTTCCCGACACGTCCGTAGGATATGGCGGTGTCTGTTCGCGTAAGGATCGCGCCGAGCCCGACGGGCTTCGCGCACCTCGGAACGGCCAGCACCGCGCTCTACAACGTGCTTTTCGCGCGCAAGGAAGGCGGCACGTTCGTGCTTCGCGTCGACGACACCGACACCGAGCGCAACCGGCCCGAGTACGAGGCACTGATCTACGAGAGCCTGCGCTGGCTTGGCCTGGACTGGGACGAGGGTCCCGACAAGGGCGGCCCTTACGCCCCATACCGGCAGTCCGAGCGGGTCGACCTCTACCGGCAGGAGGCCGCGCGCCTGATCAAAGACGGCAAGGCCTACCGCTGCTACTGCACGCCGGAAGAGCTGGAGGCCGAGCGCAAGCAGGCGCAGCTCGAGAAGCGACCGTACAGGTACTCACGCCGCTGCTTGAAGAATCCGCCCGAGGGCCGCAGCGTGTTCGCCGTGCGATTCCAGGTGCCAGGGGGTGAGGTCCGATTCACGGACATGATCCGCGGCGAGATGAAGTTCGACACCGACCTGATCGGCGACTTCATCGTCATGAAATCGGACGGCTATCCGGTCTACCAGTTCGCAAGCCCGGTCGACGATGCGGTGATGAAGATCACCCACGTCATCCGAGGTGAGGAGCACCTCTCCAACACGCCCTACCAGCTGATGCTGATCGACGCGCTTGGTTATGACCGTCCGCAGGCATACGCGCACATGCCGCTGATCCTCGCCGCCGACGGCTCCAAGCTCTCCAAGCGCAAGCACCCCGAGGCAAACCTCATCCTGTTCAGGGACCGCGGCTACCTCCCCGAGGCGCTGCTCAACTACCTCGCGCTGCTCGGCTGGAACCCCGGCACAACGCAAGAGATTTTCACATTCGAAGAGCTGCTCGAGTCTTTCTCGTTCGATCGCGTGCAGCACGCGGGTGCGCGCTTCGACTGGGAGAAGCTCGACTGGCTCAACGGAGAGTGGATCCGCAGGCTGAGCGACGAGGAGCTCGCCATTCGTCTGCAGGCATTTGTGCCGGAGCTGGACCTGGAGACGATCCGCCGCGCGGTCCCCGCACTGAAGACGCGGTTGCCCAGGCTCGCGCAGGCGGTCGACTACCTCGACTACCTCTGGAAAGACCCGTCGACGCCGGCCCTCGATCCTGAGACTGCCCAGCGCGTCCGCAGCGCGATCGAAGTGCTCCGAGAAACGCAGTGGGAGCTTGAACCGATCGAGTCAGCGCTCGAGAAGGCAGTCGAGCAGTCCGGCGTCAGCAAGGGCAAGTTCTACAACCCGCTGCGCGATTTGCTTACGGGCAAGAAGGTGTCTCTTCCGATCCATTACGCGTTCGCGCTGCTGCCGAAAGACGTCGCGTTGTCACGGCTCGAGCGAGCGGCGTGATGCCGCTTAGCATCGTCATCGACCTTGACCCGAACATCCTGAAAATCGGGCCCCTGCTCATCACCTGGCACGGCGTGTTCGCGGTGCTTGGAATAGTGGCCGCGGCGCGCATCGGCTTCTGGTTGCTGAAGAAGGACATCCCCGACCTCACCGGCACCGGTGACGGGCTCGCCTGGATGGTCGCGCTGGGCCTGATCGGCGCTCGTCTTCTTTATGTGTGGGAGAACTTCCGTCTCTTCGCCAACGGGCAGCTGCTGCGCGTATTCGCCCTGACCGAGGGGGGCATCAGCCAGTGGGGCGGCCTCTTTGGCGCCATCGTCGGTGTCCTCGTGTGGTCACGCCGGGCGAGGTATTCGTTCTGGAAGATCCTGGACGGCGGTGGCCCGGCGGCGATGCTCGGGTTGGCCATCGGCCGCATCGGCGACGTCATCAACGGTGAGCATCACGGGACGCCGACGACCCTTCCGTGGGGCGTCGAGTACGTCAACCCCAACACGCTGGGTGAGCCGGGCAAGGTCGTGCATCCGGAGGTCGCGTACGAGATGGTGCTGAGCCTGGCTATCCTGGGGCTGCTGCTTCCGTTTCACCAGCGGCTCAAGAGACGCCTGCCGGACGGCGCGCTCGGCCTGATCTACCTCGGCGTCTACGCCGCGGGCCGGTTCCTCCTGAGCTACCTGCGGACCGACCCCAGCATCTTTGCGGGGCTGCGCCAGGCGCAGCTCGCATCGGCGGCGATGGTCCTGGCCGCGGTCATCTTCGTACCGATTCTTTTCCGGCGAGGCGGAGCAACCGCCGAGCCAGCGCCGGCGACCCCGAGTCATGTTTGAAGTAGACATGGACGTCTTCGTGCGTGGCCACCGCCGACCTCAACTCGCCGATCCACGGCTGCAACGACGCGGTCGTGTAACCACGCCGTAATCGGAAGAACGCGATCGAGCTGAGCTCGACCAGGGGTGCGCGCGGCCACTTCTCCTCGTCGGTGACCACTAGCGCTCCCCCGTGCTCGCGAATCACCTCGTACGTGTCCTCGTCAAACCACGATGCGTGGCGGAACTCCGCGGCCGCCGGGCGGGCGAGCGCGGCAAGCAGCGAGTCAAGCAGGACGACGTTCTTCTGGCGTGTGGGCGGGAACTGCAGCAGGACGGGACCCAGCCGCTCGCCGAGGACCGCAATCCGCCCGCTGAAGATGCGGGCCAGGCCGACCCGATCGAAGCCCTCCGCGGAATAGGTGAGGCCCCGGTTCGCCTTCATGCAAAAGCGAAAGCCCGGCGGAGTCTCCGCCGCCCACTTCGCAAGCGCGGCCTCGGGCGGCGTGCGATAGAAGCTGCCGTTCAGCTCGACCCCGTTGAGCCGCTCGGCGTAGTAGCTCAGCATCTTCGAGCCGGCGAGCTGCTTCGGGTAGAACTTGCCTTTCCAGGTCGCGTAGCTGAAGCCGGACGTCCCGGCGAAGAGCATGGTTACAAAACCGGGACGGTGCCGTTCCGCATCACGCGCTCGTGCAATTGCCCGCAGGCCGCGTCGGCCTCACGGCCCCGCGTGTCGCGGACGGTCACGTTCAGCCCCTGCCCCTCTACCAATCCCTTGAAGGTCCGGATCGCGGATCGGTCCGGCGCGCGGTATGGCGTGTCATCCACAGGGTTGAAAGGGATCAGGTTGACGTGCGCGTGCTTTCCTTTCAACAGCCCGCCGAGCTCGCGGGCGTCGCGATCGGTGTCGTTCACTCCGGCGAGCATCACCCACTCATAGCTCACGCGTCGCCCTGTCTTGCCCGCATAGGCCTGCGCGGCGTCGATCAGCTCGCGGACCGGGTACTTCCGGTTGATCGGCACGAGCACGTCCCGCAGCTCGTCGCGCGCGGCGTGCAACGAGATCGCCAGCGTGACCGGGATGTTCTCCTCGCCGAGCTGCGTGATGCGCGGGATGAGGCCACTCGTCGAGACCACAATGCGGCGCGGGCTGATGCCGAGAAGCTCCGGATCCGCAACGCGGCGCACCGAATCGACCACGGCCTGATAGTTGGCCATCGGCTCGCCCATGCCCATGAAGACGACATGTGACAGCCGCCTTCCCTCCGCCGCAAGCACTCGCGCCGCGTCGACCGCCTGCTCGACGATCTCATATGCCTTCAGGTTGCGGCCGAATGGAAACTTTCCCGTCGCGCAGAAAGGACAGCCGATCGGGCAGCCCGCTTGCGATGAGATGCACAGCGTCGAGCGATCCGTGTAGCGCATGACGACCGCCTCCACCGAGTGCCCTCCGTCGAGCTCGAACAGCGTCTTCGTGGTGAGGCCGTTGTCGGCTTGCGAGACAGCGATTGGTTGCAGCGACGTAGCGCGGAACTCTCGCGCCATCGCGTCGCGCAGAGACTTCGGCACATCGCGCATGGCCTCAAAGGTGGTGACCCCTCGGGCGAGCCACGTCCACACCTGCTTGCGGCGGTACGCCGGCGCATCGTGCTCGGTGAGCCAGGTCTCGAGCTCGGACGCGGACAGGGAGAGGATGGGCGGTCGGAGATCGGTCACCCGGACAGATTACCGACGGCCTCGTAAAGGTCACCGTCCTCGCGCAAGACGCGGTCGTCGACCAGCTTGCGCAGATGCGCCCGCAGCGTCATCTCCGCCGCCGCCATCAGCCTGTCGTCCAGCTCGCCGTACACGCGGCGCGTCAGCTCCTGCGCCGTACCGCCGCCGCGACGCACCTCCGCCAGGACCTGCGCCTCGCGTTCGAGACGGTGACGCCTGTACTCGCCGATCTTCCCCATTGCGTCAGTGACCGGATCCCAGTGGCCGGGAAAAAGCATTTGTGGTCGCAGCGACGCGAGGCGATCCAGCGATCGCAGATAGGCGGCCACGTCGCCCTCGGGGTACGTCACCATCGAGCTGCCCTGGCCAAGAATCAGGTCGCCGGTGAATACGGCGCCGTCGCCGGGAATCAGGAAACAGAGATGGTCGGAGCTGTGACCCGGCGTGTAGAGCGCAGTGATATTGAGGGTCGCGACGCGGACGATGTCGCCATCGCCCAGCTCCGGATAGCGACGGACAGAAGCGCGATGCGGCGCGGCAAATCGCTCGGCAAGGGGCAGGTGGTCGGGATGAGAGTGCGTGACGAGGACGACCCCGACCGTCCTGCCGGCCAGGCGCCGGTTGAGCGCGTCGAGGTGGCTGTCGTCATCGGGCCCCGGGTCGATGACCGCGACCACCGGTCCCGCGTCGACGATCCAGGTATTCGTCCCCGGCCCGGTGTACGGGCCCGGATTGGGGGCAACAACTCGTGTAACCGCGGTCAACGCGGACGGTAGGCCGGGAGGTAGATGTCGACACCGTCGGGAGGGCTCACGTCCAGCCAACCGTCGAGCTGGGTGTCGACGATCAGACGGACGAGCGGCTCGCCAAGCTCCGGAACGGGCGGCTGCCTGCGCTCCCCGGTGACCTTGATGCTTACCTTCCACCATGAGCCGACCGGTTCGGCGGACACGTGCAGCGAGTCGCCGACCAGCCAGTCCCTGATGCGGGTGAGGGCCTCGACCAATGCCGGCTCAGACCCGATGACCGCCGCGTCAGACGGCACCTGGTGCGCCGCGGCGGGGACGGCGAGGTTCAGCACGGCTCCGAACACGACGCCCCGGGCGCTGTCCTTGGGTTCGATCGCGGCCGCTTCGAGTCCGGCAGCCCGCCGGCCCACCTCCTGCGCCTGCTCGAACACCGCCTCGAGGAGCTCGGGCCGGCCGAACGCCGCCTGCCGCGCCGACTCCTGCAGCGCCAGGACCGAAGAACGGAGCTTGTGCCCGAGGCGGCCCAGGAGGTGATCTCTTTGCTCATCGACCAGCCGCTGCCCCATCTCGGCTGACTTTCGCGCCATGCGCAACCCGCCCTGCGTCGCCCACCCGACCAGCTTCCCGTTGAGGAGAAGCGGCTCCCACGGGCCGCCGGGCGGCGGGAACTCGACGTCGGCGGGTCCGTGGCGCCGGTGGCCGGGGACCGACTCCATGCCGCCGCCCACCCGAACCCAGAGCGGCTCGGTGTCCATAAGGTGTCTAACGGTCGTCTAGGTGCGAATCCGAGCCGGAACGGTGAATCTGAAAGTCGTGCCGCGCTTGTCGCTCGCCGCGACCCAGATCCGGCCGCCGAAGGAGCGCTCGACCACCAGCCGGCAGAGGTAGAGGCCGAGGCCCAGCCCACCTTGCGAGCGGCTGCGGCCGGCCGGACCCGTCTTCTCGAACACCGTGTCGAGGGTTCCCGCCGGCAGCCCCTGCCCGTTGTCCGCGACCGTGATCTCGAGCCAGCCGCGCTGGACCTGGCGTGCCTCGACCTGCACCGCCCCGCTCGTGTATTCGAGGGCGTTGCCGATCAGGTTGGTCAGCACCTGGCCGAGGTGAGCCGGCTCACAGAAGGCCTGGGGCAGGCCATCGGGCAGGTTGACCTCGACGGCGGACGTCCGTTCCGCGTAGCGATGGTTGAGCACTCCGACCACCCCGGCCAGGGCCGAGGCAAGGTCGACCGGCTCCGGGGTCGGCTCAAAGTGCTTGGTCTCGAGCTTGGCGATGATCAGCTGGCTCTCGACCAGGCTGAGCAGGCGGTCAGAGGATTCGTAAGCCTCCTGCAGCAGCGAACGGCGGCCGTTCGCGTCGATGGTCTCCTCCCACTGCATGATCCCGGCCAGCGTGTTCTTCATGGCAGCGGCGGGACTCCTGACCTCATGGCCGATGGCCCGCAGCATCAGGTCTTTGGCCTCGAGGGCCTGCCGCTGCGCGGTGACGTCCTCGTGCAGCGTCAACACGCCGGCGGGCTCGCCTTCGAGACCAGGGATCACGACGCGCCGGACATGCACCGTGCGGTCGGGATCTTTCATCCGGAGCTCGATCGTGCCTTCCGCGTCGGCATCCTCAGCAGGCGTGGCGCCTGCCGCGGCGAAGACCTCCTCGGGCTTGCGGCCCGGCATGTCGGCGGCTTGAAGGCTGTAGATGGATTCGATCTCCGGGTTGGCGTACACGATGCGCCCGCCGGCGTCCTCCAGCATCACGCCGACAGGCGAGTGGCGGAGGATCGCGTTCATCATGCGGCGCTCGCGGTCCAGCGCGTCGACGAGCTCCAGCTGGCCGAGCAGAACCGCCGCCTGACCGGCCAGCACGCCGGCAAGACGCCTGGTCTCGGCGGGGCCCGCAGTCATCCGCGCGACGAGCAGCGCGGCGAGCCTGCCCTCGACCTGGACCGGGATCGCGAATGCGTCCTGCGGCGAACCCAGGAGGTCGAGCAGCGCGCGCATCCGGCGGGCGCCGGCCGAAGAGGTCAGCGCGCGAAGCAGCCCGGCGCTGTCGGTGACCGGGACTCTCGGTGAGGGGTCGCCGTTGTCGGAACGCCGCACGAGCTCGCCGTCCTCGAGCAGCCACAGCTCACCCTGCGAGCCGGCGAGGGCGCGGCTCACCAGGCGAGCCATCTCCGAGCGGGCTCGGTCGGGCTCGGTCGGGGTCAGGTCGGTGAACGCGGCGACCGCTTCCAGGGTGCGAATTCGGCCGCGCGTCTCGGCCACCAGCCGCGCGTTCTCGATCGCGACCGCGGCATGCCGGGCGAAGTCCAGGGCCGCCGAGCTCGGCTCGGCGACGAGCGCAGACGCGTGGACCGCGCCGATCGCACCCACCAGGCGGTCGCCGTACCACAACGGCACCAGGTTCCAGGCGTAGTCATGTGCCTTGCCGCTGACGATGCCCGCGGGCGCAACGCGGTCGTCGGAGCTCAGGCCCGCCCATCCGAGGACTTCCTCCGCCACCGCGTCGCCGCTGCCCCGTGTCGCCGTGACCCGGCCTTCCGTGTCGAACGCCCAGCAGACGGAGCCGCCGGCCTCCAGCATCGTCCGCGCCTGGTCCGCGATGTTGGCGACGACACTCATGAGCTCGTGGCCGGCAAGCGCGGCCAGCTCCTGGATGCGCACCGACTGCGCGAGGGCGAGCTGGTTGGCGTGGTGCAGCCGCATCGTGCGGAGGGCGATGCCGACCACCGGCATCGCGGTCTCGAGCAGCTTGAGGTGCGTGGCCTGGAAGCGCCCCCCGTCGTTGCGCATCGCGACCACGCCCGCCACCACGCGATCGTCCTGCGTGATCGGAGCCCACACGACGTGGCTGGGCGCGTGGCTGAACACGTAGCTGCCGATCGGTCCGGCCAGGTCGGTCGGATCATCGGCCACGACGTCGATGACGGCAGTGCCGCCTTCGATCATGCGGCGGAAGAACGGAGCGCCGTCGATGGCGACTGGCCCGATCGGGGCGGCGCGCTCGGCTCGCTGGCCGGTGAAGCCGGCGACCATGCCGGCCACGTCGACGTAGGCCAGCACCGTGTGGGTCGAGCCGAGGTAGTCGCTCACCACAGAGAACACGGCCTCCGCCAGCTGGCGCTCGTCCGAGGCGCTTGCGACGCCCATGTCGAGCAGGTGCAGAGCTTCGAGCCGAGCTCGTTCGGTCTGCGCCTGCGCGAAGTGGTCCGCATTGGCGAGGGCCAGGCTCACATGGGCGGCCACGTCGTGGAGCAGGTTCACGTGCCAGTCGTCGAACGCGCCCTCGGTGTAGGACTGCAGCGAGAGCATCGCCGTGATCTGGTCGCCGCTGAGAACCGGGACCCATACGAAGGAGCGCGAAACCCGTCGCTGGTCGGAGGGTGGGCCCGAAACGAAGATCGCCGCGCCCTGGCCGACCGTCCAGACCTCGCGCTCGAGCTCCTTGCCTTCGAAGGAGCGGGCCCACGGCGACTTGCGTACCAGGACCGGCTTGCCGGTCTCATAGGCTTCGCGTGAAGGGCCGGTCACGGCCAGGGGCACCGGCGGGACGATCTCCTCCACGCCGCCCACGTACTGGTAGCCCTCGGCCACCGGGCCCTCTGCGGTCTGGGTGATGGTGGCGAGGATGAAACCGTCGAAGCTGAGAAAGGCGGCCAGCTCTTCGCGCAGGGTGCGCATGATCGACCAGCGGTCCAGGCTCGAAGCGAGGCGGCGGCCGATCGAGTTGACCACCTCGAGCCTCCGGCGCTGGTCCTCGATCGCCTCGTAGCTACGCGCGTTGCGCATGGCGAGGGTGACCTCGTCGGATACCAGCTCGAGGAAGGCCGCCGTCGAGTCCTCGTAGGCGTAGGGCCGCGAGCACTTGATGCCGAGCGCGCCCCGCGCGACGCCACCTTCTTTGAGGGGTACCCACAGCGACGAGTGCGGGGAGTGGACCAGGGCAGACTTGTTGTCGGCCATCACGTTCCGGGCCGTGGTCGCGAGTGGCGAACGTGGCGGCAGCCACCGCGATGTTGGCGTCGAATCGCCATCCATGCTGAGGTAGCGCGCGCGCTCGGTCCCGTCCTGCATCGTGACCATTTCGAGCGAGTCGACCGGAAGGAGCTCGCGCACTGTCGCGTAAAGCCCCGCCAGCACGCTCGTCTCGTCGAGCGTCGCGGTCATCGCCCGGGCGATGCTGTTGAGCGCCTCCAGGCGGCGGGCCTGGTTGCGGGTCAGCTCGTTCAGGGAGGCGTTGGCGAGCAGCACGCCCAGTCTCCGGTGAACGTCCTCGAGGAACTCGACCTCGAAGGGCGGCACCCGCCGCTTGCGATACGTGTGATAGATCACGCTGCCGATGAGCTCGCCCTGGTGCTTCACCGGCACCCAGATCGCCATCTTGCTGCGGGTCCGCACGCCGGGGCCCTTGCCGATCTCGAGACGGGCATGAGATTCGATCGGGAGCACAGTGGTTTTCGGGTTCGAGAACTGGCGCGCGTACATCGACTCGCGCACCGGGCGACGCCGCACGTCCTGGAGCACGCCGGCGTCCATGGCCAGCGAGTGGTACCAGCCTTCGCGCTCGAGGATCTGGAGGTTGATCGCGTCGTAGCCGAACTTGCCCTGGAGGCCGCGGTGGAGGACCTGGAGCAGGTCCGCCTCGGTCACACACGTGCTCAGCTCATGGACGAGGGCGTTCACCGAGGGGCCGGCGGTCCCTCCCACGCGCTTCCTGGAAACAGGGGTCGGGCGAGCCGCAGCTCGCTTTATCCCGGTGGGTGAGCGGTGCGGTCCCGTGTTGCGGCGCGCTGAAGTCGCCATTGCCACCGATATACTGCGCCAGAATTCAGGTGCCGTTCACCCCACCCAAGCCAATCGCGCCAACTCCCGAGGAGCTGAGGGGGTCAACTGTGCTGGTGGTCGACGATGAGCGGGCCTGGAGGGTCATCCTCGAAACCGACCTGAAGATGCTTGGCTACAAAGTGTCCATCGCCGAGGACGCCGACCAGGCGCTGATCCGGGCGCAGGCGGACAAGCCGGAGGTCGCGATCATCGACCTGATGCTGCCCGAGCCGATGGACGGCTGGGGCCTGCTGAACGAGCTGCGCGCGCGCGGGCAGAAGGTGCCTGTGATCTTCTACACCGCCTACCCAGTGTTCCCGTCAGGAACAGACGACCCGGACGTCGTCGGCTACATGAGCAAAGCGGTCGACCGGGCGGACCTCTACGCCCTCCTCCCGGTCGCGATCCGGCGCGCTCGCGAGCGCCGGAACTCAGATTCCTAGGTGATTACCAGCCGAAGAACGAGGCGAAGTCGCCGCCGTCCGTCCACTGCGCGCCGGCCGCTGTCGCGAGGGCGCCGAGCACGAGCAATGCGATGATCACACCCTGGACCTTGATTCGCCAAGTCATCCCCAATTTACCCCTTTGTTTTTCCAATCCGTGCCAGGTCCGGCCGAAAGTATGCGTGAACCCGGTCGTATTCGAGCATTCTACCGTAGTCAAATTTCGTAAATAATAATTTAGGCGGGGTCTTGGAAAACCGAACCATTCGCCCGGGAAACGTCAGACATGGCAATCCGGCCAGGCGGGAAGTCCGCCTGCCGCCGCTCCCGCCTGGACTCGAGGTCTACCGCCCCGCCGACGTCCTCGGCTCCTCCGTGCTCGTGGTCGAGGACGAGGCCGCGATGCTGCAGCAGCTGCGCATCGACCTGCACGACCTCGGTTACCGACCTTCAGTTGCCGCCTCCGCTGATGAAGCCCGCACGCTGCTCGAGCACGAGCGCGTCGCCGCAGTGCTGCTGGACCTCGTCCTCGACGAGCAGGAGGACTCCGGTTTCGAGCTCCTGACATGGATCCGCCGGCACCATCCCGGGCTGCCGATCATCGTGCTCTCCGCGGCGCAGGTCAACTCTGCCGCGATCCGGCGCGCGTACGAGCTCGGTGCCAGCTCCTACTTCGTGAAGGGCAACGTGCCGATGGCCCACATCTACTCCGACCTCGCTGCTCGCCTCGTCGAGCGCGGGACGGGCCGGCCGGGTACTTATCGCTTCGGACGCCTCGAGTTCGACCCGACCCGACGCACCGTGAGGATGGGCGAGCGCAATGTGCAGTTGACGCAGCAGCAAGCGGCGCTGGTGTTGTTTCTCGCCCAGGGCTCGAAGCCCGCCACGGCACGCGAGCTGATCCAGGCGGGACTGTTCCGAAACAACGCCGCTCATTCGACAGTGCACTCGGCGCTGCTGACTTTGCGCCGCCGCCTCGACGAGCTCGAGCCTGGTTTGGGCCCGACTTTCCTACATGCGTCCGCGCGCGGATACAGCCTGGTGTCCATTCATGAGTGACGAGCACGCGACGACTCCGCTCCCGAGCAAGTCGGTGCTCGACGACGTAGTCGACCTGCGCCGCTACTTCCACAAGAATCCCGAGGTCAGCTTCAGCGAGCACGAGACGACGCGCTACCTCAAGGAACGGCTCCGGGAGCTCGGCCTCGACCTCGAGACATGTCCGACGGAGACCGGAGCCGTGGCGCTGCTGGACACAGGCCGACCGGGTAAGACGGTGATGCTTCGCGCCGACATCGACGGGCTGCCGATACAGGAAGAATCGGGCGTCGACTTTCACTCCCGCATCGATGGCCGGATGCACGCCTGCGGGCACGACACGCACATGGCGATCATGATCGGCGTCGCGCGCACGCTGATCGACCGGATCTGGGATGTCAGCGGCAAGTACCTGTTTGTCTTCCAGCCCGCCGAGGAGATCGTCGAAGGCGCGAAGGCGATGATCGCGCGGGGATTGCTCGACGACCATCGTCCCGACTTTGTCATCGGACTGCACATCGCGAGCTTCCTGCAGTCCGGAACCGTCGTCTCGCGGCCGGGGCTGCTTTGGGCCGGTTCCGATGCATTCGACATCAAGTTCGCGGGTCCGGGTGGACACGGCGGAATGATGGGCAGACGCGGCAACGTTCTCGCCGCGCAAGCATTTTTCATCGAGCGCCTCCACACGGTCGTCGAAGGACTCGAGTTCGACGGAGTGCAGTGCCACACGACCGTCGGCAACATCAGCAGCGACGGCGCGTGGAACGTCGTGCCGCGAGGCGTTCTGGTCCAGGGAAGCCTCCGCACCTTCAACGATGTTCTGCGCGAGCAGGCGCTGGGCCGCCTGCACGACCTGCTGCGGGAGACGCAGAGCGAGTTCGAGGTCAGCTCGTCAATCGACCTTGTGCACGGCACGGTGCCGCTGATGAACGAACCCAACGTGACGCGGACTGTGATGGAGGTTGGGCAGCAGCTCATCGGCGATCACGCGAGCTTGCTCGGCCGTCCCCTGACCGTGAGCGACGACTTCGCCGAATTCCTGACCCGCATTCCCGGCTGCTATTTCATGCTGGGCGCGCGACCGGAAGGCGACATGCCGCCGGCGCACCACTCCCCTGGATTTCGGATCGACGAGGCGGCGCTGCCGGTCGGCGTGAAGGTGCTGGCGGGAGCGGCTTCGCGCCTCGCCGTCGAGTAACCCGCCCGGGCCCTGATGCTGCTGTGGCTGTTTGCGATCGCGTTTGGCCTGGTCCTGGGCCTGGCGGCGGGTGGGCACATTTCCAACCTTGCGCGGCTGAAGTTCCGCTGGCCCTGGTTGGTGGTCGCGGCGATCCTGATCCGAGAGGTGGTGACCTTTTCGCCGCTGAGCAGGGTCGAAGGAGCCCAGTACGTCTACGTCGTCTCGCTCGCGCTGATCGTCGTGTGGACGATCTGGCACGTGAAGCGCATACCCGGCGTATGGCTCGTCACGGGAGGCGCGCTGTTGAACCTGATCGTGATCACAGCCAACGGCGGCCGGATGCCGGTGGCGGTCGACCTCGCGCGAGCCGAGCTCGGGGGGATCCTCGTTCAGCGCGGGACCATCGGCCAGTACACGCTGATAGGCCCAAACACGCACCTGGGCTGGCTGGGCGACTGGCTTTCCATCTGGCCCCTTCAGCAGGCTTACAGTCCAGGCGACCTGTTGATCGCTGTGGGCCTCGCCCTTGTCGTCCTGGTGGCGCTGCACCGGACTCCCGAATCTGACGCCGCCTCTTGAAACCCCAGACCGTATAGTGATTTGACCCCGCCGTGATCATCTTCTGGATCCTCACGTTTTTCGTCGGCGCATCCGCATTCGCGTTCGCCCTGATCGGGCTGCAGCTGGGCATCGTCGGATCGATCATCTACGCCGCTTTCGCGATGCTGGTCTGCCGCGGCATCCTGAGCCTTTTCAAGCGCTGGCTTGTCGTCCGCGAGCATGTGGCCGCTGAACCAGACGTCCTCGAGCGGACTATCGAGACCAACCGCGCGATCTTCTGGCGGCGAAGTCTCTGGCTGACCGCATTGCCCGCGGTGTACTTCGCCCTCATGTATTTCATCTTCGGTATGGCACCGCTTGACGCTGTGCTCGTCCTTCCTGCGATCTTGCAAGCCTTCTTCGGGCAAATGATCTACCTGGTCTTCTTGATGTTCGCGAACTTCGCCCTGATCCTCGGACCGTTTTACATCCTGTCCAGGATCGGCAAGACCATGATCGTGCCGGACGACGCCAGGTTCGGCGTGGACATCGAAGACGTGCGTGGCCAGAAGTCGGCGGTCAGCGAGATGAGGCGGATCCTGAAGCTGATCGAGCACGGCCGGCTCTATGTGAAGGCCGGCGGCAAGCGCGAGCGTGGCGTGCTCATGGTCGGGCCTCCTGGCACCGGCAAGACGATGCTTGCCAAGGCGATTGCATCCTCGCTCCACGTCCCGATCTACATCGCGAACGGCGGCTCGTTCGCAATGCTCTTCATGGGCATCGATGCGATCAGCGTCTACCTGATGGTTCGGTCCGCACGCAAGAAGGCCAAGACATGGGGCGGCTGCATCATCTTCATCGACGAAATCGACGCCCTCGCCTCGCGACGTAGTGGTATGGCCGGCGGCGGAATGATGGGCGGCGGAATGATGGGGATGATGGGCGGGGGCATGATGGGCTTGAACATGCTTCTCGTCTTGATGGATGGCATCGACAACCCGGGGTTGGTGATCCGGCAGTTGCGTGGACTCGTCAACCTGACGCTTGACGGCTTGTTTCTGCCCCGCGTGATCGGGTTCAACGGCACCAAGCTGAAGCTGCGAATCCCCGCGCTGAAAGCCCCGAACTACAACATCCTGTTCATCGGCGCGACCAACCGGCCGTCGGTGCTCGACGAAGCGGTGACCCGACCGGGGCGGTTCGGCCGGCAGCTCGTCTTCCGCCTGCCGGACCGCGAGTCGCGCAAAGACATTGCCAACCTCTACT
>Ga0209160_1001845_pt1 | contig 17837 bp, 13 predicted proteins | sample GraSoiAngelo_153_FD_186167 | JGI IMG/M metagenome (GOLD analysis project Ga0209160, IMG submission 186167) | Grasslands soil microbial communities from the Angelo Coastal Reserve, California, USA - 14_1009_12_40cm (SPAdes) (version 2) | ecosystem: Environmental > Terrestrial > Soil > Grasslands ... | reverse complement strand
GGGGCGTAGCGATCCGCGATTAGCGGCCGGAGCAATTCTATGTGTTCCTTGGGCCGGACCAGATTGCTTAACGACTTGAATCGCACTCGTATGCGCCACCCAATTCGTTCCCAGTTCAGTCCGGCGTCACCGAACTCCTCGGGCTTCGGGCTCTCGTAGCAATAAGACTCCGCGATACCCACCGCCGCAATACGCGTGTCCACAAACGAGAAGACGAGATCCCCGGGCGCAACCTCGCGCATGGACTCGTAGAACGGATTACGCGCACCATTCGCGTTCCTCTTCAGCGACCATAGGTAACCGCCGCCAAGCTCCTGTTTATAGGTCTGGTTCTGGTTGACCCACCAGTAGCGCATTGGGCTATGGGGCAGTCTACCCCATGCGTAAGCTCCGAAGGACTACCGGAGGTTCGCTACTTTTGGTGCTACAAAAGGATGGTTGGGCTGGCAGATGTTTTTGGCTGTATCGTTGTCTCACCTATATCGTGGTGTACCATACGCGATTATGGACCTTGAATGTTACATCTGTTCATCTCCGTGTGCTGCAACGATGAAACGGTTGGACGCCGATGTTGATGCGCTAAGGTTCGGCCACGGAATCTGCCATTTATGCAGCATCATCGTTTGCAAGGCGCATGGGCAAAGGATTCCGGGTCCACCGGCGGCCCAATACATGTGCGTTCTTTGCGTTCCGTCCTTCATTCGTAAGGGCGGGTTTCCTCCGCTCGACCCCGGCGACCCCACCGGCCCGCAAACAGAGATCGACCAGCTGATCGAAGCGATCAGCTTCGCTCCAGAACCTGTGTTAGCCAAAATTAGAACCGAATTGATTGAATTCATGCGGCGCCGAAAACTGAAAGAAACTGCTCCTGTGGGTCAAGAGGGGCGCAATTTAGCTGCCGACATATTCAGTAAGGAAATGGGAGTGACGCAATTCCTGTGGGAAATGAAACGACGTGTGGTGATGGAAGAGTAGACCGGCTTCCACGAATGAACTGAACGAGTTGAGGTAGCGCATGGACAAGATGGAAACGCTATTCACCGGGAATGAGTGCTGGGTCAGATTCGCGACCGGCATAACCACAGGGACGGCAAAGCTGCAACCAAACAATAACGTGGGCCTGAAGGACGGCGAAAAGATTGCAATCGATTTCTATGGCAGAATTCGTTTGTTCAAAGTGGAAATCGATAATTTTCCGCTCGAGACTGAAAACGAGAAGAGACTGGGCGCGAAAATTGCCCTTCTTTCTAACCAGGTTGGTGACGCTGATTTTGTGTCGATGTGCTGGAAAGGGTCGAGCGCAAAATTTCTCGCTCGTCAAGTATTTGGAACCAACAAGGCTAAGTGGTCGCTGGGGACCACAGCAGTTACGATCATTGGCGCGGGCGGCGCGGCGATTAATTCGGCACAAACAGCGACGTGTTCGGGCCTTCACTGCGTAAGTCCGTTTTCGCGAGTTTTGCTGGGCGTTTCGGCGGTGGCAGTGCTTCTCGGATGGGTGAAGGACAATTTGTCGTGAAAGGGCGGGGGAAATCGGATAGACCACTGAGCGATAACTTGGAGGTGTAACATGCCACGATGCGCTTCGTCGAGCTTTGAATGAAGGGGCAAATCAGCCTCGCGCCTGACATCTGCAGCCGGCCTCGCTAAGTGGCGATCTGCTGGATACGCATCTCTTTCACCAGCCAGTCCTGGAGGCTTCCGAACAGCTGCTTGGTGAGTCCCTTGACGCTGCCGCCGGTGTCGCGATACATAGGTTGTTCATTGGGCACCGTGACGGCCTTTGACTCTGAGAGAAGGTCCAAGTTCATCAACCTCACGGTGCCCTTACCGCAATGCTCGCCCACAAATTGCCGAACGAACCATGCCCCAACGGTGGCCAAGCCGGAATGGCTAACGGAAATGGATGAACGGAATGGTGTCCGCCCTGTGTGGTTCTATCGGCGACTCTGGCTGCGGCGGGTCTGCGGCCCGCCGCAGCCGTTTTGTTTCGTGCCCGTTTGTGAGTCTGTTTGCCTTGGGTAATTCAGGATCGGCTGCTATGGATTGAAGTCTGCGTCGCAGATTATGGGTGCTGAAGTTTCGTCTGACTCTCACCGGTCGCGGCCGATGCGAAAGCTGGATATCCACGAATTCGCCAGTCTGGTCCGCTACGCCGTTCGCAAGGGTCTAATTCAACCCTAATTGGCCCTTTTTCACTTGAAAGTGAGTAATTCACCCACACTTCGATGCATGGATTCACCCCCTTGTTTGCCGGCCTCGAATGGATCACCTTGAGCCATAACATGGGCACCCGTACCACGCAAGAAGGGCCGCCTGAAAGCGTCCTTGCCCGATCTTTCCTGCTCTCTCCTCACCCGAGGCAAAAGCGCCCCGGAGTTCTTTCTACGGCAGGGACCAAAAAGAAACGTATGTTCCGGTACAAACTTTCGATGCCCCTCGCCGTCAGATGTCCGGGTTACGGTGCCGAACACTCCAGGTCCGCGCTCGAAGAGTGGCTGTACATTTGCCCGGGATGTAACCGACACCTGACGATGCCCTCGCAAGTTCGAGCGGAAACTTTAGCAGACCCGGGAACGTGTCATGAATTTGACCGTGGCCTAGTGTCTGTAGACCCCTTGGAGTTCGTGCCACTTGCTTGCCGCGTTGCGCGAAGTGCGCACTGTTTCGCCGCGCCGCCTGCTAGCGATTCGGTACGAGAGGTACCGCCATATCGGGCGTGTAGGCGTGCACTGGCGTGGCTTGGTTCGGAGCGCGATCGGTAACGCGTTTGGCGTTGTGGCGGGCCTGCTCCGTGGTACGGCACCGCGGCAGGGGTCGACTCAGGCGCAAAACCCAATGAAACCTGTCCGGACAGGTGACAGCTAACAGAAAGAGATGCTACCCGTCCTCCACGAGGAGCGCCCGTTTTCAGAGCTGTTCTTCGCACCCGGTCCTAATGGAGCGTGTGGCCATCGTAATTGGCGGTGCTGATGTTAGCAACGAGAAAGTCAAATTCAACAGGGCCATTCCCCGAAAAGCTGCCAAATCCTTCAGTGCGATTCGGTGCTGCTCGTGCGGAACACTTTCCTCATGCAATCGATATGAGCTCTGGGAATGGTCATGTTTCAAATCACCTGCAGGCCGAGTCGCTAGGCACGGGATTTATCCTTTTGGATGCATGCTTCCGGCTCGTCTGCGCGAGCGAAGAGGCCCTGGCGATCCTTGCTTATCCGCGAGTTCCATCCGAAAACAAAGGGTTTGAGAGTTTTCTACAGGGCAGGATTCGATCGCTACTTCCCAGCAATGGCGGTCATAACGGTCTCTCGCCTTCCGAATTTCCGAATGAATTCGCCTCGGGGAAAAGGTGTTACGAGGTGCGGGCATTTTCGGTTAAATCGAATCTCAAAAACGGGCAGCGACCTGCCGTAGCGCTCTTACTCAAACGAAAGCGCCGAGGCATTCTTGACCTCCAAACCGTAGCTCGGAAACTCCGCATGACGCCGCGCGAAACGGAGACCGTCGATTTCCTGGTGCAGGGACTGGGCACCAAGCAGATGGCAAGCCGGATGGGCATCAGTCCGAACACGGCAAAGGCGTTCTTAAGATCCGTCATGATCAAGCTGGGAGCGGAGAACAGGCACGGCATCATCGGGAAAATTCTGCAGGCATCGAAAGCAATCGATGGGGGGACCTTCCGCTAGTTTCATGTAAGTTGGTTTTGCCTTTAGGTTTTGCGGATCCTGGGAGAAGGCGGTTCCGCAGCGGCCACCTTGTGGGGAGATTACTGTGCGCCTTGCCGTAATTGGTTGCGGGTACGTGGGATTGGTGACGGGCAGTTGTCTTGCTGCGGCGGGGCATGAAGTTACTGCCACGGATAACGACCCAGTTCGTATGGGAATGCTGGATTCGGGCCGCCTGCCGATCTATGAACCCGGCTTGGATCAGGTTATGCAGAGCGCCTGCGCCGCTGGGCGGCTGCGATTCACCTCGGATTGCGCTCAGGCAGTTCGCGCGGCGGACGCGATTTTCATCTGCGTGGGCACGCCACCTCTCGATTCGGGCGCAGCCGATCTTTCGGCCATCGACAATGTGGCCCGGCAGATCGCCGCCGCGGCTCGGTCGCCCAAACTGGTAATCGAAAAGAGCACCGTGCCGGCCCAGACGGGCGAGCAGCTGCGTCACGCTCTTCAGGTCTATGGCCGCAGCAACGGCGCCACGTTTCGCGTGGCCTCCAACCCGGAGTTCCTGCGCGAAGGCACGGCGGTCGCGGACTTCTTTCATCCTGACCGCATCGTCGTAGGCGTGGAGGATGCCGAATCCGAGCGGCAATTGCGCGAAATCTACAAACCGTTTCTCGAGGGCAGGTTCCACTGCCCTGTTCACGAACCGAAATGCCCCGCCGGCCCCGCGCCAGTGTTTTTGGTGACTACGATTGCCAGCGCCGAATTAATTAAACACGCCTCTAACTCTTTCCTCGGTCTAAAAATCTCCTACGCCAATCTCATTGCCGATCTTTGCGAGAAGCTGGGAGGAAACGTGGAGGAAGTGACGCGGGCCATGGGACTTGATCCACGCATTGGCCCGCACTTTCTCAATGCCGGCCTGGGCTTTGGAGGATTCTGCTTGCCCAAAGACATACAGGCATTCATCCGACTGGCGGAAAAACACGGCGTGGATTTCGGCCTGCTCAAGGAAGTCGAGGCGGTCAACAAACGCCGCGTCGAGCAGTTCGTGGAAAAAGTCCGCCGCGCGCTGTGGGTTGTGAAAGAAAAAAACGTCGGGGTCCTCGGTTTGGCTTTCAAGCCGAATACAGATGACGTGCGTTTTGCGCCGGCCATCGAGGTCGTCCGGCGATTGATCGCCGAAGGAGCCACGGTTCGGGCCTCTGATCCCGTGGCCATCGACCGCGCTCGCTTGCTGCTCGACGGCGCCGTGTTCGTCGAAGATCCCTACGAAGTGGCTCGCGGGGCTGATGCCTTGCTTTTGCTGACCGAATGGAAGGAGTATCGCGAACTCGATTGGAAGCGCATCTATCGGGAGATGGCGCGGCCCCTGGTGATGGATGCGCGAAATATGCTCGCTCCTGCAAAAATGAAAGAACTGGGCTTCGAGTATTACAGCTTTGGCCGGCCCGACCTGAGCACTAACACCGCGCTTGTTTCCTCCTGAGATCATGTTGCCGATTCTCCCGCGGCGACCTGCTGCCGGAAGAACTCCAACGTCAGCCGCAGCCCTTCATCCAGACTAACTTTCGGTCCCCATCCGAGCAGGCGCGTGGTTCATACTTCTGTTCGTCCTGCGCTTGCTTCTGAGGGGGATTGACTTCGCACGGAAGATGCAGTACTATGGGTACTAGGACTATGAATACTGGTAAGGGGAAAAAGCGCGCTCATTCCCGTCACCCGGCGAATGGACGATTCACGGGCAGCACATTAGCGTCACTTCGCGGGCAGCGAAGGTCAGAAGTCACTCAAGGAACAGTGACAAACATTTCCGAAGGTGGGTTCTCTATGTTTGCTACTCACCCCTTACAAATTTCTGGGCTTCTTCAAGGCCGACTTTGGCTCGCCCGGGTGCCCGCGAAAATCCCCACTCTCGTTCAAGTGCGCTGGGTACAGCCAGTGGTGCCCGGGCGCCGCTACCGAATCGGCCTGCAGTATGTCATCTAATTTATCGTACCATTATCTTCTTTCGTAAATAGCCCACCTAGCGGGTACTAACCTCCCGGGTTACTTTGATCAGCTAATTGACGCGGCCCTCCTACATTAATACCGTGTTAATGTCAGATGAATGGCTGTAGCAAAGTGCCGCAGTATTGAAATCATACTGCATTGCGATCTCCGCCTCAGCTGAGGCTGTGGAGGAGATTTTCTTTTTAGTCGAGGAAGGATGCGAGTACTCGTGACTGGCGGGGCGGGCTACATTGGAAGCCATACCGCCAAAGCTTTGGCCCGCTCAGGGTTCGAACCAATCGTGCTGGATAACCTCTCAACCGGGCACCGGTGGGCCGTGAAATGGGGCACGCTGATCGAAGGAGATCTAGGAGATTCCGCATTGATTCGCGAAGTAATCAAAACCCACAGGGTGCAAGCCGTTGTCCATTTTGCCGGTTTCGCCTACGTGGGAGAGTCCATGCAGCGCCCGCGGCAATATTTTCGCAACAACGTGACCTACACGCTCAGACTGCTGGACGCAATGACAGATATGTCGGTAAAGCACATCGTTTTTTCCTCCAGCTGCGCGACCTACGGCATTCCTGCAAGCGTCCCCATTCGCGAGGAGCAAGTCCAGGCCCCAATTAATCCGTACGGTGAATCGAAGAGGATGGTCGAACGCATCCTCGCTTGGTACGGTGAGGCTTACGGCTTGCGCTGGACGGCGCTGCGTTATTTCAACGCGGCCGGTGCCGACCCTGATGGTGAGCTAGGAGAGGACCACTCACCGGAAACTCATCTTATTCCACTCGCCATTCAAGCAGCGCTGGGAGAGAAACCGGCTCTCGAGATATACGGGACAGATTACCTCACGCCGGACCACACTGCAATTCGCGACTACACCCATGTTATGGACTTGGCCGAGGCGCATGTTGCAGCCCTCGGGCACATGCTCAGGAGCCAAGAGAACGCGGCAATTAACCTTGGCACGGGAAGTGGTCATTCCGTTCGCCAAGTGGTTGCGGCGGTCGAGCGAGCGAGTGGACGCCGAGTCCCGATTCACGAAGCGCAGCGTCGCGCCGGCGACCCGCCCGAACTCGTCGCCGACCCGGCGAGAGCCAAAGAGCTCCTCGGCTGGAGGCCGCGGTATTCCTCTCTGGAAAGCATCGTACAAACTGCTTGGAATTGGCACATTTCTCGAAAACCCACCCTTGGCGGCGTTGACCCACCTCAACAAAACGTTGGCCTGCTTGGAGAAGCGCGTTCTCATGCCACTGCAGCGTAACGGTTGGGGAGCGGCCTCGTTACTCAGCGGCTCCCCCAGGCCAACGGTCGTCTCCGCAGTAACCATCATTCCCCGTGTGGCCCGCCCAATCGCGAGTCCATGGGTCCGGCCCACGGTGCGTGGCAAGTTTCTCTGGGTTGGCGAGGAAAAGTTCTACATCCGTGGCGTGACCTACGGAACATTTCGGCCAGGCGCTGACGGCAGCGCGTTTCCTGTGCCCAGGATCGTTGAGCAGGATTTCGCTCAGATGTCCGCGAATGGCGTGAATGCAGTACGAACGTACACCGCGCCACCACGCTGGCTTTTGGATCTTGCTGAGCAGAATGATCTCCGCGTTTTGGTGGGCCTGCAAGGAGAGCGGCACTACACGTTTCTAAACGAAAGGAAAACGGTTCGCGAGATCAGAGACCAGGTCAAAAAAGGTGCGCAGCGTTGCGCGGGGCATCCCGCAGTTCTGGGCTACCTTGTTGCCAATGAGATTCCCGCGGGCATTGTGCGTTGGCACGGGGCCCGTGCGATAGAGACATTTCTTAGGCAGCTCTCGGAAGAGGTTAAGGAAGAGGACCCCGAGGTCCTGGTTTCCTATGCAAACTATCCCTCGACGGAATACCTCGATCTATCTTTCCTCGATCTGCTGTGCTTCAACGTTTTTCTGGAATGCGAGAACAGCTACGAGGCCTATCTCGCGCGTCTTCAGAATCTCGCGGGAAATCGTCCTCTGCTGATAACGGAAATCGGCCTAGACAGCCACAGGAACGGAGAGGAAGAGCAGGCCTCCTGCCTCGACTGGCAGATACGAAAGTCTTTCGCTGCAGGTTGCGCAGGCGCATTTGCTTATGCTTGGACGGACGAGTGGCACAGGGGCGGCGAGGACGTAACGGACTGGGATTTTGGGTTGACGAGCCGGACAAGAGAACCGAAGCGGGCGCTCGGCGTTGTTCGAAAAGCATTCGAGGAAGTTCCGTTTGCCTCCAAAGGTGCATGGCCGAAAATATCTGTCGTGGTGTGCACTTTTAACGGAAGCCGTACCATTCGTGATTGTTTGGAAGGAACCGGAAAACTCCGCTATCCCGACTACGAAACCATCGTGGTTGATGATGGCTCAACGGACGGCGTCGGTGATATTGCCGCGGAGTACGACGTCCGCTTGATCCGCACAGAAAATCAGGGTCTGAGCGTGGCCCGAAATCTGGGATGGCAGTCAGCAACGGGAGAGATCGTCGCTTATATTGATGACGATGCCCGCCCCGATCCGGATTGGTTGACATATCTCGCCGTCGCATTCCTCAAAGAAGATTACGTAGGCGTCGGTGGGCCGAACATTCCAGTCCCGGACGACGGAGAGACCGCGAGTTGTGTCGCGCGTTCTCCGGGGGGGCCGGCTCATGTGCTCCTTTCTGATTGCGAAGCAGAGCACATCCCAGGCTGCAACATGGCTTTCCGCAGGAGTTGGCTGGAGGCCATCAATGGATTTGATCCGCAATTCCGGCAAGCGGGCGACGACGTTGATATTTGCTGGCGAACCCGAGAACAGGGCGGGAAGCTCGGGTTCAGCCCGGCGGCGATGGTCTGGCATCACTACCGCCGGACAGTGCGGGCATACTGGAAACAGCAGGTTGGCTACGGCAAGGCCGAGGCGATGCTCGAGAGGAAATGGCCCGAAAAATACAATTCCGGCGGCCACGCGACGTGGGCCGGGCGCATATACATCAACGGGATATTCCGCGCGCTCTCGCTGTCTCGCGGACGGATTTATCAGGGAACCTGGGGAACAGCGGGTTATGCGCGGCTGTACCAGTCTCCGCCGACCCTTCTGCACTCTCTGCCGCTGATGCACGAATGGCAGCTTATAAACCTTGTGCTGGCGGCGCTCTGCGCCGTTGGCATTATTTGGACTCGGCTGTTGAACATCTTGCCCGTGGCTGCAGCTGCTTTCGGATTGTCGCTGGTCCCTCCAATAAGCGCCGCGCTGAACATCCGCTTTCCTGCTTCGGCGAAAAGCGGCTTTGCTAGGTTTCGGCTGCGCGTCGTTACGGCGATACTTCACCTGATGCAGCCTTTGGCTCGTTTGTGGAGCCGTCTAATTTATTCCCTCACGGCCTGGAGAATCAGTCGTTTCCCAACGCTCTCGTTCCCGTGGCCGCGGATGTTTCAGCTGTGGAGCGAAAAATGGATTGATACCACGTCAGTACTCCATTCGTTGGAATCTGTGCTGCGGTCGAGCGGCGCCGTCGTGCGCCGGGGCGGTGACTACGACAGATGGGATTTGGAAATACGCGGCGGTTTGTTTGGCGGCGTACGAGTCCGCACGGTCTCGGAAACTTACGGCCGGGGCAAGCACATGCTGCGGCTTCATTTCCGCCCATGGTTCTCCATCGCGGGAGCCGGGACCACCCTCTTGCTGATGATTGCATGCTTCGGGGCGATGTTGGACCGATCCATATACGCTGCTGCCATCCTCGGCACATTAAGCGCGATATTTGGAGCAATTACTTTCAGGAGCGGGGCCGTGGCGGTCGGCGCGATCCATCGCACGCTTATCAAACTGGACTTCGAGCGCACGTGATGACTACCGAGAAGCCCAACTCAAATCGTGACCTCGCCCTTTACCTTCGTTTGTTCAGGTGGGCGCGACCCTATTGGGCACATCTAGTTGGTCTTTTCCTTCTCAGTTTGCTGGCAACTCCTCTGGCATTGCTGGCCCCTCTGCCGCTGAAGATAGCTCTCGATAGCGGGCTTGGTTCCAAGCCTTTTCCTCATTGGATTCGGCCATTCATGCCGGCTGCATTCAGGCTCACTCCGTCCTCGGCGCTGCTTTTTGCCGTCGGCTTGCTGATTGCCGTGACGATTCTCGCCCAGATTCAGACGCTAGCCCTGGCACTGCTGAAGACGTATACCGGCGAAAAAGTCCTCCTGGAATTTCGCTCTGGCCTTTTCGGCCAGATGCAGCGCTTGTCGCTTTCCTACCACGACGTTAAGGGGACCGCTGAAACGCTATACAACCTTCAATACGACGCGGCCGCGGTTCAGACAGTCGTGGCTGAACGCTTCATTCCGCTCATTGGTTCCGCTTTCACGCTGCTCGGAATGCTGTATGTCACTTTGAAAATCGATTGGCAACTGGCTCTGGTTGCCCTGCTGATCTCGCCCATTCTTTTTTTGATTTCAAAATTCTACCGGCGCCGCCTGCGCCGCGGGTCGCGCGAGGTGAAAAAGCTGGAAAAATCCGCAATGGGAGTCGTGCAGGAAGTGCTCGGCGCGCTTCGCGTGGTGAAAGCATTTGGAAAAGAGGAAAACGAGCGGCATCGTTTCGTCCGTCGAAGCTTCGAAGGCATGCGTGCCCGGCTGAAGCTAGCGCTGGCGGAGGGAAAGTACAACTTCCTGGTTGGTCTGACCTCCGCGATAGGAACGGCTACGGTACTGTTCGTGGGATTCCGGCAAGTCCAGTCCGGCGTCATCAGCCTCGGTGATCTCATGCTGATGATGGGGTATGTGACCCAGCTTTACGAACCCCTAAAATCCATGGGCAAAAACTCGGCAGCTCTCCAGTCCTACTTGGCTAACATCGAGCGAGCCTTCGCTTTGCTCGATGAACTTCCCGAAGTCGAAGAGAAAATCAATCCGCGCTCGCTGGTGCGCGCTACGGGAAAGCTTGCTTTCCAAAACGTTTCATTCAGATATGGGCAGAACAACCGGCCGGCCCTGGGTCAAGTTTCATTTCAAGTGGATTCGGGAATGCGCGTGGGCATCGTGGGGCCGACGGGCGCGGGCAAAACCACGCTGGTCAGCCTGATGCTGCGCTTCTACGATCCGGTCGAAGGTCAGATTCTTCTCGATGATTTGGACCTGCGCGAATACCGGCTGTCTGATTTGCGCAACCAGTTTGCCTTCGTTCCCCAGGAGGCTGTGCTGTTTCCTACCAGCATCGCCGAAAATATTGCTTACGCGCGACCTGAGGCCACCGACGAAGAGGTTGTCGCGGCAGCCAAGGCCGCCAGCGCTCACGAGTTCACCGCTCTGCTCCCACAGGGTTACGACACCTTGGTCGGGGAGCGCGGGATGTGCCTTTCGGGAGGTGAGCGCCAGCGTATTTCCCTGGCCCGCGCCTTCCTGAAGAACGCTCCGATCCTCGTCCTCGACGAACCCACCAGCTCCGTAGATGTGGACACGGAATCCACGATTGTCGAAGCGATGGAGCGTCTGATGCACGGCCGCACCAGTTTCTTGATTTCTCATCGCCTTAGTCCGCTAAAAGACTGCGACGCCATTCTGCACATCGATCAGGGGAGGCTCATTCGCGTGACTTCTCCAAAATTCTTAGTTGACCGCGAAGAAACGGTCGTGGCAGACACTGCGACTAGCTCCGGGAGACAGAGCAATGCCTGAGCCCTCCGTCGAACTTGTGCGGTCGAATCTGTCGGAGCATCCGGCGGCCCAGGCGTGGAAGAAACTGCGGGGCCGAAGCGTTGAGCTAAATGAAATTGTCATCTTGAAGAGGCGCCTCAAATCCTCCGTTTACAAGCTGGAAGGCGCCGGCCCCGACGCTTCTCCGGTTGTCGCAAAGTATTGTCAGCGGCCGGTTGCCCGGCATGAGCGCTTGATTTATGAAAAAATCCTACCTCACCTGCCTATCACAGCACCGCGCTTCTACGGATTTGTCGCTGGAGAAAGCGAATTCGACTGGCTCTTCCTCGAGTATGTGCAAGGTGAACAATATTCCCGTCGGAACACGCAGCATACCATCCTGGCAGGGCGCTGGCTGCGGCTCCTTCACACCTCGGAAGCCGAGATCCCTGTCGCGGCATGGCTTCCGGACCGTGGACCGGGTCACTACCTGGAAAAATTGCGAGCCGCACACCTCAGATTATCCGAGAGTTTGAAGACTCTCGTTCTCTCGGCAGCGGAGAAGGCAATTTTCCAGGCAGTCGTATCCCAATGCGAATTGCTGGAGTCGTGCTGGGACCAGATAGAAGGTTGGTGTGAGCAGATGCCGCGCACTCTGGTTCACGGCGACCTAAAACCGAAGAACGTTGTCGTTCGTGGAGAGGGCGAGCAAGCCTCCTTCCTTCCTTTCGATTGGGAAGCAAGCGGCTGGGGCGTTTCTGCCGAAGACCTTGCGTATGTCAACCTGGCCGCCTACTACTCGGCCGTCAAGAGCTCCATGCCTGCTTTTAGCATGGACGACCTTCACAAGGCGGCAGTCGTAGGAAAGATCTTCAGAGGGATTTCAGAATTCCACTGGGAGAGTCAGCAGTTCGATCCCCATTGGGAATTTTGCACACGCAAGCTCTGTATTTATCGAGACCGGATGAATGAAGCCCTAAAAACGGCTGAATGGGGGAAATCTGAGATGCTGCAAAAAAATATGAACGCAGGGCAGCCAATGACCAGCGGCGCTTCCAGCCGCCAAGTAGGTTCTGTGGATCTGACGACTAACTTGATCGTGGAAACTCTGGAGACGGCCTTTTCGCGCCTTCGTGGAAAGCCAGTCCGAATCTTGCGGTTGGATCGACAGCCTTGCGAGCACTCGACCACTTTCCATGGTGAGCACTTAACTGCGTGGCTGGCGGAGGCCGAAGCCATCAAGGTCTTCTTCAAGGACTTTAATCCTGCACATCAGATCGAACCTGCGCGAAAGGTACGCCAGGCCGATCTGCCCCCCAGTCGCCAGGAGTTGAAAGTCTATCAATCAATTCTCTCGAAACTTCATTTAGGAACACCAGACTTCTACGCCGTTCGCTGGGAACCCGAACAGGGCCTGTTCTGGCTTTTCCTGGAAGACGCTGGCTCTTCGCGTCTGCGCGATTCAAGAAATCTTGCGCGCTGGGTGTCCGCGACACAGTGGGCTGCCCGGTTTCACGTGACGACGCGCAATCTTTCGGAGGAGCAAGAAGTTAGTTTTCTTCCGAAATTCACTCGCGACCGCTATGTGCAATGTGTAGAGCGTGTGCAGAGAATACTCCCTGATCTAGCGTCCCCGGATCGGGAGGTCGTAGAGCTGGCGCTTCATCAGTTCGAGAGCAGCATCGAGAACCTGGAAGGCCTCCCGCATAGCGTTATCCATGGCCAATACTTCGGCCGCAACATCATGCTGCGCCTTGGCGACCCAGAGCGATTGATTGCGGTGATTGATTGGGAGACGGCGGCCGTTGGGCCGAGTGCCTATGACCTGGTGAGTCTGACTGCCGGGAAGTGGACAGACGAGCAGCGGCGAACATTGCGGCGCGCCTACTTCGACGAGTACCAGGCCAATGCAAAGCTCGAATTGGATTGGGAATCCTTCTATGCCAGCTTACATGACGTGGAGCTGTATCAAGCTCTGGAATGGCTTGGATGGTGGCGCAATCGAAGTTTTTCGCCCTACTTCGGCAAGTGGATGAAGGAGCTGGAAAGGGTGATGAGTGATTTTTTGCCTGTGGTCTAGCAGCCCCTGGAAGGGTGGCTGGCAATCCATTTAGGACAACGGATGGACGTGGGCATGGAATCCAGTTTTGGTCAAGCTTGCAGCACCGCGTCAGATGACCGGCCTTTTGCGGCGGTTTTCGATCGGGAGGAGTTTCGAAGAGAGCTGCGTGCGCTTACGGTTGCAAAGCTACGCTGGGGCTCGCCGCAGGAGACTCGCGTGAAATTACTGCGACCTCATGCGGGACGACGCAACACATTTGAAGTTGCAGTGAGAACTAAGAGTGGATGGCATAGTCTGATTGTTAAGCTGTACTCCTCCGATCGCCCTGATGTCTTTCGGGTCATGAACGCATTTCAAGAAGCTGGTTTCAAAGAACCTGCCGAATTCGCGATTCCCCGGCCGTTACTGCATTTGCCTTCCTTGGGAGCCCGTCTCGAAGAGAAGATTTCCGGGGTTTCCGTCGAAGACATATTCGTGGAGGGCGAACGGAACGAAAAAACTGCGGCCGCCGAGTGCTGCGCGCAGTGGCTGGCCCAGTTCCACGCCCTTGCGCCACCGTTGGGCAAGCCGTGCGAAGACGACCTCTCAAGAATCCGGCATTCAACTCAACATCTGATTTCGATGGAAGGGCGGTTCGCCCACAAGTGCAACTTGATTCTCGCGCAGCTCATGGCGGCTGGACCGGTCCCCGACAAAGGCGAATTCCGCACCTGCCACGGCAGCTATATTCCTCAGCACGTCGTTCTGACAGGGCGTAGCACCGTCGTACTCGACCTGGACGACTATTTCCTCGCGCATCCGAGCCGGGATGTGGCCTATTTCATGGTTGGTATTCAACGCTTGGCCGAGAAACGCCTGGATTCGTTCCACGAGCTTGATTGGGTGTCTGAGGTCTTCCTATCGTCGTATGTCAGATCAAGCTCTGGCGCAGTTCTTGCGCGCCTGCCGTTGGCACGGGCAGCGGAATACGTGCACGTCGCAAAGAAGCGCGCTGCCGCGAATCAGTCCAGTGAGTGGCGTGAAAGAGCAGAGGTCATGCTGGAGGAGGCTCTCCTGGCTCTTCAGCCGGCCCCTCTCGATGGTGGAGGAACCCGCCAAAAAGCTAGGCCACCTAGATTTGGAGAGCGCGCAGCTGGAGGCAACGGTTTGTAGTCTGAGGCGGCTATGACAAAGAAACTACTCATATTCATCTTTTTGTTTATTCTGGCGCCTGCTGCGGAGTCAGCAGGGGCACCCCAAGAAAAACTCGCCCTAACAGGCACAGTTGTGGATGCGAAGGCGGCGTCCGTACCAGGAGCCAAGGTCAAACTAATCCAGCAATCCGGTGGGCGCGAAACAGAAGTCACCACGGATGAAACAGGCGCTTTTTCTTTCGACAACCCGCCCCCCGGAGATTACACGCTTTCAGTCATTGCGCCGGAATTCGAGCTTGCCGAGCGCAAATTAACGGTTGGTTCAACCCCCGTGCCCCCTATGCAGATCCGCCTGGAGGTCTTGGAGGTCACGGAGGAAGTGACTGTGTCGGCCGAGGCCGTTCCCGTCTCTCCGGAGCAGAACATTGACCGGTTTCATGTCGATGACAATTTCTTGGGCGGCCTGCCTATGTTGAATGGAGATCCCCTCGCGGTCGTTTCCATGTTCACTGACCCCAGCGTGGCTGGAGCCATGGGTCCTCAGCTCATTGTGGATGGTGTTCCCACTGACGCCCTGGATCTGCCTCTCTCCAGCATCAAGAACATCACCGTGAATCAGAATCCCTACTCCGCGGAATTTGGGCGTCCCGGAAAAGGGCGGATCGAAGTCAAAACAAAGCGCCGGATTCATCACGTCCACGGAACTGTGTTCACAGACTTTCTGAATTCCGCCTTCGATGCCCGCAACACCTTTGCTTCGTCGGTCCCGTTTCACCAACGTGCCATCTCCGAGGCCGAACTGGAGGGGCCAATCACCAAAAACGTCTCGTTTGTCGTTTCGGCGCGTTATGACCTCAACAACGAAACCGCCATTGTCGACGCACAGACCCTGTCTGGCCCGTTCGTTCAGAATTTTGGGGCTCCGGCGCGGAACACTCTTCTCTTTGGGCGTCTCAATTTCAAGCTCAGCACGAATCACAAACTCAGCCTCACTTATAAATTCAAGGATAAGTTGAGTAAGAACCGGAACGTCGGCGCATTCGATTTACCGGAGCGCGCCACAAACTACTTTGACCATGGGAACGAATTCAACCTCTTCGAGACGGCCACTCCCTCTCCGGCCCTCCTCAACGAATTCCGTTTGTCCTACCGGGAGCGGCGTCAGGACACATCCAGTATCACCGATCAGCCCGCCATCCTCGTCCCCGGGGCGTTTCAAAGCGGTGGGGCGCAGGTTTCACTCCACCGGCGGGACTTTTTGGTTGATGCCGAAGACATCGTCACGTGGTCTCACGGAATGCATACTTTGCGATTCGGAGGCGGAGCCCAGCCCAGGTGGATTCGCGCAATGGACGCCTCCGACTTCGGCGGCACCTTCATTTTCTCGTGCCTGTTTCCCACTCCAACCTGCCCCTTTGCCTTCTCTCAAAACCGTCCAGCGCAATTCACCCAAAATATTGGTAACCCGCAGGTTTCCTTCGCGCAAGACGAGTTCTACTCCTTCGTGCAAGACGAAATGCGGTTGCGGCCAAAGCTCTCCCTCATGCTTGGGCTGCGCTATGAAGTACAATCGAACGGAAATCGCTTCGACAACATAGCGCCGCGGCTGGGCATTGCCTATGCGCCGGGAAACTCGCGTACTGTCATCCGCGCGGGCTTTGGAATTTTCTACGACCGGCAACCTGAGGTTATGGAGCAACGGGCGTTGCTTTACAATGGGATCCAGACCCAACAAATCGCAATCACGAACCCTTCCTTCCCCAACCCCTTTACCCCCGGCACAACGGCCACCACTGTCCCGTCGAGCTTGGTCAGGATTTCTCCAGACATGACCTTTCCATACCTTCTTCAGGGTAGTTTCACAGTCGAACGAAAGCTTGGAAAAGGAGAAAACTACTTTAGCGTGGATTTAACGACCGTGCGCGGCGTCCATCTCTACCGCATGAGAAACATCAACGCGCCCCTCCCGGGGACAACGGTGCGGCCGGATCCCTCCATCCTCAATCTGGATCAATTCGAGTCGGCCGGTTCATCGCGCAGCAACAGCGTGACCTTTGCGTTGCGCTGGCATCCCCGTCGGAATATCAGTCTCTACTCCCAATACATTCTTTCGCGCGCGATGAACGATACCAGCGGACTGTTTTTCCTGCCCGCAAATAATTACGACCTGAGCCCCGAGTGGGGCCGATCGGACTATGACCGCCGCCACCAATTCCATCTCGTGGGCATGTACGATTTGCCTTGGAGCTTTCGAATTGGAGCTGTGGTGAGAGTAGCTTCCGGAATCCCCTTCAATATTACGACCGGGCTGGACAACGACGGGGATACCGTGTTCAATGACCGTCCGCCGGGCGTCACTCGGAATACAGGCCATGGGCCAGGCTATGCCAATGTTGACTTGCGCTTCGGAAAAACCTTCCGCCTGAAAGGTCGCGATCACAACCCGAAGCAATTCGAATTGGCCGCCGACGCTTTCAATGTTCTGAATCATGTCAACTACAAGAATTTCGTGGGCATCGCGACCTCTCCATTTTTCGGTCGGCCTGATAATTCCGCTGATCCCGCGCGCCGCTTGCAACTCTCTTTGAAGTTCATCTTCTAAATTTCTGTAAGACTGAGGAGAAACCATGACCCAGTCAGTGCTTTCTCCAAGGCTTTTGATATTCCTGCTGTTCGTGTTTCTGCAAGCGGGCCTGGCATCCGGTCAGACATCCCAAAGGAGACTGGTGTGGGTGAGTCGCGACGGCGTAGAGCAGCTCTTGGCCACGCCACCTCATGTCTACATGGGCCCGCGGCTGTCCCCGAGACGCGCGTCGGTATGCCTATAGACCCTCTTCGAATAGTGCGCTCAGAGCATGGACGATCTGGGCCTGTTGAGGAAGGGAAGAATCCGAACCAGAAACTCCTGAATCTTGCGCCAGCGATGCAAGTCGCGCGGCCAGCATGCGAACGGCGACATCGCGAGGCACATAGACGCGATCCTTCGGTACGAGCACTTCCCAACCGCCGCTCACCCGCCGAAGTTCCCATCGAAACTTTTCGTAGCGCGGCCTTAGCCGGTTCCGCAGGAGCCATGAAACGGCTCATGCCCGAGGTGTTCGCTCCGTACGGTATCCCCTTGAAGATTTTGATTCCGTTGTTGTCAACGCCGCGAACTCTGCCAAAGTAGTTTCCGAGATAACAAACTTCGCATCCCGTGCGTTCAGATCCGGAAAGAAAACGGCCCCGGAAGCGGCCAGAGCTGAGATTTGCGGTCTTCACTGGTGACTTCCTGATCGAGTGCGCCCTGGCGGATTGCCTTGGCCAATAACTCGGCCACGTGACCACGCGTGTCGTTGATAACCTCGCGCTCCTCCACCGGTTTGCCATCGAAGGCT
>Ga0209160_1001843_pt1 | contig 17859 bp, 16 predicted proteins | sample GraSoiAngelo_153_FD_186167 | JGI IMG/M metagenome (GOLD analysis project Ga0209160, IMG submission 186167) | Grasslands soil microbial communities from the Angelo Coastal Reserve, California, USA - 14_1009_12_40cm (SPAdes) (version 2) | ecosystem: Environmental > Terrestrial > Soil > Grasslands ... | reverse complement strand
ATCTGAAAGACAAACTCGTAGATGAGGGATACAAGGTGGGAGAATACATTCCATATGGTCCAGAATGGTACAACTACAGCAAGAGGAGGCTTAGAGAAAGGAAGAGAAACATTCTCTTGCTGATGCGGTCGATGACAGGCTGAACAGTCAACACTTCTAACCGAGTCGACCGCACTCCTTCGAACGTATTCCCGTCCAAGAATGTGTGAATCTTCAGATTTGGTTCTCGGCCACTCGTTGCTTTCCTTAAATTAGGCGTTGAATTCGAATGGGATTCTCCGGGATAACGAGGAGCTCCTACATGGATTACAAGTGGGTCGTGCTCACTGTTACAACCGTCGGAATTTTCATGGCGACCCTCGACGCGAGCATCCTGATAGTCGGGCTTCCCACGGTTATCAGTGACCTCAACACAAACATCGTCGTCGGCATCTGGATCATCACAATCTACAGGCTCGCAATCACCGTACTTTTAGTAACTATTGGCCGGGTAGCGGACCTCTTCGGAAGAGTCCGTCTTTACACTTGGGGCTTCGCGGTCTTCACTGTGGGCTCTCTATTGTCTGGCTTATCGCCTACTGCTGAGTTCTTGCTTGCATTTCGTCTGATCCAGGGGACCGGTGCTGCATTGCTGTTCGTGAACGGCGTCGCTATTGTTACAGACGCCTTTGCCGGGACGGGTCAGCTGGGCAAGGGAATCGGGCTTAATCAGGTAGCGATTAACGCGGGCACGATAACAGGCTATACTCTCAGCGGAATCCTGATCGTTACACCAATAATCGGCTGGAGATCCATCTTTCTTGTCAACGTTCCGGTGGGAATATTTGGAACGTACTGGGCACGAAAGAGACTCCGCGAAATATCCGCCCCTGCGACCAAAGAGCATTTCGACATTCCTGGAGCGGTTACATTCTCGGGCGCCATTACGAGTCTCCTCCTTGGATTGACTACCGGTGGGCTCGACTCGCCATCTACAATCTTGTTTCTCTTGACTAGTCTTGTTCTGACAATTGTCTTTCTATCAATAGAACGACGCACCAAGTCTCCCATCCTTGATCTGTCCTTGTTCAAGAACCGTATCTTTACCACAGGTAACTTGTCCAACCTCTTTAGTGGACTGGCGTTTTCTTCACTCGCCTTTGTTTTGACGTTATACTTCCAACTCGTCAGGGGATACTCAGCATACACTGCAGGTCTGGCACTGATACCGTTGGAGGCGACTCTTCTTCTCGTCGGTCCCACTAGCGGCTCGCTCTCCGACAAGTACGGCGCTAGGGGGCTTAGCACACTTGGGCTTTCTATTGCCTCGATAGGTTTCATCCTAATGTCTGGATTGGGTATCGATACTCCCTATACGCAAGTAGCGATTTGGCTTTCGCTGGTCGGCTTTGGCATCGGTCTCTTTCGGAGCCCGAACGCTAGTAGTGTAATGGGTGCTGTCCCTCCTTCGAGGCGTGGAATCTCATCCGGCATCAGGGTACTGGTAATCAACACGAGCATTGTGGGCAGCATCCCATTCGCCACAGCAATGATGACGATTGTCATTCCTTACAGTCGTCTCATCAGCATTACCAGTAACGGATCCCTCGCTGCCATATCTGACAAGATCCTCCTGCTCAACGGATTGAAAGTAGCACTGGTTGCATTTGCAGCCGTAAATCTCATCGGGGCTGGGATCTCTGCCCTCAGAGGCCCAAGAGAGGTAACTCAAACAAGGGAGTTTACTGAACCTCCTACGGTCGAGGCAGCTGTTCATGAAGGCTAGCTCAAGGAACAGCGAGTTTTCGGATCCTTGACGAGTTATTGTGGCGTAGTTGTTCTCGATAGAATACTCTGGCTACAGGTGCTCTCAAAGGGTGCTTAGATTTTGTTTAGATGTTGTTTTGGTCTAGGAAGTTTAGGACCAGCTTTTCGACCTCTTCGGGCGCGTCTTCTTGCACGAAGTGTCCGGCGTTGACTTGGCAAAGCTTCGATCCAGGAATCATTTTCGATATCTTCTCCGGATAGACGGCGCCGCCTCTTGCGGTGCCCCAGATTAGCATTGTCGGAATTTTTAGGTGGGGAAGACTCTGCTCCACCTCTCTCATTGGTTTAAAGCTGGGATGAGTCGGAGAATTAGGAAACATCATGGGAAACATTTGATAGACTTTCTTTGACTCATCATCCTCAAACGGTGCCCAATACGCTTCCATCTCTGCATCCGTTATCTTCTCTGGATGGATAGATGCTTCCTTGATTATCGCGGGCGTGATCTTGGAAGCAACGCTTGGCGGTATTCTATAGTCGGTAGTTAGGAACGTGTTCATCAGGATCAATCCAGCCACGTTCTCTGGGTGCCTTGCCAAGTAATGCATGGCGAAGGGGCCACCCCAATCATGGACGATGAGGACGATGTTGCGAAGACCAAGAGATTCAATGAACCCCGAGACTATCCTGGCATGATGAGGAAAGTCATGCAGGTTCGGGTTCGGCTTGTCAGACTTGCCAAATCCCATCAAGTCCAATGCAAGCGCTCTATGTCCAAGACTGATTGGCGGCACCAGTCGTCGCCAGATGTAGGACCATGCCGGATTCCCGTGAACCATCAACACTGGCCGGCCGCCGTATCCCTCGTCTACATAGTGGATCTTTAATCCGTCTAGGTAGACGAATCTTTCAGGGAATGGATATCCTTCAAAGTAAGGCCAGCCCCTCCTGATCATGTCAACTGTCAAATGTTAACCGCCATTTGTCCCACTATCGGGACTCGCCTGACCGCCGGAAGCGTGGGCAGGTCGCGAAAAATATAGGACTGTTGTAACCTTGAACCGGCTATCTCACGATTCTCAGTTCAAACCCTTGAGCTTTCTTGATTGGACGGTTGCTCCTAACTATTGAGGTCATTCATATGGCCGGCACTGCGGGCCGTATAGAAAGGCAGTAATATTCCCAAGGATTCCTAGCGCTCTAATCAGAGGGCTGAGCCAAGATGGACTGGGGAATGAGCAATCGTTTATCGCGAATCATTAAGCCGAGCAGTGGAAAGAGTGTGATGCTTGCAGTTGACCATGGCTATTTCATGGGTCCAACGCACAAACTTGAGCAGCCTAGAAAGACGATCGAGCCTTTGGTTCCGTATGCGGATGCGTTGATGCTTACCCGTGGTGTCCTCCGTACTTCAGTAGACCCGAAAAGGGATGTTCCCATAATCCTCAGGGTCTCGGGTGGCGCGAGCATAGTGTCAAAGACGCTTTCGAACGAGGCGATCACGACAAGTGTCCGGGACGCGATCAGGCTGAATGTTTCCGCGTTAGCGTTGTCGATCTTCGTGGGTAGCGAGCACGAGCATCAAACTTTGACAAATTTGTCTAGACTTGTGGATGAGGGCGAAGACTATGGAATCCCTGTTCTGGCGGTGACTGCGGTTGGGAAAGAGCTTGAGAAGAGAGACGCTAGATATCTTGCATTGTCATGTCGAATCGCTGCAGAGCTTGGAGCCCGCCTTGTCAAGACTTACTATTGCGAAGAATTCTCTCGTGTCGTCCAAGGATGCCCAGTACCTCTTGTTGTGGCGGGTGGTCCGAAGCTTGAGACTGAACTGGATGCCTTCCAGTTGGCATATGACGCGGTTGCTGAAGGAGCTGTTGGTGTGGATATGGGCCGGAATATTTGGCAGTCGGAGCATCCGGTTGCAATGATCCAAGCAGTTAGAGAAATCGTTCATGAAAGAGCTACAGTCAGAGAAGCTAAGCAGGCGTATGATGAATACTTGAAAACTGGGCCCAAGCTACTTGCCAAACCGACGGTGCCTGCTAACTGAAGCCGATTTACACCAATAAATGCTTGAAGTGAAACTTGTAAAACGGCGAAGACTGTGACCAAGAAACTCTTCTGGGACCGACCCTACGATCGTGAGTTTCAAGGGAAAGTAGTCTCGGTTGATGGTCAACGTGTCGTTCTTGACCAGACTCTGTTCTACCCGAGAGGTGGAGGAGTCGCCTCTGATACTGGACTCTTGGGTAGTGCCAAGGTTGTGGAGGTTACGAAGCAGGATGATCAGATCTGGCACAGTCTAGGTTCGATTGTTGGATTCAAGCCAGGAGATGGTGTGCGGGGATCTCTGGATTGGGAGAGAAGGCATCGGTTGATGAGGATGCACACAGCCGGGCATCTGCTTAGTTCCATTTTCTATCGGGAGAATTGTTTGATCACTGGGAACCAGATTGATCCGGATAGGTCGCGGTTTGACTTCAATCTCGAACAGTTTGACAGGGGGAGGATAGAGGGCTTTGTTAATGAGGCGAACCGGATTATCGCTAAAGACGCTCCTGTCAAAATGTACTTCGTGGATCGTGATGAGGCCTTGAAGATGCCCGGTCTGGTTAAGTTGGCTCAGGCGGCGCCGCCGAGCGAAGATCAGTTGCGGATTGTAGAGATAGAAGGGATTGATCGTCAGGCAGACGGTGGATTACATGTGGCCAATCTGAAGGAGATCGGAAGGATCGAGTTGCTGAAGCTGGAGAATAAGGGCAAGAACAATCGCCGGCTTTACTACGACGTAAAGAACCTCTAGATATCGCTACCAATTGTTGTAGTGGATAACTTCTCTTTTCGGTCTGTGGCCTCGCTTGAGCGAGGGAGATGGGGTGTCTCTTTCGAGATCTGGATAGCCTATTGATATGATTCCGACCGGATGGAAATCTGGTGGTATACCTAGCTCTTTCCTTAGGAGATCCGGCCGGAAGGCGCCTGCTAGGGCGGATGCGAGTCCCTCATTGACCGCGGTGAGGAAGATGATCATGCATGCGCAGCCCACATCGAAGTGCCAGTATGGTGTTGGCCAGTCGATCTCAGTTCCGTCCGGACGGAGCTTGTCTGACTCCCGGTATCTGTCATGATAGAGTTTCTCGCTTACACATGGAACTATCATCAATGGAGCTTCGTATGCCCGAGAAGAATTCTTTAGCCGTTTCTGGACTATTGGATCGGTGACGACTATGAAGGCTACTCCTTGGCTGAACCCTGCGCTGGGGTAGTGCTGCATGAGGTCCAGGATCCTGTTTTGGGATTCTTCAGGGACTGGTGTCGGCTTGAACTTGCGTATCATCCGTCGTTTGAGGACGGCATTCGCGAAATCCATGGGGCAAGGCAGGATTGGAATGGGCGTGTTGAAAAGGTGTTGTCGGGTCTGAAAACTTTAGCTGGCAGGATTATACTGGTTGGAAGATAGTGTAGGGTGACTCATACGAGGGGCCAGACTGAGAAGCCGATTGGGAAGCCGTGGCTCTCTGCGACTGCATTGTTATCGTTCATCCCGTCGTTCGCGACGGCCCGACTCTTCACATTTCTCCGGCCTAACACGGTCATCCTAATCTTCGGAATACACTTTCATCACTTTTGGTACGGTCTCGGTGCCTTGGCAATTGCTGGCTGGCTTGGTATTGCTGGTCCTGAGGGTTGGAATAGGATCGCGGCTGTCATGTATGGCCTGGGAGCAGGCTTGGTTGCGGATGAGATAGGACTGCTTCTGACTCCCGTTAATGGGACGCTTGGAAACTATGCTTCAGGATTGACCTATACAGCGGTCGTTGTCATAACGGCTGTCACCGCAATGCTCTCTCTATTGTCTAGGTATCGGCGAGAGATAATCGATGATTTCAGGAAGGTAGGAATTAGGGAGCCTCTTGCCTTTCTGGGCCTTTTCATTCTAGTTGTCCCATTCGTGGTCCAATTTGTCGGGCTTCAAGCAAGTCTACTGGGCGTGATCCTTGCCGTTCTCTACCGGTGGAAGCTGGGCGGACCTTGGAGATTGAGAAGGCGTCGAGGCGGCTTCCTTAACGAGGCCTTAGGTGTCGGAGTTGTCTTCTTAGCGGTTTTTGGCATCGCGTACCTCATAAGCCTCGTATTAGGCGAGCCATTGGAGAGTAGTCCCTCATTTCTCCTCGAATTTTCACGTGACCTCCTGATTCTCCTATCATCTGCGGTCCTAACGGGAATCCTCTCGGGCTGGATCTGGGTGAGGTTTATCGTGGGACCAAGGCAGGTATCAGAAGCTTCAGCCGCTTGAAGAATTTCCGGACTGACTAGACGGGGAAATGGGGTCGGCCTACAGCGCGAGGTCTTTCACCGATACCTGATTCAGTCTTCTCCAGTAGATAGCTGCGCTAGCGACAGCTACGAGGCTGAGCCCTGTGATGGGAGAGGCTGTGGACAGTGCAAGATTCAGGGTCTGAGTTTTAGCATCTGGAACTATCAAGACGATAGAGAAAATGAGCGCTAGCGGGAGACTTAGTAGCATGCAAAATGCTAGGACGCCCCAGCCTTCCCACAATAGCAGCTTCAAATCATAACGTGCTCTCGCACCTAGAACCTTCAGAACAGTGTAGTCGTTGAACCTCAGGGAGAAGCTTGTCGATAGATAGCTTAGCAAGATCGCGCAGGTCAGGAATAGTGTTAGGAGTGGGAGGATCAGTATGTGGGACCAGATGTTGTCTAGGAAGGTTGTGTTAGCGTTGAGGATCTCATCCTGCGATCCGACAGCGAGCCCATAGCCGCCGGCTAGTCCTTGAATCCTTTGTTGTGTCGCTGGATTATTGTCCGTTCTGACGAGGAGGAGATTGTAACCATCCAGGTTCAACAATTCGTGGAGTAGTTTGACGGGGGCATATGCGACGCGCCCCCTGTTTAGCGGGTCAACCAGTGCTCCTTTAACATCGAATCTAGTTCCGAAGGCGCCTATTTGTGAACCGTTCAGTGGTTGTTGTACGATTCCTCCTATCAATGAATCCCCGACGACCATCACATTGTGGGGATCACTAGTGCTGAGGAAGCCGTCGGATGTGTGCCAGTCGCCGATTGTTTGATTTGGATCGATGCCGATTACTAGAATCTGGGAGGAGCCTAGATAGGTTGGAAAGACGATTTGTCCTTCAACAAGCTGAGTCTTTACGATTCCTTCTGCAATGGTCAAATTCAGTAGGCGTGTGTCCACCTTTTCTACGCCCGGCGTTCCTCGCAGAATGTCCACGATGGATCCATTGATCATGTTGCTTTGAGCGAGATAGTTGGTGTTTGGCGGTGTGATTGAAGAAGATGAGAAGGAGAGTCCTAGTTGCCTGTAGGCGTCGACCATGTTTGGAGTGCCTATCGTTAGGACGTGGGCTGGCATGGCCCCTTCAACATAACTTTTGGACGTGTCCCAAGACACTAGTGCGCCGGTCAGGACTATTGTTGTGAGGAAGATGCAGATGCATATTCGTAGGAAGGTCTTGGTGAAATGCTTGCTTCGAAGAACAGTGCGAGCTGCGAGGTTGAAGGCTGATCCGAATCGTTTGATGCGCAGGGGTTTACCGAGGTTTTTCAGGTTTAACGTGGAAAGGTATGAAGAGATAACGTTCGGAGTGTCTGTCTTGTTGACTAATCTTCCCACTTGAATCCTGGCTACCGTGTAGGAGATGAGGAAGGATGCGAGGGGGATGCCGATGAGTGTTAAGGTGCTTGTCTGGTCGATCTGGATTTTTCCAGTCCATGAGACTAATAGGATGAGTGCGGCTAGGGCTCCGACTAGTGAGCTTGCGATGAAGACGAGTAATGCTTCGGTAAGTGAATAGGCGAAGAGGCGGGGTGTGATGCATCCGGCGGCTTTGATGACTCCGATGTCTCGTGTGCGTTGATTGATCATGGATGATACGAGGTGGGAGGATGATAGTAGTCCGACTATGAGGACGAATGCGAGTGAAAGTTGTAGGTAGCCGATGAGTAGCCAGGAGATGCCGAGTGTTGATCTTGTTCCGATCTCTAGGCCGATGTTTGAGATGAGTATTCGAGCGAGTAGGATGAGGAAGGTTGTTGAGCCGATGGTGATCGTTAGGCCGAGAAAGGCGAGGAGTGTGTGGAAGCCTCGGCGTTTGAGGTTTCTAACCGCGAATCCTAATGGGCCTATCAACGCTTTCTAATCTGCCTTTGTCTAGATGATAGATGATGTCTGCTAGTTCGAGAATTCTTTCGTCGTGCGTTGTGATGATCATGGTCTTGCCTGCTTGGCTTAGTTCTGTTAGTAGCTTGACTATTGCGAGGCCTGTGGTCGAGTCTAGATTGCCAGTGGGCTCATCGGCAAGGATGAGTGGCGGATCATTTGCCAATGATCTCGCTATGGCGACGCGCTGTTGTTCTCCACCGCTTAATTGGGCGGGGAGGTGGTCTGCCCGTTCGGACAGTCCGACCCGATTGATCAGTTGTGCTGTGAGCTTCTCATTCCTCTCGTAATCGTCCGACCCGGCCAGTTCCATCATTAATTCGACATTTTCACGCGCGGTAAGCGTCGAGACAAGATTGTAGGATTGGAAAATGAATCCTATACTCTTGCTACGGAAAGCGGCACGAGAGTCTTCCTTTGCGTTTTCGAGACTAACGCCGAGAACTTTCACAGTTCCAGAGGATGGTTTCTCCAGTCCCGCCACTAAGTTCAGGAGGGTTGTCTTTCCCGCTCCAGAAGGACCAAGGACGATCGCGGTCTGTGCTCGTGCCAGTGTCAAGGTTACGGCGTCGAGGGCTCTGATGATGTTGCCGTTTGCTGAGTATTCCTTGGAGACATTGGCCAGATCTACTGCGTTCTTAGAGTCCGCACTTGGTGATCTCTTGGATTCTTCGACCTGGCTAGTACCCATCGTGAAGTCAGGTCATAGGTCAAAGGAGCTTTATGAACTCGTCAATAATCAGCGAACATGCAACGCCAAGGTCCTTCATGGTCCCTCTTGGACGGTCAGGTTGGTAGCAGGCCAGTTTCGCAAGCAAAGGAAGATGGGATATCTGCCGCAGGGACTGTGGAAAGTGGGACAGTTCTATTCTTGGATACTTTAGCTTAGCGCGACCTTCAGGAGAACTTCTTGTAAAGCTACCAGTTCAGTCATGATTGACCCAACACCATATCGAAGAATTCTCCACGGTGGTGCCCGTCTTGACGCTTATCGCACCGCCTACACTCCCCTCGGTTGTAGTGTGGATATTCCGAAGAATGACGTATCAGGCACCTAATCGATATCACGAGACTCTCCCTTCTAGTTTTAGAGGAATCGCCGGACCGTCCATACTACGATGCTTATGCCTCCGATAATAGCCATCCAAAATCCGACAGCTGCGATGACAACAAGGGCTGCGCAAGTGTTGTCCGCGCAAGCTACTGTGGTTTGGCCTCGAGCATAGATGTTACCCGCGATGAACCCTGAGCTCCAGAAAATAGCGAAGCCTACAAGAACGATAACTGTACGTCCGCGGAGGCCTATTTTCGGAATTCTAGACGGTGTTGGAAGACCCACAGAGCGCGGGATGTTCAACTCTCTAATTCGTTCTTTGATGCTCGGGTTCCAGTATGCTAGAAAGAAAAACCGGGGTATTACTATCGGCTCGAGATTCTGCATTCTTCCGAGAACCCGTGATACCTGCTCGGTTCCGAGCTGAGCGGCGACGTTCCTGTCCAATTCAAACTCCTGTCTCTTCAGAGATTTTCTCAGGGATCTTCGGATCCAGAGCGCGGAGAGTAGGAATATTGGGCTTGGGAGAACAATAACCGTACCCGACAGTCCTCCAGCTGCGGCAGCAGGGATGTAGAACAGCAGAAGGAAAAATAAGCCGCGGGGGATCAGAGCGATTTTTCCGAGCAGCTTGCTCATCCTTCCTGAATTGTAGGCCTTGATTCTCACTAGGTGCATCGAGATGAGAATCTTCCATTCGTCTAGTGACGGTTTTCCTTTCAGGTATTCCGGTAGCATAAGTTCGGCCTGGGGGAGTGACCCTGGAACAGTGAGAACTTCTCTGTAGAAGATCACTGGTTTTGATATCATCCAGCCTGTGCTGTTATAGCGGTCGAGTCTTCCCCAGAAAATCTGTTTGTACCAGTACGGTATCTGGAATTGCACTGATAGTTCTCTTGTCAGCTGTAGGAGTGCGTCGTCTTCTGGACTCGGGTCTGTCTTGATTCTCTCGTACCAGCTAAGCCGGCGCCGCCGTTCCAAGAATGCTTACTAGGATTCTTCTGGCAATCTTATACGTATAGTGGAAAGACGAGCCAGAATGGTCTGTCGGGCTATTATTGTTAGCTCGGACTATACCCAGCCGCGAATCTTCATCGCGTCGCTGACTTTGCCGATTGCGTGGATGTAAGCCCCCGTTCTCATGTCCACATTGTGGCTACTGCTAGTCTTCCAGACCTCAGCAAACGCACGTACCAAGATCAACTCTAGTCTGTTGTCCACTTCCTCCAGGGACCAGTAAAGGTGTTGGAGGTTTTGTACCCATTCCAGATAGCTTGTACTCACGCCGCCCGAGTTTGCCAGAATGTCCGGAATCAGGTGCTGGCCATTGTGGAAGAGTATATCGTCCGCCTCAGGGGACGTCGGCCCATTGGCTCCCTCCGCGATCAGTTTCGCGCGGATGCTTCGCGCATTCCTTTCCGTTATCACGCCCTCCAATGCTGCTGGGACGAGAATGTCCACGTCCATTTCCAAAACGTCCTCGTTCGTTATCATCTCAGAACCTGGGAATCCGATAACTGATCCGGTCTTCTTCTTGTGCGCCATGACTTCCCGGAATGGGATTCCGGTCTTCTTGAGTATCCCGCCTTTAGAGTCGGAGACGGCTAGTACTTTGACGCCCATCTCTTCGAGGAATTGATGCGTGTAAGTTCCTACATTTCCGAAACCTTGGATGGCACAGGTGGATCTTTTGAGGTCCATCTTCAACTGCTTCGCGGCTTCTCGGACTGTTACTGAGACTCCTCTGCCGGTTGCGGCATCTCTTCCGAGTGATCCGCCGATTATGATTGGTTTCCCGGTGACGACTGCGATGGAGTTGTTCTTTTCGAATCGGCTGTATTCGTCCATGAACCATGCCATAGTTTGAGAGTCAGTGTAAACATCGGGTGCTGGTATGTCACGGTATGGACCGACGATCTCCATGATCATGGAGAAGAATGAACGCGATAATCGCTCATTTTCACCTTTCGAGAGATGTTTGGGATCGACTGTGACTCCTCCTTTTGCTCCTCCGAACGGTATTCCTGCGACGGCGCATTTCCAGGTCATCCACATTGACAATGCCTTTACTTCGTCTATCGTGACGCCGGGGTGGTATCGGATGCCGCCCTTGTATGGTCCGAGGGCGTTGTTGTGTTGGCTTCTGAATCCTTGATAGAGTACTATTCGTCCATCGTCCATTTTGACTGGGAAGTTGACGCTTAGGATTCGTCTGGGTTTTCGCAGTATTTCCTGTGTGTTGGCATCCAGCCTCATTATGTCGGCGGCGCGTTGGAACTGTTCGACGGCCATATCATATTGGGTCTTTTGCATTCCCATGCCGCCTGGAGCGGCTTCGTGTTTTGATGTGGTTTCTAACACTAATTCATTCGCCGTCTGTGAAATTGCAAGCGAGCCGACCATGTTCCCATTTAGACCTTTTCCCGATAAGTAAAGATCTTTTTTCTTGGGATGGTGAGGAACCGGACAAGGCTTTTTATAAGCAGTACAGAGGATTTTTTCTAAATCGGAAGCGTGTAGTAAGTAGATGTCATCATCGAACAAGCCCCACCTAAACCTGATAGTCATGGGACATGTTGACCACGGAAAGAGTACGCTGACAGGCCACTTGCTGTTTGAGGCCGGATACATTGATCAGAAAACGATCGATTCGTATGCACGTGAGTCTGAGAAGACTGGTGCAGGAGAAACTTTCAAGTTCGCATGGGTCCTCGACACGATCAAAGAAGAGAGAGAACGAGGCGTTACCATCGACCTATCGTTCCAAAAGTTCGAGACACCTAAGAACTTCTTCACAATCATAGATGCCCCTGGACACAGGGACTTCATCAAGAACATGATCACAGGCGCAAGCCAAGCCGACGCAGCCATACTCGTCGTTTCTGCAAAGAAAGGCGAGTTCGAAGTTGCAGTCGGCCCCGGTGGACAAGCACGTGAGCACGCATACCTAGCACGCACTCTCGGCGTAAGTGCGCTTGTGGTTGCAATCAACAAAATGGACGATGCGACTGTCAAGTATACCAAGGAACGATACGAGGAGTGCAAACGAGAACTCGAAGGACTATTGAAGACTGTCGGTTACAATATAACCAAGATCAACTTCATCCCTACTAGCGGATGGCTTGGCGACAATCTGAAAGTCAAGAGTAAGAATACACCATGGTACACAGGGCCCACCCTATTCGAGGCTCTAGACGGGTTTGTCGCACCACCCAAACCATTGGACAAGCCACTACGCGTTCCAATACAGGATGTTTACGCAATCACGGGCGTTGGAGTCGTTCCGGTTGGACGCGTCGAAACGGGAGTTTTGAAGGAGAACGACAAGGTCGTTTTCATGCCATCTAACAAAACCGGTGAGGTCAAGACGATCGAGACGCACCATGTCAGGATGCCCAAGGCTGAACCCGGCGACAATATTGGATTCAACGTCAAAGGCGTCGCCAAGCAGGACATTGGACGCGGCGAAGTTATGGGGCACCCAGACAAGCCACCAACCATAGCCAAGGCATTCATAGGCCAAATCATCATCATATACCATCCAACAGCCGTCGCGGCCGGATACACACCAGTCCTCCATGCGCACACGGCAACCGTTGGAGTCACTTTTGAGGAACTGATACGAAAGATCGACCCACGAACAGGTCAAGTGGTCGAGGAGAAGCCGAGCTTTCTGAAGGTGGGAGACAGCGCCCTTGTTAAGATGAGACCTTTGCGACCCATGGTGATCGAAAGCTTCCAAGATATTCCACAGCTTGGACGGTTCGCTATACGGGACATGGGCAGCACCGTCGCCGTTGGTGTTGTCAAAGAGATAGTCGAGAGAGGCTAAGGATTTCCCGAGAGAACAGGGGACCTAGACCAACCCTTTTTAGGACCACAACCCAGCCGTCCCTTCTCCCGAACAAAATTGAAGATCAAGGTGTCCCGGTATGGTCTCAAAGGCTAGAATACGACTTTCAAGCACCAATCCCCAGGACATCAACACAATATGCACCGAGATACGAGACATAGCTGACAAGACCGGCGTCAAACTCAAAGGACCCATACCTCTACCAACAAAGAAGCTGCAGATCCCGACCAGAAAATCACCATGCGGCCAGGGCACTCATACTTTCGACAAGTGGGAAATGCGAATCCATAAACGACTCATCGATGTGGATCCTAATGAGCGGTTTTTGAAACGGTTGATGAGGATTAGAGCGCCCGACGATGTTTTTATCGAGATCGAGCTTCTGTAAAGCTCGGACTTTGGAAGAACCTAGTTTTCAGATCGTTAGGATACGTAGACGTAACCATTGAGCATTGACGGATGAATAGAGCAGGGAATAGTACAGGTGACTTTGAACTCGCCTGTCCGGTTCGCTACAAAGTTAACTTCAGCATTCTGGCCTGGTCCCGCCACCACACCACTATTAGCATAAAGGGCGACTGCGAGTCCGTGCGCTTGGCTTGCATCCTGGTTTTCTAATCGTATGGTGACTGAGGAGCATCGGCTCACTCTCATAATTGGCCAGGGTTGGTCTGGATGGTTCTTGCTGTCGTTGAAGCCGTTGAGCGTTGAAACGATCGTGAAGAAATATTTCTGGATGGTTGTAGGACAGGGTTCAGGAGCTAGACTTGCTAGCGCTAGAACGGTCAGTGCACCCGCAACTGATAGCATTGCTATCGTAACAATGGTCAGGGCTCTGTTGGAATGCTTCGTTTGTGAACTGTCCTTTCTATTATCTACCTGATGGAGTGGAGGAGTCCAGCCAGGAACATCAGCATTACCCCTGCGACTAGTGCTAGTGACCATTTGAACCGGCTCGGGAGAGTCATTGATGTGGCAAACAAGGTCGACAATAGCCATAGGGTTCCTCCAGCTCCGATCGCGAAAAATATGGTGTCGTTCGGCGAGAAAACATATCCCGCGGCTGCTCCAACTACAGTTGGGACGCCCACGATCAGACCTGCGACCAAGACGTGAGAATAGTACTTTCCGGCTCTGACGGCGAAGGCACTGACGATGAAGGCTTCTAATCCCTTGTGAATCACGAAACTTGCTGCCGATAAGGGTCCACCAACAGCAGCGATTGGATCAGCGGCGGAGATTAGTATTGAACCGATTGCAATTCCTTCTCCAATGCCATGCATTCCGACTATTGCAGCGGCTAGGAGGATTGGGTCGTAGAACTTGTCGGGTCTCGATGACGGTTCCACCATGATGGTGACGAGGAATCCGAGGACGAACAACAGTACTAGAAGAATGGTTGCGTTTGTTAGACCTTGATTAATCCCGAGAAATGTTGAGGCGGCCATTATGTCGAGAAAGTACCATGCAGTGAGTCCGGCCGCGAAACTGGTGAGAATCAGTAATCTAGTATTTGCTCCTGAAGAAGAGCTGGGTTTACCTCGGAGGATGAACCCGGCAAGGAGACCGAGAAAAACGGACGGCAGCGTGGCTACGGTTGCTAGGGCGATGGTTGTCGAAAAGTCCACCAGAAAGCCTTCCCTCGTTCCATTTCTCCGAGACTTGGCATTCTCTTCTTAAAGCTCAACTCGGAGACTTTGTGTGAAGTTTATCTGGTGACTGAAAGTAGTATGCTTGATCGGGCGGGGGTACCAGAGTCAGGTCAATCCGACTGGGGGACCAGATGGGCGGGTCGCGCCCTTCGCATACCTAGCACGCGCGCGCTACACTCAAGACCCGATTTAAAACAGGGACGTTCACTTGTGATACGTCTCCTGTTGGGAGCGCGGGTGTGTTATCCCGTGGCGTAGGCCTTCGTGGGTTCGAATCCCACCCCCCGCACCAAGAACGTTACGTCTGTACGCTAAGGCTATAAAATCCAATTTAGTAATAGGCAGGAGCAGAAGCTAAATCCATGTTTTCACCTAATGTAGGGTGATTCGAATGAGCAGTGATGATGGATCACTATTCGGCTTGGGTCGCGGATCCTTGACAGCCATCGGGGCAGTACTGGTTGTCATCGGGATAATCCTCTTCCTGGTGGCGGCAACGACTCTGACGGCGCCCTCCTCAAACCCGTTTGACTTCGCAGCAACCCAAGCCAGAATGAGTTCAGCCTTCGGTACGGCTGTAGTCGGGATGATTCTCTTAGGAGTCGGAGGGGTAGCGTTGAGACTTGGGTTGATCAGGCCAGTGACTTCGTATGTCGCGTCTGAGGCGTCACCCGCGATCGAGCGAGTCTCAGAGGCCGCTGGCGAGGGCTTGAGGCAAGGATTTGGAGCAAACCCGCTTCAAACTGGATCAGTTATCAAAGTGAAATGCCGCAATTGCGGCTACCTTGAGAATGAGGATGCGATCTATTGCGGGAAATGCGGGAAGCCACTGTAATTCGCAATCCACCCGCTCACCAATACTACCGACATTGGGGCGAGCCGGGTTTTGAAGGTCACGTGTAAATAGTCTAGACAGCCAGCTTGGCATCTCTACGCATCTTAGGTGCATGGGGATGAGCAAGGCGGGTTTCTCGGGGCCGATGGATCGGAATCCTGGTATTCCTGCTCATAATATCACTGGGCGAATTTGCGGCTCTTTTTCTGAATTATCAGAACAACGTCTATCTGCGCCGGGTTCTCTCAATACCGTCAGTCAGATTCGGACTCTCATTACGGCTCTTCAGGGCACGGACTCTTCGATTGCTCAGGATACGATACTTGTTGGTGGTGCTTCTGCGTCTACCCTGGATTTTGCCAATGACACAACCAACCAATTCAACACTATGCGAATCTTGACTGTCGGAGCGATATTCCTAGTGTTGCTGGTTGTACTGGGTTCGTATCCTCTGGCGATAACAGGGATACTCTCCATCGGATTGAGCATCGTTTGGGCGTACGCAGCAACGCTTCTGTTCTTCAACAATGTCCTCCAATCAGGCGTCCTCTTCATCATACCCCTCATCCTCTTTCTTCTCCTCTATGGAATTGGCATGGACTACAACATCTTCATCCTGACAAGGATCAGGGAAGAAGCTCAGAAGGGCAAAGAGACCAAGGAAGCTGTGGTTGATGCCGTTGATCGGACTGGCGGAATCATAACAGCTCTAGCATTGATACTAGCAGGAGCACTAGGCTCCCTGTTACTCTCTTCTAATCGTCTACTTGAAGGGTTCGGCTTCGCGATCGCTCTAGCAGTTATCTTGGACGCAATGGTCGTCCGCACTTATCTCGTCCCTGCAATCATGTCAGTACTTGGCCCGAGAGCATGGTGGGGTCCCAACCGACTGAGAAGTCAGATTCGACAAGAAGAGCGAAACGCAGTCATCGTCTTCTGCAACCGTGATCAAGAGCTAGGGTTCAGATAAACCTAGAAACAGAACACCCTTAATTGAAAGGCCACGAGGGAAAGACCGAAATAATTACCGAAATAATCAGGCGTTCAGGCCATACTCACACCTCCTATGATCGGCCTTTATTTTGGAATCAGTTGCAATCCATTGATACAGATGGATAGATAGAGATCTTATAATTTTTTGCTCTATTTTGGAATGTCCTTATACCCACCTTCTGAGACTTGTATCGAAAATAATTGTCTACAATAACAAATATCTCAAACACAACGAAATTGCTAGTTTCCAAACGGTACGTACAAGCACTACTCATAGTAGGACTGATGACGTTCGCGATCTCAATCCCATTCCTCAACAGGGCGTTCGCGAGCGTTACTGATATTGGGAACGCTGGCGTCTTCGAGCTGGACGGGAACATCGTCAAGGATTCGACCCCCTCTCTAGCCTTTCCAACAGATTGGAGTGCCCTATTCTCCAACACTGGCGCTAAGCTCGCATTGCCACCAGGCGGAGTCGACTCCGGCTGGACCAACGACGGACCCCATAGCGTGCCTGAAACCACAACTTTCACCACCGGCAGCAAAGACACACTGGACATTGCGAACAACGGATGGCAATGCACCGGAACCAACAATCTCACGCCCAAAGACGACATCCTACACGCGTACAGTTTCGCAATCAGGCCCGTGAATGGTTCTAGGGCTGGTCACCTACTGATCTACGGAGCTTTCGAACGCTTCGCGAATAACGGCGCCGGTGATGTTGGCTACTGGTTACTCGCCGATCCAAGTGTCTCATGTGTAACATCTGGGCCTACCACGAGTTTCAGTGGTGCTCATACCGCAGGCGACCTCCTAGTAGTAGGAGAGTTTACCACCGGTGGAGCAGTTACTACACTCAGCGTCATCGAATGGACCGGTACTGGCCCCTGCGCCACACCTGCTGGCCCTAACCTGTGCCTTCTTACAACTCCAGGCAACGCAGACTGCCAATTGGCTTCTTCCTCGGACAATGTCTGTGCGAGAGTCAACATTGCATCTCAATCGCCCATCACAACTCCTTGGGCTACGCAAGACAAGACATCAAGTGCAAATCAACTCGCCACAGCCGAGTTCTTCGAAGTAGGCCTTGACATTACAAATCTGCTTCCATCCTCTTCAGGATGCTTCAACAAGTTCCTCTTTGACACGAGGACATCTCCATCGACCACGGCGACTTTGAAGGATTATGCTGAAGGTATACTCGCAACTTGTCCTACCGCAGGTATATCCACAACCGTTGCACCTACGCCTATCGCCCTCGGTAGTTCTGCTTCTGATGCTGCAACCGTGACCCTGACCAATGCCGCGGCTGTAGTCAGTGGTACTGTGACCTTCAACGTATACGGTCCCTTCAGCTCGGCTCCAACATCGATGTCATGCACCCCTGCCAGCCTCGTAACACCATTCAGCCCTGACACTAAGACCATCGGTCCTGGTACAACGCCACAAAGCGTCACTTCCGATCCCCTTACTCCGACACTTCCAGGTTACTACGCATGGATTGCAACATACAAT
>Ga0209160_1001838_pt1 | contig 17874 bp, 11 predicted proteins | sample GraSoiAngelo_153_FD_186167 | JGI IMG/M metagenome (GOLD analysis project Ga0209160, IMG submission 186167) | Grasslands soil microbial communities from the Angelo Coastal Reserve, California, USA - 14_1009_12_40cm (SPAdes) (version 2) | ecosystem: Environmental > Terrestrial > Soil > Grasslands ... | reverse complement strand
GGTCGAAGCGCTTGAGCGCCTCGTGTCGCGCCCCACGGTCAACATCGAGGGCCTGGTCGGGGGCTACACCGGTCCCGGGGGCAAGACCATCCTGCCGCATCGCCCGGTGGCGAAGCTCGACCTGCGGCTCGTGCCCGACATGACGGCGGCCGAGTCGCTGGCGGCGCTCAAGGCGCATCTCGCCAAGCGGGGGTTCGGCGACGTCGAGGTGAATATGACGGGCGGCTACGATCCCACGACCACGCCGGGCGATGCGGCCCTCATCAAGGCGCAGGTCGCCGTGTATCGGCGCTCGGGCATCGATCCGGTGATCTTGCCGCGCATCGCGGGCTCGTGGCCGGGCTATGTGTTCACGGGCGATCCGCTGCGCCTCCCGGCCGGCCATTTCGGGCTGGGGCACGGCAGCGGCGCGCACGCGCCGGACGAGTATTACGTGATCGAGTCGCAGAACGCGAACGTGCGGGGGATCGACGGAGCGGCGCGCTCGTACGTCGAGTACCTGTACGAGGTGGCGCGCGGCTGATCTAGGGATGACAAAACCGCCGGGCGCGATTGGGCGCCCGGCGGTGAATCTGAATTCTAGTTAACCCTCGTTGCTCAGAACCCTGCCTCCGTGCCGCATCCCGCCGGTTTGGTTGACCGCGCGTCGCAGTCGAACTGCGGGAACGGGAACTTGGCGAACCGTTTGGCCGCGCCGCTGCTCGTCGTTTCAGTCGGCAGCGTCCCGAGCCTGCCGTAGCGCCGTAGATCGATCCAACGATGGCCGCCCTCGAACGCCAGCGAGTAGCGGCGGTTGTACAGCAACTCGTCCAGCAGCGCCGCTTGGGTCACGGCGCCGGCATAGGCTGGGAGCTTCCCGGACTTGATCCGCACAACGTTCAAGTCAGCGACAGCCGCGGCGAGCGCCGCTCCGCCCTTGCCGATATTCGCCTCGGCGCGGATCAGGATCAGTTCTTCATTCCGGATGATGGGAATCGGGTCCGTGTTGCTCTTGTAAATCGTGTACTGTATCTGCGACGACAGGCCCTGGGTGGTCTTCGGGCTCGCCAGCGTGTCCGTCTTGCGCACGAAGCGGTCGTCGGGGGCGCCGCCGGCTTGCAGCTGCGCATCGGTCTGGAATGACGGGTGCGCCACCAGGGCACGCGCATTCGGATCGAACAGCGGGTTGGTTTCGTCGCCCGAGACCGTCGCATACGAATAAAAGACGCCGACGTTGAAATCCGCAGTCGTGTCGATGAACGAGCCGGTCAGCGCCGTCAGCGCCGAGTCCCAACACGTGGTGCACCCGGAGCTTCCGCGATAGACCAGCACGCGCGCCCGGAGCGCCCGGTTGAACTGACGGAACGAGACGGTCGACGTGAACCCCCCAAAGCCGGGGCTCAGCGCGAACGGGAAGGGGAGGTCCCCGCCGGTCGTCAGGACGCCCGCCGAGTCCAGGTGCGCTTGTGCCGAGTCGAGCAAGCGCCCGATATGACCGAACACGGAATCCTTGCTCGCGATTGCTGCCGGCGGAGCGAGCGGGTCCAGGTCGCTAACGATGGGGGCGCCGTTGGCGTCCCGGGTGTTGATCACGTTCAGATAATCCAGCGCCTGGATCGTCTGGGCGAACCCGCGGATGGACTCCTTCTCCGCGTCGTTCACCAGGGGCACCTTGTTCAGCGCCGCGAGCTCCAGGCTCGCGTTGCGGATGTTGCGATACGGATTGGACCACAGGTTGCCGCCGAACGCCGGGCTGCCGCCGTCGAGCGGCCCCACCAGCATTTCAGTCACGAACCGGGGATCGGCGGGATCGAAGTTGTACGACTCCCGACCGAGGATGCCGAGAAGTGACACGTACCCGTTCTGGGGCGCGATGCCCGTTCGCGTCCCGATGAGGAGGCCCGACGCGACGGACAGAACCTGGCTCCGGGTGGGGTTGTTCTCGAAATCCTGCAGCCCCGGGCTGTTCAAGTTCGGCACGTCCAGATCCTTGCACGCCGCCAGCGCGACGATGCCGAAGCCAAACGCCAGCCACCGTGTCGCGTTCATGCTCGAGTACCTCGTTGGCGCCTTCATGGCTAAAACCCCACGTCGATGGCGAACCAGAAGCTTCGGCTCGGTGGGAACGGCGTCACATCGATGTTCCGCGCGATGGGCTGGTTCCCGAAGTTGCTCACTTCCGGATCGAGGCCGGTGTACGGCGTGCTGGTGAAGAGATTCCGCCCGCTCACGCTGATGTGCGCGTAGCGTGCGCCTTGCCACACGCTCTGAATGAGACTCGTCGGAAGGTCGTACGTCAGCGTGATCTCTCTCAGCTTGAGGAAGCTGGCGCTCTCGATGTAGTTCGAGGTGACCTTCGAGAAGCCTGCGAGACGCTTCTGGCCAACGGTCGTCAATGTGTCTGCGCCGCCGCCGCTCTTCGGAATGATCAGCGGCGCGGGCAGCAGATCGCCGTAGTCCGGCGTGACCTGCCCGAAGTCGTACAGCAGCTTGGTCAGGTTCACTACGTTGGCGCCGTGCTGCCAGTCCCACAGCATGCTGAGGCTCCAGGACTTCCACGTGACGTCGTTGGCGAACGACATTTTGAAGTCCGGGCTCGCGTCCTTGCGGACCACGATCTGGCCTACGCTATCGCCGGGGTAGCGGCCGGACGCGATGTCGGCAGCCGTGAGGGTGTCATTCCCCACGATCTGAGTCGCGGAGGCGCCCTGCTCGACCCGGAACTCCCCGATGGATGCACCGAAACCGCCCGCGCTGAACGCCGGGATCGGCAATTCGGTGATGATGCTCCGGTTCAGCGCAAACGTCGTGCGGAAGAGCCACTTGAGGCCGCTCCGCTGCACCGGGATCGTTTCCAGCGAGAGCTCGACGCCGCGCGTCCGCAGCTTGCCGCCGTTGAAGATCTCGAAGTTGATCCCGTTGGACGGCGCAAGCTGTCGTGGCAGCAAGAGGTCGCTCACGTTCTTCTGGTAGACTGTGAATTCCAGATTGGCGTGACTATTCCACAGCGTCGCGTCGAACCCTGCTTCGAGCTCGCGCTCCCGCTCCGGGTGCAGGTCCTTCGCTCCGGTCGTGTCGCCGCCGACCGTGCCGGGGATGCCACCGACCTTCCCCGTGATCCTGAGCGACGTGAACTTCTGTCCGTACGTAGGCTCGTTGCCGGACTCCCCAAACGCCCCTCGCAGCTTGAACTCGTCCACGAAGCCGACGGGTCGCGTAAAGCGGTACGAGGCCGACGCCTTCGGGAAGTAGTAGAGCTTGCTGGCGTCGGCGTTGAGGCTGCTCTGGTCGGCCCGGATGCCGGCGGTGAGAAGGAGGCGCTGGTCGGCCGCCAGGAACTCCTCCTGTGCGAAGAATCCCAGGTCCTTGATGAGCGAGCGCGCCTCGCCGATTGTGATGTCTGTACCCGCATCGACGTTCTGTTGACCGGCCGTCAGGTTTCGGCTCGTGATGCGCGAGATGTCGAGTCTGCGGCGAGCGTACTGCAGACCGACCGACGTCGTGGCGGAAAACGCGTTGCCGGCCGGCGTGTACGTGTGCACCGCGCTCGTGTTCACGTTCAGGTTCAGGTTGTCGCTGTTGGACAGCAGCGATGTGCCGGGCTCCCCGTCGTTGGGCTCAAACTGCAGCTCCGGGGGGAAGAACAGCGAGTTCTGCTGCGAAAAGAGGTCAGCGCCTCCCGTGGCGACGAACCGCAGATAGTGCGCTGGGGTCTGAACCGCGTCCCACTGCAACGTGCTCGCCCCGATGAACCGCCACACGTTCTCGTCGTTCGTCATGAGCGCGGCCGTTTGCACGGGGTTGCTCGGGACGAACGGGTTGCGGGCAAATGTATCGCCCGGCTGCTTTCCCAGGTCCACGAAGCTTGGCGTGGCCGACAGCACGACGTAGAAGCTCGTGCCCGTGTTGTCGTTGTTCGTCAGCCCACGCTGCGCCAGGGTGCGCGTGTAGCTGGTGTTGAGACTGGCATGGACGCGGGAGCCGAGCCGCTGGTCGAGGTTGAGACGCAGGGCCTGGCGCTGGAAACCAGTGTTATCGATGATGCCGCCATCGTCCTTGGAGGTCGCCGAGGCGAAGTACTGGGTGTTCTCAGTCCCGCCGGACAGGCTGACCGCCGTCTCGTAGGACAGCGGCTTGCGGCCCGCCAGCTCATCCTCGAGCGGGAATGCTTGCCCCGGGGTGTACCCAGGTCGCCCGAAATAGGGGTTGGTAGAATTGTTCCGGAAGTACTTCGCGGCGCTTGGTCCGAACGCGCCTACGGCGGCGACAGAATCCGGGAAAACCCGCGAGCCCATTTTGTTCGCGATTTCGAACGTCCCCAGTTTCTGCGAGACGGTGAATTGTGGGCCGCCGCTCTGCCCCCGCTTCGTCTTGATCACGACGACGCCGTTCGACGCCTTCTGTCCGTAGATAGCGCTCGCCGACGCCCCGCGTAGGATCTCCATGCTTTCGATGTCGTTGGGATTCAAGTCGGCGATTCGGTTGACCTGCGCGTCCTGGTTGAGTGAGGGGTTCGATCCTCCTGACGCCGCAGTCACCGCGTTTTGGTTGGACGGAATCGCGACGTCGCTCACGATCACGCCGTCCACGACGTACAAGGGCTCCGCTGTCGCATTAATGGACGTCACGCCGCGCAGCCGAACCTGGAGGCCGCCCCCCGGCGCCCCAGAGTTCGCCTGAATGTCGGCACCGGCAACCTTGCCCTGCAGTTGCTGCTCGATGCTCGGGGTTGGCACAAATCCGAGTTCCGAGGCGCTTACAGTCGCGACCGCGTTCCCCAGGTTCCGCCGCTCGACGCCCGTCGCGATCCCGGTGACCACCACCGCTTCGAGATTGAACACGTCTGGCTCGAGCGTCACCTCCACCCGGCCTTGCGATGCAGACACGGCAATCTCGCGGCGTTTGAACCCGATCCGCCGCACGATCAGCGTCACGTTCCCTTCGGGGGCGGACAGCGAGAACTCGCCTTGCTCGCTAGTGAGAGCGGTGATCGCTGTGCCCGCTACCGAGACGTTCGCCCGCGCCACGGGTTCGCTGCTCGTCGCGCTCGTGACGCGGCCGGTGATGGGGCGTTGTTGCGCCCCCGCAGGCGCGGCGCCTGCCGCTGCAAGCAGCGCGAACGAGAGATAGCACATGCGTGGTACCACGGTCCCTCCGAACCTGAGTGCTCGCGTAACGAGTGTGCCGCACGAAACCGCAAACGCCCGCTACGTTGCGCGCGATTTCCGAGGTCCGCAAGGAGGGGTGTTCACAGCGTGACGGCGGAGTCCGGCGCCCGGCGCCCCCGCAGGGCCGCATACACGGGCGGCCCCGCCACGGCGAGCAGCAGCGCGACCAGCACACCCGGCAACCCGATCGCCCGGCTCTGCACCTCGAGCACCAGAGCGGCGACGAGTACCAGCAGCGGCAGCGACGCGAGCGCCACGAGCCACGGGACGCCGAGCGGCACCCGGAAGGTGCCCCGCAGCGTCGGCTCCGCGCGCCGCAGCCGGATCAGCGCCGCGAACTCGAGCCCGAGCGCCGCCGTGTACAAGAGCACGTCGCCCGCGAGCAGGCCGCCGAACGGCAACAGTGAAAAAGCCGAGTACACCACGGCCGAGACGAGCACGGCGTTCGCCGGCGTGCCCCGCGCATCGGTGCGCGCCAGCGCGGCGGGCAAGAGACCGTCCTGCGCCAGCACCAGCGGAATCCGGGAGTACACGAGCAGCAGGGCGTTGAACAGGGCAAACGCGGAGAGCATGCCCGCCAGCGCCACCCACAGGCCAAGCCACCCGCCCACGACGGCGCGTGCAAGCCCCGGCCAGGCGCCGTCCGTCCACGCCGTCCAGTCGGTGAGCGCCAGGACGGGAACGATCGTGAGCAGGTAGACCAACGTGACGAGCGGCAGCGCGCGGGCCAGGGCCCGCGGATAGGTGGCCGACGCCTGCTCGATCTCACCGCCGATGGTCGAGGCGTTATCCCACCCGCTGTAGTTCCAGATGCTCTGGGAAACACCGATGCCGAGGGCGCCGAGGAAGGACGTGCCGGCAGCGTGAAATGGCGTCACGAGGAAGGGCGTTGCGGAAGCCCCTAGCCAGCGCGCCAGCGCCGCCATCGAGAGCACCGCGAAGGGCGCGAGCACCGCCGCCACGAACCACCCCGACGCCGTACCGACCACGCGCGTCCCGCGCAGGTTCAGCCAGGTGGCCCCCCAGATCATCGCCAGCGCCACGAGCCAGCGCTCGAGCCAGCCCAGCCCCGGCAGGAAAAAGCCCACGTACTGGATCAAGAGCACCGGGTAAATCGCCATGTCGAGCAGCGAGTAGGTCCACGACAGCCAGCCGTTCCAGAAGCCCCAGAACCGGCCGAACGCCCGCTTCACCCACTGGTAGTAGCCGCCCTCGGCCGGCAGCATCGAGGCGAGCTCCCCCACGAGCAGGGTTTCGGGCACGCTGTAGAGCAGCGGCGTGGCGACGAGCAGCAGCAGGGCGACGCCCGGCCCCACCGAGCCGACGAGCCCCTCCAAGCCGAACGGCCCACCCGACACGGTGAAGAACATCACCGCGATGAGCGGGCCGAGACGCAAGCGGGAGGGACGGGCGGCGGGAGGCTCGGAGGGGGGCGTCACGAGTGGGCGTGCTCGTGCCCGGCGCCCCAGATGAGGCGCGGATCGTCGCCCGCGAACGCCATCACGTGCACCATCCACCCGAAGAGGCGGGGCACGAACCGCCCGCCCACCGCGGTGCACGCCTGGGCGGTCGCGATGCTCGACTTGGGGCCGAAGATGGGTCGGCCCTCACGTGTTTCGCGCCACCGCTCGCGCCCGCCCAAAGGCGGCACGCACCAGTTCACGTGCTCGTGCCAGCGCGCCACCGACAGCGGCACGCGGGCGTCGAGCTGGTCGAGCGACGCGCGCCCCGGCGCCGCGTACATCGCCCCCACCAGCACGAACGTCCCGTCCGGCTCCTTCCGGTACAGGAGCGAGGTCGGCTTCGCGGCGTCGAAGCGGAGCATCTCCTCGAGTGCCCAGCGGCGGTTGGTGAAGTGATAGACCTGTTGCTGCACGCCGGGAAGGAGCTGGCGGAAGCCGTCCGCCTGCGCGACCCGCACATCGCGGTACTTGCCGAGCGCGGCGCGCATCGCGGCCACGAGCGCGGCGGCGCGCGCCGAATCGGCTCCGCTGCCTGGCCGCGGCGGCGTGAGTGTCATGTGGGGGTCGGCGGGCATGGGCCCGCCCATCGCTTCCTGGGCCGCCGCGGTCGCGTGCTGCTCGGTCGAATCCATCGCGCCCACGTCCATCGGCGCCTGCGCGTCCTGCCGGGCGCGGCACGCGCCGGTGACGCTGGGCGCGGCGAACGCGAGGGTCGCCACTACGGCGAGCGGACGCATCGCGGGTAATCTAGGTCAGCCGGTCGTCGAGGCCAGCTCCGAGGCTCTGCGGGTGGGACGGCGCGCCGGCTTGGCACTGCGACCCAGCACGCGCTCGTACACCGCGAGCTCTTGACGCGCGATCCGCGGCCACGCGAAGCGCTGGGCCTTGTCGACGCCGGCGCGCCCCATGGCCTCGCGCCGGGCGGGATCGCCCAGCAGCGCGATGGTCGTCTCGGCCCACACGGCCGGATCGTCCTTGGGGATGACCACCGCCTCGGCGCCGCCCGCGATCACCGACCGGAAGCCGTGGTTGTCCGACACGACCATGGGGGTGCCGCACGCCATCGCCTCGAGCAGCGTGACGCCGAACGACGCGATGGTGGTGGGGCACAGGTACAGGTCCGCCGAGCCGTAGTAGGCGGGGCGATCCTCGAATACCTGCCCGGCGAACCGGACGCTGGCACCCAGGCCCTCCGCCCGGGCGCGTCGCTCGTAATAGTGCCGCCACGGCCCCTCTCCCGCGACGGTGAGGACCGCCCTTGGATAGCGCGCCAGGATCCGCGGCATGGCCTCGAAAAGCGTGCCCAGTCCGTTGCGGGGCTCGATCCGCCCCAGGAACAGCAGCCGCGGATGGTCGGTGAGGGCGTCGGTGGGCCGGCGCCCGTTGGGCTTGAAGAAGCTCGTGTCCACGCCGTTGGGGATGACGTCCCACTCGGCCCGGAAATAGCGGGAATTCGCGTCCACCACCGGCTCGCTGACCGCGATCGTGGCCGCGTGCCGGTCGAGCACCCGCTGCAGCGGCCGCCGGAATACGCGGCAGGCCGCGGAGCGCGCGAACCACGAATGGAAGGTGGCGACCACCGGGATGCCGGCGCGCCACGCGGCGAACGGCGCGGCCAGGCCGAAGGTCGGCGCCAGCCCTCCATGCACGTGCACAATGTCGTAGCGACCAGCCCGGAACAGCTCCTCGAGCCGACGCCGCAGCCGCCACCCCGTCGTGACGCGCGACACCCCGCCGTTCGAGTAGATCACCCGGCTCTTGCCCACCCGGCGCACAAACGGGGCGTCGGGGTAGTCGCCCATGTGAGAGGTGACGACCGTAGCGGTGTGCCCCCAGGCGTTGAGCTGGAGGGCGAGATTGTGGACGTGCTCGGGTACGCCCCCGAGCTGCGGATAGTAGTCCTCGGCGACCAGCGCGATGCGCATGACGGACCTGTCAGGCGAGTGGTGGACGGGGGAACGGCTTCGTCACTGTGACCCCGGAGTACGCGCCGCGGTCACGCTCGCCGCGAGCCGGGTGACCGAGGCGAACACCGCGCGGGGCTGCTCTTCATAGATGAAGTGACCGGCCCCGGGCACCGAATCGACGGCGAACGAGCCGAGCGCGCGCTCGAGCAGCCGCACTTCCTCATCCGGGACGTCGCCGTCGTGGCGCGCCCCACCCACGAGCAGCCGCACGGGACAGCGCAGCTCGGCGAGGTGGGGCGCGAGCTTCTCCGGCTCCCGCGCGTTGCCCATGGCGAGATACGCCCTGATCGTGGCGTCGAGATCGCGCGCCGCCCCCGCCGTGTAGCCCTGGACGACGTCGTCCGTGACCCAGGTCGAGTCCCCCGACGAATCGATCAGCAGGCCCCGGATCTTACGCCGGATCAGCCGGATCCCGCCGAACAGCTTGATCCAGGGCGCAAACCGCAGGGCGCGTTTGAAGGCCGGCGTGAGCGCCGCCTCGGTGGGCCCCCCCTCGATAGATATCATCCCGCGGACCAGGTCGGGGCGGTGGTAGGCCAGCCGGAACGCCTCGGACCCCCCGATCGAGTGGGCGACGAGCAGGGCGCCCCGCACCCGCAAGGAGTCGAGCACCGCGGCGATGCGTCCGGCTTGAGCCGTGAGGGAGTAATTCGCCTTGCGGGGACGACTCGACGAGCCGATGCCGAGGGGCTCGACAACCACGGCCCGATAGCCGGCGGCGGTGAGCAGGGGAACGAGCTTGCGGAACCCGAACGCGGACCCGAACAACCCCGGAACGAGGACCACCGGCGCTCCCGCGACCCTGCCGGCCACCTCGACCGAGAGCGATTCGGTGGGGGCGACGGGAACCTTGAACACCCGCGTGGTCGACGCGCTGTCGCTGAGCAGCAAAACCGCGAGCCACCACACGTGCCCGTGATCTCCTCGGAAAAACGTCGCAGGTGAGCGAGCCGGACGCCACGGCCGCAGGGAGACCCTGTCGGACGACCCGGCGTCACGCCCGGCGACTTGATATTAATGGATCGGACGAGTCGTCTGGCGGGTTCAGGGCCCGATGGCATGGCGCTGTCCAGGAGCTGTCAAGGTTCGCCGAGTCCTCTTGTGACCCCGTCAACCGCCCGGCATGTTCGGCGTCCTCAGGAGACGCTCCCGACCCCCGGTCGCCTGCCGTCAGCGTTCGCCTAGCACTTCCAACATCGGAGGCGACCATGCAGTACCTCAGGCACGCGTCCGTGCGTGCGGTCCTGGCGGTGGTGTTCGCGTCCGGCGGGTGGTACGCCGGCGCTCGAGCCCAGGACCCCCGGTCCGCGCTCGATCCTATCACGAGCGCGGTAATGCAGCACCCCATCACGACATCCTCGGCGGCGGCCCGGGACCATTTTCTCCGGGGTCAGCGGGAGCTCGATCTGACCCGCTTCATCGACGCGAACGCGCATTTCAAGCAGGCCGTCGCGGCGGATCCGGATTTCGCCTTTGCGTACCTGAGCATCGCCAATACGGCGAACTCGCTCGCGGAGTTCAAGAGCAATCTCGCGCTCGCCGAGCAACACGCCGGGGGGGCGTCCGAGGCCGAGCGGCTCCAGATCCAGATGGTGCGCAAGGGATTCGACCAGGACCTGGCGGGCCAGCTCGCGCTGGGGCAGCAGTTGGTCCAGAAATACCCCGACAGCCCGCGTGCCTGGCTCGCCCTCGCCGGCGTCCAGATCGGGTTGAACCGCAACGAAGAAGCGCGGGCCTCCATCGCGAAAGCCCTGGCGCTCGCGCCCCGGATGTTCGTCGCGCACACGACGCTCGGCTTCTCCTACGTGTTCGGTGAGCCGCGCGACTTCACGAAGGCACTCGAGCACATGCAGCAGGCGGAGAATCTCGCCCCGGACGAGCCTGGAGCGCACATGTCTCTGGGCGACGCCTACCGCGCCCGACGCAATCTCGAGAAGGCACGCGAGGAATACGCCCGGGGCCACGAGCTGAACCCCCGCGATGCCGTACTGCTGGTGAAGCGCGGGCATGCGAACTCCCTGCTGGGCAACTATGCGGCCGCGCGAGCCGATTACGACTCGGCCATCGCCGTTGGCCGCGCCAACGAGAAAGCCGCCTACGTACCGTTCCGGGCTAACGTCAGCGTGTTCGCCGGTGAGCCGGCGGCCGCCATCGACGAGCTCAATCGGCTGGTCGCCTCGGTCGACGGCATGGGCGTCCCGGACCCGAAAGCGGCGAAGGTGGCGGCGTTGGGTAGCGTCGCCGTGATTGCAATCCACACTCGCAATCAGTCCGCGGTAGAGCAGGCGCTCAAGCAGCTCGCGCCCGTGTTGATGCAGCAAGCCGACGAGGCGGCGAATCCCGCGTTTCGGCGGGGCCAGGAAGCGATCATCGCCTACTTCGAGGGGTGGTGGGCGGCGCGGCGGGGGGACTACGCCGCGGCGCAGCGTCAGGCGGAGCGCATCTCGCAGCTCCTGGCGCCGGACAAGAACCCGCGCAAGCTCGAGCCGATGCACCAGCTCGAGGGGTTCATCGCGTTGTACCAGGGGAAATACGGCGAGGCGGCGGCGCACTTCCGTCAGGGCAACCTGCTCGACCCCTACATCAAGTATCAGCTCGCCGTCGCGACCGAAGGCGCGGGAGACGTCGCGCAGGCGAAGCAGCTGTACCGGGAAGTGGCAGAGTACAATTTCAACGCGGTCGGTTTCGCTCTGGTGCGGAGAGACGCGCAGCAGAAGGCGGTCGCGAGCACGCCCTAGCGTGGTGACGCCGACGGTCGAGGGGAGGCGCTGCCTCCCCACGATCGCTCTGTCGGGGGTCGGGAACACGCCATATCTTTTGCCCTCGTGCCGCGTGCCTCCGTCGTCACGATTTTCATCAGCCTGCTCGGCAGCACTCTCGCCGCCGCGCAACGCTGCCGCGGTTTCGCATCGCTGCAAACACGACCGATTCAGCTGTTCGCGAGCGGCCTGTTCGGTCAAGACTCGCGATCGTTAGGGGCGGGCCTAGTCGTTGGCGGCGGCGGTGGGTTCGGGGAATTGAAGTTGGGAGGGATCGACGTCGACCCCTGGGGGAGCGCCTCGTCTTTCACCTTGGGCGGCGGTGCCGGGTACCAGGTCCCTCTCAACGGAGGCGGTACAGCCCAGCTGTGCCCGACTGCCGAGGTGCAGTTCGCGCGGGGCCCCAATGATATCAATGGGACCGGCATTGACTACCGGGAGACCGACGTGTCGGTCGGTGTGGCAGTCGGCGTCCTGGCAACCGGCCCGGCCCGCAAGGTCGAGGTCGTGCCCACGGGGTCCATCACGTTCACCAACGCCAGCAGCAATTTCACGGGTGCAGCGGCCCCCTTGTCGGGTTCACAGATGTTCGGCGTTGTCGGGCTTGGGGTGGGCTTTGTGTTCGGACAAGAGGTAAGCGTCACGCCCTCGGTCTCCCATGGCTTTGGAGTGAGCGGAACGTCGACGACCCTTGGTATCCGGGTTGCGTTTGCCTTCGGTGGTGCCCGTACGCCGGCCATGGGCAGCAGTCGTGGCACATCCTGCGCGGGGCTCGCAAGCACCGACTCCGCCGTCTATGACACGACGCAGGTCACGGAGCGCGCCACGCTTCGGAGCGCATCCGAGCCGTGGTATCCGCCGATTCAGCGGGACCTCGCGATTGAGGGTCGGGTCATCGTGGACCTGGTTGTGGGATCTGACGGCGCGCCTGATCAGAGCTCGGTGCGGATCGTTCGGAACGTCGATCCAGCCATTGATCATGAGGCCGTGCGCTGGATTGGGAGTGCGTCCTACTGGCCTGCCTGTCGTGATGGTCGGCCGGTTCGCGCGCGCGTTGCCCAGCCCGTTGACTTCTGCGCCTTCGGGTGTCGGCGCGGCAAGTCCTGAAATCGAACCGCCGACACGCGCTGCTGGCAGGACCGCACGGTCACGCCGGCTTTCCGAGCGGATGGAGGTACCGAACACCCGACCTCAGAGTCCGAGATAGCGGTCCAGCCCAAGACGACCGGCGCCGGTGAAGACGAGGGCGAGCGAGAGCGCAAGCAGCAAGAACTCGAGCTCCCATCCGGCCGCCTGCGGCCCGGACGTGAAGCGAGCCTTCCCGATTCGCACGGTCGCGAGCGCGACCACCATATCGATCGCCAGTCCCAGTGCAAGGAGGCGCGTCGCGACGCCCAGGATCAGCAGCGCCGCCCCGACCGTCTCCAGCAGCGCGACCAGCCACGCGGAGAACAGCGGGGCGGGTACGCGGATCTGCCTGAGGAACCCCGCAAACGCAGCCGGATCCTTCAGCTTGCCCCGACCATGGGCGAAGAATGTGATCCCGAGCGCCAGCCGCAGGATCAGCTCGCCGACGCCAGCGTACGGTGCGAAGAAGCCATCGAGCATGCGTGCCTCCCTCCTCCACGGGGCCACGGAGTCGCTCAACCGCAGTGGCCAGGGGCAGAATCGAACTGCCGACACGCGGATTTTCAGTCCGCTGCTCTACCAACTGAGCTACCTGGCCGGAAAGCACCAAACCTCATCAGCAACAACACGTTCCGCAAGCGGAGCGTCACCAAACCATTGACCGCCCCAACTCACAGTGGGACAAGACAGTGGGACTCACGGCTTCCGCTGCTCCCGCTCGGCAACTTCATTCCAGGAAAGCGGCGGTCGAGCCGGAACGTCCGGTGTGTTGAGCTGCGGCGTGGCTGCTGCTCAGTCCCCCTTCCTGATGTCGGTGCGTGCCGGAGCGGTGTCACAGCGACCCCCAGAACCCCGCGAGGTAACGCAGCATGTTCGAATCGGGCCGACGGCCTGTATGCTCCCGACTTCCGGTTGGGGCTCGTGCCGCGCATGCTGCGTGGACGCAGCAGCGGCGTAGCGTGTCGCGCACTGGGACAGAGGCATTATGCGGGGTTGTGACTCTTCGTGCGGGCATCGATGTTGCGGCGCAACCGCATCACCGAGAATCGACGTGCCAGCCCCGCGCGGGGTTGCTAGCCCGGCAGGGCAAGCGTTCACCCGACCCTTGAGTGGAAGGAGGGTCGTATCCACTTCCGGATCACCGGCTGGGCGACGAGGGTCGTCGTGGGAATAGCGAGCGCCGCCCCACCCTTCTTGTCCGGCGCGTGCAGCAATCCTACGGAGGCGCCGCCGCCGCGGCTCGTCTTCATCACCCAGCCCACGGCGACGATCGCCGGCACCCCGATCTCGCCCGCCGTGCAAGTGATGGTCCAGACTGCTTCCGGCACGCCGCTTACGAGCGCCGCTGACCCGATCAGCATCGCGCTCGGTACGAATCCGACGAGTGCCACGATGCGCGGGACGACGACGGCGAGTCCGATCAATGGCGTCGCGACATTTGCGGGGCTAGCCATCGAGACTGCGGGGGTGGGCTACACGCTCACCGCTTCGGCTCCCTCGCTGACAGGTGCCAGCAGCGCCGCGTTCGACGTCTCCCCCGGGGCGCCGTCCCAGCTGTGGTTCCGGACGCAGCCCGCGAACATACGTGCGGGTAGTCTCTTCTCACCGCCCGTGGAAGTCGCAATCGCGGATGCGTTTCACAACACCGTCGCAAGTGCAAGCGGTCAGATCACCGTCGCGCTCGCGGGCGGTCCCACGAACCCAGCCCTCCTCGGGACCCGCACCCTCGCCACGGAAGGGGGGGTCGCGCGCTTCGGGGATCTCTCGATCCAGACGGCGGCCACAGGATACACGATCGTCGCATCGACCGCACCCTATCCGGCCGTCTCAAGCGCGCCATTTTCGGTCGCGGCGGCAGCGCCTGCCCGCATCACCTTCACCGTTCAGCCCGCGGATGTGCAAGGGAACATCGTGATGCCCCGCGTGGAGGTCACGGTCCGGGACGCGTTCGGGAACGCTCAGCCGGACACGGTCACAGTGGCGATCGGGGTCAACCCGTGGAGCGGACCGGGGACGCGGCCGGGAAAGTTGTCGGGGACTCTCACGCGCGCTCCGGCCAACGGCGTGGCGAGCTTTACGGACTTGAAGATCGACAAACCCGCCAGCGGGTACACGCTCCGGGCCACCGCCGGACCGGTGAGCAGCGAAAGCACCCCGTTTCACGTAGGGCTGACGTTCAGTGCCATCTCGGCCGGCGTCGTCCACACCTGCGGCTTGACGAGCGGCGGCGCGTATTGTTGGGGCGATAACTACAACGGCAGGCTCGGCGCAGGCACCGGCATCTTCGCGGCCGACTCGGTGCCCACACTCGTGAGCGGCGGGCTCATCCTGTCGGCGATCACTGTGGGGGCCAACCAGTCCTGCGGCGTGACGACGGACCACGTCGCGTACTGCTGGGGGGCAAATGATAACGGCGAGCTCGGGACCAACACCACGACGCCGAGCCCCACGCCCACGCCCGTCAGGGGCAACCTCAGCTTCATGTCGATCAGCGCAGGATGGTCGAACACCTGCGGCGTGACGACGCAGAACGCGGTGTACTGTTGGGGTGCCCGCATGGCGACCGGGGACACGACGCGCATCACCGCCCCTGTGCTGGTCGCGGGATCGGGCACCACGCTCCGCTTCGCCTCCGTGAGCGCGGGCGAGCAGTTCGCCTGCGGCCTCACGGTAGATGAGGTGGTGTACTGTTGGGGCCGAAACGACTTCGGACAGCTCGGCAACGGTGCGACTCTCGACAGCGCAGGGCCGGTGGCCGTCGCGGGGTCCGAGTCGGGGCTTCGCTTCACCGGCGTGTCGGCCGGCACTGATGCGGCCTGCGCCCTCACGCCGGCCGCTGCCGTCTACTGCTGGGGAGCCAACTACGACGGCCAACTCGGGAACGGCGCACCGAGCTCGTACTCGTCGACACCGGTGCTCGTCACCGGTGGTCTCCCCTTCGCCGCCGTCAGCGTCGGAGCCGGTGCCGCGTGCGGTGTCACCACCGACCACACTCCGTACTGTTGGGGGTTCAATTGGTCCGGTCGCTTGGGGAACGGCACCGAGACGAACAGCGCTGCGCCGGTGGCGGTGAGCGGAGGGCTCGCCTTCATGTCCGTCACCCTCGGATTTCACGGCTGCGGCATCACGCCCACCGGAGCGGCGTACTGTTGGTCGTCGAACGATTACGGCCAACTGGGCGACGGCACTCGGGTCCCCATGCGTCTGGCGCCCGTGCCGGTGATCCAATGACGCTGGCCCGGAGCGAAGCCTACGTAGCCGGGGCCGTGAGCCCGTGTCTTCGTCTACCCTCGCTCGGCGTCCCCGTGAGGTGGCTCGCGTCCGTGGTACTCGCGCTGTCGTGTCATGGGGAAGCGACTGCTCCCACTCCCACTGGGGCGCGCCTCGTGATCGTGGAGGGGGATCAGCAGCAGGCCAACGTCTGTGCAGCCGTCACCGTGCCCCCCGCCGTCCGCGCCGACAGCGCGGGCACGGCCCTGGTGGGTGTTCGGGTGAGCTTCACGGTGACCTCGGGAGGGGGGACGGTGACCGGGGATTCGGCGGTGACGAATGCCGCGGGCGTCGCAACGGTTGGCGGTTGGACGCTCGGTGCTGATGCGGGGGCGAACACGTTGACGGCGCGGAGCCCGGCCGTGGCGACGACCGTCACCTTCGCCGCAATGGGGCACCCCGAGCCCGTACTCCACAACGTCATCAGCTACACAACGGAGGCCCCCGGACTACCGGCCGTCGCGGTGGTTCGGCCCGACGGCACGTGTCGGCGGCGGATCACGACGGATGCCTTCGCATACGCCGGGCCGGCGATCTCTCCCGATGGCCGACGGATTGCCGTGGGGCGGTACCGGAATGGGTGGGATGGGATCTGGCTCTTGAACGCCGACGGGACCGGCCTGACGCAGCTCGTGCGACGTTCCAACCTCGACGGTGATCCAGCGTGGTCACCAGACGGGGCGACAATCGCGTTCGAGAGCCAGGACTCCACGCCCTACGGCCCGGTCGACCGCATCTTCCTCGTCAAGGTGGACGGTACCGGCCTACGGCAGCTAACGCCCGATACGCCCAACTACTCCTTCGACGGCGGACCCTCGTGGTCCCCCGATGGCACGCGCATTGTCTTCTCCCGGACCGGGTCGCTGTACGTGATTAACGCGGATGGCACGGGTCTGACCGACCTGGCGCGGGGTGGCGAGTATCCGTCCTGGTCTCCCGACGGCGTCCACATTGTCTCGGGTGCGTCGTCTACGGGGTGGTGGCTCCTCACCATGGTCAATGCCGACGGTACCAACCCCGTGACCGTGACGCGCGACACCCTGCAGCTGGGGATGCCGCGTTGGTCGCCGGACGGTGCCTCGCTCGTGTTCTACGAAGTCCTGGGCACGGCGCCACAGCTGATCTCTCAACTCTTCACCATTCACGTCGATGGAAGCGGGAAGACGAAGCTGAGCGTGGCCGCCGTCAACGAGGGCTGGCCGAACTGGAGCCGGCTGCCCTGACGTGTAGAAGCGCGCCACGTCTGCTGCGTTCGCAGTGCTATTATCCATCCTTCCAATCCATCGAGCCCCCCAATGCGCACCGCGTTCTCGATTGTCGCCACGGCTCTCGCCGTCACGCCGCTCGTCGGACAGGAACCGTATCGGCCGCCCGTGGTCGGCCGCTGGGATTTGACGCTCACGGCGAGCGACGGCCGCAAGTTGCCCTCGTGGCTCGAGGTGCAGGTCTCGGGCGATCACGTGCTCGTCGGGCGCTTCGTCGCGGTGGTGGGTAGCGCGCGGCCGATTTCCAAGCTCGATTATGCCAACGACACGTTGCGATTCGCGATTCCGTCGCAGTGGGAACAAGGCAGTGACGATTTGCGGCTCGAGGCGGTGCTGGCCGGCGAGACGCTGTCGGGTGCGGTGACGATGCCCGACGGGACGCGGCTGCCGATGACGGGCGTGCGCGCGCCGTCGCTCCACCGCAACGCTCCGCCGCGGTGGGGCACGCCGGTGCGGCTGTTCAACGGGCGCGATCTGACGGGATGGCATCCGGCGGGGGGCGGCGAGAATCAGTGGAAGGTGGTGGACGGCGTGCTGTCGAATCAGAAGGGCGGCGCCAATCTCGTGACCGATCGGACGGTCACCGATTTCAAGCTGCACGTCGAGTTCCGTTATCCCGCGCTCGGCAACAGCGGAATTTACCTGCGCGGTCGTCACGAGGTGCAGATCGAAGATCCCGATGTCGGCACGACGCCCTCCGAGGCGCTCGGCTCGATCTACGGGTTCATCGCGCCGACCGAGTCAGTCGGGAAGAAGCCCGGCGAGTGGCAGACGTACGACATCACGCTGGTGGGGCGCCTGCTGACGGTGGTGCTGAACGGGCACCGGATTATTTGTGAGCAGAACATCCCGGGGCCGACGGGTGGGGCGCTCGA
>Ga0209160_1001836_pt1 | contig 17876 bp, 17 predicted proteins | sample GraSoiAngelo_153_FD_186167 | JGI IMG/M metagenome (GOLD analysis project Ga0209160, IMG submission 186167) | Grasslands soil microbial communities from the Angelo Coastal Reserve, California, USA - 14_1009_12_40cm (SPAdes) (version 2) | ecosystem: Environmental > Terrestrial > Soil > Grasslands ... | reverse complement strand
CAGGCGAGGCCGAAGAAAGCAACGGTGAAGATTACGAGCAAGTAGCCTATGAAACCAGTTGCAGGATAGACTCCGAGGGCGAACGCTAAGACTAGTATGATTATGGTTTGTGCTACGACTCTGAAAACATCGCTGAGTAATCTTCCAAAAAGAATTGCGGATCGGTTGACTGGGGTTGCAAGCATCTTTGCAAGAAAGCCGGATTTTATGTCATCCACCACTGCGGTCCCTGATTGGAAGGCGCTGGAAAACGCGTTCTGCAGGACTATTCCTGCGGTTGCGAAGGTCGTGTAGCTGAGAGTCCCTGAGCCGATGAAACGGCCGAGGTTGCTGAATAGCTGAGTGAAGAGTAGGAGGAAGATTATTGGCTGAAAGAGGGAGAAGAAGACTAGTATTGGATTACGTACGAGCTTCTTCATCGACCGGATGAAGAGGTGAAATGCGTCTGAGAAGAAGGACATCGGCTTATCTTCTCCTGCGGCCGAACATGCCGCGTGAATTTGCACTGCTTACTTCTTCGACCCTGATCCTCTTACCCGTATGTTTGAGGAATACGTCGTCTAGGGTTGGAGAGGACACTCCGATTGTTGAGAGTCTAATGTGAGCCTCGTCAAAGGCTCTCACGAGTTCTGGGACCATATAGCTACCATTCTTCGCGTAAACCGTCAAACCTACGTCAGAATCCACTACGTTGGAGACTCCGTCGAACTTTTGCTCGAGGACTTGCCTGGCCTTTATCTTCGTGTCGCCCCCGTTCATGCTTGAGTTCTCGAATCCCAACGAGATCGAGTCCGCTCCAATTTCCTGTTTCAAGTCGCCAGGCGTGCCTTGAGCAACAATCTCTCCAAGGTCAACAATCGCAAGTCGACGACACAATCTATCCACTTCTTCCAAGTATTGTGTGGTGATGAATATCGTGATTCCCTGTTCGTTCAACTGTTTCAGATAGGCCCATATCGCCGCTCTCGACTGAGGGTCCAGTCCGGTGGTGGGCTCGTCTAGAAAGAGAATTTTCGGGTTGTGTACGAGTGTGGTTGCGAGGTCAAGTCTCTTCTTCATACCTCCCGAATAGAAGCCTGCGCGCTTGTCCGCGGCATCTGTAAGATCGACAATCTTGAGAAGGTCATCGACTCTCTCTTTGATTGCGGGTCCATGCATCTGCTGCAACTGTCCTTGAAGCACAAGATTCTCACGGCCTGTAAGATCCTCGTCAACTACTGTGTCCTGATTCTGCACTCCGATAATCTTTCTAATCTTCGCGGCATCAGAGTCCACGTTGAGTCCTGCGACTGAGGCAGAACCCGATGTCTTTTGAAGGAGGGTGGTGAGTATCTTGATGGTCGTGCTTTTTCCAGCGCCGTTCGGACCCAGGAAACCGAAGAACTCTCCTTCGTTAACAGTGAACGTGATTCCCTTCACGGCCTTGGTCCCGTCGCCATAGGTCTTGACGAGCTGTGACACGTCGATTATTCCGGGCATTTGACCAGCTTTTGAGAGGTGATTGCTGGGGTGGATATAAACTATATCGTATCAGATACAGAATCCGATAGTATCCTATTTTTCTGACGTCGGCTCAAGGATACAACGAAGAATTGTAACTGAAAACAAGCCTCTGAGGAGAACAGGGAACCTATCTTTCCGTGCCGTCGAGAATTCTTCATCAGAGGGCAGGAACCGGCTCGTTAGCTCTCAATGAGGTTCTGGAGGTCGACTATTGAAGACACCCGTTGGTATTGACGACATTGCAGTCTATGTTCCCCGATTGTATCTGGAATTAGCCAGCGAAGAGCAACCGGAAAAACATACTGAGTTCTCGCGGGCAAGAGAGTCTGACCCTGCAAAATATCTGCATGGGATCGGGATTGCGAAGATGTCGATTCCAGACACATATCAGGACAGTTCAGTCTTGGCTGCAAACGCTATCTTCGAACTGATCGAGCGGAACAATCTTTCTCCCGCGAATATTGCTAGAATCGATATCGCTACTGAGACAGGGGTTGACGAGTCCAAGCCTGTCGCCGCCTATGTTCATGGAATGCTGGAACAGAAGTATGGTAAGGGTGCTCTCAAGAAAACGTCAGGGGTTGAATACAAGTTCGCGTGTGTTAGTACCGCTGATGCCCTAGAGAGCTCGCTGGACTGGGCATGGGCAGGTCGCGCCAACGGCAGATCCAGCATTGTCTGCTCAACTGATATTGCCAAGTATCCGCTGAATACTCCGGGAGAGTCCACCCAAGGAGCAGGAGCCGTCGCACTTTTGGTCAGAGAGGAACCGAGATTGCTAAGCTTCGACAACGTCATCGGCACTTACATGGAGGATGAGGATGATTTCTGGAGACCATTATTCTCCACAACTGCAGTAGTTCATGGTAAGCATTCGGAGAAATGCTATTTGAAAGCCATGGAGGGCGCGGTTGATGACTGGGCAGAACAGGCGGAGGCCGCCAAGCTGATCAAGGCTGGACCCGGAGAATCATTGGTTGACCATGTTGGGCCAATGTCGTTTCACGTACCGTATCCGAAGATGGCTGAGAAAGGGTTCGCGTACCTTCTGAGACACTTCTGGCGGGGACTCCTCCGCTGGACGGAAGTCACGCAAAAGATTGGACCCGAGCCCAAAGCTACGAGTTTCAGAAAGAGGGAAGATTTTGAGAAGGCCGAGTCTGATTACATGAGGCACTTCATGGAGACGCCGCAGTTTCAGAAAGAGTACTTGGACAAAGTGGCGGATGGTCTCATTCATGCGAAGGAAAGCGGGAACAGCTACTCAGCTTCTGAGAAGAGCTGTCTCTCGATGCTTCTTGAAACAAAGGCGAAGAGAGGCGTTGATCTCGCAGGGAGAAGGGGAGGTTCCGGGAACTATGGTAGCGGCTCTAAAGCAAAAGTTTCGAGCTGGGTCTTCCAGGAAGGATGGAATGAGGTTGCGAGGAAATTTGGTCATTCAGAGAAGCTGCAACACCGCAGACCGGTGTCCTTGGTTGAATATGAGGCGCTTCACGAAGCTGGACCCCTGCCGGATGGGAGGAAGTTTGTGGCAGAACCGGAAAACGAGTTCGTTCTGATCGATGTGACTCCCCAAGGCTACCGGCATTACAAGTTCACGGACTAGTCCCAAAGGACGTTGAGAAGTAGGGTCAGACAAATCCGCGCTCCGTGAGACGATAGGCTATTCCTCTCCAGACGCTTTTGCTTAGCATCATAAGCAGTGAGAGGGTCCCAAGGACTCCAGCAATGGCAATGGAGGCTGTCAATGATATCTCAGAGACTACTATGAGAATGATTACAATGTATGTGGGGATGATGGCGAGAAGTTGTTTCAGGTCAAATTGTCCAGGCATCATTCCTTCTTCTTTGACTTGCTGAACAGCGCCCAGCCTGGCCACCAGGTAGGTTGCGAGTATCGATGCTGAAGAAACTGTGACGAGAAGCACGATCGAAGAGTTTACTGCCGCTGAAACGCCCCGAAAGGCGAGGACAATATTTGCAACGGCGAACGGCCCTGTTATGGCTAAGGTCGAGACCGCTCTCGAAAGAAGAAGATGCCGCAAGTATACCGCCGGGTCCATGGCAGTAAAGGCAAGCCAACCTCTCTCGTTAGAGAACGTTCCCTGAGACATCAAGACTAGGGTGATGATCCCCATGAGAATGGGCAAGACGATGACGACGGGCCTAGACAGAAGATCGGCAAATGGTGATAGCCCAGCCAAAAAAAGATAGACTGCGGCTAGAACACTGGAAATAATGAGTACAGTAGATGTTCTTACACGCGCTGCCCTGTAACTGGTGGAGCCCGCAAGATTGACTCTCCCCACCAGCTCCAGGAACGACAAGTGGTAAGAGTAGATCGCTCTCACGGGACTCTTACCAGCGAAGCTCATGGTCTTCTTGTACTCAGAACTGGTAGCCCTCAAAAGACTCCTCATCGATCCCAGTTCTAGATAGGCCAACTCTCTCAAAGCAACGGGCACAGTTACGGCTGCGAAACCGAACAGCACTATGCTGCCGTACAGAAGGTCTCCCGTGAAAGGAGAAACGGGGGTAAACGGGTTCCCGAAGATCGAAGAGAGACACCAGATTCCGAGAATTGCTGCGAGCCCCGCCCTAACTCGGGTCGAGAGAATGTTCGAGACGACGCCAAGCGCAGTGACTACAGCCGCCAGGATCGCTAGGTCTGCCCCTAGCAATATCGTGGTTTGGAGAGTTCCAGCGCCCGCAAGATAGAATCCGAAGAGGAAGAGGATGGTGATGCCGGAACCGACGAATTGAGCCGTAAATAGCGAGAGGCTGAGTTCCCTTCGTTTCAGCGGGAGAGTCAGCAAGTAGTCCCTGTCCGACTTTAGGATGAACAGACCTCCGAAAAGGAGGCTTAGCGTGATGAAGAAGATTGAAGCACCTACAGCGTAATAGGAGAATCCTCCTGAGAATTCTGGAGAGCTTCCAGTCGTAACCGCTCTTATCGCCACATCGTAGATCAGAAAGAAAGTTACGAGGCCAAGGAGCGGCTTGGAGAACCTTGTTAGGAGGACGAACTTTACGAGCTTAGCCAGCATTTGTCATTAGCCTTGCGACGACGCTTTCTATCGGCTCTTCACCCTGTTCCAGACTCTTTAGCGTGTCAATGGTCCCGTTCCAGACAACCCTGCCCCTTGAGATCATTATGACCTTCTCAGTGAGTCGTGTGGCGATTGACATGATGTGAGTGGAAACTATCTGTGTCGAGTCGAGAGATTTTAACATCTTGAAAACTCTCTCTTGAGTTGGGATGTCTAGATAGTTTAGCGGTTCATCAAGCAGAACTATTCTCGGCCTGTGGATGAGTGCTAGAGCAATGGCTAGTTTTTGCATGTTTCCTCGGGAGAGCTTGCCGACCTTGGCCCGTTCGTACTCTCGGAGGCTCAAATCATCCAAGAATCTCTCAGTTGCTTCACGGACATCCTTCACTCCTCGAAGGGCGGCGATGTATTCTAGGTTCTCCCTGACAGATAATGTCCTGTAGGGCGTCGCATCTTCAGGAAGATATCCGAGGATCGACTTGGCGTCCGAGCTGAACGGTTCGTATCCGCTGATCCTAATCGTCCCAGTGTCGGGTTTCAAAAGGCCGACGAGAAGCTTCAGGGTGGTTGACTTCCCAGCCCCGTTGGGACCCAGAAGCGCATACCTCTCGCCGCATGGTATATTGAATGAGACGTCATCAAGCGCGATAGTTTTGCCGTAGGATTTCGTGACAAACTTCGCTTCTATGCACACTTGCCCGGACGATGCCACTAGATTGGTCTAGCTCTCCTGTACGATGAGCTGTTTGTCAGCTTGAATCAGACACGGATTGTCCCGATTAATAACCCACATCATCACTCTTCCCTGGCCCAAACCTAGTCGTCAACTAGTAAGATCTCCTTCGCTGGCTCTCCGTAGAGGAGCTCCTCTCTTGGCGCCAATACTCAAGAGCGGTGTGCTCAGTTTCAATCGGTTATTCAATGAATATTCCATCATGGGTCACGCACATGAGCCTGCTTGGCCAAGGTCGGTCAGACGTAGCCGACGACGTAGTTCTAGTTTTCAGACCACCTGAGAATCCTGCGGCCCAGATGGCTGGAATTACACCCTTCAAGAGTCTTAGGCTAAAGCTGGATGAGCTTCTGGATTGGTTCAAGGGTCTCAACATCGATTCCATAGAACTCTGGATTGAAGGCGCCTATAGATCAGGGAATCGGACTGAGCTCTTTCTCTCCCTGGAAGGGAAAACCGGCGCTAAGCTTACACTGCGGCCTTTTCTAAGGCGCGGACAAGCAGTAATTACACCTGAGAAAACCGAGAGCCCTTTGGCGTCCGATAGTTCAGAGCCAGCCTCCAAAGATGCCAAAATTTCGACTGTGAAACTGGAAAAATCAGCGCATGAAGCATCCGCGCCCTCTGTCACTGCCCTCTTCTCCCCGGCGGGAGGAATAGAACGGCAAGTGGTCGCCCTAATCGGTAGCGCGGTCGGAAGCATTGAGATGGCCGCGTACGAATTCACGAACATGTACGTCGAGAAGGCAATGCTGGAGGCTGTCAAAAGGGGAGTCAAGGTCGCAGTCGTCCTAGACCGCTTGGAGACACAGGGTCGACAGGCACAACTCCACGACACGCTGGAAACGGCTGGGTGCGATGTACGACTGGTTTCACCGCGTGGAGGAATAATGCATGACAAGTACATTGTAGTCGATGGCAAGACTGTAGAGTGGGGGAGCTACAACTATACAGAGAGGGCGGAGAACAAGAATTTTGAGAACGCTACGTTTGCAACTGATAATGCACTAGCGCAGCAGTACCACTCTGACTTCGTATCGATATTTAATCAAGCAAAGCCGGAAGCCCACGGAGTAAGACGCACGATACAACGATTCCTTAGACATCTGTCGAGCGGGTCAGGCATAGAATAGGGCGCTAGACTAAGGAGCGCGAAATCTGGATATCGGAGGCAACGCAGTTTAGGATCTGGTTTTTCTCTGAAGATGAAAATATCCACCTTCAATCCTACCACCTGATCTCAAGCGGTGTCTCCTCCTGATCGAGATTTCTAATTCTTAGGCCGGGAATTTCTGGCATTTACGCTGGACCCACGTTCCCGTCGGATCGTGCAAGGCAATAAAAGGGCTAGTAAACTGGAAAGAGTCGCGGGGCCCGTAGTCGAGCCAGGACCAAGACGTGGGCCTTCGGAGAACGCTCAACATGGAGGATGGAGCTTTCGGAGCTAGCCCAAAATCGTGGGTTCGAATCCCACCGGGCCCGCCATCTACTTTGTCCGCAAGATGAGCTTGAACACGTTCAGCATAGAAAATTGAAGCATTCTGAACTACGCGCACGTAGCATCTCTTTAATTACGAAGTCTCTACTGTCAGTTCTGTTACACATGCCACATGCAAGACTTTCTGAGAAAGCAATCAAGTTGATCGATGGTAAGAATTTCGGCAATCTTGCCTTTGTGATGTCTGATGGGTCGCCGCATGTGAGTCCCGTCTGGGTTGATCTTGACGGAGACCTGATCCTCGTGAACACTGCTGAGGGCCGCGCGAAGGCGAAGTATCTGAAGACCAATCATAGAGTGGCCCTGAGCATTTTCAATCAGCAGAATCCCTACGAGAAGGTCGTAATCAGGGGGCGCGTGCCGGAAATGACGAATAAGGGAGCGGAAGAACACAACAACAAATTGTCAATGAAGTATCTAGGGACTAGCAAGAATCCGCATCACCAACCGGGTGTTGGCAGGATTCTGGTAAAGATAGAACCAGAACGCGTAGTCAACGAATAGCCCCAAAAACGATACATGCACGATGGGTTCCTCGAGTCTATCAATATCGAAAATATTGTCGGCCTAGGACTCTTAGCTGGAAAAAATAGGAGGAAGCCGGAAGGCTTCCTTAGCTAGTGGTTTTCTATGGTCGGTTGGTGGGAGTCCAGGTGATGAGTGTCTCGCTGGCGGTTACTCCGTTGATTCTGCTGATCTTCTCAACGGAATTCTCCATGAGCTCATCTTGGCTGAAGCCGTTGAAAGAGGCGACAACATCGAACTCTCCTGGAATCAGGTGAGCCTCGACGAGGTTCGGGAAGGACTTTAGCTTCTGGAGTACGGTTCGGAACTTGCCTTTGACCTTGACAAGCGCATAGGCGAGCGGGGGCTCAGAGGACTCTTCCCTGTTCTTGGCATTGGAAACGTTCTCGATGGAGAACGCTGTTTGCGTGGACGTGATGCCAGTGATGCTTCTGATCTTTTCGACGGTGTTGAATGCTTTGATGGGCTCGTTGGTCTTCAGTCGGATCACGAGGTCGAAGCGTCCGGTGACTGGAGTGACGGATTCTATGTTGCTGACTCGTTTGAGCTGGGTGACAATGTGTCCGAGTTCTCCTTTGGCGTTTGCGAAGACAAAGCTGGTTGATGCAGATTTGGACATTGTTTCTCTGAAATAGATAGGGCAAACTGCATGATATTTGTCCGCGTCTGAACCGAACACCACGCTCGCAAGTAACAATCCTATCTGGAGAAGTTTTAGAAACGGAGACCGATGATGACCGCTTATCATGGACAGATGCGACTCCTGCAGGGATATTTTCAAGTGCCCCATTTGCGGCACCTTCTCTGAGAGCTTCCATCATATTGGTGTGAGAGGGACGAAGAGTCGGTTTAGGATTCCCGTAGTCGGCTACACTCTCACATACGACAAGCAACCCTCTGGAATATGGCACTATTCTCAACCCTGCTATCACCGAGTCCACCCGGCAGCAACATCATCGATTGTGAAATACAACGGCGGGCCCCTCTGGCAGGACGGTTATGCCTGGCAGAACATTTACTGGGGCAGCTACTACACTAAGCCGTCTTCGTCTCAATGGGTGAATAAGGTAGAGCTAGCCGTAGCGCATCTAGAATCCGACTCCAGCTTTTCAGGAGGGCTACGTCAATACAATGTAGGAACGGGCAAGCTGATTCAGTCTATCGTTATTCAGCAAGACCCGTCCTCCCAACTCTCCAACGACCAGATCGCCAAGACCCTCATTGGCTGGATTAGCTCCGGAACAGTAGCGGACTTCAGAACTGCCGGTGCCTACAACATCTTCCTCCCACCAGGAACTACCACGTCACTCTCAGGCGACGTCTCATGCAACAGTTTTTGTGATTATCACGACACTGCCAACGGTCCCAATGGACCCTTTTACACAGTCGAACCCTATCCCTGCACTCAAGGATGCAACCAATGTAACCAGGATCCCTTCGACACTCTGACACAGGGATTATCGGAGGAGATGGTCGAACTAAAGACAGACATGGACCCCGGGACCGGCTGGGTCATAGGCAACGAAGAAATCTGTGATTACTGCGACACAAATTTTGTCTGCAACAGAATAGCGACTGGTGAATACGTCAACTCTTGGTATGACAAGAGCAAGAACGCATGCTGGATAGGGCGAAAATAGGACGATACTTTCCCCTACCCCTAGAAGGGTCTCCTGGCTATTCTCACCGAGCTGATGCTTGTCCCTATGATTGAAGCCCGAAGAGGAGCATTAGGATTCCCACGAGCGCGATGAGCTTAACCATCAGCATGTCTGTTTCTATGATCCCGATTCCAAACCATAGTTCTAGACGGCTTTAGGTTCGTCGGTCGTAGCGTCTCGAAGAAAGTATTGCACGGGTCGAGGGTGCTCTAATGATGGGGTGACGATTGATTCGGCGTTGACCTCAGCAAGGGTCATGCCGCAGACGCCACAAGCATCTTCCTTCTTAGGGCCGGCTGTCTCACAGATTGGACACTTTTTCATTAGCAACTGAATTATTGCAAATGGCGAGTAGCCAGTTTCTTATCTGTCCATCCTGGTCCCTACTCATCCGGAACAACTCATCGGCCCCCAGTTCACTTCTCAATTCCTTCGACAGCTTGGTCTCAGCCTCAGAGTAACACTAGATATGCAATGTTCTAGAGGACTGATCTCGAACTAGTTAGCGATAGACCCGTCCTCCTCTTCCAAATCCCCCTCTCATCGGTCGAAGTGAACCGAACAAAGCATGAATCAGTAACAGCATCCCAAGAAGGATTGCAAAGATACCGAAGAGATTGCCGTACTGTACGAACAGAATGAAACCTCCGACCATGCCCCCAAGCCCTAGAACCGACTCCGAGACTATGCGTTCCACTCGCCTCTTATCGATCTTCCGAAGCTCCTTTCTCTCTTTCTCCGCCTTCCTAAGGACATCCACGTTATGCTCACGCGTCGCCTCCTCAAGAGACTCAGACGGAATATCAGCAATAGCCGCCCCGCACACTCCGCAGGCCAGATCCGTGTCTCCAGAGACAGTGCCACATCTAGGGCATCTTTTCATTGCAGAGCGTCACGACAACTTATTCCTTCCCACTTTTCAGGCTATCGAAGTCTTCTTTTGTTGCACAATATTCCAAAAACTAATTTACCGAGTGTCAAACGAGTGTCAAAAAACTGGGCGATCCTGCCATTGCTCCTCAGAATATCAACTTCTTTTTCAACAACTTCGTCCATTCCTTCTCACAGTGCCAATGAAGACGCAATCGGTCGGAGATGTCCCGACTAGTTGCGCGTATTCGGCGCTGACTCGGCCTGAGCCTGATTCTATCGACCTAAACGAGTCGGAGGCCTAAACGTGATGTGTCTTTGGAACTGCCTGAGATGTCCGAACTCGTTGGTTGTCCGGCGGGGTCAGACACGATTGCAGGCCATCTACATTCGCTTTCTGATCCAACTCTTTCGCTCTTTGCTGATCAAGCCCACTTGCTGACAGTTTAGAATAGTTCGAAAATTGGAAACTTGGAGAAGTTGGATCGGTCTTGTGCTACCATTTCGCGGGAGCTTCAGGCTTCTCCATGCTCTTCCAGAGGTAGAAGGTCGAGATTGAAGAGTAAGGATGCCACTTCTCCGCTAGCTGTTCAAACCTATCTCTCTTCGGAAGCGTTCGAAGCCTGTAGGCTTTCCGAGCCGCCTTGCGCAGGCCCAGATCATCAACCGGCAAGACGTCTGTTCTGCCCAGCTTGAAGATCAGAAACATCTGGGCGGTCCATCTGCCGATTCCCCTGACGTCGTCTAGCTCGTTGAGGGCCTCCTCATCAGGGAGCGTCTCCAACCTCTTCAGGTCCAGAGTCCCGTTCTCAAGTCGTTCAGCGAGGTCTTTGATGTAGGAGATTTTCTGCGGGGACAAGCCGCTTCCACGCAACTTTTCAACATCAGTTGACAAGTATTCTCTCGGACTGGGAACTCTTCCCCCGTAGAGTTGTTTGAACCGGTTCAGAATCGCTTTAGCAGCTGAACCGGCTAGCTGCTGGAAGATGATGGAGCCCACGACCGCTTCATAGTGATCGTCATCCAGTTCGAATTTGACGGGACCCACTTTATCGATTATCCGGGCGAGGATCGGATCACTCTTCTTCAAATATCGAACCCCCTTTTGCCAGATTCTAGGGTCGGCCAAAGAGCCTACAGATTTGCTGCGATAAGTCGCTGGACGAGAAGAGATCGCGTTCTTGACTGCAGATTTGGCTGCGGGTCCTGGTGGCTTTGGAATCCTTGGAAGCCTTTTTGAAACCGTTGTCATCGAGTACATCAGAAATGGCGCTCTCTGATAACGAGATCATCGGTGCAATAAAAACCGGCCAGTTTCACATCGTCCCTCGAAACTCAAAACTGAATCCTGCCGGTATAGACCTGCGAGCCGATCGGAGTCTAGTACTCAGACCAGGCATGCAGAAACTATTGGCTACTATTGAACGCGTAGAACTTTCGGAGAATTTTCTCGGGATTCTTCACATTCGGTCATCTCTTGCTAGGGAGGGGATAGTCGCGAGTCTCGCTCTAGTCGATCCGGGATTCCGCGGACAGCTCACAGTCAGTCTCCATAATGCTGGAGATAGATTGGTTAGTCTTAAGAAAGGCGAGAGGTTCATCCAGCTCTCTCTGTTAAGACTCGGGATGCCTGCAAGACATTCATACGTTGGCAAATATCAGAACAGTCGGGGAGTTGTCAAGAGTCGTCGGAGAAAAATGATCAGGTCCCGCAAGATGGAAAACGTTATACAGGGTACAAAGGGCTAAAGCGCGAATACAAGCAATGAAGGACACTTCGCGCATTCTAGATCTCAAGTACAAACTCCAAACGATCGAACTCTTGAACCTGGCAAAAGAACAATACACCTACAGAGAACTCTCTGGTATTCTACACTTACCAGAGACCGTCTTGAGTCGCTACGTGAAAGGCCACGTACTACCAACCGCGGAGCGCGCAGAAGAAATCAACAGAACTCTCCAGAAATACATGAGCCTAGAAAAGGAGCTCCACGAGAGAATAAAATTCGACGACCTAGGCTACTTTGACAACACAGGAATAATCAACGACACAATGCTACTAGAGAGAGCAGTACAACAAGCCGTCGGAAAGTTTGCAGGCAAGAGGGTGAATAAAGTCATGACCGCCGCTGTCGACGGCGTCCCACTCGCAACGCTCCTAGCTCACCGGCTGGGCACGAGACTAATCGTCGCCAAACAATCCAGAGAGGTCGGCGTCCGAGAGTTCATTGAGGAATTCTACGTCCCCCCTAAAACTGCCATAATGAAGAGTCTCTACGTCTCCAAGGACGCGTTCAAGAAGGGAGAGGGAGTACTCATCGCAGATGACATTATCGACAGCGGAGAAACTCAGCGGGCAATGATGAAGGTCATTCTCAAGGCAAGAGCGGAAGTCATAGGCATCTATGCACTAGTAGCGATTGGGAACGAGTGGAAGTCGCGGATAGAGTCTGTAGGCAATGTTCCTGTCGAGATCGGCCTATCGCTCGTCAAGATGGTGGCGTAAGACTACCTTTCAACGTAGAAAAAGTAGAAAGTTCAGCGAAGAACCATCAAACTCACCCGGACAAAGAGCGTAGGCTATCCACAAATGGCGGACCAGCCACACCCCTATCCGTAACAATGCCCGTTACTAGCTCAGGCGGAGTGACGTCAAACGCAGGATTCAGAGCCTCCACATTCCGCGGCGCAACCCTCCTCCCCGCAATATAGAGGACCTCCCGCTGGTTCCGTTCCTCAATAACAACCATCGACGGGTCCGTTGCCATGTCAACAGTGGATACTGGAGCAGCCACATAGAACGGGACGCCGTAAAACTTCGCGGACAATGCAATAGGCAGAGTTCCAATCTTGTTTGTCACGTGGCCAGTCTTCAATATTCGATCTGCGCCGACGAGAATCTTGTCCACCATACCCCGCGCCATCATCTGCGCCGCTGCACTGTCTACGATGACTTTCACGGGAATCTTGTCATGCGCTAGTTCGAACGCGGTCAGCCTCGATCCCTGTAGCAACGGACGAGTCTCAGTTGATATCACGCTGATCCGCTTTCCATGCTCCACCGCGGCTCTAACAACAGCGAGAGACGTCCCGTAGCCAACGGTTGCAAGGGCACCAGCATTACAATGAGTAAGAACCCTGTCGCCATCCTCCAACAGCGGAGCGCCGTACTTGCCGATGTTTCTAGCAGCGTCTAGCTCACTATTGAAAATTGCTACTGCTTCTTTCGAAAGTATCTCGCTTAGGGACGAAACCTCTTCTGCTTTCGCGGAGGCATTGAAGACTCGTTCTACTGCCCATCGAAGATTCACACCTGTGGGCCGAGTTCTTATCAGAAGATCAGCCCATTGTCGCAGCTGCGTTCGAGCTTCGGCCAAATCAAGGGTCTTAATCTTCTTAACAGAGAGAACGAGACCGAAGGCGCCGACCACTCCAATCAAGGGTGCTCCGCGTACTTTCATCGTTTTGATCGCCGCCCCGACCTGTTCAACATTTCTCAGATGGACGTATACTAGCTTAGCTGGTAGGAGAGTTTGGTCTATGACTTCCAATACGCCGTCGCGCCATCTCACGGGCTCCAGATTGTTGCTGGTCATCTGATTTCTAGCAGTGGATCGTCGTCTTTCTATTTGAATGGCTTTATAGCCGCCTGTCCGCGTGCTCGACTTTCTGGAACCCTTGGAAACCAAGAGCGAGCAAGCGCCAGTGATCGTAGAGGCAATTGAGGCCTACCTTTCCAGGGGAGGAGTCTTTCTCCGAGAGCCTGAGAAGCTGATGGACCTACGCGAGAAAGCGTTTGGAACTCTAGTCGACGATAGAATCACACTCAATCCCTTTGAAACCTTCTACCTAGTTGAGAAGAAGAGGATCAAGGTCTTGGAAGAGAAGACCAAGCAACCCAGGTCCCTTCAGCAACTGGTGACGAAGCTGTCAGTGGGGAAGCCCACCATATGGACAAAGTATCTTGTCTACAGAGACCTTCGGGACAGAGGATACCTAGTCCGGGACGGAGAGGCTGGCTATGATTTCGAAACCTTCGGTAAGGGAGCCATGAGAAGGCTTGTCACCATCGTGTTCGAAGGAGGAGAGTCTACTCTCGAAAAACTCGCAACCTTGTCAGCGAAAGCAAACAATGATGGCAAGGACTTGGTGTTGGCAGTCATTGATAGGCGTACGGACATCGTCTATTACACGTTGAACCCTGAGAATTTCCAGAGTCAATAATCCGAACCTTGAAGGTTCTCCGTTTTGTCTGAGACTCAATTCACGCTCCCTCGCGGAATGAAGGACATAGAACCGGAAGAGATGATCAAGAGAATATGGCTCGCCGACAAGATCCGCCAGGTGCTTTGGAGCTATGGGTTTCAATTGTTAGAGCCCAGCCCAGTGGAAAATCTTGAAACTCTTGAAGCAAAATCGGGCCCCGGAGTCCGGGAAGAGATCTACTGGTTCAAAGACAAAGCAGCGAGAAACCTGGGTCTCCGATTCGATTTAACAGTCGGTATGACTCGGATGATCGCCAACCGGTTCGACCTTCCCGAACCCATCAAGATCAGTTGCATCGGAGGAGTCTGGCGATACGACGAGCCACAATACGCCAGATACAGATACCACACACAGTGGGACGCTGAAATCTATGGAGTAGCTGAACCCACTTCTGATGCGGAGATCATCAGCCTCGGTTCCGACATTCTAGACAAAGTCGGGCTGAGGGATCACGAAGTCCGAGTCAGCAATAGAAAACTCGCAGAAGGGTTCCTCCAGACCATAGGCATCCGCTCACAGGAAGAGCTTGAGAGATTGCTCCGAATCATCGACGGAATGGGAAAGAAGAGCCCCGAACAGATCGAAGGAGAACTGGGCCGAGCGGGACTCTCCCAAGACAAAGTGAAGCGCGTCATGGGATTTGCTGACATCGGCGGCGACGCCGACAAAGTCCTACCCGATCTAGAGAAGAAACTCCCGAAGAATGACCTGATCAGCAAAGGACTACACGAACTCACAGGAACTATTGACAACGTCGACTCCCTCGGAAAAAGGTCTAAGGTCCAAGTGGACCTGAGAATTGTGCGAGGGATAAGCTACTATGATGGGACAGTCTTCGAAGCGTACGATCAGGCTGGCGAGGATGTGGGTGCTGTATTCGGAGGTGGCCGTTTCGACAAGCTCTGTAGAATATACGGAAAACGAGACATGCCCGCTACAGGAGTGGCAGGGGGCTTCGAGAGGCTCATGATTTCCCTTGAGAAGAAGGGGCTCTTCCCGGATCTGGAACAGAACCCACAGGTCTACGTTGCAATGGCGGGCGAGGAAGTGCGAGAGGAGACCATCAAGGTGTTGCGGGCGTTGCGAGAGAGTGGACTCCGCGCGGACAGAGATCTCAAAGAGCGCCCATTGAAAAAACAGATGGATTATGCCTCTTCAGCCAAGGTACGAATGGTAGTGATTGTCGGCCCGAGAGAACTCAAGGAGGGTAATGTGCGGTTGAGAGACATGAAGACTGGCGAGGAAAGGAACGTTCCGAAGAATCGAGTCGTGGACGAAATAGCAAAGATACTAGCTTAGGCTAAGAGTTCGACCTGATTCATCTTGTTTGCCTAGTTATTCAGGAAAACTTATCAGAGGGACCCACAAAACAGGCGGTATTAGCGAACAGCAGGAGAAATGCTGGATGGTTGAAAGGTCACTCAATCGTGACGAGACTGTAGATCTTCGCTCAAGATCCAAGGCACTGAAGCGAAGGCGGACCAAGAGAGAATTTCGTGCACGCCTCATTCATGTTTCAGCGGCAGCAGGCTGATAAATCAGTAAAGACCCCGGCTGCGTCTCGCTACTAACGAGATCCTCTTGCTCTTCGCTCAGAGATTTCAATCTTGAGGGCTTAGGTCGTAGTAATCAGGCGGGTTCTTGGAGAGTTTGTAATGGATGAATCCGTATCCATATTTTTCATGGAGCTTGTTGGCTTCCTCTACCGCGTTCTTGTAGCTATGTTCGAATGTTTGCCAGTCTTTGGCCTTGATGCTCTCACCTAGCGAATGCAGATGTGATTGGATGAAACTGGTGATGTCTTGATGGTATTTTGGCCTCAAGGTCGCGCCTATTTTGAGGATGCTAATCGTTACCCTCTGTTCGTGTTCGGCAAGCTTCCAGTTCCGACCCTTAGCAGCATAGTAGAGTACCTGAAATCGATCCCCGATCTCCTTCATTAACCGAGCTAGGCCGGGCTGTACTTCGGCGAGTTGCTCTAGGGTAAGCTCTCCATGCTTCGTCTTGACTACGATCTTCTCGTCCAAGTTTCCGATACACGCCGTCAATCTGTTCTCATATAGATTTCACTCTGATATTGAACCAGACCGCTGAGGTGTGACAAGATTGCGCCTGGAATGGTCCCGGAGGGTGGATTTTTCTTGTTAGGTCAACAGTTTAAAGGCGGCTAGAGCGATTGGACACGTGCAGAGTGTCCGGCCTTTGTGGGTGGAGTTCAAGTGTCCACTATGCGGCAAGGATCTTGACGACGACAAGACCATGGCTAACTTCCTAGTTTGTGGAGATTCGTCACATGGATTGCTCCGATTTTTCACCGGCGACGGCTGCTATTTTACGACCAACGAGCAGGTCGCGGAGGAGTTGATGAAAAAGGGAAAGAGGGTTCACATTGTCGATCCTAAGGAGTTCTTTGGGAATCAGACAATTAATCTCGAATAGCTAGCTCGTCATCCGTCAGGAATCATTAACTATCCTTTCGGTTCGGGTCTGTTCTGGGCCCGTAGCTCAGCCTGGATAGAGCGGCAGCCCCCTAAGTGGGGTTTCACCATCGGAGTCAGCTGTAGGAGATTCGAAAAAATCTCCGGCTAGAGGTCCGGGGTTCGAATCCCCGCGGGCCCGCATTTAGATTCCAATGAATCTCACGGGAGAACTAGCTTGTTGAACCGGGGTCTTGTTTGGGGAGAGTTCGGTGACCTGATTTCGCACGCGTCAGATAGAACGCGAGGGCAATCAATAGTATCATCGTGAAGCCGATCAGACCAAGCCCGACAAGGTGGGTTGTGTTGTACGATGAAATCTTGAGACCCGAAGCCACGTAGGTAGCGTCGGGCTCGCTCACGTAGAAGATTCCAATGCCATAGATGAGTCCTATCAACACAGTCAAACGCGTTCCGAGCCCAGCAAGAGCGGCGGTGTAAAGTGCAATCACGAAACCTAGTGCGCTTATCGTGTCCGCATAGGGGACTAGCCATAGCTGTGTCAGACCGTTGCCGATCTCGTTCAAGACAAGACCGAAGGCGTAAAGGACTATTCCGATCATAGCATAGCTGCGAATCGTGCTACTCGGGGGGGCTGGCTTCGCCGCCTCGGCCAGGCTCATAACGTCTCAGCATTGTCCCAGTGCTCTTTAAGCGAATAGTAACTAGCCGAGCGAATACCAGAAAGTACTATGCGTGAGGCTCAGAACTCTGCTTAGTCTCTTCAGTCACTCTAACCGAGCGTAGAGTTGGCGCCGATAAAGGCGGAAGAGATGGATTAGAGACCTGCGGGAAGAGGCGTGCCATTGTCATTGCCGCCTTACTCGAACGAATCTTTGCTATGATTCCAGGCTCTAGCCTGCGATAGAAGAGAGTCGGTGCCAAAATGCAGGATGGTAAAAGGGAGATCATCAAGGTAAATCCGAGCGAAATGGCTCTATCAAGATTGCCGCCCATTGCTACAGCAAAGGAAACGAAAGCGCCGATGCCTCCCAGAGAGGACAGCCATCTCGATGTCCAAGCGGCTGGAACGGTAACTGTGAGTCTCGATGTGTTGTGACACCGTAGTCCAGAATCTTCGAGGACCCAGAGAAGGACATGTATTGAGGATGGGATGGCAAGCAGGAAAATGGCTACATAGATGAACGCGTTGCTAACAATGACGAGATTTTGGGGATTGACCTGAGTAACTTGTGGAACGATCAGCGCGGACAGAAAGAACACAAACACTAACACGCGAATGTCTCTTAGAATTCTACGCGAAACGCCCGGCTTTCCCACCTGTCTCTCAAA
>Ga0209160_1001835_pt1 | contig 17883 bp, 14 predicted proteins | sample GraSoiAngelo_153_FD_186167 | JGI IMG/M metagenome (GOLD analysis project Ga0209160, IMG submission 186167) | Grasslands soil microbial communities from the Angelo Coastal Reserve, California, USA - 14_1009_12_40cm (SPAdes) (version 2) | ecosystem: Environmental > Terrestrial > Soil > Grasslands ... | reverse complement strand
TTCACGGTCACGCCCATGCGCCCGACCTCGCGCGCCAGCGAGCGCGTGAAGCCGAGCATCGACGCCTTGGTCGCGCCATACACCGAGAGGCCGCTGTATCCGGTGAAGCCGATGATCGAGGCGACGTTGACGATCCGCCCGCCGCCGTCGGCCATCATGGCGCGCACCACGTATTTCGTCAGGACGATGGGCGAGAGCGTGTTCATCCGCACGGTCTGCTCGATCTGCGCGTTGGGCATGAGGGCGAGCACGCCATCGAACCCGACGGCGGCGTTGTTGACGAGCCCGTAGATCGGTCCGTGGTCGGTCCGCAGCCTCTTGACGAGCGCGGAGATTGCCGCGGTCTCGGTCAGATCGAACGGCACGAAGTGGAACGATCCGGGGTGCGCGCGCTCGGCTTCCTCCATCGCCAGCGTCAGCTGGTTGGTCTCCTTCCGGGCGAGCGCGATGACGCGGTAGCCCGCGGCAGCGAGCCGGCGAGCGAGGCCCAGGCCCAGTCCGCGACTGCCGCCCGTCACGATCACGTTACGCATCGTGACGCACCAATTTGCCGCCGGGAGTCACGGCCAGGGCAGACACGAAGTGAATCGCCGCCGGGACCTTGTGCCGTGACAGGGCCTCGCGGCAGCGCTGCATGATCTCGTGCTCGAGCGTTACCGCTCGTCCGTTCGCTGGGCCGGGCTCGGATTTCAGCACCACGTCGGCGACCACGAGCGCGCCCGTGATGGGATTCTTCCGCGTCCGCACGAGCGACATCCTCACTTGAGGATGCGCATTGATCACGGCCTCGACTTCTTCGGGATGGACTTTCAGGCCGCCGACGTTGATGATTCCGCCGCGCCGGCCGACGAAATGATAGCGGTCACCACGCCGCTCGAGCATGTCGCCGGTGTCGACGAAGCCGTCCCCGTCGGCGATGGGTCCGCCCTCGCCGCCCAGGTAACGGGCCGCCGTTCGCGTCGAGCGAATCCGGAGCGAGCCGTTCTCGACCTTCATTTGGACGTCCGCGCCCTCCCGGCCGATCAGGCTTGCCGGGAAGCCCGCGAGACCGTCGCCGACGTCGAACGCGACGCCGGCTTCCGTCGACGCGAAGGCGTGCGCGATCCTGGCCTCCGGGTAGCAGACCCGGAGATGGTCGAGGATCGCCTGGTCCGCGATCTCTCCCGACAAGCGAACGTACCGAGGCGCGATCCTGTGAGCGGCCGGGCTCATGAGGGCCCGGCGCCAATGGGACGGGGTCCCGGAGATGTGGGTCACGCCGTGCCCGCCCGCGCGGATCAGGAAATCCCCGGTCGATTCGTCGGCGCTCGACAGCACCATCGAGCCGCCGCCGAGGAGCGCGCGCAGGAAGATCTGCAGGCCGCCATAACGCCGAATGTCGTAGAACGTGCTCCACACGGCGGGCTCGCCCGACGGTCTCCCGCCCCGCATCGCTCCCGACAGGCTCGACAGCGTGTGCACGACCATCTTTGGCCGGCCGGTCGTGCCGGATGTCAGGAGCACCCATTCCGTCTGGTATCGTCCCGTCCGCTCCGGAGCGGCTGACGCGATCCGCGGGGTACACGTCATGACGGTCCCAACGCCCGGAGGCCCGGCGTCGGGCGTGGCCCGATCGGATACGAGCGCGTCCACCGTCGCCGCCGCTGCGACGAAGGGCAGATGCTCGGCGGGCAGATCGGGAGGGCAGAGAACGAGTCGGCGCGCGACGGCATCGAGCTCGATGAGGGCCAGTGCCGCCGTGAGCTGATCCCGGGTCGCGACGAGGACCGAGCGCCCGCGGAGCAGCTCGAGCCGGCCACTCAGGCTCGAGCCTCCCACCAGGTCGCCCAGCGTGACGCTCGCGTCGGCTCCCCAGAGCGTGCGCTCGGACAGGTGCCCGGCGGCGCTCAGCGAGCTCCACAGCGAGCCGCCGTCAGCGTGCGGCATCTTCATAGAGCCTGATGAAGTCGCCCAGGGTCACGGGGAACTCGGCATCCTTGCCGGAGCTGAACGGATCGACCCCGAGCGAATCCTCGAGACGCGCGACGATGATGGCCAGGCAGAGGGAGTCGAGGCCCGAGTCCAGCAGCACGAGATCGTCGGCCAGCGGCGCCAGCGTCTTCTTTTGCTCTCTGGCGACCTCCTCGAACCGAGCGGTGACCATGGACCGCACCGACATCGTCGTCGCCATCATGACCCTCCGGTGACCGTGGTAACGACTGGTCCCGCCGAGGCGTCCTCCAGGCGGGGATGGAGGATGCGCTGGATCAGCGTTCGAAGGAGCTCGACGCCCTTGAGTAGCTTCGCGGGCGGCTCGAGAGGGTCGGGAGAGAGCGTCATCTCCGCCTCCAGCGCGCGGAAGAGCTCTTGCGTATGGACGACGTCGCAGACGCCGTGCACGTCCGTGTATTCGTACTCCGCCGAGCCCTGCCGCTTGGCGAGCTCCGCCAGATAGGGCATGAAGCGTGTGATGAAGCCTTCGAAGAAGGCCATCATGAGAACGATCTTCACCCCCGAGAGTTGCCCCACGAAGCGGCGGACGTTCTCCAGATGGCGATACACCGTCAGCGCATCCGAGTCCGTCGGAACGGCGTGGGCGGCGAGGGCGAACCGTCTCAGCATCCCCGGATGATTGTCACGGACCTCTTCGAGCAGGTTGTCCTGGATGATCGAGTGGGCTTCCGCCGATCCGACGGAGAGATACGCAGCGGTCATCCAGTAAATGAAGTTCCCTTCGAGCACGGCGCTGTAGCGGGCGATGATCCCGCGCCGTTCCTCGGGAGAGAGCCGCTCCGGATCCCGGCACGAAGCGATGAGGTCCTGGGTGGCCCGGTCGATGTGTTCCTGGAGTGGAGCGGTGTGCGAAGGTTTCTGGGGTATGAGCTGAGCGTCTGTCTGAGTCATCGGTCTCGTCTGCATGTGCGAGCTCCTCTCCAATCACCGTCTAGTGGCGGACACTTCAAAAAGATGGGTCGTCATGGTGTGACCTCCCGGGAGACGCGCTCCCGCCGGCGGCGCGAGGGCCAGCGGGCAGTGGCATAGCCACGCTCGAGTAAGCGGCCATAGAGCGCCTCGGTCTGTCGCACCGAGTGCTCGAGATTGAAATGCTGGGCGACCCGCCGTCGGCCGGCCTGGCCGAGACGCCGCGCGAGGTCATGGTCCTCGAGCAGCCGACCGATGGCGCGCGCCAGTGCCGCCGGGTCGCGCGCCGGGACCAGCAAGCCGCTTTCTCCGTCCTCGACGGCCTCAGGAATGCCTCCGACCCGCGTGGCTACGACGGGGACGCCGGCGGCCATGGACTCGAGCACGGTGTTGGGGACGCCCTCGCTGAGGGAGGGGAGCACCGAGACCACCACCTGGGACAGGACATCCGCGACGTCGTTCCGCGCCCCGGTGAAGACCACACGCTCGCCGAGACCAAGACGCTGCGCCATCGCCTCCAGCTCACGCCGGTAATCCCGCGGTGTACTCCGGCCGTTGTTCACGAATGTCCCGCCACCCACGATCGCGAACCGCGCGTGGGGGAAGCGTTGGACGAGGCCGCCGGCGGCCTCGAGGAAATACTCGATACCCTTGACGGCACCGAGCCGCGCCACCACCGCGACGATCGGAGCGTCCGCTGGAAAGGCGAACTCCCTCCGGAATCGCTGCCCGCCCTCCGCCGTGCCCCGAAAGCTCGCGACGTCGATGCCGTTGGGGATCACCGTGATCTTCTCGGCCTCGTAACCCTCGGCGATGAGCGACTGTCGGATCGCGTCGGCGTTCGTCAGGATGCAGTCCGCCAGGCGGCAGACATATCTGTGCGCCCGCCGCTGGAGCGGCGTGTACATCGCGCTCATGCTCCGGATGGACGCCACCACGACGGGTGCCCGGGCGAACCGGGCCGCCGGGACGGCGAAGAAGTTGCCGTAGAAGTTGTAACTGTGGACGATGTCGATACGGTGACGACGAATGTCATTCGCCAGCCGCCACTGTTCCTTCAGGGCGTGCGGCTCATAGAACCGCTTGATCGTGTACGGCGTCACCGGGATCGAACGCGCCTCGAGGAACGGCAGGAAGCGGCCCGCGCGGGTGAAGCACGCGAAGTGCACGGCGAATTTCGAGAGATCGAGCCGGTCGACCAGGTTCATCACCTGACCTTCCGTCCCACCTTCGACGAAGACCGGCAAGAACTTCAGCAAGTTGATTCGTGGCACGGAGCTACGTCTGACCCGCCGGCTCCGGCGGGCGCGGCGCCGCCTCGGCGACGGCCTTCACGGCCACCGCCAGCCCGGCGATGTAGTAGAACTGGAATTGGTACGCCACGGGAGAAAAGAACGCGGAGATGGCGAAGGACAACAGGCTCGTCTTGATCCCGGTGGCGAGGTAGAAGAGCTCACGCGACTGCGGGCTGGTGGCGCTCCGACGCTGCACGAGGTGCGCGCTCTTGATACTCCCCAGGAAGATGAGCAGGAACAGGATCAAGCCGGGCAGGCCGAGGTCGGTGGCGTACTGCAGATATACATTGTGGATGTTCATCCAGGCGGGGGAGAGGCCCGTCTCGTTGATCGCGAGGATGTTCATCCCCAGGCCGGCGCCGACGATCGGGTGCGCCAGCACGTAGTGCACGGCGGCCACCTGCTGTGCATACCGTTCCTGGGCCGATCCGGTCGCGTCAGCCTCGATGTTGGTGATGGTCGACAGACGCGTGAGGTAGTTCCCCGGCAGGAGCGGCAGGGCGGCGACGCCGAGGGTCAGCGCCGCATACGCCCACCCGCGCTCCGGGCGCCGCGACATCGTCCAGGCGAAGACGCCCAGGATGGTGGCGAGGCTGAGGAACCCCGCCCGCGAAAAGGTGATGATGACCGCGACGGCCTGCAGACCGATGCTGGCGAGCAGCACGGCGCGCAGCATCGGCCGTCGCGTGATCAGGACGAGGCCGAGGGCGAGGGGGATGATGATGTTGAGGATCAGCGCCAGGTCGTTGGGATTCGCCGTCAGGGCGGACTCATAGCCGACGATGCGGTTGTCCCCGCCGACGATGTACGCTCCCGAGAGAAAGTTCTTCACGCCGATGAGGGCGATCGGCACCGCCATCAGCGTCAGGCCTCCGACGATCAGCCGGAGCCGGGCGACGGTGTTCACGGTGTTGGCGATCAGCAGGAAAATCACCAGGGTCTTCGAGTACATGTCGGCGAGCACGCCGACGCTGCCGCCGGGCCAGGAGCCCAGGGGCAGGGTCACGAGCGCCCAGCCGAGCAGATAGCCGACGAGGCGGATCTCGGGGGGCAGAATCGTGAGCGGCTGCCCGCGCCGGAGCCGGTCATAGACGTAGCTTCCGATCGCCACTCCGGCCGCGAGGAATGCGAGTCGGAACGGGCCGAGGACCGGGAAATAGTTGTGGGGCGCCAGCAGCATCATGGCGGTGAAGGCCATCAGGGCCCAGAAGGGGATCGGACTGTCCGGGGCCGCGGCGTCCGCGTGCGCCGGCGTCGTGGCCGGGATGCCGGCCGGGAGCGTGGCCTGCGGGCGCCACCATTCGCGCCGCGGCAACGTGGTCACGCGCCGCTTCCCGAGAGCGCCGGCGCCGGCACCATCGACTCCGGCGCCCGGGCGCGACGAGCCAGACGCTCCGCCAGGAGGATCTGCACGATCCGACGCGCGGCGCCGCCGTCCCACAGCGGGGGGGGCGCGACCGGGTGCGGCGGATGCTCCAGGGTGTGGAGGGCTTCGCTCACGATCGTCTTCGCGCAGGTCCCGATCACACGATTCGTGCCGTGGGTCACCGTGACGGGACGCTCCGTCGTGTCGCGCAGGGTCAGGCAGGGCACGCCGAGCATCGTCGTCTCTTCCTGGATGCCGCCCGAATCCGTCAGCACGAGGTGCGCCCGGCTCATCAACGCCACGAAGTCGAGGTAGCCGAGCGGGGGCCGGCAGATGAGTCCGCGGCCGGAACCCGGCGCCGTCGCCTCCGCGGTGAGCCGTGACGCGACTCGAGGATGCACGGGAAAGACGATCGGAATGTGACGACCGATCTCGCGCAGGGCGCCGAGCAGATCGTCGAAGACCCGCGGATCGTCGACGTTGGCCGGTCGATGCAGCGTCAGCACGGCGAACGGCGTCCCGGTGAGGCCGAGCCGGTCGACGATGGACGAGGTCCGCCAGCGCGGCCTGGACGCGAGCAGCGCGTCGGCCATGACGTTGCCGACGAAGTGGATCTTCCGCGGCGCGATCCCTTCACGGACCAGGTTCCGTCGGGCCCCCACCTCGGTGATGAAGAGCAGGTCCGAGATGGCGTCGGTCAGCACGCGGTTGATCTCTTCCGGCATCGTCCGGTCGAAGCTGCGCAGGCCGGCCTCGACGTGGACGACGGGAATCCCGAGCTTCACGGCGGTGAGGGCGGCGCCCAGGGTCGAATTGACGTCACCGACGACGAGCACGACGTCGGGGCGTGCCGAGATCAGCAGCGGCTCGAGGCGACGCATGACTTCGGCGGTCTGGATCGCGTGAGAGCCCGACCCGACCTCCAGGTTGTGGTCGGCGGCCGGGATGTCGAGCTGGGCGAAGAACTGCTGCGACATGGCCTCGTCGTAGTGCTGACCGGTGTGCACCAGGATGGGCGTGATGACAGGGTGCCGCCGCATCTCCCGGACGAGTGGGCTGATCTTCACGAAATTGGGACGCGCCCCCACGATGTTGACGATCCTCACAAACAGAGCCTCCTTGAGATTCGCGATGCTGATAGCGGAACCGGACCGGCCGAGGAGAACGTCTAACGCTTCAACACCCAGTTGATGGCCTTGGCATACGCGTCACCGCCAATGACCTTGGCCACCTTCTTGGAATTCCAGAACAAGAACTGTTCATAGCGAGGGAAGCCCCCGGACGTGAATTCGGCGCTCATCGCAGGGCGCATCCCTCGCCAGATCGTGTACCGGCCGAACACGACGCAGCCATCGACGTGATGCGACGTGGTAATCGGTTCCGACGTGAACAACGCCTTGATCCCGCTCGCGGCGGCTGCCGCGGCCACGCGCCTCGAATAGCATCCACCGGGGACGGAGGCCACGGTCACCGGCTCCCCCAGGACATCGGAGAGCGTCTTGGTGCTCCTGCTCCATTCTTCCAGCAGTTCCTCCCACCCCAGGGCCGACATTCTCCGTGGATGCGAACCCGAATGCGTGCCGATCACATGGCCGTTCCTTCTCAGCGCCCGGATCTGGTCCTCGTTGAGGAAGGCGGGCTTGCCGATGTAATCCGTCGTGATCAGGAAGTGGCCGCGCCATCCGTACCGATCCAGGATCCCGGCGATCGCGGTGTGCGCACTGACTCCTCCATCATCGAACGTCAGCATCAGCGGTCTCACGCCGTTCGACGCAGCGATCGCCTCGAAGACCGTCACAGGTTTCGACGTGATGACTCTCCGGAGAGCGGCGATGTGCTGGCAGAAGTCGTCGTACTCCAGCTTGTATCGTGACGCCTGGAGGCCGGGAAATCCGCTCGTGTCGGCCTCGCCTCGCGGCACGACGTCGTGGTAGAGAAGTGACACCGCGCGCATCGGCTTCGCCTTCCGTTGTCTGCGCCGGGCCCGGTATTTCCAGCGCAGGTAGCGCGTGAGCCATGGCTGGCCCCATGACGCCGAGGCCCGTCCGGTCACGTCGAGCGGAACCGCGGTCCCTCCCTCGATCTCGAGCAGCTTCTGTTGGATCCCGTGGAGATTGTCGAGGAGTGCGCGGTGCTGGATCCGGATGTGCGACTCCGCCTGCTCGTCATAGCGACAGCCGTAATATCCGAAGACCGGTCCCGTATCGACACCCTTGTCGATCTGCAGCAATGTCACACCGACTCTCTGCGGGTCGTCGTTCGCCAATGCCCAGAAGCATCCGTGCGAGTTTCGATACTCGGGGCAGATTCCCGGGTGCATCACGAACGTGCCTTTGGCGGGAATCGTGAATATCCGTTCGTGGAGCAAGGTCTTGCAGCGCGCAATCATCATGTCGGGGGCGACGTCTCTGATGAACGCCTCCGCAACGGCGGTCGCGCCGAGAGAGAAACAGCGTGTAGTAGGCCCGGCACGCCAGCACGTCCAGGAACCGAATCATCCCGACGCGCCGCAGTTCCGATCGCACGCGCTTCCACGCTCTCTGGCGGGTTTCGCGGAGAACGATCAGACCGCCCAGCGTCGAGAACGACGCGAGCCATCGCCCCAGGCCTTCCTGGTCCAGCGCGGCACCCTCGTGACAGATGAGGAGGGTTTTCACGTCCGCTTGAGACCTTCGACGAGGGTCGACATGTATTCGACACGTGAATGCCACGTGTCCCCGCCGATCGCTTCGATCCGGCGCCGGGCGGCCGTCTCCCCGGTGTCCTGGACGGCGAGTTCGACCTGGTTGACGAACTCGTCAGCCGTCGCCCCGATCCGCACGAGCCCGTTATAGGGTTTCACCTCCGGGAGCGGCGTCGACACCACCGGCAGGCCGGCCGCCAGGTATTCGCGCAGCTTGATCGGATTGACGCTCTCCGTCAGCCGGTTGATCTTGAACGGGAGGATCGCGGCCGAGAACCCCTTGGCATAACCCGGAAGGGACGCGTAGGGCCGGCCGCTCAGCCAATGGACGTTCGGCAGTCTCCCCAGGTCGGCGAGATCGACGGCCACCCTGCCGACGAGCACGATGGACCACTCTGGATGACGCTTCGCCATGTAGCGCAGCAAGTCCAGATCGATCCACTCGTGCACGGAACCCCAGAACCCGACGATCGGGCGTGGAAGGTTCGTGAGCTCGGGGGCGACCTCCGTTTCCGGCAATCGCGCCCGGGCGAAATGCTCGCTGTCCACGCCGTGCGGCACGAGGTACGTCCGTGGATTGAGGGGGCGCTTGGTCTTGTAGAGCGCCTCCGCGGAGACGAAGACGATATCGCTCTGGGCGATGAGCTGCGCTTCCATGTCCTGCATCGCTTCCCCGTCGAGGAAGCTGAATGCGGACCAATCGTCCACACAGTAATAGATGACCCGCTCTGGCTTCAGTTGACGAACGATCGATGCCGCCGACGGCAGAATCACCCACACCTCAAACTTGTCCATTCCGAGTCGGCGGGCCTGGGCCCGCACATAGCGACTGACCAGCCACGCATTGACGCGCCGCACCCAGCGCAGGTGATGAAAGGGGATGACGAGCGGCGTCACCGCATGCATGTTCGAATTGATAGGGGTGGCGCCGGCGAGATACTGCCGAATCTTCGTGATGACGCGTGAGGCGTCGGCCACGGTCGCGCCGGGACGCCGAAGGCCGATCGAGTTGACCCAGAGCACGCGATTCGTGCGGGCCAGGATCGTCATGACCTGGTGCTTGCTGGTGGGATCGGCGTCCCAATCGTTGGCGAAGCAAACGATATTTTGCCCGGTGATCACGATCGGCGCCCCTCCTACAGCGTCACCACGCGGTCGGCCGGGGGCTGCAGGCCCCAGGTGGCGTTCCGCGTGTCGACGACGAGCCGTGACGCGTCGACGATCTGGCGATAGTCGAAATCGACATGGTCGGTCAGGATCACGACGCAGTCGGCGGCGGCCAGCCGCTGGTCGGTGACCTCCACCGCTTTCAGCACCGTGCCCTCCACGTCGAGCGACGGCACGTGCGGATCGGCATACGAGACGAGCGCGCCCTTGTGCTGCAGCTCGGCGATGACCTCGAGCGCGGGCGATTCGCGGATGTCGGAGACGCCGCGCTTGTAGGCCACGCCGAGGACCAGGACGCTGGCGCCGTTGAGACAGCGCCGTCGGCCGTTCAGGGCCTCGGCCACCAGCTCGACGACGTAGGCTGGCATGGCGCGGTTGATCTCGTCGGCCAGATGGAGGAAGCGAAACTCGTAGCCATTCAGCCGCATCTTCCAGGCGAGGTAGAAGGGATCGATGCCGATGCAATGACCGCCGACCCCCGGGCCCGGATAGAAGGGCATGAAGCCGAACGGCTTGGTGGCCGCCGCCTCGATCACCTCGCGGATGTTGACGCCCAGGCGGCGCCCCATGAGGGAGAACTCGTTGGCGAGGGCGATGTTGACGTTGCGGAACGTGTTCTCGTAGAGCTTGGCCAGCTCCGCCACCTTGGGGCTGGACACCTCGAGGACGCGCTTGATGATCTGGCTGTAGAGCAACGCCGCCATCTGGCTGCAGGCCGCGGTGACGCCGCCCACCACCTTGGGGATCTCGGCGAGGCCGAACTTCCCGTTGGCGGGGTCGATGCGCTCCGGGGAGAACGCGAGGAAGAAGTCGATGCCGATGCGGGCGCCGCGCGCCTCGAACATCGGCAGGAGCAGCTCCTCGGTGGTTCCCGGATAGGTCGTCGATTCCAGGATGACGAGCTGACCGGGCCGGAAGTGGGCGGCCACGTTCTCGGCGGCGGCGACGACGAAGGAGATGTCGGGATCCTTGGACTTCCGCAGCGGCGTCGGGACGCAGATGATGACGACGTCGCTGCGCTCGAGGGTCGAGGCGTCGGACGTGGCCTCGTAGCGGCCCGCCTCGATCACCGCTTTCAGGAGTTCGCTGTCGACGTCCGGGGTGTACGACTGGCCGGCGTTGAGCGCGATGACGCGATCGAGGTCGGTATCCAGCCCGGTGGTGTTGAAGCCGGCGCGGGCGAATTCCACCGCGAGTGGAAGGCCGACGTAGCCTTGCCCGATCACGGTGACGCGGGCGGAACCGTTCCGAATGCGATCGGCCAGACGTGACTCACTCATCGTTCACCTCGGTGGCCAGCTCCAGGACGGCCCGGGCCAGCTTTCGCGAATCGTGGCGGATTTTCGGGCCGTCCCCCAGGACGTCCCGCGCTATCGATCGGCACCCCAGCGCACGGAGCGCTTCGATGTCCACGCGGATCGGCATCGCGCCGTCAGCCGCGTAACGCTCGAGCGAATCGCGCGGAATGGGAGCCGTGTTCAGCAACACATCGTGGATGGGAGCGTCCGGCGCGTGGCGCCGGATCGCCGTGAGGCAGTCGACGGCGCCATAGCCGTCGGTCTCCCCGGGCTCCGACATCAGATTCATGATGAGGACGACCCGGGCCCGCGAGCGCGCCAGCGCCTCCGTGAGCTCGCGCACGAGCAGCACGGGGATCAGGCTCGTGTAGAGGCTGCCCGGTCCGATCGCCACCAGGTCGGCGGCCTCGATGGCACGCACGGCCGCCGGCGCGGCCGGCGCCGCCTCGGGTCGGAGACGGACCCGTCGAATCGGTCGGCGCACCGCGGCGATGCGAGATTCGCCGTCGACGCACGAGCCATCGACGAACTCCGCCGACAGGGTGGCCTCCGCGGTGGTGGACGGGAGCACCCGGCCGCGGATGCCGAGGATTTCTCCGGCCCGATCCACGGCGCGGCCGAGATCACCCTCGAGGTGTGTCAACGCTGCCAGGATGAGATTGCCCAGGCTGTGTCCGGCGATCTCGTTCTCACCGCCGAAGCGGAAGTCGAAGAGGGAGGCCAGCGCACGGTCCGCGCCCGAGAGCGCAAGGAGCGAGTTGCGGATGTCGCCTGGCGCCGAGACCCGGTACGCGCGGCGCAGGCGCCCCGAGCTGCCGCCGTCGTCGGCGGTCGTGACGATCGCGGTGATCCGGTCCCGATCGGCCGCCGGGCGCCAGGGCGAGGCGTGTGGAAAGACGACGTCCTTCAATCCCCTCAGCAGGAGCGGGACGCCGGTCCCGCCTCCCAGGGCGACGACCTTGAGCGGCGACGGAACCGTCGCCGGTTCCCACCCCGGGCACACGACGGTGGCGTGAGCGCCGTCGCCGACCACGCTCATCCGCGGATCACACCTGTGGCGGGGGCGCACAGGGCGAAGGATGGTGTCAGCCCCGCCGCGATGGCTGACGTCGCCGCGCTCGCTCCGGAGGTCCGTGCCTGCTCGAGCCACACGCCGAAGAGCAAGAGCGCCCACAGGTTGCGGCTGTAGTCGGCGCGGCCGGTCATGTGCTCCACCACCAGCCGCGACGTCGTCTCGGGCCGGAAGAACCCGTCGCGCCGTACGCGGGCCGGGGACAGGTATTCGTCGACGAGCGGCCGGAGCTGCTGCTTGAGCCAGGCGGACATCGGGACGTTGAACCCGCCCTTGCGCTTGCGGAGGGTTTCATCGGGCAGGAGGCCACGCATCGTCCGCTTCAGCACGTGCTTCAGCGCCAGGCCGGGCATCTTGAGCGCGCCGGGAAGGCGGAACATGAACTCCACCACCCGGTGGTCGAGCAGGGGCACGCGGACCTCGAGGGAATGGGCCATGCTCATGCGGTCGACCTTCACGAGGATGTCGTCGGGCAGGTAGACCCGCGTGTCGGCGTAGAGAAACCGATTGAGCGGGTCGTGGTGAGGGACCTCGTCGTAGTGGCGGCGGTAGACCGGGAAGGCGTCGAGACGGCCATCGAGACCGGCGAGGACGTCGTCGCACAGGACGTCCCGCTTCAGACTGTCGTCGAAGAAGGCCTTCCACGCGTAGTGCCGGCGTCCCGGCTCCAGCAGCGCGTCGGCGACGAAGCGTCTCGCCTTGAAGTCGAAGCTGACCTTGCCCTCGGAGACCGGCAGCCGCCGCACCACCGCGGGAATGAGTCCGCGCGTGAGCAGCCCCGGCAGCCGCTCGTACAGCCGCGCGAGCTTGTCGGCCTGGTAGGTGACGTAGCCCGCGAAGAGCTCGTCGCCCCCGTCCCCGCCGAGGGCGACCGTCACGTGGCGTCGGGTGAGTTGCGAGAGATAGTAGGTCGGGATCGCGGAGGCGTCGGCGAATGGCTCGTCGAAGTGGCTCACGAGCTTCGGGACGAGGTCGGCGACGTCGGGCGTGATGGTCAGCTCGGTGTGGTCCGTCTCGAATCGCCGGGCGATGAGCCGGGCCGCCGCGCGCTCGTCGTACGACGGATCGTCGAAGCCGATCGAGAACGTCTTGACGGCGCCGGAGTGGACCCGTCGCGTCAGCGCGACGACCGTGCTCGAGTCGAGCCCGCCGCTCAGGAAGACGCCGAGGGGAACGTCCGAGACCAGCTGCCGTCGCACGGCGTCCGTGAGGAGGTCCAGGAGCTGCGCCGACACCGCAGCCGGACGGAGGTCGCGTGCGGCCGGTCGAATCTCCGCGAGGTCCCAGTAGCGGTGGTCGGTGAGCCGCCCGCCCTGCCAGACCAGAAGATGGCCGGGCTCGAGCTTGCGGATCTCCCGGTAGATCGTGTGCGGAGCCGGGATGTAGAGCAGCGACAGATAGAGGCTGAGCGCCTCGACGTCCACCGTCGGACGCAGGCCATCGGCGAGGAGCGCCTTGATCTCGGAGCCGAAGAGGAGGCGGTCAGGGAGCTGCGCGACGTACAGCGGCTTGATCCCCAGCCGATCGCGGGCCAGGACGAGCCGGCGCCGGGCGGCGTCCCAGAGCGCGATGGTGAACATGCCGTTGAGCGAGCGCACGAAGTCGAGGCCCTGCTCCTCGTAGAGATGAACGATGACTTCCGTATCCGTGCGCGTGTAGAAGCGATGACCCCGGGCTTCGAGCTCGCGCTGCAGCTCCGCGAAGTTGTAGATCTCGCCGTTGTAGACCGTCCAGACGCTGCGGTCCTCGTTGTGAATCGGCTGCCGGCCGGTGTCGACGTCGATCACGGCCAGGCGCCGCATGGCCAGGCCGACGTTGCCGTCGAGGTGAACCCCGTAGTCGTCGGGACCCCGATGGACGAGCGCCTGGCACATCGCGGCGAGGGCGTCGGGCTCGACGCCGCGATGCGGCTCCAGGTAGACCTTACCGGCGATCCCGCACATGGCTCAGGCCGCCGTCACCATCGTGCAGTCGACCTCCACCGCCACGCTCCGCCGGAGCAGCGCGACGGAGATGACCAGCAGTCCCTTCCTGGAATTGCTACGCACCAGGATTCCCTCGACGTCGGCCATCGGCCCGCGCGTGATCCGCACTCGCTGGCCTTCGCGGAGATACGGGTGCGGCCGGGCGGGGAGCCCGCTGTGCAGCAGCCTCTGGATCGCCGCGATGTCCTCGTCCGGCACCACGGCCCGACACGTCCACGATTCACCGAGGATGGCCATCAGGCCGCGCGCCTTCCGGACTTCGGTGTCGCTGTGCTTGTCGAGGGCGTGATGGAGGAAGAGGTAGCCGGGGAACATCGGGGTCTGGATCAGCCGTCGCTGTCCGGCGCGACGCGACCACACGTCGATCTTGGGAATGAAGAGGCGGAAGCCCCGTGCGGCCAGCTGGTCGTGCACGAGCTGCTCGCAGTGGCTCCGCGTCCACAGCGCGTACCACCGGGCGCCCGTGATCTGCGGGCGGACCGGATCGTCCGCCGCCCATCGAGGCTCTTCGAGCGTGCTCCTCGTACCTGACAAGGCTTCGCCCCCTTCGGTTCGAGCCCCTCTGTCAGGGCTCGACCGACTGCGTTGCTACTCGGCTGTGTTCACCTCGCGACGGAACTCACGCGAGGCGAAACAGTCCTGACACCCTCTGCGAACACCTCTTCGTCGCGGCGGGGGCGCGTCCGCGAGCCGCGGCCGAAGAGGACGATCTTCACGGTGGCGAACAGAATGCGAAGGTCCAGGGCCAGCGAGAGCTGCTTGACGTAATAGAGGTCGTACCGGATCTTCTCCGTCTCCTCGTCGAGCCGGCTCGCGTACCCGTACCGCACCTGTGCCCACCCGGTGAGGCCCGGGCGAACCACGGAGCGGAGCGAAAAGTAGGGGATCGTCTCCAGGAACGCTTCGTATTTCGTCACCCGATGTGGCCTCGGCCCCACCAGGTTCATGTCGCCACGCAGGATGTTGATGAACTGGGGGAGCTCGTCGAGCCGGAAGCGCCGCAGCCACTTCCCCAGACGCGTCACACGATGGGTCTGGTCTCGGGTCCAGTCGGACACATCCGCTGCGGCCCGGTGCATCGTCCGGAACTTGAGGAGCTTGAACCGGCGGCCACGCAGACCCACCCGATCGTGGACGAACAGCACCGGGCTCCCGGAATCGAGCCTGATGGCCAGGGCGATGAGGCCCAGGAGCGGAGCCACCAGAATCAGCCCCGCCAGCGCGACGAGCAGGCTCAGACCGCGACCGGCGGCGCTCTCCAGGCGTGACTTGCGGAAGTCGCGTGAAAAGATGACGCTGCTCGGCGTCAGCGCCTCGATGGCGACCTTTCCCGTCAGCCGCTCGTAGGCCTCCACGCCGTGTTCGACGACGACGCCGTCGAGGCGCGCGTCGAACAGCGGGCCCAGCGGCAACCGCCCGCGGCGTTCGGAGAGCGCGACGATCACGCGGTCGGGCTCGAGGTCCTTCACGATCTTGTCGAGGTGCTCGAGCGGCCCCCGGAGAAGGTGACGGAGATTGCCGGCGGCGCGATCGTCGTCGACGACGCCCACGATGGCGTAGCGCAGATGCGGCTGGCTCTCGATCTCCCGGATGAGCCGGGCGGCGAGCCCTCCCGCGCCCAGCACCAGCACGCGCTCTCGGAATGGATGGCTCCGCATGAAGGCGTACGACGCCGCCCGAAAGGGAAGCAGGAGACCGACGATGATCGCGAAGCTGGAGACGAAGGGACCGTCGGCGATCTTCGCAGTGGGACAGAGCGCGTAGAATCCTGCCAGCAGCAGGAAGGCGAGACCGAACGAGGACAGGACCCGGGCCGCATAGGGCCGGAAGCTCTTGACGACGCGCAGGTTGTAGAAGTCGTTGTAGTAGAAGGCCGTGATGCAGCACGCGCAGATCGCCAGACTCTGCATCAACAAGATGGCGACGTCGATCCAGCCCATGAGGAGGGGATGCGTCCAGACAACGATCACGAACAGCACGACCGAGAAGAGCAGGCCGCCCTCGAGCAGCGCGAGCGTCAGCGCCACGGCGCGGATCCCCCGATCATCGGATCTCCCTGCGGCGTTCGGGGCGCCGTCGGCCCGCGGCGTCTGGGTCGAACACCGAGCGGATCTTCGCGAAGGGCCGCCACCACGTCGGCGCCCCTCCCTTGTCGTGACGCCCACTTCCAGCGTAGTAGTCGTTGTACGTGGTGCGCGGCCGTTCGTCGTTGTTGAACACGAGGCCGAGCACTTTCTGCGGCTCCATCAGGTTCAGCGACTCTTCGAGCAGGCTGCGCGGCGTCGTGTTGGCGCGGACGACGAGGAGAAAGCTGTCCACCCATTTGCTGATGACCCGCGCGTCCGGAATCGGGACGAGGGGCGGCGTGTCCAGCACCACGTAGTCGTAATCGCGACGCGCCTGGTCCAGCAGGTCGCCGAGTCGCGAGGACCTCAGCAGCTCGTACGGGATGTCGGAGAAGACGCCGGCGGTCACGACCGCGAGGTTGAGCGGCCCGCACGGTCTGGCCACGTCGGCCAGCTTGAGGTCGTGACTCAGGATCGCGTCGACGAGCCCGTGGCGTCCCTCTTCGAGCCCGAGGCGCTCCGCGATCGCGGGGCGGCGGAGATCGACGTCCATCAGGAGCACGCGGGCATCGGCCGCCTGCGCGAGGGCGCCGGCGAGATTGATCGCGGTGGTGGTCTTGCCGTCCCCGACGGTGGCGCTGGAGACGGCGAGGACCGAGAGGGCGGACGTGCGATGGGCCTGCTCCACCAGGTGTCGGAGGCCACGATACTGCTCGGCCCCGTACGAGTGGGGGGCCACGAGGCTCACGAGACGCTCGTCGAGGGTCGCCATGCGGTGTCGGCTCATCGGTGGTCTCAGGAGCCACCCGGTGAGAGCAGCGCCACCAGCGTCGCGTTCCCTCGTCCGGCCAGATGCGATCCTCCGGCGAGGAGGAGCACGACCAGGACGGCGAGGGCCGTGGCCACCCGGAATCGCTGCCGCCGGAGCACGGCATCCCGGTCCGTGGCGATGCCGGCGATGCCCACGAGCACCGGGATCTTCGTGAAGGTTCGGAGCTCCTCGATCGCATGGAACGACGTGTCCAGCTGCTCGGCCAGCACGACCGCGGCGGCGGCCAGACCCAGCGAGAAGATCAGCCCGGTGAGCAGGAATCGGGACCGGTTCGGCGCGGCCGGCCGGTCGGAGACGACGGCGGGGTCCAGGATCTTGAACTGCTCGCCCTTCTGACGCTGCTCCATGTCTTCGGCCAGCTGCGCTTCCTGGTAGCGCTTGAGGAGCGACTGATAGTGATCCTTGGTGGTCTGATAGTTCCGCGACAGTTCCTGGAACTCCTGCTCGCGCAGCGGCGTGTTGTCCGCGCGCGCCTGGTACCGCGCGGTCGCGGCCTGCAAGCGGGACTCGTCCTTCCGGAGCGCCTTGACCTCGGCGTCGACCTCGGTCAGCGCCGCCTTGAGGCGACGGATCGCCGGATCCTGAGGCGTCGGGGCGGCCGCCTCGCCGGGGGCGTCTGACTTCTTCTCGCTCTGTTCGCGCTCGAGGGCGGCGATCTCGGCCTTGACCCGCACGACTTCCGGGTACTTCTCCGTGTACTGGGTGCGCAGCTCCCGAGAGCCTCGCGCCGGGCCAGGGCCAGCGTCTGGCGGTCGTTGTTGAGACGAAGCTGGGTGCTAAGCTGCTCGATGGCCGCGAGGTTCGCGGTCATCTGTTGGGGCAGCTCGCCCATGTGCTTGCGGTTGAAGTCGCTCACCTGCCGCTCCTGGACGTCGAGCTGCTTCGTAGTCTCCTCGAGCTGGGTCCGGAGGAAAATCGCGGTCCCGGTAGCCTGGCGTGAGCGGACCCTGAGGTTCTCGTCGATGAAGAGGGCGGCGAGGGTGTTCGTGACCTCGGCGACGACCGCGGGGTCGCTCCCGCGATAGCTGATGGTGAACGCGACCATCTTGGGGTTGCCCGGGTTCGCGGCGTCGGACTTCATCACGAGAATGATGTCGTTACGCATCCGTGCGACCAGATTCTGCGTCGAGAGCTGCGCCCGCAGTCGGGGGTACAGGTTGAAGCGGGTGATGAGGCCCTCGAGGCTGCTCCGGCTGAAGATCTCCTGCGTGATGGTCT
>Ga0209160_1001833_pt1 | contig 17895 bp, 16 predicted proteins | sample GraSoiAngelo_153_FD_186167 | JGI IMG/M metagenome (GOLD analysis project Ga0209160, IMG submission 186167) | Grasslands soil microbial communities from the Angelo Coastal Reserve, California, USA - 14_1009_12_40cm (SPAdes) (version 2) | ecosystem: Environmental > Terrestrial > Soil > Grasslands ... | reverse complement strand
GCTCGACGACGCCCTGGAGCGGGCGTACGAGACGCTGATGCGGCGCCGTGCGCGTCTCTTCGGGCTCGGCCAGTACCGCCCGGAGCTCCGTCGCCTCGCGCGGCTGCAGCTCGACGGCGCGATCCTCTTCGAACAGGTGACGAACGCCCTGAAGCTCGTGGGCGAGCAGTACCTGGCACGGGTGTACTCGCTCGCGTCCCGGCGCTTCCACCTGGCGGAATGGGACGCGAGCATCACCCGCAAGCTGCAGACGATCGACGGCATCTATGCCAAGCTGGCGGACCGCGCGACCAGCCGGCGCATGGAGCTGCTGGAGTGGATCATCATCGTGCTCATCGCGCTGTCCATCATCGTGTCGCTCGGACCCGTGCTGGGGGCTCGATGACACCGGCCGGCTGCCGCGGTGTCGCTGCCCTGGTGACGTGTCTCTTGGGGCTGACGCTGGCGGCGCGAGTCGGGGCGCAGACGGCGGAGGAGCTGGAGGCTCTGCCCCCTGGCGACCTGTTCCGGCCGCTCCTCGCGGACCCCAAGCAGCCGCAGTTCTTCGCGGCTTATCTCTGGGAGAAGTCCGCGCAGACGAGCGACCAGGTTGCGAGCGTCGGGCTGGGCGAGAACATCGGTCTCGTGCGGGGGCGGGGCGGGTGGTGGCAGGTGAGCGTCGCCGCGGGCGTCTTCTCCCAGTTCGACATGGAGCGGCCGTCCTACGACCTGATCAACACCGACTTCATCATCGGCTTCCCGTTCACCTGGCGCCGGGGCGTCTTCTCGGGCCGGGCGCGAGTCTATCACCAGAGCTCGCATCTGGGGGACGAGTACCTGCTCCGCGTCCATCCCGAGCGCGTGAACCTCAGCTTCGAGGCGGCGGAGCTCATCGTCGCCCGTGACTTCGGCACTCTCAGAGGGTACGCGGGCGGCGAGTACCTGGTCAGGCACGAGCCCTCCGATCTCAAGCCTGGCGTCCTGCATGCTGGACTGGAGTGGCGCCCCGGCACTCCTCTGGTCCACCTGGGCCGACTGGGGTCGGGGCGCCTCGTGGCGGCGCTCGATGCCAAGGCACCCCAGGAACGCGAATGGGAGGTGGGATGGGGCGCGCGGGCCGGAATGGAGTTCAGTCCGGGCGCGCCGGGCATCGAGGCGAGCCGCCGCTGGAGCATCCAGATCCACGCGTATCGCGGCCCAACGCCCTACGGACAGTTCTACCTGGAGAACGTGTCGTCGATCGGGGTGGGGCTGCACTTCAGCTTGTAGGAGGCTCTTCGGCGGCCTCCTTCCCCGCGAGCTGCCGCAACACGTACTCGAGGATCCCGCCGTGCCGGTAGTACTGGAGCTCCTGTGGGGTGTCGATCCGCACGATCGTACGGAACTGGAACGACGTCCCGTCGGGTCGGGTCGCCTTCACCGGAAGCTCTTTGCCGTGCGGGAACCCCTCCGCGAGCACGGCACCGAGCCCGGTGATGTCGAAACTCTCTCGGCCGGTGAGCCCGAGCGCTTGGACGCCTTGGTTGGGGAGGAACTGCAGCGGCAGGATACCCATCCCTACGAGGTTCGATCGGTGGATGCGCTCGTAGCTCTCGGCGATCACGACGCGCACGCCGAGCAGGCGCGGGCCCTTCGCCGCCCAGTCGCGTGACGACCCGGAGCCGTACTCCTTTCCCGCAAGCACGACCAGCGGCACCGCCTCGACCTGGTACTGCACCGACGCATCGTGGATAGTGTTAGGCGCCTCGTCGGGGAGGTGGACGGTGAACGGCCCCTCGGTGGTGGGCGCGAGCTGATTCTTGAGGCGCACGTTCGCGAACGTCCCCCGCACCATCACTTCGTGGTTGCCGCGCCGTGCGCCATAGGAGTTGAAGTCTTTCGGCTCGACGCCGTGCGCGATCAGGTACTGGCCCGCCGGGTGCGTCTTCCGGATGGAGCCGGCGGGGGAGATGTGATCGGTGGTAATGCTGTCGCCCAGCAGGCACAGCACCCGCGCGCCGCGGATGTCCGCGACGGGCGGCGGGGTCTCGGGCATGCCGTCGAAGTAGGGTGGGCGGCGGATGTAGGTCGACTCCGGCTCCCAGGCGAACCGTTCGCCGGCAGGGACGGGGAGGCTCTTCCAGCGCTCGTCGCCCTCGAACACCTCCCCGTACTGCTTGTGGAACATCGCGGACTTGATCGCGCTACGGACCACCCGATCCACTTCCTGGGCGGTGGGCCAGATGTCCCGCAGGTACACCGGCTTCCCGTCCTTGCCGGCGCCGATCGGATCTTTCTGGATGTCGATGTCGATCCGCCCGGCGAGGGCGTAGGCAACGACGAGCGGCGGCGAGGCGAGGTAGTTCGCCCGCACCTCCGACTGGATCCGTCCCTCGAAATTGCGGTTGCCGGAGAGGACGGCGCACACGACCAACTCGCCCTCGGCGACGGCGGCCGACACGGCCTCCGGCAGCGGCCCGGAGTTGCCGATGCACGTGGTGCAGCCGTAGCCGACCAGATGGAAGCGCAACTGCTCGAGGTACGGCATCAGGCCCGCCTCGCGCAGGTAGTCGGTGACCACCTTCGAGCCGGGCGCGAGGCTCGTCTTGACCCAGGGCTGCGAGCGCAGGCCGCGCTCGACGGCCCGCTTCGCGACGAGGGCCGCCGCGACCATTACCGAGGGATTCGACGTGTTGGTGCAGCTCGTGATCGCCGCGATCACGACGGAGCCGTGCCGCAGCTTGTGCTGCGCGCCGTCGAGCGTGAGGTTCACGTGGCTCGGGCGGGCGGCCGGTGCCTCCGTGGCCACGGCGACGTTGCCCCCTTCTTCCTCCCAGCGCCGGGCGTTCGGTGTCGCGGGTGGCGCCACGGGCGAGGTCGGCTTCACCAGCGTGGGGAGCGCGTCGAGGAAGGTCTTCTTCACCTCGCGCAGCGGCACCCGGTCCTGCGGCCGGCGCGGGCCGGCGAGGCTTGGCTCCACGGTCGCGAGGTCGAGCGCCAGCGTGTCGGAGAACTCGGGCTCGGGTGCGCCTGGAGTGTGGAAGAGGCCCTGCTCCTTCATGTAGGCCTCGACCAGCGCGACCAGCTCCTTGGGGCGCCCCGTGAACGCGAGGTAACGCAGAGTCTCCTGGTCCACGGGGAAGATGCCAACCGTGGCCCCGTACTCAGGGGCCATGTTGCCGATCGTGGCGCGGTCGGCGAGGGGCAGGCTTGCGACGCCCGGCCCGTAGAACTCCACGAATTTGCCGACGACGCCTTTCTTCCGGAGCATCTCGGTGACCGTGAGCACGAGGTCGGTCGCCGTGGCTCCTTCGGGGATCCGACCCGTCAAGCGGAACCCCACAACCTGCGGGATCAGCATCGACACGGGCTGGCCGAGCATCGCCGCCTCGGCCTCGATCCCGCCCACGCCCCAGCCCAGCACCCCCAGCCCGTTGATCATCGTGGTGTGCGAGTCCGTTCCCACGAGCGTATCGGGATACGCCTGTGGCATCCCGCCCTCGCTCGTGAACACCACGCGTGCCAGGTATTCCAGGTTCACCTGGTGCACGATCCCCGTGTCGGGTGGCACGACGCGGAACCCCTGGAACGTCCGCTGCGCCCACCGCAGCAGCGCGTAGCGCTCGCGGTTGCGCTGGAACTCCATGTCGGCGTTCGCCTGGAACGCCGTCGGCGTGCCGAACTCGTCCACGATCACGGAGTGGTCGATCACGAGCTCGGCCGGGAGGAGGGGGTTGACCGTCTTCGGGTCGCCGCCCATCACGGCCATCGCGTCGCGCATCGCCGCGAGATCCACGACCGCCGGGACTCCGGTGAAGTCCTGCATCAGCACGCGCGCCGGCATGAAGGCGATCTCGTCCGCCGGCGCCTTCTTCGGGTCCCAACGGGCGAGCTTCTCGATCTCCGCGGCGCGCACCGTCCGGCCGTCCTCGCGCCGCAGCAGGTTCTCGAGCAGGATCTTGAGCGAGTAGGGGAGGCGCGCGATCCCCAGCCCGCGGCGCTCGAGCGCGTCGAGCCGGAAGATCTCGAAGGTCCGGCCGCCCATGCCCAGCGTGGCGCGGCTCCCGAAGCTGTTCGCCGCCATCAGTCCACGACCTTGACGTTCGTCACGAAGTATTCGGTCTCGCCGAAGCAGCGAGTCGGCAGGCCCTTGTGCTGCTCATAGGCCAGCGCCACCCGCTTGCCGAGCGCCGCGTTGACGGACGCCGCCACCGAGTCGCCTCGCACGGTGAAGTAGAACATCTCCGGCATCGCGCCGGGGAGCGCCACCATCGCGAGCTCGCCCTCCCAGGTCTTGCAGATCCAGCCCTTCTTGGAAAACTTCTGCACGTAGCCGGCGCGCTCGCCCTTGGCGTAGCTCCACGACAGCGCGGACCAGGTGTAGAGGGCGAGACCGAGCAGCGGCGCGATGACCAATCCGGCGATGATGAGCTTCTGCTTCCGCGACAGAGTGAAGTTCACCCGGGAAGTCTAATCAAGTCGCCACCTCATAGTGCTCCGTCTTGTACGCGACGAACCCCCGTGCCTCGTAGTTGGAGAGCGCGTGCGGATGGTCGAGGGTGCACGTGTGGAGCCACACCCGGGTCGGCCGCAGGGCCCACGCGTCACGCACCGCGCACGAGAGGAGATGCTTCCCCAGGCCCTGGCCGATCATCCCCGGCGCGAGGCCGAAGTAGGCGATCTCGACCGAGTCATCCTCCGGCACGCAGCGCAGTTCGTACCAGCCGACGAGCGCGCGACCGCGCACGGCCACGAAGAGCGAGATCTCGGGCTGCGCGAGGTGCGCGCGAATCTCGGCGTCGCTCCAGTCCCAGCGGTCGCGCCAGTGGTACTCTGCGCCCACCGTGCGGTAGCAGTGGCGATACAGGCCGGGGGTCGGATGGGCGACCCGCTCCACGACGACGTCTGGAAAATCGCCGGAGGCCGGCCGAAACTGACCCTGCTCCCTGAGTTCGAGATAGGTCCGCGTAGCTTCCACGTGCGCCCTCGTGCGGCTTGGCGTGTTGGCGTCTGGCCTCTATTTTAGCGCCATGACGTTCAATCGGATGGGCACGGTCCCCCTGCCGCTGGCCCTGCACCTCGCCAGCCACACGGTGCTCGGGTTGTTCTGCTTCTTCGCTGGCGTATTGAATCTGATCGACCCCGTCAAGATTCCGCAGGGCATCCTGTTCCTGCTCGTGTGCGGGTTCAGCTGGGGCTACGTCTTCGGAATCCTGATGGCGCGCAGGGAGGTGGTGGTGCTCGGCTACGTCGCGAGCGCCGTGTTCCTGTTGGCCGGCATCGCGGGTGCCGCGCGGTTCGGATTCGACTGGCGGCTCACCGCCCTCTTGGTCGGGATTGGCGCCTACGGCCTCATCGTGCTGAGCCTCTACCGGAAACGAATCCTCGAAGCCTAGGCGTAGAGTTGCACCCCCGCAGCAAGCCTTCGTGCCCTTAAGAGACGTCGAGGACGGGCGTCGAGGGGAACCGTAGCTGCGGGGCGGCGTTTAGCGGGGGAAAAGGAGGCGGTATGCGAAATTTCTCGAGCGATGCCATCGCCCTGATCGGCGGCCCCGAGGCGGCGCGCGGCGAGCCCGCCGAGCCGGCTCCCGCGTCGCCCCCATCCGACGAGCCGCTCGACGCGTATTCGGCGGCGGTGGCGGGCGCGGTGGAGCGGGTCGGCCGCGCCGTGGTCAGCGTCGAAGTACGGCACCCCGTGCGGCGGCGTGGCCGGCCGGAGCGCGAGCTGCCCGGTCACGGGTCGGGGTTCGTCTTCACGCCCGACGGGTTCATCTTGACGAATAGCCACGTGGTCCATGGGGCTACGCACGTCGCCGTGCGCCTGCCCGATGGCCGCGAGCTGCCGGCCGACCTCATCGGTGACGACCCCGACACCGATCTCGCGGTGGTGCGCGTCGGCGGGGATCCACCCACCGCCGCGCCGCTCGGCGACTCGGCCTCCCTGCGCGTGGGTCAGCTCGTGATCGCGATCGGCAACCCGCTGGGCTTCCAGAGCACCGTCACTGCCGGGGTCGTGAGCGCGCTGGGCCGCTCCTTCCGGTCGGTGGGCGGACGGCTCATCGACGACGTCATCCAGACGGACGCGGCCTTGAACCCGGGCAACTCGGGCGGTCCGCTTGTGGACTCGCGGGGGCGCGTCATCGGAGTCAACACGGCCGTCATCCTGCCCGCCCAGGGGATCTGCTTCGCGGTGGCCATCAACACGGCGAAGTTCGTGGCCGCACAGCTGATCGCGCACGGCCGCATCCGGCGCGGCCGCATCGGCGTGGCCGGCCAGCACGTGCCCCTCTTGCGCCTCGCGGTGCGCGCGCACGGGCTCGAGGCGAAGAGCGGCGTGCTGGTCACAGGCGTCGAAGCGGGCAGCCCGGCCGAGCGGGCGGGCCTCAAGCAGGGCGACATCATCGTCGGGTTTGCCGGCCAGGTGGTAGGCGGCATCGACGATCTGCACCGGTTGCTCGCGACGGACCGCATCGGGACGCCCGCCGTCGTGGCCCTGCTGCGCGGGGCGGACAAGCTCGAGTTGTCGATCGTGCCAGAGGAATCCCCCGCGTCCCGCTGAGCTGGTTGTGGAGGCACACCCCCGGTGAAAGCGATCCGAGTCGAGGCGACCGGCGGGCCCGAGGTGCTGCGCTACGCGGAGGTGCCTCAGCCCACCCCCGGGCCGGGGCAGGCGCTCGTGAAGATCGACGCGGCCGGCGTGAACTACGTCGACGTGTATCAGCGCACCGGGCTGTATCCTGTGCAGCTGCCATTGATCCTCGGTCAGGAGGCCGGGGGCACGGTCACGGCGGTGGGCCCGGGCGTGAGCGAAGTGAAGGTCGGCCACCGGGTCGCCTACGCCCACGTGCTGGGCGCTTATGCGGAGTACGCCGCCGTGCCGGCGGAGCGGCTGGTGGTGCTGCCGAACGGCGTGAGCACGAAGCAGGGCGCCGCGGCCATGCTCCAGGGGATGACCGCGCACTACCTCGCCACCACCACCTACCCGCTCAAACCCGGCGACACATGCCTCGTGCACGCGGCGGCGGGCGGCGTGGGCCTGTTGCTGTGCCAGATCGCGAAACTGCGCGGCGCACGCGTGCTCGGGACCGTCTCCACGGAAGAGAAGGCGCAGCTCGCGCGCGAGGCGGGCGCGGACGAGGTGATCCTCTACGCCCGAGAGGATTTCGAGGCGGCGGTCAAGCGCCTCACCGGCGACGCCCGTTTTCAGGTGATCTATGATTCGGTCGGCAAGACGACCTTCGCGAAGGGGCTGAGCTGCCTGGCGCCACGCGGGATGATGGTGCTGTACGGCCAGTCGAGTGGACCCGTGGGGCCGTTCGACCCGCAGGTGCTGAGCCGCAACGGGTCGCTGTTTCTCACCCGGCCGACTTTAGCGCACTACATCGCCACGCGGGACGAACTGGTGGCATGCGCCGAGGAGGTGCTGGACTGGGTGCGGCAGGGCAAGCTCGCGCTCCGGATCGAGCACGAGTTTCCGCTGGCGGAGGCGGCGGAAGCCCACCGGCAGCTCGAAGCGCGGAAGACGACGGGGAAGGTGCTGCTGATACCGTAACGGGGTCACCGTCGGTTCTGACGTCTTCCTCGTGACGCCTTTCCCGTGACGTCTTTAGCCTCTTATCGCCCCGGGGAATCGCGTGGGGTCGGGCGTGAACCCGGGAAACACGGCCGACAGATCCGTCGCGCCGAGATGGCGGGCGAGGACCTCGCCGAACAGGTCGCGGAAGTCCGTCGTCACCGCGAGGTCGCGGCCCTCGAAGCGGCTCGCCGGGTCGAGGCCGGGCCAGCGCCCGAGCACGCGCCCCCCGTTCACCGGTCCGCCCATCACCAGCATCGCCGTGGCGTGGCCGTGGTCCGTGCCGATGTTGCCGTTCTCACGGATCGTGCGGCCGAACTCGGACATCGTGAGCACGACGACGTCGCGCAGCCTCTCCCCGAGGTCCTGGGCGAACGCCGCGAGCCCTTGACCGAGCTCGGCGAGCCGCGCGGCGAGCTGCCCCTCGCTCGCTCCCTGGTTCACGTGCGTGTCCCACCCTGTGACGTCCGCGAAAGCCAGCTGTAAGCCCAGGTTCGCCTTAATGAGCTGCGCGATTTGCTGCAGCGAGCGCCCCAGCCGGCCGCGCGGATAGTCCGCGTCGTGGTCGGGCCGATACTGCGCTGGGTTCGCCTGCTGCAGCAGCTGTACGGCCTCGAAGGCCTCCTGCGAGGACGACGACAGCAGGCCCGTCGCCGAGCCGGCGTACAGCTCCTCGAAGGCGCGGGTGAGGCGGTCGCGCGCCGCTTCTTGGGGCGCGCGCAGCCCGAACGCCTGCAGGTCGTCGATCGCGAGCGACGGAGCCGACCCCGCGAGGATGCGGGGGAGCTGAGGTCCGAAGGCGACCGCGCGGAAGGGCGTGTCGTCGTGCTCCCGATCGTGCTGGCAGTAGCGGTTGAGCCAGCCGTCCGTGGTGGACTTCGCGCCCGGCGTGCCCGACTCCATGTAGTCCTGCGCGTCGAAGTGGCTGCGCGTGGAGTCGGGCGAGCCTACGGCGTGGATCACGCCGAGGCTCTTGTTGTCCCACAGGGGCTTGAGCGCGGCGAGCCGCGGGTGCAGGCCGAAGTGTCCGTCCAGATCGACCACCTCGCTCGCCGGCACGGCGATGCGGGGCCGTTCCCGGTAATAGAGCGACTCACCGTGCGGCACGACCATGTTGAGGCCATCCACGGCGCCGCGCTGGAAGAGGCAGACGAGAATCGGGCGGTCGGAGGCGGCAAGGGGCGGTAAGGGGTGGTAAGAGGCAAACGCGGCCCGCGCGAGGAACAGCGGGTCGAGACCCAAACTGACCAACGCTAGACCTCCCGATTTCACGAAGACGCGTCTCGAAACCGACATCGGTGTTTCCTCCCAGGCTACCGCCTCTTACCGCCTCCTACCGCCCCCTACCGCCTATTGTCTTTGAAACTCCGGCCCTCCGAGCACCAGCCCCACCGCCAGCGCGCGCGCCGCGACCGGGTCGCGCGCGTCCGCCAACTCGTCGCGGATCACGCGTCTCGTGTTGTCGGACATGGTGCCCCCGAGGATACCGTCGTTCACCGCGGCGATGAGCTGCTCGGCGTCCCCGGTTGCGGGAGCCACTGAGTCGAGGGCGACCGTAACCCCCGGGAGCCTGCCGGCAGCGAGCGCGACGGCCACGTTCATGCGGTCGAGCAAGGCGCCGCTGTTCACCCAGGCCTCCTCCCGTTCGGGGTACCCGTCCGGCGCGACGTGGCGATAGAGGGGCTGGCCGAGCCGCGCCACGACCTGCGCCAGTCGGGGCGTCGTATCCGGGTCGCCACCCACGGCGCGCACGGCACTCACGACGAACTCGAGCGGCGTCTTCACCTTGGCCCCGATGTTCTGGGGCGCCCAGAAGTCGGGTCCGCGCACGATCGCCCGCACGACTTCTCGTATGTCGCCGCTCGAGCGCTTCCAGGCGGCGACGGCGTCATCCACGCAGCCGTCGGGTGGCTCGTCGTTCACGAGCCGCTGGCACAGCTTGCGGCTCACGTGGTGCATGGTAGCGGGGAGGCTCGCGAGCAGCTTCAGCAGCCGGACGCCCTCGTCCATCCCGTGGCCCGCCGGGAACCTGACGCCCAGGACCGTCTTCTCACCGTAGTCGTGCGCCCAATCGTGGAACTCGAAGCCGCCCCCTTGCTGCGGCCGCTTGATGCTCCACCCGGTGAGGATCCGCGCGACCTCGATGACGTCCTGCTGGGTGTAGCCCCCGTCTACCCCCAGTGTGTGCAGCTCGAGCAGCTCGCGTGCGTAGTTCTCGTTGATCCCCTTGGGCATCCGCTCGAGGGCGCGCCGTCGCTGGGAGTCGGCCCGCGCAGGCTCCTGCGAAAACCCCGGGACGTAGCGGCCACGGCTGAACCAGGGACGCGCCTGGAGGCGGGGCCGCGTGAGGGCAGGCGGCATGGAACCGGGGGCCACGCTCTGCCAGTTATCGAGATAAAAGAGCAGCGCCGGGCTGCGAGCCGCGGCGATCAGCAGGTCCGCGAACTTCCCGAGCGCGCGTGGGCGGAGCGTCTCCTCGATGTAGGACGGCACGAGCACCCGATCGGCGCCCTTGCCGAAGAACACGTTGAAGTGATTGACCCAGAAGTCGACCATGACCTCGTACAGCTGGCGTCGGGACAGCGCGGCACGCACTACGACGAGCTGCTCCACCTCCCCGGCGAGCCGGCGGCCCATCTGCTCCTCCTTGCCGCCCTGCTCGGCTGGCGGGGCCAGGCTGTCCATCGCGGGCTGTCGGGCGCGCTGCTGCTGACGCTCCCGCCGCTCCTCGCTCGCCGCGGCGTACAGGCGGGCAAGGTCCCCCGAGTCGTAGCGCAGGATGCGGAACGTGGCGGCCCGCTCGGCCGCAAGCCGATCGTCGAGCTGGTCGGGGGAGAGTTGGCGGTCGATCCAGTTCATCACGCCGCCCGCCGCCACCGCGTCTACCTCTCCCGGCCGGGGGCCATAGGCGAGGCGGTCGAGAGCGTGCAGTGCGGAGTCGTGGGGCGACAGCTGAGCGGACAGCCGGACGGTCGGACAGACGGACTGGAACGCCAAGACGAGCGCAGCGAGCACGTGAGCTCGCCGACGCAGTCGATCCGCCCGTCCGACCGTCCGCCTGTCCGACACTTTCATGCGGTTATATTGACGAGTCGCCCCGGAAGGAAGTTAAGCGCGTGACCGCGCCGCCGCGTTTTGTCTCCCACGGGATGCTGCCCAGGCCCCGGAGCCTCCTGACGCAGGGGGACGGCAAGCCGCCCAGCTGGGGGCAGCGGCTGGAAGCGCTCAAGTACGTCCCGCCCCTGCTGCGACTCGTGTACCAGACGCACCGCGGCTACACGGTCGCGATCCTCGCGCTCCGCGCCATCCGGTCCTTCGTCCCCCTGGCGGTCCTATGGATCGGCAAGCTCATCATTGATGGCGTGATCGGGGCTGCTCGGGCGCGCACCGGGGGTGTGCCCGTGGACTGGTGGCACCTCGGCGGGCTCGTGGGGCTCGAGCTCGGGATCGCCATCGCCGGCGAGGGGCTGGCGCGGCTCTCCTCGCTACTCGAGAGCCTCTTGGGCGACCTGTTCTCGAATCGCATCAGCGTGCGCCTGATGCAGCACGCCGCCACGCTCGACCTCGCCCAGTACGAGGACGCCGAGACCTACGATCATCTGGAGCGCGCCCGGCGCCAGACCGTGGGGCGGCTCGGGCTGATCGCCCTGCTGCTCTCCACGGTGCAAGACTTCGTCACGCTGGTCCTGCTCGGGGGGGTCCTGGCGGTGCAGCTGCCGTGGCTCCTGCTGCTGCTGGTCGTCGCCGTGCTGCCGTCGTTCCTGGGCGAGACGCACTACGCGGCCCTCGGGTACTCGCTGCTCTTCCAGTGGACTCCCGAGCGGCGCTTGCTCGATTACCTGCGCTACGTCGGTGCATCGGACGAGATGGCGAAGGAGGTGAAACTCTTCAGCCTCTCCGACTTCCTCGTCGGCCGCTACGCGAAACTGTCCGACGAGTTCTACGAGGCGAACAAGCGACTGGCGGTGAAGCGCAACCTGGTCTCGACGCTGTTCGTGACGATCGGGACGTTGGGCTACTACGGCGCCTACGCCGTCACGATCTACCTCACCGTCTTGGGACGGTTCACCATCGGCGCGCTGACGTTCCTCGCCGGGTCCTTTCGTCAGAGCCGCGACCTGATCCAGCGCATCCTGCTCTCCGTGTCGCAGGTGTTCGAGCAGAGCCTGTACCTCTCGGACCTATTCACCTTCTTCGACGTGCGGCCCCGGGTCACGTCGCAGCCCGGCGCGCGGCCCGTGCCCGCGCCGATCCGGCGCGGGTTCGAGTTCCAGGGCGTCGGCTTCCGCTATCCCGGGTCGGATCGCTGGGCCGTGCGGAACCTCGGGTTCCTGTTCGAGCCGGGCGAGCGCATCGCCCTCGTGGGCGAGAACGGGGCGGGAAAGACGACGCTGGTGAAGCTGCTCGCACGCCTGTACGACCCCGATGAAGGGCGCATCCTGCTCGACGGCGTGGACCTGCGGGAGTACGATCTGGACAGTCTGCGCCGGAACATCGGCGTGATCTTCCAGGACTTCGTGCGCTACGACTTCGTCCTGAAAGAGAACATCGGCGTGAGCCAGGTGGACGCGCTGAGCGACGAGGCACGGGTGCGCGAGGCGGCGCGGCGCAGCCTGGCGGACTCGGTGGCCGCCCGTCTCGAGCGGGGCTACGACCAGATGCTGGGCCGGCGGTTCGACGGGGGCGTCGACCTGTCGGGGGGCGAGTGGCAGAAGGTGGCGCTGGGCCGGGCGTACATGCGCGAGGCGCAGGTTCTGATCCTGGACGAGCCCACGGCGTCGCTCGACGCGCGGGCGGAGTACGAGGTGTTCCTGCGGTTCGCGGAGCTCACGCAGGGCCGAATGGCCGTGCTGATCTCGCACCGCTTCTCCACGGTGCGGATGGCCGACCGCATTCTCGTGCTGCAAGGGGGCGAGCTGGTGGACCAGGGGACGCACGGGGAGCTCGTGGCGCGAGGCGGGCTGTACGCCGAGTTGTTCTCCCTCCAGGCGGCCGGGTACCGCTGAGCCGGCGGGCGCGCGTCCCGATCGGCGACTATCTTTGCGGGCACGGGAGGTCACCATGCGTACGGTCGCTCTGACGGTGCTCAGCCTGTCCGTCGCGACGCTTGCGGGCCAGTCGCCGCTCGCGGCCCAGCGGCGGAGCAACGTGCTCACGGCTGAAGAGATCCAGCGCGCGAACGTCGGCTCGGCGTACGACGCAGTCCAGACGCTGCGGCCACGCTGGCTCCAAGGGCCCAGAGAACTCAACCGCATGCCGGCCAACGCGGAGGAGTCGGCTCGCCCGGCCGGAATCTCCGTCTACGTCAACGAGGTGTCCATGGGCGGCGTGGACTATCTCAAGGAGATCCCGGCCGCCATGGTCGTCGAGCTGCGTTGGTTGAGCTCGTTCGAGGCCGCTAACCGCTTCGGTCCCACGGAGGGCCAGTCCGCGATCGTCGTCACGCTGAAGCGTGGGGGCTAGCGCCGACCTAGCTTCCCGTCGAAAACCGCACGGCGCCGAGCTCAACGAGCCCGTGCAGCGTCTGCTCCAGTTCGCGGACCTCAAGCCCCGCGCCGTGGGCCAGCTCCGCCAGTGTCTTGCGCCCATCGGCGAGCCCGAGCAGGGCTGCGATCGCGTCCGTGCTGCGCGCGACCGCCACGCGCCCGCGCGGTGAGCGTGCCACGAGCAGTTTGGTGGACCGTGCCGGCGCCTGTGGTACCTCGCTCCACGGCCGCAACAGCTCCGGCAGCACGACCGGCAGATCGTAGGCGAGCTCCAGGAGGACCGTCCCCTCCACCGTTTCCGGCGCGGACCATTCCCCACTCCCCGCGCCTTCGCCCCCGCTCTCCGGATCCTCTCTCCAGATCCGCGGACCCGCTTCCACGACCATCATCGCCGCCTCGTACTGCAGCAGGTCTCCGAGATAACGGATCGCGGCGCCCGCATCGCCCACGTGAGTGACGACGAGCTGCGCCACGGCCTTCGCCGTCTCCCGGCTGCCGAGCACGATCGACGGCACCAGGGCCTCGAAGCCCGGGCGCGTGAGGACCGCTTCGGGCCTGCGACCCGTGACCCGGGCGAGCGCTCGGGAGTACTTGAAGAAGTGGACGACGCGCTCATGGTAGAAGTGCCGCGCGAGGAAGCGCGCGAACCGCTCGACGCGATCGGGGTCGGCGAGGCCGCGGGTGCGCCACGCGGCGGACTTCCGGTAGGGCGCGTCGGCGAGCGCGCGGATGACGTCGTCCTGCAGTGCGCGGTCGCTCACAGCGTTTCCCGGATCCGCTCCACGCTCCGGAAGAGCGCCTCCGCCGTGAGTGAAGGCGAGAATGCGTCGAACGTCACCGCCTTCGCCTGAGGGCACCGCGTGACCGCGTGGGCCAGGAACCCGAGCATCTCGTCCGACGGCTCGGCCGGTGCGATCCAGGGGCCCGCGAGGTCCTTGTCCTCCTCCACGCCCGCTACGTGCAGCTCCACGACGCGGTCGAGCGGAAACTCGGCGAGCCAGCGCTCGGGCTTCAGGCCACGGTAATGTGCTTCGAGCCACACGTGGGGCAGATCGAGCAGGAACCCCGTCTCCGTGGCGTCGAAGAAGCGCCGCAGCCACACCGGTTCAGGCAGCTGGCTGGCCCGCACGTCGAAGAAGCCGGGGATGTTCTCCATCACGAGCGGCTGATCGAGCCGCGCCCTCAGGGCGTTGGCGTTGCGGACGAAGCGCTCCAGGAAATCCTCGCTGTAGAGCGGAGGAAAGACGTAGTTCAGGTTGTACGTTCCGTCCACCGTGTGGAGGCACTGGAAGTGCTCAGCGACCCACGGTGTGCGATACAACTCGGCGAGCGTGCGGGCTCGCTCGATCGAGCGGTCGTCGAGTGGCTCGGAGAGCTGCCCCAGGTAGTCGTGCAGCAGCAGGGTGTAGCGTGCGCGGATCGCGGGCCAGTGGGGATCGCCAGCCGCCGGCGGGTCGGCCATCGCGAGGTGGTCGATGCCGTCCGCGCGGACGAGTTCCGCGCCGAGGTGGGGGTTGTAGAAGGCGCCGATCATTAAGGCAGCCATTACCCGGCCATGCCCTCGTCTGCGAGCTGGTCCACGAACACCTTCACCTGCGCTGCGATCATGGGCTTGTCGCCGCGATCGGTCCACGCCGCCGCGATGGCTTCATAGGCGGTGCGGCCGTCCAGCCGCTCGACGATGAAGCGCTCCCGCTCGCCCCACGTCGTGGCCTGCCGCATCGCTGCGTCCGTCGCGCGCGCCGGGCGGAACACGTCCGCGACGATCGCGTCGATCTCAGCCAAGGTGGCGGGTGTCAAGCGTCGGGCGCCGGAGAGATTCTCATCCACCTGACTCGCATTGCGTGCGCCGGCTAGGACGATGCCGACGCCCGGCTGGGCGAGGACCCAGGCGAGCGCCAGGGCCGGGAGAGGCAGCTCGAGCCGTTCGGCGAGGGGCCGCAGTCGCTCGACCACGCGGCGCCGCCGCTCGAACTCCTGGCCCCGGAACCAATAGATGTTGCGTCGGTGGTCGCCGGCCGGGAACTCGGGCGGCTTGCCATACGTGCCGGCGAGGAGTCCCGAGGCGAGCGGCCGGTAGGCGAGGAAGGCGAGCCCGCGCTCGCGGCACAGCGGCAGCTCGCGCTGCTCCACGTCGCGGTCGAACAGGTTGTAGGGCCCCTGATAGCTGGCGAGCGGCGCGAGCTCCGTGGCACGGGCGATCTGCAGATGGGTCGCGTTGCACAACCCGATCGCCAGGGCTTTCCCTTCCTCCTGGAGCTTGAGCAGCCCCTCGAGCGACCACTCCCAGCGCCCCAGTGCTTCGTGCAGCTGGATGAGGTCCACGTAAGCGCTCGCGAGGCGGCGCAGCGACCCCTCGAGGGAGGCGCGGGGATCGTCGTGAGGGCCGACCTTCGTCGCGATCGCGACGCGCTCGCGGTGCGCCCGGAGCGCGTGGCCCAGCAGGCGCTCGGACTCGCCGTCGCCGTAGGTCGGCGCCGTGTCGAAGAACGTGATGCCGCGCTCGAGCGCGCGCCGAATCGCGGATTCGCGTTCGGCCGCATCGCCCGTCGGTCCCCAACCCCGGCCTCCTACCGCCCACGCGCCGAACCCGAGGCGCGGCTCGGACGTTATGAAACGCGGAGGGGGCCCGACGTCAGGCCGGGCCCCCGGGCGCATCGAACCGCTCCCTCAGGAGTGGCAGGACGGCTGGAGCTCGCTCGTCTCGACGATCTCGGGACGATGACAGCTGGGGACGAGTTCCGTGGTCTCGATGATCTGCATCGCTTCCTCCTGGTAGTTGGACAACAAGGAAGACGGCTGTCTGGTCAATCCTACGGGTTGCCGTCGAACCCGTCAACCGGTAACCTCTGAGGCCGATGATCCCAACTCAGACTCTGCTGACAGAGAACGCTCTCGCCGAGGAATTCGTTTCCGCGTTCCGGGAGCGGCGCCTCGCCGAGAAGTTCTTTTACTGGTTTCCGCTGTCGGTGCGGGCCTGGCTCGCCCTCTGCTCCGACGGCGCGTACCGCAACTACGTGCGCTCCCGCTCGCTCATCGCGCGCTCGGCCGACGCTCTCGCGCGGCACTTCGCCCCCGGCCCGCTCGAGGTGGTGAGCCTCGGCGCGGGCCAGGGTGACAAGGACCTGCTGCTGCTGGAGGCGCTGCGCGCGCACGGCGTGCGCGTCGCCTACCTCCCGGTCGACACCAGCCAGGCGCTGCTCGAGCTGGCGTGCGGCGGCGCGCTCGCAGCGCACTTCGTGGCGCACGGGATCAAAGCGGACTTCGCGCGCCCCGACCACCTCGCCGCGCTGGCGCCCGATCCCGAGACGCCGGCTCGCCTCGTGCTGCTGCTCGGGAATACGCTCGGCGCGTTCGACCCGATCGCCGAGGCGCGAGAGCTGCGCGGCTTGCTGCGCCCCGGCGACCTGCTCATCGTGGACGGCGAGCTGTACGGCGACGAGACCACCCTCGCCGGCTACGACAATCCGCTCAACCGGCGCTTCGCATGGGCCCCGCTGCACGCCGTCGGGATCCGGGACTCGGACGGCGAGCTGGTGTTCGAGGCCCGAGACGACACACGCCTCCCGGGTCTCCACGTCATCGCCAAGCATTTCCGTGCCGGGCGCCCCGTCGCAGCGTTGATGGGCGGAGAAGAGCTGCGCCTCGACGCGGGCGAGCGCCTCGCCATGAGCCACTCCTACAAGTACGCTCCGGAGACCCTGCTCCGGATTCTCGGGGACGTGGGGCTCGCCGTGCGGTGGCAGGGCACGAGCGACGATCGCCGGTTCCTGATGGCGCTGGCCGGACCCGCGTGAGCGCGGTCCTCGAGGTGCGGGGGGCGCGGTACGTCCTCCCGGAGGGCCGCGTGCTGGTCGCGGACGTGTCCTTCGGCGTCGCGGCCGGGGAAACGCTGGTGCTGCTCGGCCGCAGCGGGTCGGGCAAGACCACGACGCTCAAGCTGATCAATCGCCTGCTCGAGCCCACGGCGGGCGAGATCCGGGTCGCCGGACAGCTCACGCACGCGCTCGAGGCCACGCGGCTGCGCCGCGGCATCGGCTATGTGATCCAGGAGATCGGGCTGTTCCCGCACTTCACGGTCGAGCGAAACGTCGGTCTGGTGCCGCGGCTCGAGGGGTGGCCCGCCGAGCGCATCGCCGCGCGCGTGCGCGAGCTCCTCACCCTGGTCGGTCTCGATCCCGGCGTGTTCGGCGCGCGCTACCCGCACGAGCTGTCGGGCGGGCAGCGCCAGCGGGTCGGCGTCGCGCGGGCGCTGGCCGCCGATCCGGCGCTCCTCCTGCTCGATGAGCCGTTCGGGGCGCTCGATCCCATCACGCGCGTCGAGCTGCAGCGCGAGTTCCTCGCGCTGCAACGGCGTCTCGGCAAGGCGATCGTCTTCGTGACGCACGACGTGCGCGAGGGGCTGCTGCTCGGCAGCGCGATCGGGCTGCTGCAGGAGGGCCGGATCGTGTTCCTCGGGACGCCGGACGAGTTCCGGCGCTCGGAGCATCCCGCCTGTCGAGCCTTCCTCGCCGCCGCGGGATGATCGCATGAATCTCTTCACGTTCTACGCGCACAACTCCCGCGAGGCCCTGACCCTCATCGGCCAGCATCTCTACCTGGTCGCTGTCTCCACGGGCATCGCGATGACGGTGGGGGTGCCGGGCGGCATCCTGCTCACGCGACGGCCGGCATGGCGCGGCCCGGTGCTCGGGCTCGCCAACGTGTTGCAGACGATCCCGAGCCTCGCGCTGTTCGGCTTCCTCATTCCGCTGCCCTTCATCGGGGGGATCGGCGCGCGTACGGCGATCGTGGCGCTCGTGGTGTACGCGCTGCTGCCCATCGTCCGCAACACCTACACGGGGATCGCGGGCGTCGATCCCGCGGTGCGCGAGGCGG
>Ga0209160_1001830_pt1 | contig 17913 bp, 19 predicted proteins | sample GraSoiAngelo_153_FD_186167 | JGI IMG/M metagenome (GOLD analysis project Ga0209160, IMG submission 186167) | Grasslands soil microbial communities from the Angelo Coastal Reserve, California, USA - 14_1009_12_40cm (SPAdes) (version 2) | ecosystem: Environmental > Terrestrial > Soil > Grasslands ... | reverse complement strand
CCAAGATGGGCGTGCAGTTCGAGTCGTTCGAGCGCTATCGCGCGCTCGGGATCAACATCGCGCTCGGCACCGACACGTACCCGCAAGACCTCATCCACGAGATGCGCTGGGCCGCCTTGATGTGCCGCATGGCCGACGGAAGCTTCCGGGTGGGCCGACCGCAGGACGTCTTCGACGCCGCCACGCTCGGCGGCGCGCGCCACCTCGGGCGCGACGACCTCGGCCGGCTGGCGCCGGGCGCGAAGGCCGATATCATCGTGATCGATCTGCGCCAGCTCAACTACGGCGCCGTGCACGATCCGATCAAGTCGCTGGTCGAGTGCGGCACCGGCCGTGACGTCGAGACCGTCATCGTCGACGGCCAGACACTCGTGGAAGGCGGCCGGGCGGCGCGCGTCGACGAGGAAGCGCTGCTGCGCGACGTGCAGATCGAGGGCGAGCGTCTCTGGAACGCCATCCCGCAATGGCACTGGACCGCCAGGCCCCTCGACGACATCGTGCCGCCGAGCTATCCGATCCGCGAACCGTAACACGACTCCCGCGAGGCGAGCGTTACCAGCAGCGCAGCGAGTCGTGCAGGATCGCGCCGATGTCGGCAGCGCCCACGGCGCGCGGCGATCCGCTCAGGAGGCGCGGCTGCTTCAGCGTGCCTTCGACCAGCGACGGGATGTCGCGCTCCGCGTAGCCGAGCGCGGTGAGTCCATTCGGGATGCCGACGTCGCGCATGAGCGCCGTGAGCGCGCCGGGCAACGCCTCGCGCGCCTCGCGCTCGGAGAGGCCCGCGGTCGGGACGCCCATCAGCTCCGCCGCGCGCAGGTGGCGCTCGGGCGAGGTCGCGTACGTGAAGCGGAACGTGGCCGGCGCCGTCACGACGACCGAGACACCGTGGGGCACCAGCGCGTGATTGGTCCGATAGCCGCTCGGCACGTACTCGCGGACCAGCCCGGCGATCGGATAGCCGAGCGCGTGCGGAATGTGCACGCCGGCGTTGCCGAAGCCGACACCAGCATAGTTGGCCGCCAGCGACAGGTTCAGGCGCGCTTCGAGGTCGAGCCCGTTGAGCACCGCGCGACGCAGGTATTTGCCGACGTACTCGATGGCCTTCTCGCACCAGATGTCGCTGGCCGGGTTGGCGCCGATGTACGCGGGGCGATCGGGCGGATGGTGCTTGGCCCGCGCGTTGTACGGGCGCGTCGTGTACGACTCGATCGCGTGCGTCAGGATGTCGGCGCCCGCCGCGGCCGTTACTTCCGGCGGCGCGGTGAGCGTGTTGAGCGGATCGACGATGCCGAGGGCCGGACGGAGCAGCCGGTGCGAGATACCAGCCTTCACGTGGTGATCGAGCACGTGAGTCACTGCGACCGCGGTCGTCTCGCTGCCGGTTCCCGCCGTCGTCGGCACCGCGATCAAGGGCTTGAGCGGGCCGGGCACCGCCCGGCCCCGCCCCACCGGCTGGTTCACGTAGTCGAGCAGTGGGGCCGGATAGGTCGTCAGCAGATTCACCGCCTTGCACGTATCGAGTGCGCTGCCGCCGCCGACCGCGACGAGCCCGTCGAGCTCGCGCTGACGCGCGTACTCGGCGGCCTCCTCCATCGACCGGTCGGTGGGCTCGATCTCGACGCCGTCGTAGATATCCGCCTTGATCCCTTCCTCTTCGAGAAGCGTGCGGACGCGGTCGGGCAGCCCGAGCTCGCCGATGCGCCGGTCGGTCACGATCAGCACGCGCTTGAGCCCGAGCCGTCGAGCGTCGTACGCGATCTCGTCGGTGGCGCCGAGCCCGAACTTGATCGGCGAGGCTTCCATCACGAACACGGTTTCGGTCGGTAGGGTCACGCCCTTCATGGCTTCCTCTCTTTGTCGGTACGCGCCGGTCGCCTCGCTCGTCGTCGGCGCACCTCGTCCGGAGAGATCCCAGCCCGGCGACGGCCCGCAGCGCAGACTAACTTTCGTAAGCGCGCCTCGGCCGGCGGGGCCCCAGCCCCGCGACGGCCTGCAGCGCGACTAACCTTCGTAAGCGCGCCTCGGCCGGCGGGGCCCCAGCCCCGCGACGGCCTGCAGCGCGCACTGCCCGGATTATAATCGTCGCGGTGAGTCGATCGCCGCTCCCCGCCCCTGGCCCCCCGCCGGGCACGAAGTTCGGGGCGCTTCAGCACCGCGACTACCGTCGCTACTTCGCCCTCGTCCTTCTCAGCGCGACCGCCGACAACATCGAGCACGTCATCAGCTACTGGGTCATCTTCCAGACGTTTCATTCGCCGATGCTCGCCGGGTTCGCCGTCATCAGCCACTGGGTGCCCTTCCTGCTCTTCTCGGTCTACGCGGGCGCCCTGGCCGACCGCTTCGACTGCCGCAAGCTCATCCAGATCTCGCAGGGGCTATTCGCGCTCGCCTCGCTCGCGTGGGCCGTGCTGTTCATGACGGGGACCCTGCGCATCTGGCACGCCGCGGTGATCTTGTTGATCCACGGCGCGGCCGGGGTGATCGGCCTACCGGCCTCGCAGCTGATCGTGTACGACATCGTGGGGCCCGAGCGCCTGCCGAGCGCGATCCGCCTCAACGCCACGAGCCGATACCTGGCGATCCTCTTCGGCCCCGCGGTCGGCGGTGGGCTCATGCTCCTCCTCGGGCCGGGGCGCGGACTGCTGGCCAACATCCTCATCTACGTCCCATTCACGCTCTTTCTGATCCGCATGCCGTACACGGGCCATCGGCGCGATCCCGGGGCGCGGCGGGCGACGCGCTTCGGCTTCGCCCAGATCCGCCGGCTCCTGCGCGAGGCCCGCTCGGAGCCCCGCCTGCTCACGATGATCGCGCTCGGCGGGACCACGTCCTTCCTCGTGGGCAACGCGTTTCAGGCGCAGATGCCGGAGTACGCTCACCACCTCGGCGCCGACGAGGCCGGCGCCTGGTACAGCGTGCTGCTCGCCGCCAACGCGGTCGGGGCCATCATCGGCGCCGTGCTCCTCGAGAGCGCGACGTTCGTCACGCTCAGCGCGCGCGCGGCGATCGTGTGCGCGCTGGTCTGGGGCGTGTTGATGGCCGTGTTCCCGGCGGCGCAGAGCTATCCGGCGGCGGTCATCGTGCTCGGGATGGCGGGGATCTTCAACGTCGCCTTCACGTCGATGGCCCAGACCATCGTGCAGCTGCTGGCGCCGCCCCACCTGCGGGGCAGCATGGTCGGCCTCTTCAACACCTCGATGCTCGGGCTACGCGCGGGAAGCGGCCTGACGGTCGGAGTCCTCGGCGCTCTGATCGGGGTGCAATGGTCGCTGACGTTCAGCTCGGCGGCCGTCGTGCTGATCGCGCTCGGGCTGCTCGCAGTCGAAGCCCGCGCGCGGCAGCGGCCGTCGGCCTAACCGCCGCCGAGCGCGATGGGGGTGCGCGCTGCAGGCTGTCGCCGGGCTGGGGCCCCGCCGGCCGAGGCGCGCCTGTAATGCAGGGCTCTCAGGCGCCGAGAGCCGTGCGGATGCTCTTGAGGTGCTCCTCGACGTGATTGAGGAGAATGCCGTTGATGATCTGCTCCACGCTCATCGGCGGCATCCCCGTGAGGACGGTGCCGCTCTTGCCCAGGTCGGCGTCGCTCAGCCCCCGCACGACGGCGGCCGCCGCGGCCGCGTTCTTCTTGTGCAACGCGATCGTCTCGGCCTTGGACGCATTCGCGAATTCCTTGGCGTGCTTCGCGTTCATGTCGTGAAGCATGTCCATGGTGAAACCCGGAACGGACTTCCCGCCGGCGACCGTCTTGATGATGCCGCTGATGCCCTCGTGGCCCCCCGCGAGATGGTGCGCCACCACGCCGACCGTCCATTTCTCCGATGTCGTCGTCTTCTTCCAGTCGGCGTCGCTCAGGCGCTCGAACACCCCGGTCGCCTCCTGCACCTTCTGCTCGAACTGCTTCGCAAGCGCTTCGGCTTTGGCTGCCATGGTGTCCTCCTCCGTGAGGGTGACGTGTGGCGGATTGATCATCCCAGATGATACCGCCGCGTTCAAGAGTCCGGCCCGACGGAGCCATCGAGCGGCCCGGGTTGTCAACGGCCGCGCGCTGGGCGATAGTGCGGCCGTCATGAAGATCTACGCGTTCGATCTGATGCCCTGGCCGCACCTCGCGCAGGCGTCCTACTACCCCGATCCGAACCGACTCTACGACCCGGCGCTCGGCCGCCAAGTGTACGACGAGCACTTCCGGCAGATGGAGCTCTACGAAGAGTGCGGCTACGACGCGATCTGCATCAACGAGCACCACGCCAAGCCCTACGGCCTGATGCCGTCGCCGAACCTCATCGCGGCCGTGCTCACCCAGCGGACCAAGCGCATCAAGATCGGCATCTTCGGCAATCTCCCCGCGCTCCACGCGCATCCGCTGCGCCTGGCCGAGGAAGTCGCGATGCTCGACGTGATGTCGGGCGGCCGCGTCATCTCCGGGTTCGTGCGGGGCGTGCCGCAGGAGTTTCTCGCCTACAGCATCCCGCTCGCCGACGCGCGCCCGCGCATGACCGAGGCGTGGGATCTGGTGGTCAAGGCCTGGACGGAGCGGGAGCCGTTCGCGTGGCGCGGGAAATACTTCGACTACGACCGCGTCTCGATCTGGCCGCGTCCGCTCCAACAGCCGCATCCGCCGATTCTCCTGCCCGCCGACAGCGACGAAGGGCTCGAGATCGCGGCGAGCCGCCGGGTTCCGACGGGCTCGGCGTACCGGTCGGTCGGCCGGGTGCGCGCCGTGTTCGATCGCTATCGCGAGCTGGCCCGAAAGCACGGCTGGGCGCCCGGCCCCGAGCACTGCCACCTGGTGCGCCACGTGTACGTCGCCGAGACGAATGCGCGGGCGCGTGAGGAAGCCGAGCCGCACCTCGACTATTTCTGGCAGAAGCTCTTGAGCTACCACCGCGGCTCGATGGCGCTCATGGGACAGTCGGCGCCGCCGCGGCCGGCGCGGATCGAGAAGGCCGAGGATCTGCCGCTCTACGAGTTCGACTTCGATCTATGCCAGAAGGAGGGCTTGTCGATCGTGGGCGATCCGGACCACGTCGTCCGCGAGATCCGCGCACAGGCCCGCGAGCTCGGCGTCGGCGTCCTGGTCGGCCTCTTTCAATTCGGCTCGATGCCGCACGCGCTGGCCGTCAAGAACATCCGGCTCTTCGGCGAGAAAGTCCTGCCGGCGCTCAAGCGCGACTGAGCGGACCGTGACGTTCTGGATCACCCAGGCCCTGAACGGGATCTCGTTCGGCATGCTGCTGTTCCTGCTCGCGGCCGGCCTCTCGCTGATCTACGGGCTCATGCGCATGCTGAACCTGGCCCACGGCTCCTACTACATCCTCGGCGGGTATGTCGGCCTGGCGGCGATGCGCGCGACCGGCAGCTTCGTGCTCGCCGCTCTGGCCGCCACCGCCGTCGTCACCCTGGTCGGCATCGTGATGGAGCGCTTCTTTCTGCGCCGGTTCCCGGAACAGGAGCTTCCGCAGGCGCTCCTGACGTTCGGATTTCTCCTCATTTTCGCCGACCTCTCGCTGTGGATCTGGGGCGGAACGCCGCAGACCTTGGCCAAGCCCGAGATCTTCGAGCGCTCGATCCGGATCGGCGCGATCGTCTTTCCAACCTATCGCCTCTTCGTCATCGGCGTCGGTCTCGTCATGGGCCTGGGGCTCTGGTGGCTCCAGGAAGGCACGCGCCTGGGCGCGATGATCCGCGCCGGCGTGGACGACGCCGAGATGGCGCGCGGCACCGGCGTGAACGTCGGACTCCTCTCGACCGCCGTGTTCGCGCTCGGCGCCTTCCTGGCCGGGCTCGGCGGCATCATCGGCGGGCCGTTCGTCGGTGTCTATCCCGGCGCGGATTTCGAGATCCTCGAGATGGCACTGGTCGTCGTCATCATCGGCGGGCTCGGCAGTCTCAAGGGCGCCTTCGTCGGCGGCCTCGTGGTCGGCCTGCTCGACAACTTCGGCAAGGCGCTCTTTCCCGAGCTCGCCCTGTTCACGGTGTTCGCGCCGATGGCCGTCATCCTCGCCATCCGGCCCACGGGTCTGTTCGGCGCCCGGTGAAGACGCGCGTCGCGAGCGGAGCGGCGGCGCTCGCGGTTCTTGTCGCGCTGCCCGCCGTCCTGTCCTCGTATCAGCTGAGCCTGGTCACCAAGATGCTCATCTTCGGCATCTTCGCGATGAGCCTCGATCTCCTCCTGGGCTACGCCGGGCTGCCGTCGCTCGGCCACGCCGCCTATTTCGGTGTCGCCGCGTACACGGTCGGTCTCCTGGCGCTCCGGGTCGCCAACAACTTCTGGCTCGATTTTCCGGCGGGGCTCCTGATGGCAGCCGGCGTGAGCGCGCTCTTCGGACTCTTCGCGCTCCGGACCCGCGGAAGCTACTTCCTGATGATCACGCTTGCGCTCGGCCAGGTCCTGTGGGGCATCGCCTTCGGGTGGCGCTCGCTCACGGGCGGCGACGATGGGCTCCCGAGCGTGCCGCGGCCCGATCTGTCGTTGCCGTGGGCGCTGACCGGCGGCATCCCCTTCTACTACTTCGTGCTGATGTTTTTCGGACTGGCGGTCGGCGCGCTCGCGCTGATCGTGAGCTCGCCCTTCGGACGCGCCCTCGTCGGCATCCGGGAGAGCGAGCGGCGCATGGAGGTGCTCGGCTTCGACGTGTGGCGCTACAAATACGTCGCCTTCATCCTGGCGGGGCTCTTCGCCGGCCTCGCCGGCAATCTCTTCGTCTACTTCAACGGCTTCGTGAGCCCGAGCTATCTCAACATCCTCTTCTCGGCGTCCGCGCTGCTCATGGTGATCCTCGGGGGCTCCGGCACCTTGCTCGGCCCCGCGATCGGCGCGGCGGTCATCGTGGGTCTCGAGAACTTCATCAGCGGGTACATGGAGCGCTGGGTGTTGGTCCTCGGCGTCATCTACGTGCTCGTCACCCTCTTCGCGCCCAGCGGCCTGGTGGGTCTCGTCCGGGAGCGCCTGGGCAACTCAGGGACATGACGGCGCTGGAGGTCGACAAGCTCTCTCACAGCTTCGGCGGCCTCACCGCGCTCGCCGACGTGAGCCTCGCGGTCGCGCCGGGCGAGCGTCTGGCGATCATCGGTCCCAACGGCGCCGGCAAGACCACGCTCTTCAACATCGTCACCGGGATCTTCCGGCCCTCGTCGGGACGGATCCGCCTCTTCGGCCGGGACGTGACGCGGGTGCCGGCCCACCGTCGCGCCCAGCTCGGGCTGGCCCGCACCTTCCAGATCTCGACCTTGTTCCCGAAGCTCACCGTGCTCGACAGCGTGCTGCTCGCCGTGCAAGGGCTCGACGCCGCGCGCTTCACGCTCCACCGACCGCGCACGGCGTACGGTCACCTGCGCGAGCGCGCCGAGGCGCTGCTCGCCGACTGGGGCCTCGCCGACCGCGCCCGTCAGGTCACCCGGCGGCTCTCGTACGGCGAGCAGCGTCAGGTCGAGCTCATCCTGGCCCTCGCCGGCGCGCCGAAGGTGCTGCTGCTCGACGAGCCGACCGCGGGGCTCTCGCCCGCGGAGACGGCGTCGGTCGCGGCAATGATCCGCCGCTTCTCCCGCGATACGACGATCTTGCTGATCGAGCACGACATGGACGTGGCCCTCGACCTGGTCGACCGCGTGACCGTGCTCGTCCAGGGGCGCGTCCTCGCCGAGGGCAGCAAGGACGAGATCCGCGGCAACCCAAAAGTCGCGGCCATCTACTTCGGGACCGACGATGCTTGAGGTCCAGGACATCCACACCAACTACGGCGAGAGCTACGTCTTGCAGGGCGTCTCGGTGCGCGTCGGCCAGGGCGAGGTCGTGGCCGTGCTCGGCCGCAACGGCGTCGGCAAGACCACGCTGATCCGCTCGATCGTCGGCTTCACGCCCGCGCGCCGCGGGCGAGTCCTGCTGAAGGGGGAGGACATCACGCGTCTCCCCGCGCACGAGATCGCCCGGCGCGGCGTCGGCCTGGTGCCGCAGGGTCGCCGCATCTTCGCCTCGCTCGCGGTCGGTGAGCATCTCGAGATCGGCGAGCGGACCGGGAACGGCTCGGGCTGGAGCTTCGATCGCGTGCTCGAGCTCTTTCCCCGGCTGCGTGAGCGGCTGCGAAACCGCGGCAACAAGCTCTCCGGCGGAGAGCAGCAGATGCTCGCCTGCGGGCGGGCGCTGGTCGGCAACCCCGACATTCTCCTGATGGACGAGCCCTCGGAAGGTCTGGCGCCAATCCTCGTGCGCGAGCTCGGACGGATCCTCGCCGGGCTCAAGGCCGGCGGCGCCTCGATCCTACTCGTCGAGCAAAATCTGGCCTTCGCCCTCCGGGTCGCCGACCGCGTCTACCTCATGAGCAAGGGCAAGATCGTTCACGAGTCCCGGCCCGACGAGCTCCTCCGCAACGAAGAGATCAAGGCCCGGTATCTCGGCGTCTGATCGCCACGGAGACGGCGATACTGTCGGGGTCTTCCCATCGGGAATCCCGATTTGCAAATCTCCGGCTTACCTATAGCCTTCGCCTTGTCGCCGCCGGGACTTTCGCGATTTCCGTCCCTGCCACGCCAATCGACGTCAGAGGAGACGCGCCGTGACCATGAGATCTGGACGAACGTTGCTCGGGCTTTCGCTGCTCGCTCTCGCCTTGGGCGCGGCGAGCGCGCTCTCGACCACCGCCGGCGCCCAGGGCGCCAAGCTGTGCTTCGGGGTCGGTCCCCTGCAGCCCACGCCGTCCGAGACGAAGAAGGCCTACGAGCCCTTCTTCGCCTACCTGGCCAAGGAGCTCGGCCGCGATTTCGATCTCACCGCCACGACCGACTGGGCCGGCATCTCGGTGGCGCTCGCCAACAAGCAGGTCGATCTGGCGTGGATGGGACCGTGGGGCTACGTCCTGGCCAACGATGATTCCGGGGCTCGCGCGATCGCGACGGCCAAGTACGATGGTAAGCCGATCTACCACGCGATCGTCGTCTGCAAGCCCGGCCTGGTGACGAGCTGGCCGGACGGGGCCAAGGGCAAGCGCGTGTCGTTCGCCGACGTCGGCTCGACCTCGGGCTGGCTCATCCCGACCTCGTGGTTCAAGCGGCGCGGCGTCGATCCCAAGCAGCTGTTCAACTACTCGGACGGGGCCACGCACGCAGCGAACGAGATCGGCGTCGCCAGCGGCCAGGTCGACTGCGCGACGGACTTCGACAGGAACCGCAACGCGATGATCGAGGGCGGCAAGCTCGAGAAGAACGCGACCGAGGTCGTCTGGACCTCCGAGCCCCTGCCCAACGACGCGATCGCCGTCCCGCGCGATTTCGATCCGGCGCTCGCCGACCGGATCCAGAAGATCCTCGTCGGGATCACCGACGCGCAGGCCAAGACCATCCTGCCGAACCACTACACCGGCTTCGTGGCGGCAACCCACGAGAGCTATCGCATGATCGAGGACGCGGGGGTCCTGGTCGGGCGTCTGAAGAAGAAGTAGATGGCGACGGCGATGAGACGGGCCGGCGAGTATCCCGAGCCCGTCGTGGCGTGGTGGTCGGGGCGCCGCCTGCGCTTCGCGCTCGTCCTGCTCCTGCTCGCCGCGTTCTACTCGGCGAGCTGGCACCTCGCGAAGGTCGATCCCGGCCGGCTCCTCACGGGCCTGCCGAAGATGGCGGGTTGGGCGGCGAAGGCGTGGCCTCCGGCCATCGACGAGCTTCCGATCTTGCTGCTCAGAACCGCCGAGACGATCGCGATGGCGGCGATCGGCACGACGGCCGCGGCCCTCCTGGCTCTGCCGCTCTGCGTCGTGGCTGCCCGCAACGTGACGCCGAGCATGGCGCTCTACTATCCATCGCGCTCGTTTCTCAACGCGCTGCGCGGCGTGGACTCGTTCGTGTTCGCGCTGCTCTTCGTCGCCGCGGTGGGCCTCGGTCCGTTCGCGGGCGTCCTTGGGATCGCGCTGCACACCTGGGGCAGCACGGCCAAGCTCTGGGCCGAGGCGATCGAGAACATCCCGCCGGGTCCGCTCGAGGCCGCGGCGGCCACCGGCGCCTCGCGTGTGAAGGTGATCGCCTACGCGCTGTTCCCCGACGTCGCGCCCAGCATGGTCTCGGTCGGGCTCTTCTGGTGGGAGTTCAACGTGCGCGCCTCGACCGTGCTCGGCGTGGTCGGCGCGGGCGGGATCGGCCAGGAGCTCAAGAACTCGATGGACCTCTTGCTGTTCCCGCGCCTGCTGACGATCATCCTGCTGATCCTGGTCACGGTCACCGTCATCGACCACACGAGCGAATGGCTGCGACGGAAGCTCGAATAGCCCAGGGGCTCAACGGCAACGGCCTCGTCGCCTACACCGAGGGGCTGACCAAGCGCTACGCGCCGGCGGTCACGGCGCTGGCCGAGGTCTCCTTCGCGGTGCGGCCCGGTGAGTTCGTCGCGGTACTCGGCCCGAGCGGCGCGGGCAAGACCACCCTCTTTCGCTGCCTCACCGGGCTCACGCGACCCGACCGCGGCACGGTCAACGTCGCCGGGCGCGACATCTGGCAAAGCCCGCGCGAGCTCCGCTTGGCGCGCCGAGAGCTGGCGCTGATCTTCCAGCAGTTCAACCTGATCCGCCGGCTGTCCGCGCTGGAGAACGTGCTGGTCGGCCGCCTGGCCCAGGTGCCGGCGTGGCGCGTGATCCTGCGACGCTTCACCCGTGCCGATCGCCAGCTGGCGCTTGGATGCCTGGACACGGTCGGCCTCCTCGACCGGGCCGGCACGCGCGCGGACGAGCTGTCCGGCGGCCAGCAGCAGCGCGTCGCCATCGCGCGCGCGCTCGCGCAGCACGCCAAGGTCATCCTGGCCGACGAGCCGGTGGCGAGCCTCGACCCGGAGTCCTCGGCAACCGTGCTCGAATCGCTCCGCTCGGCGGTGACGGCCGGCGTGGCCGTCGTCGCGAGCCTGCACCAGGTGCATCTCGCGCGGGCGTACGCTGATCGCATCGTGGCCCTGCGAGACGGGCGCATCGTCGAAGACGCGCCCGCGTCGCAACTGGACACCAGAACCATCGAGCAGATCTACGAACGCAACGGGGAGCGGAACGAATCGTGAGCCCGGGCACGCCGGCTCCGCATGCAATCGACGCCCGGTGGGATGCGGGCGAGCTCGGCTGCGGCGACCTCGTGCTCGAGCTCCGCGCGCGCCTGGAGGCGATGCGGCCGGGGCAGCTCCTTCTGCTCACCGCGCGCGACCCCGGCGCGCGGGCCGACATTCCGGCCTGGTGCCGGATGACCGGACACACGCTGGTCGCCGAACAGCATCCCGTCTACCAGATCCGTCGAAAGGAGAACTGAGCCATGGCAAACCGATTCTGTGTCAGCCTCACTCACGCGAAGGACAACCAGGACAAGGCCACGGTCGGCTTCGTGGTCGCCAATGCCGCGGTCGGCTCGGGCAAGGAGACCTTGGTCTTCCTGAGCGTCGAAGGTGTGCGTCTCGCCCAGAAAGGCTACGCCGACGATATCCGCGAAGAAGGCTTCGCCCCGCTCCGCGAGCTGATGGACAACTTCGCCAAGGCCGGCGGCACGATCTACGTCTGCTCGCCGTGCTTCAAGAAGCGCAAGCTCGACGAGAACAACCTCGTGGCCGGCGCCGCAATCGTCGGCGGCGCGAAGCTCGTCGAGTTCCTGTCCGAGGGCAGCCCCTGCGTCAGCTACTGAGTGATTCCGGGGTCACCGACCCGCGGGGAGGAGCCTGACCGATGGAGCCCGTTGACCGACACCAGCTCGACGCCGACGCGAGCTTCGACGGCGGCGATCTGGATTGCGGCAACGGGCTCCTTCTCCTGATCCGCCAGCACATTGATCCGATGGAGCGCGGCCAGCTCCTTGAATTTCGTTCCACCGAGATCTCCGTGGAGGAGGATTTCCCGGCCTGGTGCCGGATGACCGGCAACGAGCTCGTGTCCTTCGTCCGGCGCGGCAAGGAGCGCAGCTTTCTCGTCTGCAAGGGAAAGCTGGCCGAACGGCAATCCACCAGGCGCGTGAGCGCGGCGGCGCTCGCGCCCGTCACACGCCAGCCGGTCGCCGTCACGATCCCGACCGCGCTGCCGGCGCCGTCGGCGGCTCCCACCGTGCGCTCGCTGTCGGTGATGGGCATCGGGAGCTGGCCGCGCCCGCGCTGGATGCTGCAGGCGATCCACGACCACCTCGAAGGCCGTCTGGGCGAAGCCGCGTTCGAGGCGACCGGCGACGATGCCGCGCGCCTGGCCGTCGACGCTCAGGTCCGCGCGGGCGTCGACGTCGTCTCAGACGGCGAGCAGCGGCGCGACAACTACGCGAGCTTCGTGGGCGGGCGGCTCGACAACTGTCAGCTCATCCCGCTCACGGACCTCCTCCCGCTCGTCGACGACCCCGAGAAGTTCGAGCGCGAGATGCGCTCGCTCGACGTGCCGGCTTCCGAGGTGCGTCATCCCGCGCTCTTCGGGCCCCTCGGCCGGGGCCGGCCGCTGGCCGGCCACGAGCACGCGTTCCTGCGCACGCTGACCGACAAGCCGGTGAAGATCGCGCTGCCCGGGCCTTACCTCCTCACGCGCCTGATGTGGCTCGAGTGCCTCTCGGATCGCGTCTATCGCTCGCGCGAGCATCTGGCCGACGACGTCGTGCGGGTTCTGCGCGAGGAGCTCCACTTCCTGCTAGCCGCCGGCGTGTCGCTGGTGCAGGTCGACGAGCCCGTGCTCGCCGAAGTCGTCTACACAGGGGCCAAGAACACGCGCAGCTTCATGTGCGGGGCGCTCAGCGAGAAGGGCGACGCCGACCGCGAGCTCCAGCTCGCGCGCGACCTGATCAACCGGGTGGTGGCCGGACTGCCGCGGGCGCGGCTGGCGCTGCACGTGTGCCGGGGCAACTGGACGCGCAACGAGGAAGCGGCGCTGGCGGGCGACTACCGGCCGCTGGTCTCGCTCCTGTCCTCGCTCGACGTCGGCACGTTGTTCCTCGAGCTCTGCACGCCGCGCGCCGGTGAGCTGGACGTCCTCGCCGATCTGCCCCGCGACATCCGCGTGGGCGTCGGCGTCGTCAACCAGAAGCACGAGCGCATCGAGCCGATCGAGGAGATCGCCGATCGCGCACGCCGCGCCGTCAAGCTCTTCGGCCCGGACCGCGTGCTGCTCACGCCCGATTGCGGCTTCGCGACCTTCGCCGACAATCCGGTCGCCTCGGCTCAAGTCGCCGAGGCCAAGCTGCGGGCCATCGTCGAAGCCGCCGAGCTCGTGCGGCGCGGGTGACCCGCCGACCACCGATTGTCTCGGCAGCCGAGAACCACTAGGATCACGGGAGTCTGAAAGGAGCGACCATGGACATCGGCTGCCAGCTTCCGATGCAGGGCCCCGTCGCCACGCGCGATGCGCTCGTCACCTTTGCCCGCCAGGCCGAAGCGCACGGGATGGTCTCTCTGTGGGTGAGCGACCACGTCGTCTTCCCCTACACGTCCTCCGGCTACCCCGGCGGGAGGTTTCCGCATCCTCCGGAGAAGCCATACCTCGAGCCCGTCACCCTGCTCGCGGCGGCCGCGATGTGCACGACCACGGCGCGCCTCGGGGCCTCGGTGTTCGTCCTCGGCCACCGTCATCCCGTGCTCATGGCCAAGATGCTGACCACGATCGACACGCTCTCCAACGGGCGCCTGATCTGCGGCGTCGGCGTGGGCTGGTGGAAGCAGGAGATCGAGATCCTCGGCGCGCCGTTTCATGCGCGCGGCCGCCAGGCCGACGAGATGCTCCGGGTCTTCAAGGAGCTGTGGACCTCGGACCGCCCGGCCTTCAACGGCGAGTTCTACCGTTTCGACGACATCGGCTTCGCCCCGAAGCCGGTGCAGAAGCCGCATCCGCCAATCTGGGTCGGCGGCGACAGCGTGGGCGCGTTTCGCCGGGTCATCGAGCTCGGCGACGGCTGGCACGCGTCGGGCAAGACGCCGGCCGAGATGCGCGACCGCATCGCGCGCCTGCGCGCCGCCGCCGATGCGGCCAAGCGCCCGTGGTCGTCGATCACGATCTCGCTGCGGCTCGCGCTCAGCGACGACCTGGTCCGGCAAGGGACGCAGGCGGTCACCGATCTCTTCGGCGAGTATCATCGGATCGGTCTTGCTCATCTGATGGTCGACTTTCGGCGGGACGACCTCGGGCGCATGCTGGAGCTGCTCGACCTGGTGGCCACCAAGGTGCGCCCGGCGGTGGCCGCCTGAGAGGGCGGCCGTCGCCGCCGAGAGCGCGGTAGGAACCGCCCGAGGAGGTCGTATGAGCAGTGGTATCGCGCGGCCGTTGACCGGCAAGGAGTTCCTGGAAAGCCTCCGTGACGGCCGCGAGATCTGGATCTACGGCGAGCGCGTCGAGGACGTCACGACGCATCCGGCCTTTCGCAATCCGGCCCGGATGCTGGCAAGGCTCTATGACGCGCTCCACGATCCAGCCACGCATGCCGAGCTGACCTGCCCGACCGATACCGGTTCGGGCGGCTACACGCATCAGTACTTCCGCGCGCCGGCGAGCGCCGACGATCTGGTCGCGGCGCGCGACGCGATCGCCGGATGGTCGCGCCTGAGCTACGGCTGGATGGGCCGCTCGCCGGACTACAAGGCCGCGTTCCTGGCGACGCTCGGCGCCAACGCCGACTTCTACGCGCCGTATCAGGACAACGCGCGGCGGTGGTATCGCGCGGCGCAGGAGCGGGTGCTCTTCCTGAACCACGCCCTCGTCCAGCCGCCGGTCGATCGGCACCGTCCCCCCGACGAGGTCGCTGACGTGTACGTGCACGTGGAGAAGGAGACCGACGCCGGGCTGATCGTCAGCGGCGCGAAGGTCGTCGCGACCGGCTCGGCGCTGACTCACGCGAACTTCATCGCCCACCCGTCGACCACGCCGATCAAGACCAAGGAGTTCGGCGCGGTCTTCATCGCCTCGATGAACACGCCGGGCGTGAAGCTGATCTGTCGCCCATCCTACACGATGACGGCGGAGGTGATGGGCAGCCCGTTCGACTATCCCCTCTCGAGCCGGATGGACGAGAACGACGCGATCCTGGTCCTCGATCACGCGCTGGTTCCGTGGGAGAACGTGTTCGTCTACGAGAACGTGCAGAAATCGAACACGTTCTTCCAGGGCTCGGGCTTCTTCGCCCGCGCCATGTTCCACGGCTGCACGCGCCTGGCCGTGAAGCTCGACTTCATCGCCGGGCTGATGCTCAAGGCGGTCGACGCCGTCGGCTCGACCGACACGAAGAACGTGCAGGCGACGGTCGGCGAGGTGATCGCGTGGCGCAACCTCTTCTGGGGGCTGACCGACGCGATGGCGCGCAATCCGATTGCGTGGGCCGGCGCGACGGTCTTGCCGAATCCGGAGTCGGCCCAGGCCTACCGCGTGTTCGCGCCGGTCGCGTACCCGCGGATCAAGGAGCTCACCGAGGGCATCCTGGCCAGCGGGCTGATCTACCTCAACTCACACGCGGTCGACTTCAAGACGCCGGCGCTGCGGCCGTATCTCGACAAGTATCTACGCGGCTCCGACGGGACCGACGCGGTGGAGCGGATCAAGCTCATGAAGCTCCTGTGGGACGCGGTGGGCACCGAGTTCGGTGGCCGTCACGAGCTCTACGAGCGCAACTACGCGGGCGCCCCCGAGACCGTTCGCCTGATCGCGTGGCAGATGGCACAGGACAGCGGCCGCGCCGCCCAGTTCAAGGGATTCGCCGAGCAGTGCATGGCCGAGTACGATCTCGAGGGCTGGACCGCGCCCGATCTGGTCACGCCGGACGACATCAATCTCTTCCTCAAGAAGCGCCGCTGAATGGAGCCGTGAGATGAGTACGTCGCCGCCCTCGAACGAAGCGCTCCTGGCCGAGCTCGATCGCGTGGTGAAAGAAACCCTCGGGTATTTCGACGGCGCGGGCCGGACGACCAGCGCCAAGGTCGATCGCTGGCAGGCGCGCGACATTCTGATGCACTTCATCTATTTCCACGATGCGACCGCCTGGGGTATTCAGGCCGCGGCTCTCGGCGGTCCTCCCTGGCCTCTGCCGGCGGACGCCGACGTGATCAACGAGGTGTGCCGGCGGCTCCACGCGCACGAGAGCTTCGACGAGCTCCTCGCTCAGCTCCGGCAGGCGCACGCGCGGCTCGTGCAGGCCGCGCGCAACTCGACTCACCTCGACAAGCCGTGCTTCCGTCGCACCAACGGCGAAACGATAACGGGGCGGCAGCGGCTGGAAGTGCTGGCGCGCCACTGGACCGAGCACGTCCGCGAGCTTCAGGCGGCGGCGAAGACCGGCGGGTGATCGGCGCGCTTCTGGCGGTCACCCGGTAGACTCGAGGGCATGCAGGTCGCTCTGCTCTCAGCGCTGCTGACGCTCCTCGCCACGACCCCCGCGGCCGCCGACCATGGCGGCCCGCTGCGCGAGGCGCCCATGAGCCCGCTGACGGCGGCGCTCCTGTTCGCCGGGCTGGCGCTGCTGGTCGGCGCCGTCGTCGTCGTGGCGGTCCGCGTGCTGACGAAGGACCGCTAGGAGGTCCTCAAAGCTCGGCGACGTCGACCGCCTGGCCGCCGGCGGCGCTCTTCCACACGGCCTCGGTGAATTCCATGTAGCGCACGCCGTCCTCGAAGGTCGTGCGCGAGACCTTCTCCTTGCCGCGGATCGCGTTGATGAACTCTTCCTCGACGCGCCAGCCGATCCGGCGCTCGGCCGGAATCGGGATCTCGGAGAGCGCCTTGTCCCCGCGCCGGCCGCCCGAGAGCCGCCTGGCGTCGGACTCGAGCCGGAGCGTCCCTTCGGTGCCGAAGATCCACACCTCGCTGGGCGGCGCGAGCGCCGTCACTGTGCTGAAGCGCATATGCGCCACCGCGCCGCGATCGAGCGTCGCCAGGATCTCGACGTGATCGGGCACGCGCACTTCCTGCCACGCGCCGCTCGCGTCCTTGCGCCGCGGCACCGCGATCTTGGTCAGCGCGTTGACCCGGCGCGCCGGACCGAGCCATCGCATCAGCGCTTCGTACCAGATGCCCATGGTCATGACGTTGAGGCCGCTGAGCACGGCGTCCTGCCGCCAGTGGAGCGGCTCCTCGGTGTCGACGAAGCGTCCCTGGTTGGCCTGGATCTCGACGGCGAGCACTTCGCCGACATACCCCTCGGTCAGGACCTTCTGGAGCGTCGAATCCACTTCCAGGGTGTTCGGCGCCGGGACGAGCTGCTTGACCAGCTGGGGCGCTCGGCGCGCGGCCTCGAACATGCTTCGCGCCTCGGCGACGTTCATGGCCATGCGCGCCTCGCAGAGCACGTGCTTGCCCTGCTCGAGAACCGCCCGCGTGATCTCGCAGTGGGTGTTGGGCCAGGTGCCGATGCAGACCGCGTCGATGTCCGGGGCCCGGACGAGCTCACGCCAATCGCCGTAGACGCGCGCGATGCCGAACTCCTTCGCGGCCTGTTCGCCCGATGCTTTCGTCCGGTTTGCCACCGCCGCCAGCTCCACCCCGGGCTGAGCGCAGAGCTTGGGAATGTGATGCTTGCGTGAATTAGCGCCGGCGCCGACGAACCCTACGCGGATCGTTTTGTCTGTCATGGGCCGGCATGGTAGCAGTTCGCCCCTCGGACGCCAATCAGCCCGCGGCGTGCTAGGATCGAGGCACTATGGCCCACAAGGGAATGCGTTTCGGAATCTTCCTGGCGCCGTTTCATCGGATCGGCGAGAACCCCACGCTCGCCCTCACCCGCGACATGGAGCTGATCGAGTGGCTCGACTACCTGGGCTACGACGAGGTCTGGGTGGGCGAGCATCACTCGGCCGGATGGGAGCTGATCGCGTCCCCGGAGCTCTTCATCGCCGCGGCCGCCGAGCGCACGCGTCACATCATGCTCGGTTCGGGCGTGACGAGCCTGCCGTACCACCATCCGCTGCTGGTCGCACAGCGTTTCGTCCAGCTCGACCACATGACGCGCGGCCGCTCGATGCTCGGCTGC
>Ga0209160_1001828_pt1 | contig 17944 bp, 17 predicted proteins | sample GraSoiAngelo_153_FD_186167 | JGI IMG/M metagenome (GOLD analysis project Ga0209160, IMG submission 186167) | Grasslands soil microbial communities from the Angelo Coastal Reserve, California, USA - 14_1009_12_40cm (SPAdes) (version 2) | ecosystem: Environmental > Terrestrial > Soil > Grasslands ... | reverse complement strand
GCATTCCCTGGCCACGAACGTGCTCATGCGCGCCGAGTCCAACACGCCCGCCATTCCGAGCACGCGGTTTTTCGGGAAACCGCTGACCTTGAGCGCCGCCTGCGCCATGGCATCCAGCGGATTCGTCACCACAATGATGATGCAGTTCGGCGAGTGTTTCACGATCTGCTCGACGACGGCCTTCACCACTTCGTAGTTGGCCTTCAGCAAATCGTCCCGGCTCATTCCCGGCTTGCGGGGAAATCCTGCGGTGATCACCACCACGTCACTCCCAGCCGTCGAGGAATAATCACCGCTCGCCGTGGAAACGCCGGTGGCACGAGAATCCGCCCGGGTGATCGGCTCGGATTCCATCATATCCAGAGCTTTGCCCGCAGGCGGCCCGTCCAAAATGTCGGTCAGCACCACGTCGGCCAGCTCGCGATCCACGATCCGCTGCGCGGTGGTCGATCCCACAAAGCCGCCCCCCACTACGGTCACCTTTTTCCTGCTCATGCCGCTCCTTGTCTCCAACAGAATTCTACTCGGCGAATCCCCTGCGCTCTCCGCGTTAGGATATTTGTTCTAACTGGCGGGGCGCACCAGCCCCCTTTATATTTTCAATGATGGACGACGCAAAAGCCGACGTGCCGACCTTCGTCGCACCAGGCATCAGCCGCTCAAGGTCGTACGTGACGCGCTTCTGCTGAATGGTGCGCGCGATGCCATCCTCGATCAGTGTGGCCACTTCCTTCCACCCCAAGAACTCAAACATCATCGCGCCCGAAAGCATTACCGAACTGGGATTGATCACATCCTTGTCCGCATACTTTGGCGCGGTGCCGTGCGTGGCTTCAAAAACGCCAAACCCATCGCCGATGTTTGAGCCCGGCGCCATGCCGAGTCCGCCCACCTGCGCCGCACATGCATCCGACAGATAGTCTCCATTCAAATTGGAAGTCGCCAATACGCTGTATTCATCCGCGCGCATCAACACTTGCTGAAACACGGAATCGGCGATGCGGTCATTGATCATCAGTTTATGCTTCCACTGTCCCTTGCCATGCGTCGCGTAAATCGAGTCGAGCGTCCCCTGCACTTCGGCGTAGACTGTTTTCCGGAACGCATCCGTGGCCTGTTCCAGTCCCGGCTCGATCATCGCCGCGTTCTGCTCCACGCTAAGCGCAGCATTCTTGTCGAGATTGTCGACGATCCAGCTTTCGCGCTCGGTGATCGTCTGCGCGCGGAACTCCTCGCGCGCCAGTTCATAGCCCCAATCTCGGAATGCGCCTTCGGTAAATTTCTGGATGTTCCCTTTGTGGACCAGCGTCACGCTCTTCCGCTTGTTGGCGAGTGCGTACTTGATGGCGCGCCGCACCAGCCTTTTCGTCCCCGTGGGAGAAATGGGCTTGATGCCCACTCCGGAATCCCAGCGTATCTGCTTCTTCCCATCCTTCAGCATCTCGTTGTTCAGAAATTCCAGCAGCTTCTTGACTTCTGGCGAACCGGATTTCCACTCGATCCCGATGTACACGTCCTCGGTATTCTCCCGGAAAATGAATACGTTCATTTTTTCCGGCTCGCGCACCGGAGAAGGCACGCCCGTAAAATAACGGACCGGCCGCTCGCAGGAATACAGATCCAGGATCTGCCGCAGCGCCACGTTCAACGAACGAATGCCCCCGCCCACGGGAGTCGTCAGCGGCCCCTTGATGGCCACGCGAAAATCCCGAATGGCATCAACGGTATCGCCCGGGAGCCACTCATGGAAGGCTTTGAAGGCCTTCTCGCCAGCGAAAACTTCGAACCACGCCACGCGCCGCTTCCCGCCGTAGGCGTGCTCCACCGCCGCGTCGAACACCCGCCGTGACGCCTTCCAGATGTCCCGTCCCGTCCCATCCCCTTCGATGAACGGAATAACTGGCGCGTCGGGCACTTGCAGCTCGCCGCGGCTGTAACCTATCGGCTGGCCATCGGAGGGAACAGCCGTCCCGTTATAAGAACTCTTCATGAACACGGCTCCTTGGAATAGGCTCGACTGCTCTAGTGGCGTGCGAGGTAAGGGGTGTACCGCGCCGCTACAACCACGTCATAACCCAGCAGCCTCGGGTGAACTGGAGAAGATATCACACTCACTCAGGTGGAGAGTATAATCGCACTCGATGGCAGTGGCTTATCGGTCTCCGGAGAGGGCGCTCCCGAGAAAGCTTCCTGTCACGGGGCGGGCAGTCGATATTTTCCGGGATGACCCGCTCTCCGGCGCGGCTTCCGTTGTTTTGCATGGGCACGGGTTGTATACTCGTGGCCGTCCTAGGGGAGCAATTCGGTAAGCCGTTTGTCGCACAGGCCAGGAAACTTGATCTGAGTTCGTCCAGCGCGGTGGAGAGCATTTTGGAACGCGCCGATGGGCCCAGAATGTTAGAGCCGATCACGGGCCGCCGGCAGTTCTGAGTTTTCAGAAGGCTCTGCTGCGCCGGTCCCTGCTGGGGGAGGGTGTTATGCAGCAGACCTTCGCTGTCGGTATCGGAGGCGCGGCCGGTCAAGGTGTAGCTACGCCGGGAGACATTTTCGCGAAGATCTTCAGCCGGCGGGGTCTTCACCTGAATGCCTACAACGCCTATCAATCCATCATTCGCGGCGGCCATACTTTTCTGACCATTCGTACGGGGCCGGGAAAGGTCACCAACATGGGTGACGGGACCGACCTGCTCATTCCTCTCAACCAAGACAGCATGGACCGTCACTTGAAGTTGCTCACTGCCGGAGCTGCCTGTATCTACAATGCCGACACGGTCAAGCCGGGCTCCCCCGCTGACGGCGTGCAGCTCTGCCCTCTTCCCGTTTCCGTGTTGGCCGACATCACACGAAACAAAGTCGCGCAGAACACGCTCGCAATCGGTGCCGGCCTGCACATGATGGGCATCGGTTTCTCCGCGTTAGAGGAAGTCCTCCGGGAACAGTTCAAGAAAAAAGGCGATGCCGTGGTGGCTGAAAACATCGGTGTCGCGCGTGCCGGCTACGATTATGCGGCCGCGCACTTCACCGCTTTCCCGAATGCGCTCCCCAAAACTGAACACCGCTACGCGATCCTGAGCCGCAACGATGGCCATGGGCGGCGCCGCGGCGGGCGTAAAATTCTATTGCGCCTACCCGATGAGTCCTTCGACTGGCGTTCTACACTGGATGGCGGCGCATGCGCGCAAAGCCGGCATAATGGTCCGGCAGGTGGAGGACGAGATCGGCGTTATCAATATGGCCATCGGCGCAGCCCATGCCGGCGTCCGCGCCATGTGCGCTACCTCAGGTGGCGGCTTCGCTTTGATGAGCGAGGGTCTTGGCATGTCCGCCATGATCGAAACGCCCGTGGTGGTCATCAATTGCCAGCGAGCCGGCCCGTCCACCGGCGTTCCTACCAAGACCGAGCAGGGCGACCTGTGGCAAATGCTGGGGGCCGCTTTTGGCGACTATCCCAGGGTGATCGCCGCTCCGCTGGACATCGGCGACTGCTTCAAGCTCATCCCCGAGATATTTAACATTGCCGACCGCTTCCAGTGCCCGGGCCTGGTGCTTTGCGATCTGCTGCTTTCAGAAGGCAGGCTGAGCGTAGAACCCAAGGAACTGGATTTCAGCCCGCCAATCGATCGCGGAGAGCTCATCACAACCAACGCTACAAGATCACCGCGAGTGGCATTTCACCACGGGCGATCCCGGGCGTGGCCGGCCACATTCACACGGTGGCTACTGACGAACACATGGAAGACGGCGTGTTGATCAGCGACGAGTTCACCAATCCGGTCCAGCGTCGCGCCATGATGGAAAAACGCATGCGCAAGGTGACGGGCATCGAGGCTGCCGTTCCGGCTCCCGCGCTGATGGGTCCCCGTAATGCCGATGTGACCTTGATCGGCTGGGGGTCGACGAAAGGGGTGATTGAGGAAGCTTGTGAGATCCTCAATAACCAAGGAATTTCTGCCAATCAGCTGCAGATCCGCTGGCTCGTGCCACTGCACGGCGAGGCAATTCTCGAGATTCTAAGAGACTCGCGGCACAGCATCGTGGTGGAGAACAATTACAGCGGGCAATTTGCGCGCTACTTGCGGAGCGAAACCAGCTTCGTCCCGGACGGTCATATTCGCAAATACGATGGCGAACCCTTCATGCCGCACCACATCGTGGAAGCCGTGAAGGAACAACTCGCCGGCAAGACGCACCTTTCCGTTCCCATGCACGAGATTATGGTCTGAGGAGGAGATGCACATGGCCACAAGCACCCAGCGTGCGAATCAACTTACCATGGCCGATATGAAAGGCAGAGTCGACCCCGACTGGTGCCCCGGTTGCGGCGACTTCGGAGTGCTCGCTGCCGTTCAAAAGGCCCTGATCGAGTTACAGATACCGAACCACAACGTGGTCACGATAAGCGGCATCGGCTGCTCCTCCAACTTCCCTGGCTATATGAATACCTATGGCATGCACACTCTGCACGGCCGGGCTCTGGCGGTGGCTACCGGTCTAAAGCTCGCCAATCACGGACTCACTGTGCTGGTGACAGGTGGGGACGGTGACGGATTCGGCATTGGCGGCAATCACTTCGTCCATTCCATGCGCCGCAATGTGGACCTGCTTTACGTGGTCATGGATAATCAGATTTACGGCCTGACAACAGGCCAGACCTCTCCGACAAGCCGCGTTGGCATGAAGACGAAAAGCATGCCCTTCGGCAATATCGAAGCACCGATTAATCCCATTTCCCTGGCTCTGGCCGCAGGCGCCACGTTCGTTGCCCGCGGTTACAGCGGCGAGCAGAAGCACCTCACGGAACTAATCAAGCAAGGTATCGAGCATCCCGGCTTCTCGTTCCTGGACGTCTTCAGTCCTTGTGTCACGTATAATCACGACAATACCTACCAGTGGTTTCGTCCGCGCGTGAAGAAGCTCGAAGACGACTCCGCTCATGACCCTACCAACTGGTTGACCGCCATGGAGAAATCACTCCTATGGGGGGACGAGATCCCCATCGGGAAATTCTTCGAGCGCACCGACGTGCCTACCTTGCACGGCGCCGAGCCGGTCCTGGACGATGGCCCGCTGATCCATCGCGGCCTGCGTGTCCCTACCGATGCGGCTCGCTCGTTCGTCGAAGAGTTAATGTAGCCATACGGCCGGCGGTTGCCGCCAGGGCGCTAACTCCTCAAACGGTGTTCCTGCGCGCGATTGGTTTTGATGAATGGCATTCCCGGGACCCGACCCGCCACGGGCCGATTCCCATTTCACAATAGAGGAGAGCAACCCATGATGATGGACTGGAACCAGTACCACAAGGAAATCGGTGCCCGAATCGGCGACCTGATGAAGCTCTCGCCGGACACTGTTCGGGGCTACCAGATGCTGTCTGCTGCCGGGTCGAAGACGAATCATCTCGATGAAAAGACGCGCCAGTTGATCTCCCTCGCTGTGGCCGTTACCACTCGCTGCGACGGTTGCATTGTGGTGCACACCGACGCGGCGCTGAAAGCGGGCGCCAAGAAAGAAGAGATCGCCGAAGCGCTTGGAGTTGCCGTCGGCATGAACGCCGGCGCAGCGCTGGTTTATTCCACCCGCGTGCTCGACGCCGTGGACGCAAAGTCGGCGCAGGTCCACGGCGCCTAACGCGGACTAATCGTAATACTCCTGCCCGAGGTGTGTAATGAGGTCCTCGCCCTTCATCCAGCGAAGCGTGTTTTTCAACTTCATGGACTGAATGAAGAGATCGTGCTCCGGGTACAGTCCCGGCGCGGTCATCGGCGACTTGAAATAAAAGCTGAGCCACTCTTGAATACCGCGCATTCCCGCGCGCTGCGCCAGGTCGAGGAACAGCACGAGATCAAGCACGATCGGGGCGGCCAGAATGGAATCGCGGCAGAGGAAGTCCACCTTGATTTGCATCGGATAGCCGAGCCATCCAAAGATGTCGATGTTATCCCAGCCCTCTTTGTTGTCACCGCGCGGCGGGTAGTAATTGATGCGCACCTTGTGGCACATCTTGCCATAGAGCTGCGGGTATAACTGCGGCTGGAGGATATATTCAAGAACGCTGAGCTTGGACTCTTCCTTGGTCTTGAAGGAGCCGGGGTCCTCCAGAACTTCACCGTCACGGTTGCCGAGAATGTTGGTGGAGAACCAGCCTTCTAGCCCCAGCATGCGTGCCTTGAAGCCCGGCGCGAGAATGGTTTTCATCAATGTCTGACCAGTCTTGAAATCCTTTCCGCAGATGGCTACGTTATTGTCGTGCGCGAGCTTCTGAATCGCAGGGATGTCCACGGTCAGGTTGGGGGCGCCGTTAGCGAAAGGCACGCCGCTGGTCACGGAGGCCCAGGCGTACAGCATCGATGGCGCGATCATTGGGTGATTGGACTTCATCGCCTCGATGAATTTTTCCGGCGTAGAGTGCACGTCTTCGGGCTTGACGAAGGATTCCGTCGAACCGCACCAACAAGTCACCAGCCGCGAAGCGCGCGAAGTCTTGCGGAAGTTGGCGATGTCTTCCTTGATCTGCAGCGCCAGCTCGTACTTGTTCTTGCCTTTCTTGATGTTGGGCCCGTCGATCAGCTTCACGAAATCGTGGTCGAACGCCGCCTTCATCGGCTTGATGGTGGAAAGAAAAGACTTCACCTTTTCCAAGTCCTGCGGATTCAGGACACCTGCATTCGCCGCAGACTGGTAAGCGTTGTCCTTGAAAATATCCCAGCCGCCAAAGGTTAGATCCTTTAGTTCCGCAAGAGGGACGAAATTCTTGATAAGCGGCGACCGTGCGTCCGTGCGCTTACCCAGCCGAAGGGTGCCCATCTGCGTGAGCGATCCCACGGGCTGCGACTTGCCTTTGCGGACGAGCTCGACTCCGGCCATGAAGGTCGTGCTGACAGCGCCCATGCCCGGAAGCAGGACTCCCAGTTTTCCCTTGGCGGGCGCGATTTTGGAAGGCTTTTCCATGCCGCTCCTTATTATTGAACGATCACCATGCAATCCTCGGAAAAAAATGAACTTAGAACAAGAATTGCCGCACGGAACCGTGCCGCGTCCGCAAACAAACCAGTAATGATGAGGGAAGACCTCCGGATTTGCAAATCAGCGCGGTAGAAATCGCAGCGTTACCGTCATTGAACCGCAGGTCCGCTCCGCAAATAAGCCATGGGGCTGGTGTAGACATTCAGGACAATCGCGTCTCGATTAGGGATTACCAGAAGCCGCCACCAGAGTTAAAGTGAGAGAAGTGATGGAAGAGGGCTTGCGCCCTGAAGGAGTCTCGAATGAAGTTCACAAATCGACACGGGGTACTCGTCGTCGCGATGATGGCCATCGCCATTGGCGCCACCCTTTTTAGCGCCGGCCTGGCTGCCCAGGAGGAAGGCTGGCAGATCACGCGCGCTGACTATGGTTTCAAGAATCAGCGCAATGAAGTCACCGATATTGTCAAAGACCTCATTGGACGCGGCGGCGTAAATGGCAGAGTCGCGGTGAACAACCAAACCATGGGCGGGGATCCAGCCATTGGGAAAGGCAAGTCACTCCACATCCTCGCAAGAAATCGCAGGAATGAGGAACGCGAATTCAACTACAACGAGGGCGGCTTCGTTGAAGTCCGCGTGTTCAATGTTCGCCGCGATGATCGGGACGACCGCCCCGCAAATTACAGCGGCCGCGATCATGATGATAGGGACGACCACGCCGCGAATTACGGCAACCGCGATCATGATGAATGGAATGGCCTCACGATCATCCGCGGTTATTACGGCGTACAGGGAAGGACCTTGAACGTGACGGATGTCCTGCAGAACAGAATTCGCGACGGGATGCTGAGTTTCGTGGTGACCAATAGCGCTTTGGGCGGAGATCCAGCTATAGGCGCGGGCAAAACGCTAATCGTTGTTTATCGCCATCAAGGCAAGGAAAGCGCCACCGCGGTGCGCGAAGGGAACACCCTGACGATTCCCTAGTGTGGCGGCCGCGCCAAAGCACTCGTCCGAGCACTTGCGCAGCGCGTAGCTGAACGGCGATCAATACTGCTAGCTCTGTGCTTTGATGTTTTGGCGCTGGGCGCCCAAATAGTCGAGCTGTACGTTGAAAGCGAACGGAAGGTGGAGCCGTCAGAGCCGCTTTGGATAGCGGCGCAGTTCCAAGATCAGATAGGCAACCACGGCAAGATTGATCACCAGGGCGACGCCTTTGCCAATGCCGAAGTGTTTGACGAGTTCATAGACTTCGAGCGGGAGCAAAGAAGCAGTCGTAACGATGGTGAGATATTCAGCCCAGCGCTTGCCCAGTGCCAGGCCAACGCCTTCGGCGAGAAAAATGGCTGAATAAATAAACGTGCCTACGCTGAGTTCTTTCAATCGGCGGTCGTCCACAATCGACAACTTGGCGAGAAGCAGCTGAATGTAGCGACTGTGGGGATCAACCTGGAAAATGTTGATCCAGTGCTCGACCACCGCCGCGACGTCCTTGTGAAGAAGTTTAAGCGCGCCGATTCCCAGCGCCAGCAGTGCCAGGCCTTTTAAGAGTTTGAAGGCGGCGATGAGACGCAAGCCACGGCCGTGGGATCGTCTTTTAGCCATTTTTTCCGCTCACGATTGTATATCAAGAAGCAGGCACACCCCTGCTGCGGGCGGCGAACGCGGTACTTCGTTTTGGGCTAGGTGAACGGGCGACCTCACGACCCGCGCGTTAGGCGCGGATGGCTAGCGCCATTTCTTCAACCGCGGCCAAATATCGGCCAAGGTCCCGAATCTTGCGCCACGGCAAATGAACACCGGGATCTCGCGCTCCATTGCGTAGGGGTTGTCGGTAGACTTGCCCACGTATTCGACGTGTTCGAAATAGCCCTCCAGTGTTTTTCTGGAATCGTCGAGCACGATCAGACAATTCCCCGAATAGCCGCGCGGTCCCCACAGAAAATAGGTTTGATGACCGCTGAGGGCTGGAGGCAACCCGTAGCGGCGTCCCAAGAAGTCGATGGCGCCCGCCTGCCCGTAGTTTTGCGCCAAGATGCCGCAGCCCGGCCGTTCTTCGGGAGATAGCCGACGGTAGGCTTCATTCACAGTAGCGACCATCTCGTCCCATCCGAATTCATCGGCAAAGTGCTGCGGGAGGATTGCGCGCATGTGGCTGTGCTCGCTGCGAGGCACTTTGAAAGGTAGGTGATCCATGTAGGAAATGAATTGATCAACGGGGAGCACGGGCATGACCACGGGGGCAAGCCAGGCTCCTCCGGCGAGAACTAGCACCACGAGCGCGGGCTTCAGCCAGACTTGACGCGACCGTGCGGTGTAACTCTCGATCACCACCGCTCCGGCCGCCAGGTAGGCCGGATAGATTGGCCCAAGATAGTAGTTCTTTCCCTTGAGTACGACGAACACGGTGAAGGAGACTAGATAACACCAGCCGAGAAACCGGTAAGGCTTCAGCCGGACGGAGAAGAGAAAGGCCAGCACACCAGCGATCCACATGGGTGCCAAGAGCGGGTGAATGATTAGAATCTGCTGGGCGAAGTACGCCGTGGGTGAAAGTACCACGTCGCGGCCGTCGGCCTTGATATTGTGCATTAGTTGCACAAAGGGCCAGTGATTCTGGACATTCCATAGAAAGTTTGGAAGAAAAACCAGAAAGGCGATGGCTCCACCGAGCCAGATCCACTTCCCGGTAAGGACGCGGCGGTGCTCTGTCAGCAACAGTCCAACCACGATGCCGAAGCCGAGCACGGCAACCGAGTATTTTTCTTCGAGAGCAACACCGGCGACGACGCCAAACCACAGCCAGTAGCGCGGGTCGTCGCGCTTGATCGCCAGGAGTCCGAAATAAACGCAGCCCATCCACAACAGCGGCTCGAGGCAATTGGTGGTCATGACGCTGCCGTCGTTGAGATAGATGGGTACAGCGATGAACGCCAAAGCGGAGAGCACAATGGCGAACCGCCGGCCACCGATTTCTCGCGTGATCATAGCCGTCAAAATGACCGCAGCCGAGGTTGCCAGCGCCGGAACAATCCGAATACTGCGAAGCGAGTCACCCAGCAAGAGCCGGGAGATCTTGATGAGGAACGGTACCACCGGAGGTTGATCCACATAGCCCCAGGCCAGATGGTCCCCACAAGCCAGGTAATCGAATTCGTCGCGGAAGTAACCATACTGATCGTTGAAATAGAGGTGCAACAGGAAGTTCAGGAAGGCGAGAATCAGGACGATGGGCATGCCATCCGCAAGAAGGGATTGTCTTGCATGGTTGAGCACCGGTGCTTGATCAGCGGTGATTTTCATTTGGGTGTCTCTAGATACGGAGGAGCGCTCAACACGTTGCGCTCTTCCGATTCCTTCAAGGCAGAGTGAAGGCAATTACGTAGTCGCCTTGCTTCGTGCCGAGTTTGCCGTGGCCGCCTGCAGCGATAACCAGGTATTGCTTGCCATTGACCGTGTAGGTCATGGGAGTGGCCTGGCCGCCAGCGGGAAGCTCGTACTCCCAGAGCTGTTTGCCAGTTTCGGAGTCGAAAGCGCGTAGATAGTTGTCCATGGCAGCGGCACTGAAAACGAGGCCGCCCGCACTCGCGATGGGCCCGCCGAGAGTGATGGTTCCCGTGTGCATACCCGGAATCCAGCTTCCCAGCGGGACATCCCAGGCTTTTACTCCCGAAAACAGATCGACTGCGGCGATTGTGCCCCAGGGCGGTGCGTTGCACGGAAGTCCGCTCGGCGAAAGAAGCGGCGAGCGAAATATGCCGTAAGGTGCGCCGACCTGGCGCGCAAATTCTCCGCGGAGCCGGTCGGAATCACTTGCGCTCTTGCGGGCGTCGTCGTACTCAGCGCGGGGAATGAGTTTCACGAACATGGGAAGGCGGTTGGTGTCCATGAAAAGCAGATGGTGCTGAGGATCGTACGCGGCGCTTCCCCAGTTCACACCACCGACATTGCTGGGGAAAACGAGCGTGCCTTGAAGACTCGGAGGGGTGAAGATTCCTTCGGAACGAGCCGCCTTGATCTTGTCGGCGCACCACTGGCGCTCCTCCGGTTTTATGCCCCAGGCGTCTTCCGGCCTCAGTTTTTCCGGAACCACAGAAATGGCGGACTCCGGTTGCGTCGGCCAGGATTCTTCACCGGGGATATCGCTCTTGAGCACCGGGCGTTCCTCTACGGGGAGGAGCGGAGCACCAGTAAGGCGATTGAGGACGAATACGCGGCCCATTTTTGTAGTGATGGCGATGGCGGGCGTACCGTCCTTCCACGCGAAAAGCGTGGGTTGCGATGCAACGTCGTAATCCCACAGATCGTGATGAACCACCTGGAAGCCCCACACAAATTCGCCCGTGCTGGCGCGGAGAGCCACAACGGAGTTGGCCCATTGGTTGTCACCCTTGCGGATGCCGCCGTAATAATCGGGGCTGGCGCTGCCGGTCGGGATGAAAACCAAATCGCGCCCGGCATCCACCGAGATAGTGGACCAAGCGTTTCCCGCGCCAGTGCGCGGCGTGGTCTGGTAGGCCCAGGAGGCAATGGGATCCCAGGTCCAGCGGAGAGTGCCCGTGCGAACGTCGAAGGCGCGAACCATGCCGCGCTCCACCGTGACCGCGCGATTGTCGCCCATCGAGGAGCCGGTGATGACCAGGTCTTTGAAGATGGCGGGAGCGGAGGTGACTTGATAGTCGCCTGGGTCGCGCAGTCTAACGCCGCTCGTGAGGTCCACCTCTCCATCCGATCCGAAGTCGGAACATGGCTTTCCGGTGGCTCCGTCCAAAGCGATCAGTCGTGCGTCGAGGGTGCCGATGAAGATCCGCAGCGCGCACGGCTGGCCGGCTTTGCCGCGCGGAGCTCGCCAGGCAGATACACCGCGCGACGTCACCTCTGAAGCGCCATAGGGGAGCTCAAGCTGGGGGTCAAATTCCCAAAGCTTCGCGCCGGTCTCCGGATTCAATGCGATCACGTGATCGTACGGAGTGCTCAGGAAGAGCTTTCCACCAACAAGGATGGGAGTAGCCTCAAACGCAGCTTTCTTGTCGAGTTCCGGGTCATGGGGCAGCGCACCGCTGCGATAGGTCCATGCGGGCTTGAGTTGCCCCACGTTCCGGCGGTCAATTTGCGAAGCCGGGGAGTAGCGCGTGCCGCCTCCCTCGTTGCCATAGTTAGGCCAACCGGCATATGGCTTGCCCTGTGCGCCTGCGCGTGAGATTAAGCCCAGGACTAGGAGTGTGCAGCAGAGACCGCCAGCGGTGTGGTAGTAGAATCGGTTTGTCATAGCTTGAGGGATACCCCATGAAGCCGGAAGGAAGCAATGGAGTTGGGATGAGCGGGCCTGGCTGCAGGACGAGCGGGATGTGCCAACATGTCAGTTTGACATCAGTTTGACCACAGGATTGACGGACGCAAATAAAGTAGTTCCGGTCATCGTGGCATCAAGCTGTTCAGACACGGCGCGGCTAAGACCCGCGGGCGTCAGGGAAGTTTGAGGATCTCGGGCCGCTGCGAAACGTAACGGCGCGACCATCGGAGCTCGGTGTTGTCGTGCAGCACGACTTTGTATTCTCCGTGGAACCACGGAAGTAGTTCTCGCACCGCCTCCAGCCGCACTAGCGTTCCCCGGTTGATGCGCACGAACAGCTTCGGATCCAGAGTGCTTTGCAACGCGTCGAGGGTACTGCGCAGCGTGTGCGTTTTCTTGCCACAGTGCAGCAACACATAATTTCGATCGGCTTCGATCCAGGAGATGTTCATAACCGGGACGAAGATGGCCCGTGAATCTTCCTGGATGAGCAGCCGATCGGGCAGGGATCTTTCGCGCTGCCACTGCTCCAGCATAGCCCCCAGGCGAGACGCGGATCCGTCCGCCGATTGCGCGTATTGGACTCTGGCCCGGCAGAGAGCTTCGCGAAACCGCTCTTCGCTGACGGGCTTGAGCAGATAGTCGAAAGCGTGAACCTCGAAGGCGCGAAGCGCAAACCGATCGTGCGCCGTGACAAAGATGACTTGCGGCAAAGGAATCTTGGCGGCGTTGAGTGATCAGATCGGGACGATGCTGCTTGATTGCGACAATGGCCGCCTCGCCATTATCGGCCTCGCCGGCAATCTCAACGGCGGACTCTTCGCGGAGCAGGCGAAGAATCTTGCGTCGCGCCGGCGCTTCGTCGTCAACGATCAAGACGCGGAGTTGCGACGGCGAACTCATTCGGAGTCTTGGGGAATGTGCGCTGAAGTGTGCAGGGGAACGCTCAGCGTCACCTGTGCGCCTCCGCTGCCCCGGTTGGAGATCGAGAATTGCTGACGGTCGCCATAGAGATGCGCCAGGCGGTCGCGAATATTCGAAAGCCCTAGCCCTCGGCCGAACACCCCCGAAGGATCGATTTCCCCGAAACCGGAGCCGCTGTCAGAGACCTGCAGGATCAGGCTGCCGTTTTCGCGATGAGCGGCGATGAACAGATCCATCGCGCTGCTCCCGGATTTCATTCCATGCCGAAGCGAATTCTCCAGCAGCGGCTGCAAGATGAGTTGCGGCACAAGCGAACTATTCAAGGACGGATCGATGGAATAGGTGACGCACAACTTGTCTTCGAATCGCTTTTGCATCAGGTCGAGATAAAGCCGCGTGATTTCCAGTTCTTCGCCAAGGGGTATCTCATGCGCGCGCGAAGCCTGCAGCGTGAGTCGCAGCAGGTCGCTGAGCTGGGCGATCATGGCATCCGCCAGCCGTACGTCCTCGTACATCACCGAAGAAATCGTGTTCAGGGTGTTGAAAAGAAAGTGTGGCTGGAGCTGCAGGCGCAGATTTTCCAATTGTGCCTGCACCAGCTTGGTCTGGAGTTCAGCGGCGGCAAGTTGCTGCGCCTGAGCGATCCGCAAGCGTTGGTAAAAAGAATACAGACCCACGATGACGGTGAAGCCGATAAGGTCGTTCGAAAACTCCATGGGATAGCGGTAAGTCATGATGCCGTAGTCGTATGGACCGAGACCCATGAGAGGCGCGAGGAAGTGGCGGCTGATGGCCATCATCGTGGTGTGGGCCGAGGAAAAAAGAACCGCTGCGGCGAGATGGAACAGACCCAGTCGCAGCCAGCCTTTGCGCTCATAGAGGTAGATTCTGGCGAAGCGAAAGATGAGAGGGAGAAGGAGAAAAACAGAGTACACACCCGTGCCTTCCTCCAAAACCCGCATGTAGAAGGTGCCGGGGTGCTGCCGGGTAAGATCATCGAGATATCTGTAGCCCGTCAGAAGCACCGCGATGAGCGTGTACAGGAGAAAGAGAATCATCCAAGCATGTGCGCGCCGTGGGGATGTTGGAGGCACTGAGTTTTCGAGGCTGTCCGCGCCGTGCATATCGAGGAAGTGATTATGCGTTACGAAGGCCACCCGCGGGAAGGGTTCCCGCAGGGTGACCGTCAAGCGGGAAAATAGAACCAAGCAAAGAAAAAGAAAAGCCGTCTTATATCCTAGAGAATATCCTAGATATCTCGTCCCCGGCTTGGACGCCGGGTCTTTATGGGCTAGGACGGGTAACGGGACAAGAATTAGTGGCGACGGCCGTTAGAGAAATCGATGGAACTAATAAACGTGACCGCGACCAGAACGATAAGGGCGGTCAGAAGAACGAAAACGATCACTGGAGGCTCCTGAGGACTTAGAGGAGGGAATTGCAAGCGGGACGCCAAAAATACGCCGTTTGTTTTCAAGGGGTTACAATGGCGGTGTGAAGAGAAGTAGTCAAAAACGGAACGCCTGTGGGTGTCGGTTGACAGCAATCAGTACTGGAACTTGTTAGGGGCCAAGCGATTCTCGGAAAGCTTAACTCTTGCTCAGACGGATCGAACCGTCACCGGTGTGGATGGTCAGAGGCTGGCCGCCGCCGTTCATCTTGCCGTGAATCTGAGAGTTGCTGAAGGTCCCTTCCACGGTGACGGGAATGCCCAGGCTGATGCGGCCGTCCCCGGTGCTGGCGTCAATATTGGTCTGGAAATCGGACGGGAGCACGAGGTCAACGCTGCCATCACCCGTGCGAATGGTCCAGCTCGAAACCATCTTGGAACCTGGCAGAACGCGCGTGTCCACGCTGCCGTCGCCCGTCTTGACGTTGAGCGCGTCGAAACGGCCGGCAATGCGGATATGGCCATCGCCCGAGTCGGCTTCGACCTTGCCATCCAAGTCGCGGGCTTCGATGGAGCCATCTCCCGTGCGGAGGCGCATGTCGCCTTTGAGGTTCTCCACGGTAATGCTGCCGTCGTTGGTGTGGAGATCGATCGTGCCATTCAGCGAGTTGGCTTTCACCGACCCATCGCCGGTATGCACGTTTACGGTTCCATCGATGGATTCGGTCTGTACGGACCCGTCGCCGGTTTCCACCTGGAGATCACCAGCGCGAGGCATGCGGACTTCAATGTGAAGGTGCCTCGAATTATGGCCGAAGGAAAGGCCCCAGTGGGCGGTGACGCGGGCTGTCAACTCGACCTTGTCGCCGTCTTGGTGAGAGTCGACGCGGAGATTTTTCCCCAATTCGTAGCCCTGGTACTCGACGCGAAATTCCACCTGCTTCGAGTCACCGGAGGTGACCCGTACGCTGCCGTCATTGGTTTCCACACGTACATTCGCGCGGCCAGACACAGGAAAAGACTTGGTGACCTCTTCGGCGCGAGCTGCGACCGCGGAAGCAGTCAATAAGGCCGCGCAGGCAATTCCCAGCCGGACAGCGACTGAGCGGTGGGGAAGCGTGTTCATGTCAAGTGCCTCCGTAAGGATGACCTTCAGTACAGAGATACGATGCCCAGGGACAAAAGGTTCCCCGACGGGAAAGCCTCCCCCCCAGCTGGCACGTCAAGTCCCCTTGGCCGCCCGCCTCTTTTGGCTTCCCGGCCGGGCAGTCCCGGGCTTTGGTCGAAGGGCGTCCAAGAACTCGGCCGTGGGTAGCGTATTAATGACATCCTTCTTCTCGAGCCAGCCTCGGCGGGCCATGGTGACGCCATGGCGGATAAAGGAAAGGTTGGCGGTGTTATGCGAGTCGGTTGAGATCACCACTTTGACGCCACGGTCCTTGCACATGCGGAGATAAACGTCCTTCAGGTCGAGGCGGTCGGGATAGGAGTTGCACTCCATGGCGACGCCGTGTACGGCGCAGGCCTCCAGTATCTTTTCCATGTCGTAATCGAAGGGATCGCGGCGGAGCAGCAGGCGTCCGGTGGGGTGAGCGATGATCTGCGTGTAAGGGTTTTCGATGGCCGCGAGCATGCGCTCGGTCATGGCAGCCCGGTCAAGATTGAAATAAGAGTGGACCGAGCAGACCACTACGTCGAGCTGTGCAAGGATTTCATCGGAGTAATCGAGCGATCCGTTCTTGAGGATGTCCACTTCTGACCCCGCGAGAACACGAATACCGAGACCGGTGTCGTTGGCGGAGTGAATTTTCTTGATGTGTGCGGTTAGGCGCTTTTCGTCCAGGCCATTGGCGACCGTGACGGCTTTCGAATGGTCGGTGATGGCGATATAGTGGTGGCCGAGTTCGCGCGCAGCTTCAGCCATTTCTTCAATAGAGTGCTTGCCGTCACTTGCCGTGGTGTGCATCTGCAGGTCGCCCTTCATGTCCTTCAGGGTGAGCAGATTTGGCAGCTTGTGGTTTTCGGCGGCGGCAATTTCGCCGGAATTTTCGCGCAACTCGGGCGGGATGAAGTCCAGCTTCAGTTTCGAATAGATCTCCTCTTCGGTGCGCCCGGCCACCCGTTTTTCACCTTTCAGGGTGGCCAAAGCATATTCATTGAGGGTGAGCCCCATGTCGTTGGCACGGCCGCGAAGGGCCACGTTGTGCTCTTTCGAGCCGGTAAAATAAAGCAGGGCAGCGCCGAAGTTCTCTACTTCGAGCAGCCGGACGTCCACTTGCAAACCGTTCTTCAGCGTGAAGCTGACCTTGTTTTCTCCGTGAGCCAGTGTTTGATCGACGCCGGGAAATGCAAGGATGTGCTTGGCAAGCGCGTCCACGTGCTTTTGCGACGTGTGGTCATCCGCAAGGGTAACAAGTAGATCAAGATCGCCTACGGTCTCTTTGCCCCGGCGCAACGAGCCCGCCGACGTGACGGATTGGATGGCTTTTCCTGCTTTCTTGATATGTGAAACAACTGCGGCGGCCGCGTCTTCGGCGGTATGAATATGAAATCGTCCACTGGATTTCTTGAACACTTCCACGGCTTTGAGAATATTTTGTTCGCTTTTTTCGCCGAATCCGGGGAGGTCTCGGAGCCTCCCCTCTTTTGCGATTCTCTCGACGTCGGCGACGGTGCCGGCTTTAAAGTTGGACCACAGGAAGGCAACCTTCTTAGGCCCAAGAGACTGGAGCTGCAGCAGATCCAGAATCGACGCCGGATATTTCTTGAGCAGCTTCCTGCGCAGCGCGTAGTCGCCGGTCTTAACGATTTCCTGCAGATGCTCGACCATGCGGTCGCCGATTCCTGGAAGTTCTTTGAGCTTTTCCGGTTCCTTCACGAGTTGTTCGATGGATTCGGGCAGGCCGTCGATCAGTTCGGCGGCCTTCTCATAACTGCGGTATCGGCCGATGATGGCGCCGTCGATTTCCAGAAGCTGCGCGGTTTCCCGGAGGATGCGGGCGATCTGTTTGTTGTCCATGGCGAAGCGATTATAAACCCGGGAAGAGGAAATTAATGAAGGCCAGGAAGGCAGCGAGCCCGCGGCTCGGAAATCATCCGCATCGCTTCTGGTTGGGCCGCCGGGCCCTGGCGGGCTATTCCTTTACCGCCTGGCTTGTTCTACCACTCTGGCATCCCCCATAAAAAATAGCCGGCAGATGGGCGCGTCTGCCGGCCAAATGAGTGCTAACTGATTCAGCCACCTGCCTTTGAGACGTTGGCCGCTTGGGGACCCTTCGGTCCCTGAACGATCTCGAATTCGACCGGGTCTCCTTCTTGCAAGGTGCGATAACCATCACCGACGATGGCGGAGTAATGGACGAAAACGTCTGG
>Ga0209160_1001826_pt1 | contig 17954 bp, 18 predicted proteins | sample GraSoiAngelo_153_FD_186167 | JGI IMG/M metagenome (GOLD analysis project Ga0209160, IMG submission 186167) | Grasslands soil microbial communities from the Angelo Coastal Reserve, California, USA - 14_1009_12_40cm (SPAdes) (version 2) | ecosystem: Environmental > Terrestrial > Soil > Grasslands ... | reverse complement strand
CGGGTGGATGTAGAAGTAGAGCGCCCCGGTCGCGTACACGTAGAGGAGATACGCGCCAAAGCCGGCGACCACGACCGGGACGATGCGCCCCATCATCCTACCCAGTAGTTGAGCCCGATGCCGATCAGGAGGACCGCTTCCGTCACGAGCGTGGCGACGAGGGCGACAGTCCGCGCGCTGAAGACGGTCAGCATGAGCAGGATGCTCTTGATGTCGATCATCGGGCCGAAGACGAGGAAGGCGATCAGCGAGCCGTCGGTAAACGTCCCCGCATACGCGAGCGCCACGAACGCGTCCACAGTCGAGCAGACGGACAGGATGACCGCCAGGGCCATCATCGCGACCACCGAGACGACAGGACCTTGCCCCAGGCCGAGCAGGGTCACCCGTGGGACCACGGTCTGCGTGACCGCGGCCAGCGCGGCGCCGACGACGAGCACAGCGCCCATCTCGACGAGTTCAGCAAGCGTCCCGCGCGCGAACCGCCGCGTCACTGAGGTGATACCGACCGGAGGCGGCGGCGCGGCGTGACGGCGAGGAATCCGCGGTCGCGGAGATCGAGCGTCCGATGCATGATGTCCGCTCGGATCTGGTAGCCGGTCAGCAGGAACGAGCCATACACGAGTTGGTCGAAGACGCCGATCGCGACGACGAAAGTGAGGAGAAGCCGCAGGACGACGATTGACGGCTGATCGCGGAAGGCGGCGTAGGTAGAGAGCGCCACCACGGGGTTGAGGGCCGGGGCTGACAAGAGAAAGACCATTGCGGCGGCGACGGGAACGCCCCGGCTCAGAAGCCGCCGCGCCACCGGCACGTTGCCGCACTCGCAGACCGGGAAGAGCGCTCCAAGCCCGGCAAGCGCCGACAGCGATGCGAGCCGGCCCCGTGGCACCCAAGAGACCATCTCCCCCTCCCGCACCACCAGCGCCAGGGCTTGGGATACGAGAACGCCGAGCACGAGGAACGGGGTCGCCTCGATCATGATCCCGAGGAAAATCGTCACCGTGTCCTGGCCTCGAGCGACCCACTCCATCTTTCCCGGCCCTCGCCTTTGGGCGCTTACGAATGCCGACAAGGATAGACCGACCGGCCGCGCCCCGCCAGAGGAGCCAACAGTGCTAGCATTCGGCCCACGGAGGATCCGTCCATGGCGGGGCCACTGAGCCCGCACCGCGGCCGACGGCTTCGGGGGTGTATTACGACCGGTGGCGCAAGACATCTGAGGGATGGCGGCTCGCGCATCGGGCAGCGCATGTCGACCGAGATCCCGGAATCTCGAAGTAGCGGCGGCATACCGCAACGGGCCCGCCGCGATCCTTGATGGGAGGTTCACTCCTCCCCCGCGCGACACTAGCCCGTGACGGCGCCCGCGGTGAGGCCTTCGACCATATAGCGCTGGAGGTAGGTGTAGAGGGCGATCACGGGCAGCGTCGTCAGGACGGACGCAGCCATCAGCTCGCCCCACAGGAAGATGTCGCCGAACATCAGGTCGTTCAGGCCGACGGGGATCGTCTTGAGCTCGGTGTTGTGCACGAAGACGAGCGCGTAGAGGAACTCGTTCCAGGCGAGCGTGAACGCGAAGAGCGCGGCCGCCAGGATGCCGGGCGTCGTGAGCGGGAGGATCACGCGCGTGAACGCACCGAGCCGCGTCGCGCCGTCCACCATCGCCGCCTCTTCGAGGTCGCGGGGGATCGACCGGAAGAAGCCCATCAGGAGCCAGGTGCAGAACGGGACCGTGAACGTCGGGTACGCGACGAGCAGTGCCCAGAGGCTGTTGACCAGGTCAAAGCTCTTCAGGACCGTGTAGAGCGGGATGAAGAGCAGGGTCGGCGGGACGAGGTACACGACGAGCACAGTCGTCGCCAGGACCCGCCGCCCGGGATACCGGATGCGGGTCAGGCTGTAGCCCGCGAGGCTCGAGACGACCACGGTCACGAGCGTGGCGCCGACGGCGACGAGCGCGCTGTTCTTGATCCAGGTCAGGAAGTTCGTCGTGCCGAGGAGCGCGGCGTAGTTCCGGAGCGTCGCCGGGCTCGGGTAGTAGTACGGCGTGAGGCTCTGGAGCTGCGCCGACGTCTTCAGCGAGGTGTTCACCATCCAGTAGAATGGCACGCCGACCACGAGGAGGAGGAGGCCGATGAAGCCGTAGGCGAGCACGCCACGCCCGGCCACCTAGTCCTCCCGCGTGAGGTAGCGCGTGACGATCACGATCATCACCGCGATCACGGGCAACGGGTACATCGACACGGCGACCGCCTTGCCCCACCGGAGCGCCTGGAAGCCGACCTCGTACGTGTAGGTCGCCAGGACGTGGGTGGCGGTGCCGGGCCCGCCCCGCGTCAGCACGTAGACGATGTTGAAGTCGTTCAGGGTGAAGATGAGCGAGATGAGCGTCGTCACGAGCAGCACCAGGCGGAGGCCCGGCAGCGTGATGTGCCAGAAGCGCTGGGCGGGGGACGCGCCGTCCACCGCGGCCGCCTCGTAGAGGTCGCGGGGGATCGCCTGCATACCGGCGAGCAGGCAGACGCCGAAGAACGGGAAGCCGCGCCAGATGTTCGCCGTGATGACCGCCGCCATCGCGGTCGCCGGCTGCCCGAGCCAGGCGATCGGCTCGCGCACGAGCCCCACGCCCTGCAGGGTCACGTTGATGAAGCCCCAGAGCGCGTTGAACATCCAGTGCCACGTGAGGGCCGTGATGACCGTCGGGATCACCCACGGCACCAGCAGCGCGGCCCGTAGGAAGGACCGGGCGACGAGCGCGCGCTGGAGCGCCAGCGCCATGAGCATGCCGAGCACGACTTTCACGGCCACCGAGGCCAGGGTGAAGACCGCGCTGTTCCTGATGACCTTGTGGAAGATCGGGTCCCGTGTGAGGGTCACATAGTTGCCGAGGCCGACGAACCGCGCTGCGTAGCCGACGTACTTGTCCGTCAGGCTGATCCACACGGCGTTGCCCAGGGGATAGGCGACGAGCCCGAGGACGAGGACGATCAGCGGCAGGACGAACAGGTAGCCGACCAGGGCGTCGGCGACCAGGACGCGCCTCCACGCCGACGGCTTCGTCACCGACGCGTTCGGATAGGACGCGTCAGCGAGACGGGACGTTGGCGTAGATGTCCTTGATCCGCTTGTCGGCTTCCTCGAGCGCCTTCTCGATGTCCCAGCCGTCCACGATGACGCGGGCGCAGAGGTCGGTGAGGACGTGGGTCGCCACGACCTCGGCGGCGGCGGCCGTCAGCGGGCCCGGCCACCCCGGCGTGCGCGCGTACTTCGGCGCCTCGAGCACGGCCCTGTACGACTCGTTCTTCTGCCAGTACGGGTCCTGGCGGAGCCGCTCGAACGCCGGCACCATCTGGCCCCACGACTGTTGCATGTACTTCTTCGCCTCGTCGGTCGACATGACGAAGCGGATCAGGTCCTTGGCCGCGTCGACCTGCTTGGAGCTGCTGAACACGGTCCACGAGAGGAGGAGCACGTCGTGGTTCCGCCCGGCGGGCCCCGCGGGTTTGATCGCCATGAGCGTGTCTTTCAGAATCGGTCGGCGCTCTTTCTCGAGGACGTAGTAGATGCTCGGGCCGTTGAAGGTGAAGGCGATCTTGCCCGTGAGGAACGCCTCGTTGTTGCCGAAGCCCGTCCAGGACATCGCATCGGGCGGCACCGTCTTATCTTTCAGGTAGATCTCGCTCGCCCAGCGGACGACCGCCCGCCACGTGTCGTTCATGATCGACGTGTAGTTGCCCTGCTCGTCCGCCCAGCCCCCGCCGTGCGAGTAGAGGAGCGCCTGAAACACGCCGTAGCCGTCGGCGCTGCGATTCCAGCTCTGGCCGAGCGGGTACTCCATCACGCCCTTGGCCTTGATCAGCCGGGCGGCTTCGCGAACCTCCTCCCACGTGGTCGGGACCTTCGCGCCCGCCTTCCTGAAGAGGTCCGTCCGGATGAACTGCACGTCGGTGATGTAGTTGAACGGCACCGCGTGAAAGCGGCCGTCGGGCGCGCGCACGACCGGGAGCGCCGACTCGAGCATCGGGCCATTCACCCTCACCAGCTCGTTCGCCAGATCCGTGAGGTCCAGGAGCCGGCCCATGCCGCGGTAGCGCGCGGGGCCGATCGTCTGGAGCTGGCCGACGTCGGGCAGCGCATTCGTCTCGATCGCGGCCACGTACTTCGTCTCGATGTCGTCGAACGTGAAGTACTCGATCACGGGGTCGAGGTTCTTCGACGTCGCCCAGCGCTTGATGCTGTCCTCCAGCGCGTGGTTGGCGTCGGGCACGTAGGTGCGCAGGAGCCAGACGCGGATCTTCGGCTTCTGGGCGGGCTGGGCGAGCGCGGGGCTGCCCGCGCCGGCGAGGAGAAGCAGGGCGGCCAGGACGATCGAAAGACCGCGGGCGAGCAGGGTCATGGCAGCGCCTCCCTTGCGCGGGTGACCGCGAGTCGGTGCGCGATAACTAGCAAGGCGGGTCCTGTGGTGTCAAGCCCCGGGCGCGCGGATGATACGTCGGGCCCGGGCGCGCGGATGCGCCCGCTTGACTCGGACCGCCGAGCCGTGGTCTAAGCACTCGTAGCCGATCGGTGGCTCATTTCGGAGGCGCACGATGACGATCAGCGGCGAGCAGCTCGAGGGCCTCTACACCACGATGGTCAAGATCCGCCGCTTCGACGAGAAGACGGTGGAGCTCTTCCACGCCGGGCTCGTCAAGGGCACGGCGCACAGCTACGTCGGCGAGGAGGCCGTGGCGGCCGGCGCCTGCGCGACCCTCCGCGAGGGCGACTACATCGTCGGCACCCACCGCGGTCACGGCCACTGCATCGCGAAGGGCGCGCGCGTGGACCGCATGATGGCGGAGCTCATGGGCCGGCAGGACGGCTACTGCCGCGGCCTCGGCGGCTCGATGCACATCGCGGCGCTCGACCTGAACATCCTGGGCTGCAACGGGATCGTGGCCGCCGGCGTGCCCATCGGCACGGGCGCGGCGCTCGCGTCGAAGCTCAGGAAGACCGACAACGTGGTCATCGCCTTCTTCGGCGACGGCGGCGCCAACCAGGGCGTGGTCCACGAGGCGCTGAACCTCGCCGCCGTGTGGGCGCTCCCGATCATCTTCCTCTGCGAGAACAACCAGTATGCGCTCTCGACCGCGACGACGCGGACGACGGCCGGCGAGTCCATCGCCGCGCGCGCCGCCGCCTACGCGATCCCCGGGGTCCGCGTCGATGGCAACGACGCTCTCGCGGTGTACGAGGCCGTAGGCGCGGCCGTGGCGCGCGCCCGCCGGGGCGAGGGGCCAACGCTCCTGGAGGCGGTGACCTACCGCTGGGGCGGCCATTCGATGCGCGCGAACCTTCCCGAGTACCGGACCAAGGAGGAGGAGCGCGAGTGGATGGAGCGCGACCCCATCGCGCGCCTCCGCAACCGTCTGGTGGACGAGAAGCGCGCGACGCCGATGCGCCTCAAGGAGCTCGAGGAGTCGGTCGAGCTCGAGCTCGACCGCGCGGTCGAGTTCGCGAAGGCGAGCCCCGAGCCCACCGTGGAGCTGATGGAATCGTCCGTGTACGCGCCCCACGCCGAGATCGGCGAGCCGGCGACGCGGGCCGGGCGCGAGATCACGATGGCCGAGGCCCTCAACGAGGCGCTCCGCGGCGAGATGGAGCGCGACGGGCGCGTCTTCGTCATGGGCGAGGACGTCGGCCTGATCGGCGGCATCTTCGGTGTGACGCGCGGGCTCCGCGAGCGCTTCGGCGAGGACCGCGTGCGCGACACGCCGATCTCGGAGGCGACGTTCGTTGGCGCCGGCGTTGGCGCGGCGATCGCCGGGCTCAGGCCCGTGGTCGAGATCCAGATCTTCGACTTCGTCGCGCTCGCGATGGACCAGCTCGTCAACCAGGCGGCGAAGTTCCGCTACATGCTCGGCGGCCGGCCCACCGTGCCGCTCGTGATCCGCGGGCCCCAGGGCGGCGGCATCCGCCTCGCCGCCCAGCACTCGCAGAGCCTCGAGGCGTGGTTCGCCCACGTGCCCGGGCTCGTCGTCGTCGCGCCCGCCACGCCCTACGACGCCAAGGGGCTGCTCGTCTCGGCGATCCGCGACGACAACCCGGTGATCTTCCTCGAGCACAAGGCCCTCAACGCGACGAAGGGCGCGGTGCCGGAGGAGCACTACGCGATCCCGCTGGGGAAAGCCGACGTGAAGCGCGCGGGCACCGACGTCACCGTGGTGGCGACGCAAGCGATGGTGGCGCGCGCGCTCGCCGCCGCCGCCGACCTCGAGAAGGAGGGCGTCAGCGTCGAGGTGATCGACCCGCGCACGCTCGTCCCGCTCGACGAGGCGACGATCCTCGGGTCGATTGCCAAGACCGGCCGCCTCGTCATCGCCCACGAAGCGGTCAAGCGCGGGGGCTGGGGGGCCGAGCTGGCCGCGCTCGTCGCCGAGCGCGCGATCGACGGCCTCGACGCGCCGATCGTCAGGGTCGCCGCGCGCAATGTGCCGATGCCCTACAACGACACGCTCGAGCGCGCGACCATCCCGACCCAGCAGGACATCGCCGCCGCGATCCGCGGACTGTTCTAGAACATGGGGGGCCCCGACATGGCCCCCCAAACCCCCCAACGCTCGGAGCACCCCGGCGAAGCCGTGGCGCTCCTCGATACTCCGCCAGGCTTCGGACATGGGGGGCCCCGACATGGCCCCCCAAACCCCCCAGGAAAAACCTCGCTGAGGCAAGCTTTGTGTTAGAGTCCGCTGGCCAGCCACTGCGGCCCCTAGGGTTGACGCGGGCAGCGTGCGTCGAGACCGGGTGACGAGGCGTGACCTCACCCTCCTTCACTCCGGGGGCCTGTGATGCAGACCATCCACAATCGACTCACTCTCCTCCTCCGCGCGTACCGGACCATCCGCTTCTGTGACGCCTGCCTGGCGCTGAAAATGGGTGCCCTTCTCCGAGAGGTGCGGGAAGCCGTGGTCATGATCGGCGATGAATATCAAATTGCTTCTGGAAGGTGTTCTGAATGCTTACAGGACAAGGTCGTGGTCCGCGCCCTTGCAGCCTGATCTGGCGGCGGCTCGTCCGACGCGCGGCTAGGCGCGCAGGAGCATCACCGGCGCCGTGGCCCTTCTGAGCACGCGCCGCGCGACCTTGCCGAGGAGTCGCGGCCCGAGCCATCGCGGCTTCGGCGTCACCATCGCGATCAGGTCGGCGCCGAAGGCCTCGGCCTCGAGCGCGATCTCATGCGCCGGATCGCCGAATTGCACCCGCAGCTCGACGGCCACGCCGTCGAGCCGCGCCTCGACCTCGCGGAGATACTCCTGCGACTCGGCCTCCCGCCGATCGGTCTCCTGATCGACGTAAGCGATCACGCGACCGTCGGGGCCCGTTCGCATCTGGGGGTAGGGAGCGACGTGGAACAGGCGCAGCGTGGAGCCCGCGCTCCACGCCGCATCGGCGACCATGGGCAGCACGGCCTCCGTGCGCTCGCGTCGGCTGAGCGGGACCAGGATCCGCTTCGCTATGAGCCACCTCCACCCGTGTGACACCGCCGGGGAGAACGGGTGTGAAACGCTATCGGAGGAGCCCGAACTGGGCGAGCACGCCCTGGACGAAGACGGTCGCGAGGCTCCGGAAATCCACATCGCCCGAGACCGGCACGCCGTGGGTCACCAGGTACAGCGTCAGCGCAAACCTCGCGACCGAGCCCATGGCTCCTCCCGTATCTACTTCTGGGCGGTAAGACGCCGGGCACGGCCGCGGCGTTTACTTGGGCCCGACGGGGCCCCGGCGCGTGGTCGGGTGCGTCAAGTCCGCGGCTTCAGCTCGATCCGGTACCCGTCTGGATCGCGCAGATAGAGGGAGGGCCCGTCGCCATAAGCGCCATAGCGCTGGACGACGCCCCCCTCCAGCGCGACGCCCCTCTGGGTAAACGTACGGACCACCGCCTCGAGATCATCGCATTGGATGGAGAGGCAGAAGTGGTCGAGGCCCCCCGGCCCGGCGATCTCTTCGGGTGGGCCGGCGGGCAGGAGATCGATGAGGTGGTCGCCGAAGCGGAGCTGCACGAGCGAGAACTTCGCGTTCACGCGCTCGAGCGTGCAGCCGAGGATCTCCTCGTAAAAGCGCCGGGAGCGCGCCTGATCGCGCACCCTCAGCACCACGTGGTCGAGGCCGAGCGGCTTGAACATGGCGTCCTCCTCCCCAGCGTCATTAGTGTACCGGAAGCCCTCTCTGTGAATACCCGAGCGGGGGGCCGCGTCTCAAGGGCCGAAAGGAGGATGCTTATGCGACGCCTCATCGCCCCGGTCGCCCTCGCCGCGACGCTCGTCGGTGTCACGGCACCTCCGGCCCACGCGGGGAAGTCCACGGACATCGCGCTGGGCCTCGCCTCCTTCGCGGTCTTCAACCAGGTCGTGTCGCCGTTTCTCAACCACCGCGCGGAGGCTGCGTATCCCCGGCGCGAGGTCGTTTATCGCACCGTCGTCACGCAGCCCGCCGTGATCTACGAGACGCCGGCCGTCGTCTACACGGCGCCCGCGCCTCCGGCCCCGTACCCGACCGTCGTTCAATACCCGCACGGCCGGTACGAGCTCAGGTGGGCGGGCCAGCAGTACGTGTGGGTGTGGATCCCCGCGCCGCCGCCGCCCCCACCCGCACCCTGAGTCTCGTCGCGCCCGTCAACGGGGCGCGTCCACGCGTTGGGCCTCGTCGCGTGGCGCGCCCCAAGATGTAGCCCGCCCGCATGTGGCGTCCTTTTTCTTGCGAGGTCCGCGCGCGCCGCTCCGTACGATGAGCGGCGTGCGCCGTCTGGCCTCGCTCCTCGCCGTCATCACGATACTCGCCGCGTGCGCCACGCACCCCGACGGCGCCTACTATCCCCAGCCGAAAGACCCCCGCACGGTCACGCTCTCGCACACGCTCTACCGCGCCGCGCAGGCGGCGGGCGACGACCCCGAGCGATATTCGTTCGCGCTGATCCAGACCGATGCGGTCACGGCGTTCGCTGCCGACGACGCGACCTTCTACTTCTCCGAGGGGCTGGCGCGGCGGCCGCAGGCGGATATCGACGCGCTCGTCGCGCAAAAGGTGGCGCACGAGGTCCTCGGCCATGCCGGAGCGCGTCGCACCCTCTCGCTCTCGGTCACGGCCGGCTTCGTCGTGCTCGGCGTCGTGCTCCCCGGGCTCGGCCTGCTCGACATGCTCGTCAATCCGCTGGTCGTCCGCGCGTTCTCACGCGAGCAGGAGATCGCCGCCGACAGCCGTGGCGTGGAGATCCTGCGCGCGATGGGCCACGCGACGCCGCGGCGGACGCTGGCGGCCGCGCTGCGCGCCGCCGCGGCCGTGAACGGCCCCGTGGACAATGGGCTCCTCGCGACCGCGCCCCCGCTCGACGACCGGCTCGCGAAGCTCGAGCCGCTCGAGTCGCTGGCCGAGGTCGCCGCGCACGCGCCGGCGCCCGACTCCCGCTAACCCCCTTTCTCCGCCCGCCCACCGGGACACAGCTCGCCTCAGCGCGAGGGCTTGCGGCCGACGACAAGCAGGTGAGCGGAGAGCCCCAGCAGCGTCGGCGCGCGCTCGACGGCGCGGGCGGCCCAGAGGAGGCGCTCGCGCTCGACGGGATCGGCCCACCGCGCCTCGAGGTCGGACAGGAGCCAGCCCGGGCCCTCGACGCCGACGAGGTCGAGCGTCACGAATCCCGCCTCGCGCACCTCGGCTTCGAGCTCGTGCGGCAGGTGGAAGTACGCAGTGGTGAAGTAGTCCCGCTCGGTCGGGTTCGTGTGGCGGCCGTCGTGCAGGTCGCGTTCGACGATCGCGACAAACGCCGGGTCACGGCAGAGTCCCTCGAACACGCCGGCGAAGAGCGAGGCGAAGCGCGAGATGCCGGCCGCGAAGACGAGCCCGTCGGGCTTGAGCACCCGACGCGCCTCGACGAGCGCCGCGAGCCGGTCGGGGCGCTCGGGCAGGTGGTAGAGCGGGCCCAGGAGCAGCACGGCGTCCACGCGCGTCGCCGACGCGCGCGCTGGCGATCGGGTGGTCCGGCTGACCCGCCGAGGTCCGGCGCGCGTGCTCGACGTGCTGCGCGAGGGCGTCCACCAGGTGGACCTCGTGGCCGAGCGCCGCGAGCCAGCACGCGTACACGCCGGGGCCCCCGCCCACGTCGAGCACGACCTGCCGTGCGGGCGGGAGCCGGTGCAGGATGAGCTCCTGGGTGCGCGCGAGTTCGATCTGCCCGTGGCCGCCGAAGAGGCGGCGCGCCTCTCGGCCCGCCGCGTAGTACGCGAGGATCTCGGACGGAAGGGGCTCGGGGTTCACCGCCCCGCGTAGATCCGCCGGTACTCGTCCCATGAGAGCATGACGCGTTTCACGAAGTAGCGCGTCTCGTCGTAGGGGATCAGCTCCACCCACGCCTCGACGTCGTTCGTGCGCCTGGCGCTCCACCACTGACGCACGCGCTTCGGCCCCGCGTTGTACGCGGCGAGCGCCACGCGCGGATCGCCGAACTCGCGCAGGAGTGCGGCGAGGAAGCGCGTGCCGAGCTGGAGATTCTGCTCGGGATCGTCGAGATGGTCGCCGCGCGCGCTCTTCGTCGGCGCCATCGGCAGCGCCGTCTCCGGCATGAGCTGCATGAGGCCGCGCGCGCCCGCGCGCGAGAGGGCGCGCGGGTAGTAGTTCGACTCCTCCCGCACCACGGCGGCGACGAGGTACGGATCGAGCCCCGCGCTCTTGGCGGCGGCCATCATCTCCGCGCGCCAGCCGACGGGATAGAACGTCTCCCAGAACGCGGGCGGCAGCGCCGGATCGCCCGTCGCGGCGAACGGGACGAAGGCGCGGCGGAAGATCCGGAGCGCCAGGTGGTAGCGCTCCTCCTTCACGTACGCGCTCGAGATCCCATAGAGGCGCATCGGGTCGCCCGCCGCGCGCTCGGCGAGGTCGTCCAGCTCCCCGAGCGCGTCCTCGACGAGACCGATACGCCGGAGCAGCTCGACCCGCGCGAAGCCCGGATCGGCCGCGACGGCCCGGGACGGCTCGAACGGCAGCGTGACCGGCGCCCGGGCGCCGGTCACGGCCCGCTCGGGCAGGCGCGCGGCGGCGAGCACGCCGTAGTAGGTACGCGGCGTCTCGGCGAGCACCCGGGCGAAGAAGCGCCCGGCGCCCTCGGTGTCCCCCTGCTCGGCCAGCGCGCGCCCGGCCCAGTAGAGCGCCACGATACGGTACCCGCGATCCACACCGGGCTCGGTAAGGCGCCTCCAGTCCTCGGTCGCGCCGCGCGCATCGCCCGCGACCCACGCGAGCAAGCCCAGGCGCCAGAGCGAGGCCGCGGCGACCTCGCGCGACGGGTAGCCCGTAGCCACCGCGCGATAGGCGGCCGCCGCCTCCGCGCGACGGCCGATGTCGTCGAGGGTCCGCCCACGCTGGTACAGCGCCTCGGAGGCCTCCGCCTCGCCGCCGGTCGCGGCCACGGCGTCGAACGCGACGAGCGCTTTCTGGGGCTGGCCCGCGCGGACGAGGAGCTTGCCGCGCTCGAGCTGGAGGGTGGGCCGCTCGGCCGCCGGCGCGAGCGTCAGGGCCTGCTCGAGGGCGCGCGCCGCGGACTCGTTCCGGTTGAGCTTCCTGGCGCCGTCGGCGACGACGCGGAGCGCGCGCAGGACGATGGCGGGCTCGGGAGCCTCGGCGACGATCCGTTCCGCCTCATTGATCGCGATGATCGCGACCTCTGGCGCGTCGCTGCGCAGCAACCGCTCGGCGCGATCGATCCGCTCCCCGATCGTGAGCGGTGCCACACCCACGCCCGCCGCCTCGAGCTCCGCGAGCCGGTCGGCGGCGCCGTCGGCGTAGTCGCTCGCCGGTACCAGAACGCGGAGGTCGCGGTAGGTCCGCGCCGCGAGCTCGCGCTGGCCGCGCGCCTCGGCCGACATTCCGAGGAGGTAGAGCGTCTCGGGCAGCTCCGGCGCGTCCGGATACTTGTCCACGAGCCGTCCGAGCAGCGTCTGGGCCTGCGCGTCGTCGCCGGCGCGGGCGGCGAACGTCGCGGCGAGCAAGAGCGCGCGCGGCGCCAGACGGCTCTCGCGGTAACGCTCGGCGACGCTCGCGGCCATCGCGCGCGCTCCGTCGAAATCGCCCGCCTGCGCGAGCGCCTGGGCGCGGAGATGGCGGACGTGGTCGCCGATCGAGCTCTCCTGCGCCGTCTCGCTCCCGAACTCGCGGATGAGCGGCCCCGGCTCGCCCTGCTGGTAGGCCGCGACCGCGTGCGCCCACGCGCGCTCGATCTCGGGCGCGATCGCCGGGCGGGCGCGCGGAGGCCCGGCGGCGGCCATGGCGGGCGCCAGGAGCAGCGCCCCGAGGACGACCGCGCACAGCACCGGCATGCCGCGCGTCGCCCGCCGTGTGAAGAGGATGCGCTGGAGGGCAGTCAGGTTCGACAGGATCGCGAGGACCCAGAGGGCGGGTTCGAGGAGGTCGAAGAGCGCGCCGACGATGAGACATATCATACGCTCCGGGCGCTCCATCATCCCCACGGTACACCTGACGCCGATCGACTCGGCGCGCGCCTTCGTGTAGCTCACCATCATGGAGCCGATCAGGCCCGCCATCGCGACGATCGCCCCGCGCGCGTGCGGCATCCGCGCGAAGAGCACGACGACGCCGAGCAGGACCAGCAGGTCCGAGTAGCGGTCGATGACCGAGTCGAGAAAGGCCCCGAACGGGGTCACCTGGCCGGAGACGCGGGCGAGCGCGCCGTCGAAGAAGTCGCAGAGCCCGGCGCCGATCAGGAGGAGCCCCGCCGCGCGCGTGCGGCCCGCGGAGAATGCGCTCGCAGCCACGAAACTCACCCCGAGGCCGATGACCGTCAGGTGGTTGGGGCGGAGGTGCAGGCGGAACAGGGCGCGGCCCACAGGGTCTGTCCACGCGCGCACGCGCTCGCGGTAGCGCCCCAGCATCGTCAGATGGGCTGCGCGAGCGCCTGCTCGAGCCCCACGCGGGCGCGCTCGAGCGTGTCCGGGTCCTCGAGCTTCCGCCCCTCGCGGTCCTGCACGTAGAAGGTGTCGAAGGCCTGGTCGATCTCGGTCGCGATCCGCGCGCTCACGATATCGAGCCCGAGCCCGGCGAGCGCGCGTGTGATGAGGTAGAGGAGGCCGAGCCGGTCCGGGCACTTCACCTCGATCACCGTGGCGCTGTCCGAGAGCTGGTTGTCGAGGGCGATCTTGGGCGGGCCGCCTGGGCCCGTCGCCTCGCGCCCGAGGGCGCGGCGCCGGGCGAGCAGCGCCTCGACGCTCTGCTCGCCGGTGATCACCGCGCGAAGGGCGTCGAGCGGGCGCGCCCAGTGCGCGGCCGAGCCGACCACGTCGCCCGCCGGGTCGTTGACCTGGAACGTGTCGATCGCGATGCCGTCGGCCCGGGTGTGGATCTGCGCCGAGATGATGTTGACGCCGCTCGCCGCGAGCGTGCCCGCGATCAGCGAGAAGAGGCCGGGCAGATCGCGCGTGACGACGACGAGGTCGGAGGAACCGAGATCGGGATGCTGGAACAGCGCGGTCACCACCGGCGCCTCGCCCAGCTCCCCGAGCATCCGCAAGTGCTCGGCCATCCGCTGCACACCCGTGGACTCGAGGTAGCGGTCGGCCATCATCGCGAGGTGCGCCTTGACGGCCTGGAGGTCTACCTCGCCCTTCGCCGCGGCATGCAGCCGCTCGGCGAGCTGCGCCCGGCTCGGCTTCGCCACGCGGCCGCCGGTGAGGAGGTCGAGCGTCCGCGTGTAGAGCTCGTGGAGGATCCGCGCCCGCCAGGGCGTGAGGACCCCGGGGCCGACGGCGCGCATGTCCGCGTAGGTCAGGAGGTAGAGCATGCGCAACCGCTGCGGGTCGCCGACCACGGCGGCGAAGTCGGTGACCGTCTTCGGGTCGTCGATGTCGCGCCGCTGGGCGACGTGCGACATCGTGAGGTGGTGCGCCACGAGGAACTCGACTGCCGCGGCATCCGCCGACGGGAGACCCATCCGCGCCGTGAGCCCGCGCACGAGCGGGATCCCCTTCGCCACGTGGCCGTGCCCCCTCGCCTTGCCGATGTCGTGGAGCAGCATGCCGAGCATCAGGAGCTCGGGCTTCTCCACCTCGCTGAGGACGGGCGCGGCCCCCTCCGACTCCGCCGACTGCCCGGGCGCCAACGCCTCGAGATGCTCGACGGCGAGCAACGAGTGCTGATCCGCGGAGAACTTGTGGTAGACGTCGTACTGCACGAGGCACGTCAGCGCGCCGAACTCCGGTAGATAGCGGCCGAGGAGCCCCAGCTCGTGCATCTCCGAGAACGTCTGGCACACGCGCCCCCAGCTCCGGCAGATGTCGAGGAAGAGCTCGCCCACCGCGTCCGACCGGCGGAACGCGTCGTCCACGAGGTGGAGCGAGTCCTCGACCGCGCGCTCGAGGTCGAGCGACAGCTCGCAGCCCAACCGGTGCAAGTGCCCGAAGACCTTCATGAGGCGCGCCGGATCCACCCGCAGCTGCGAGGGGTCGCGGTCGGCGAGGTGGAGCCGCCCGTCGAAGAACACGAGGCCGTCCGCGAGCGCCTGCTGCCGCCGGCGGCGCTCGGCGGAGCCGCGACGCGAGAGCGTTTCCTGGCAGCGCGCGATGAGCCGCTTCGACACGCGATGGATGACCCGCGCGTGCAGGTAGTAGTCGCGCATGAACCGTTCGACGCCGAGCGACGTCGCGTCGTTCTCGTAGCCGAGGTTCTTGGCGATCCGCGGCTGGAGGTCGCGCGTGAGGACGTCGTTCTTGTGACCCGAGAAGAAGTGGAGCTCGTTGCGCACGCGCCAGAGGAACGTCAGCGCGGCATCCGCCGCCGCCTGCTCGCGCGGCGTGATGAGCCCCTTGTCGGCGAGCTCGCGCAGCGTGCGGGTGCCGAACTTCGCCTCGCCGAGCCACATGGCCGTGTGCATGTCGCGAAGGCCGCCCGCCGACTCCTTGACGTTCGGCTCGCCGATGTACGGCGACGCGCCGTGCTTGCGGTAGCGCGCGTCGCGTTCCACCAGGGTCGTCTCGAGGAACTGGCCGAAGTCGCGGCGGAAGACCTCCTGGCGCAGCACGCGCTGGAAGCGCGCGAACAGGCGTCGGTCGCCGGCGAGGAAGCGCGCCTCCTGCATGGAGGTGCGGCTCGGGAAGTCCGTGCGCGCCATCGCGACGCAGTCGTCGAGCGAGCGAAGGCTGTGGCCGACGTGGAGCCCGAGGTCCCAGAGCGAGTAGAGCAGCTCCTGCATCATCCGCTGCACGTACGGCGACATCTTGCCGTCGTAGATGACCATGAGGTCCACGTCCGAGAGCGGATGGAGCTCGCCGCGGCCGTAGCCGCCGAGCGCCATGACGACCTGCGGCGTCGCCGCGAGCCCGTCGGCCACCGCGTCGGCGGCGATCAGGCGCGTGAGCGAGAGGATGACGTCGTCCATCAGCCGGGCGTGGGTGCGGACGGACTCCTGGCCCGACGCGCCCTCGGCGTGCCGCACCTTCAGCGAGTCGTATCCCTCGGCGAGAGCCTGACGGAAGAACTCGAGACGAAGGCGCCGCCGCTCGGGCGCGCGCGCGGCGCTGGCCTCTGCACGCCGGGCCCGGCGATACAGCTCGACGGACATGACTGCCAGAGCGTAGCAACCCGGAACGAAGACTGTCAAATCCGACGCAGACTTACTAGAATGGGTCCGTGAGAAACGTCTGGCGCGACGTCCTCGATCCCATCATCCCGTACGAGACCGGGACGCCGCCAGAGCGGCTCGCGGCCCAGCTCGGCCTTCCCGAGCTCGTCCGCCTGTCGGCCAACGAGAACCCGCTCGGGCCCTCACCCCGCGTCGTCGCCGCGATCGCGCGCGAGGCGGCGCGCGTCCACCTCTACCCCGACGGGGGTGCCCACGCGCTGCGCGAGGCCCTCGCCCGACGGCTCGGCGTCCGGCCCGAGCAGCTCGTCTTCGGCAACGGCGCCGACGAGCTGCTCGGGCTCCTGGCGCTCGCGGCGTTCGAGCGGGGCGACGAGGTCATCGTGCCCCAGCCGGCCTTCGAGCCGTACGCGATCTCGGTCATGCTCGCGGGCGCGCGCGTCGTCCCGAGCCCGCTCGCCGGGTACGAGACCGACCTCGACGACATGCGGCGGAAGATCACCGACCGGACGAAGGCGGTGATCCTCTGCTCGCCCCACAACCCGGCGGCGACGATTATCCGGAGAACACCGCTCCTGAGGTTCCTGGACGCGCTCGGCGCCGACCCGCCGCTCGTCGTGCTCGACGAGGCGTACCGCGACTTCGCGGACGACCCCGAGTATCCCGACGGCGTCGCCCTCCTCCGGCGCTTTCCGCGCCTCATCGTCCTCAGGACGTTCTCAAAGATCGCGGCGCTCGCGGGCCTTCGGGTGGGCTATGCAGTGGCGACCGCGGAGACGTGCGACCGCCTGAACCGCGTGCGCGCGCCCTACAACGTCAACCGGCTCGGTCAGGTCGCGGCGCTCGCCGCCCTCGAGGACCCGGAGCACTGGGACAAGTCGCGACGGCTCGTTCTCGAGGAGCGCGCGTTCCTCTCGGAGGGGCTGAGAACGCGTGGCTACACCTTCCCGCCGTCGCAGGCGAACTTCCTGCTCGTGAAGGTCCCCGACGCGCCGGCCCTCAGGGAGAAGCTCCTGCGCGCGGGCATCCTCGTGCGGGACGGCGCCAGCGTCGGCTTCCCCGGCCACCTCCGGATCTCCCTCGGGCTCCGCGAGACGAACGAGAAGCTGCTCGGCGTCCTGTAGCCTCGAGCCGGAACCCTAGCGCTTCCTCCGCGCGCCAGCGAGCTCGTGCTCGAGCTCCTCGAGGCGCTTGACCAGCGCGTCGCGCTCGGCGGAGAGCGCCGCGAGCTGGCGCTCGCGCAGCGCGTCCAGCTCCTCCTGCTGGTGGAGCTTCGTCTGGAGCTCCGCTTCGCGCTGGTAGAGCGCCTTCAGCTCGCGCTCGAGGTCCGTCACCCGCTGCTTCGCCGGCAGGTAGCCGCCGAACATGACGTAGAGCAGGAGCACGGCGAACAGCACGCTCGCCGCGACGAGCGTCCACGAGAGCCGGGCACGCGGCCGGTCGCCCACCGGCTCAGATTCTAGCAAGTTTTGCTATCATCGGACCCGTGGAGCTCAGGCAGTTCTTCGGTCGAGCGATCGGGGCGAGCCTCCGCGACCTGGCCCTGGGCGACGATCCGGCCTCGGCGTATCTCGCCGATCTCCTCACCCGTTTCGCACGCACCGAGAACCTCTACCCCCAGGGCCTCGCGACGCCCCGCCTCGAGACCGTCGTGGACATGCTCGTCGAGACGCAGGCGGTCTGGGAGAACCCGGCGTGCTTTCAGCCCGAGCGCGAGGTGGTCGTGCGGCGGCACATCGGCGACTTCACGCTCTTCATGACGGGGATCTTCCCGGAGCGCGTCGAGCGGACCGCCTCGACCCGCTACTACATCGACCAGGGCAAGCGCGCCTATCACTTCGTCTCCGAGCACGACCGGGCCAGCGCGCGCACCGGCGGCGCCGGGGCGCCGCTCTACCGGCGCCTCGCGGATCGGTTCGAGCGCTACGTGGACGTGCTCGAGTACGCGCGAAGGGTCCACTTCCGCGACCATCCGCACCACCCGTTCTTCGGGTGGAGCTTCGGATGATCGCGCCCGCTCTCGACCTCGAGCGGCTCCGCGGCCTGCCCGAGGACGCCCTGGACGACACGCTCCGCTCGTTCGCCGACGCGCACGGCGCGGAGGCCCTGCCCGTGCTCGGGGCGCTGGCGTCGGGCGCCGAGCGCGCGATGCGCCGAGCCGCGAAGCGGGCGCTCTACCGCCTCGCGCAGCGGGGCGTGACGGCACCGGCGCGCCCGGCGCCGCGCCCGGTCGTCGAGCGCGCGCCCGAGCGCGCCGCGCGCGCGTGGGTCTCGGGCGTCGACGGCAGCGGCTCGCGCGCCCTCTGGATCCTCTTCGAGGGCGGCTTCGGCAGCGCCG
>Ga0209160_1001818_pt1 | contig 17984 bp, 16 predicted proteins | sample GraSoiAngelo_153_FD_186167 | JGI IMG/M metagenome (GOLD analysis project Ga0209160, IMG submission 186167) | Grasslands soil microbial communities from the Angelo Coastal Reserve, California, USA - 14_1009_12_40cm (SPAdes) (version 2) | ecosystem: Environmental > Terrestrial > Soil > Grasslands ... | reverse complement strand
GAGTGCGCCGCGGGTCGCTTCTGGCGCGCTCGCCGCTGAACGCCGCCCAGGGCGAGAAACGTTCGAGCGAGCTCGAATGGGTCGGGGAGGCGTTGGTGCTCGGCGAGGGCAAGCTTCAGGGCTGCCTGGGATGTCTCGAGGTCGCCCGCAGCCGCTGCCAGGAGCCCCCGGCAGCGAGCTCCGGTGGCCAGCGCCCACGCGCGATCGAGCGCTCGACCCCGCTGCTCCAGCCGCCCGACGAGCACAGCGGCGCGATCTAAATCGCCGGTGATGATGAGTGCCTCGATCGCGTCGGGCAGGTGGTGTACCGCGGTCGGCTCGGCGTATCCGCCCGCCTCCTCACGCTCAATGATGGGGGCGAGCCAGCCGTATGCGGCGTGAGGGTCATCGGCCGAGACGTCGATGAAACCCAGGACGGCACGAATGCAGGCCTCGACGTACCAGGGTCCGGAGCGAGTCGCCAGCAAGAGCGCCTCCTTCGCCTTGGCGCGCGCAGGACCGAGCAGCCCGCGACGCGCGGCAACCATCGCCGACGCACAGAGCCCTAGCGGCACCCGAAAGTCCTGCTCTGTTGTCGCCGCGGCTTCCTGGCACATCTCCGCGTAGCGTGCGGCAGCATCCCACTGCCCTGCCCTCAGCTCCACTCCGCTCATCGCATACAGCAGCAAAGGGAGGGACACGTCGTAGCCCGATTGATCGGCGAGGCGCCAGAGGTCTGCGAGTTCACGCCGGCAAGCATCCGGGTCTTCGCCAATCAGAGTGGCCATCAAAACAAGCAGGTAGCGGGGACTGTTCTCCAGGGGCAGCACGCTCGTCGCCGCCTCAAGAGCCACGGCTCGCGCCGCGATTTCTCTTGGGATCCCACGTCCACTGAAGAATTCAACCCAGGCGACGGCCACGAGCGCCATCGCGAGTACCAGCGGGTCGCCGTGGCGCTCGGCAATCTCGAGGGCGATCGCGGCGTGCGGCTGAGCCCTGTTGACCTCCCCGCCCCACGCCAGCGTGTTGGCGAGTGTGTGGTGGATTATGGCCTGCAATCCTTCGTCCGGCCCCGCCTCCGTAAGTGCTTGAGCTGCGGCCTCGACCTGCTGGGCAGTGTCCAGGTTGGAGTGACGAAATTCGACGAGGCGCCAGCGCGCCGCCGCGCGGAGCGGCCCCGCCGGTGCCTCCACTACGACGCTCTCCCACAGTTCCCGAGCCCGGTCGACGTTGCCGGCGAGGTAATGGCACATTGCGGCCTCGCCACGGTCTTGCCAGAGGTCTTCGCGCCGGTCAGCTGGTGCATGGCGGGACGCCTCCTCCCAGAGCTCCGCGGCCGACGAAGGAGCTCCCCTGGTCCGAGCGCTGCCGGCGGCTTGCTCCAGCGCGCTCGTAACCTCGCGGTCCTTACCGGTAGTCCCGTGGGCAAGATGCCAGGCGCGCTCTTCAATGTCGGTGACCAGACCAGCGAGCCGCCGATGCAAACGTCGCCGCTGACCTGCCGGCGCCGCGGCGTAGTGGACTGCGCCGAGAAGCGGATGCGAGAAACGGATGCGCTCGGAATCCATTTGGATTATCCCCGCGGTCGCAGCTCGGTCGAGGTCTTGGTCGACGAGCTCCGGGCGGTCAGCAGCCGCGGTCACCAATGGAATCGTTGGTTGTGACAACGCAGCGACCGCCAGGAGGACATCGCGGGTGCGTCGGGGCAGTCGAGTCAGCCGTGCCTCGATAGTCACCTTGAGACTGGACGGGATCGTCAGGCTCGCGCCCTGCCCGTCGGCGACGTCGTCGGCAATGAGACCACGGGCGATCTCGAGTGCGAACAGCGGATTGCCACCCGAAGCGTCATGCAGCCGGCGTGTCAGAGAAAACGGGAGGCTTGTCCCCAATCTCGATCGCAAGACGTGGTGCAGCGAGCCGAGGCTGAGAGGCTGTAAGCGCAGGCGCTCGTAGCGGTCGGCAGCTAGGTTCAAATCCAGCGTCAGCGGGACTCTGCCGCTATCGGGTGTTCTCATCGTTGCGAGGATCCCGATCGCCTCGGTTCGCAAACGGCGCAGGGCAAATGCCAGCGCCCGGCTCGATGCGACGTCGACCCAATGAGCGTCATCGATTGCGATCAAGACCGGTCCTGACAGCGCAATCCGCTTGAGGATGCTGATCAGCGAGTAGGCGACGGCACGCGCATCGATGGCCGGACCCGTGGCCTCCTCACGCAGGAGGGCGACTTCAAGAGCTCGTCGCTGGGGCTGAGGAAGCGTCGTGAGCAGGACTTCCAGGTCCCCCCGCAACAGATCCCCCAGTGCGGCGAACGAGAGCCCGCGCTCCCACTCGCCCGGACGGCACTCGAGCACCTGGCAGGATTGCGCAGTCGCCTCCGCAATCGCCCAGGTCAAGATGGTGCTCTTGCCGATGCCGGCCTCGCCCTCGAACAACAGGGTTCGCGGACCGCCTGCTATGGCACCGATGAAGCTTCGCACTCGCGCGAGCTCATGGTCCCTCCCGAAGATCTCTTCGGCCACGCTCACTTGGTCAAACGCCTGCCGACGAACCTTACACCGCGCCAAGCCATCCAGTCGGTAAGCGGTCCCCTCTACGCCCCGGGGCATAGGTCAAACTCGAATTCGGGGCTTGTTGGGAGTTGGCCGAGACCCCTCCCGGCCCACCAATCGCGTCTTACGTCGACGAGACAGCCGGTTGGATGTTCTGGTTCAGGTGGAACGCGTTGTCCGGGTCGTACGTGCGCTTGAGGTCCGCCAGCCTTGCGAGCTTGCCCTCCGAGTAGGCCCGGCGCACACCCTCCTGGCCCTCATCGCCGAGGGCGTTGACATAGACACCCGTCGCGAACGGCTCGAGCGCCGCGCCATAGGCCCGAGCAGACGAGATGCGTGAGTCATCCTCCTCGGGATCCGTCCAACTTATCGCACAACCAAACTCGACTAGCGTTCGGCGGTGGCTGAAGGCGGCATCGTCGTCCCTTACGTCGGCGATCGCGCCACCGTAGGCCTGGAACCCGCCGTTCGGTAGGCGCGACCAGTCGGGATCACTAGCGTTCGCGCGTAGACCGCGCGCCAAGAACGCATCGATCGCGCCGTCGCTGAGCTCGGTCAGGTAGTGCCCTTTGGAGTAGCGGCGGCGGCCATGGCCATTCGGGTCGTCGCTCATGGACTGGAGCTCAACGTAGCTCATCTCCTTGACGCGCTCGCTCGTCGGCGTGCCGAGCTCGCGGATCGTCGATAGATACCCGAGCCCTTCCTCGATGTCGCCGACCCAGATGTAGCCGAGGCTGAGGACAGGTAGATCCCCAGCCGTCGTCGCGGTCGCGGTCAGGGTCGCCGCCCGGGGTGCGTGAGGGAGCAGCTCACGCCAGCCGCGCAGCGCGTCGCGTGCGTTGGCGGGATCGAAGACGAGGTCCACCTGGAGCGCACGCCCGCTGACCGGGTGGAGGCGGAACTCGAACTCGGTCACAATGCCGAAGTTGCCGCCTCCGCCGCGCAGGCCCCAGAAGAGGTCCGGGTTTTCCGATTCAGATGCGCGCGCGATGCGCCCATCGGCGGTCACGACGGTGTAAGCGTCGACGTTGTCGCAGGAGAGCCCGAACTGTCGGGCAAGCCAGCCCATTCCGCCGCCAAGGGTCAGCCCGCCGACGCCTGTGTGCGAGACGTTGCCTGCCGTCGTGGCGAGTCCGTGCCTCTCGGCGGCCACGTCAAGGTTGCGCAGGAGCGAGCCGCCGCCCACCCATGCCTTGCGCTCCGCCGGGTCGACACGAACGTCGCTCATGGGGGAAAGGTCGATCATGATCCCGCCGTTGGGCACGGAAAGGCCGAGCACGCTGTGACCGCCGCATTTCACGGCGATCTCGAGGTTGGATTCGCGGGCGAAACGCACCGCTGCGACTACGTCCTCGGTGGAGGCACAGCGAAGAATCGCGGCTGGGCGCCGGTCGACCACGCCGTTCCACACGGCTCGGCTCCGGTCGTACGCGTCGTCGCCGGGGAGGATGAGCTCGCCACCGAATTTGGGGATCCTGGTTACGCTCGCCATCTGGTGCCTCCTTGTCAAAACTCCATCCGGACTCGGGCTCGGTCACAAGTGATGACTGCAGATGGGCCGCTGACTCATCGCTCAACCGCTTGTCGAACGCGCCGAGAATTTACCTAAGGCACCGAGGCGTGGGATCTCCGTTTGAACCGGGGGGCCTCAAACTATCCCCGAAAGTGGCGACGCACAAGCTGCCGCCCCGCGCGCCCCACTCTTCACGGCACTTCTCCGCCGAGCTGGCCCGTGTCGGCCTCTGATTGTTCGGATTGAGCGCTTCTACTGCCGGGTCGGCGAGGGCCCAAACCCCCGTGCCCGCGGGGTTCGGGATCCGCGTCCTGGCTTATCTCGTCGACGCCTCTCTCCTCAGTCTGGTCGGCGGTGCCTTTCCATATCTGGTGATCAATGCGTCATCGACGGCCGGCCCGGGCCAGCACGCCGCAACCAGCGGCACTGGCTCGATCCTCGTGTCACTCATTTACTTCGTGGTGTTCTGGTCCACGATCGGCGGGGGGCGCACGCTAGGGATGCGTCTTTTTGGCCTCAGGGTCGTCACGGAACAAGACCTTGCGCCGCCGGGTGTGATGTCCGCGCTGCTTCGCTGGATTGGCCTCTGGGTGTCTTTTGCGTTGTGCTTCCTCGGTGTCATCTGGGTCGCATTCGACCCGCGGCACCAGGGCTGGCACGACAAGATCGCGAAGACGCTGGTCGTCCGGAGCTGATCCAACCAGGGATCAGGTAACCGCCCTCGTCCTTGCCGCCAAAACCGCCTCTAAACTGGCCTGACCGAGATGTTCACCGGGGCCAAATACGCTCGCAGCGGCGATGTCAACATCGCCTATCAAGTCGTCGGCGACGGTGCGATAGACATCGTCCTCGTGTTGGGTTGGGTCTCGCACCTGGCATACGTGTGGGAGCTGCCGGCCATGTCGGCCTTCCTCAATCGACTGGCCTCGTTTTCGCGGCTCATCCTTTTTGACAAGCGTGGCTGCGGGATGTCGGATCGCGTGCACCCACTCCCGACCCTGGAGCAGCGGATGGACGATGTTCGCGCCGTGATGGACGCGGTCGGCTCGCGGAGGGCGGCGGTGATAGGGATCTCGGAGGGCGGAGTCATGTCGGCGCTTTTCGCCGCGACCTATCCCGAACGCGCCGCGGGTCTGATCATCGACGGCAGCTATCCGTCCGCTCTGAGGCGCCCTGGCTATCCGTGGGGAATCACCGATGAGCAGTTCGAGGAGCGCATGGGCCGCGTCAGGGACATCTGGGGCAAGGTCGCCGGCATGGATCGCTACGCCCCCAGCCAGGTCGACAACGCTGAAGTCGCCGGCTGGTGGACGACCTTCATGCAGATGAGCGCCAGTCCCGGCGACGCTGAGGACCTGATGCGGATGAACATGTTGATCGACATCCGTGACATCCTCCCCGCGATCCGGGTTCCCACCCTCATCATCCATGCGCGCGGTGATCGCATCGCACCGATCGAGGCAGGACGCTACCTGGCCGAACACATCCCGAACGCCAGGCTCCTTGAGCTGGACTCCAAGGACCATTGGCCGTACTTCGGAGACGCAGATCAGGTGCTGGGCGAGATACAGGAATTCCTGACCGGCGTGCGCACCGAGCCGGCGCCCGACACCATGCTCGCCACGGTCCTCTGCACCAACGTCGCGCAGGCGGGCGCGCACGCGATCTGGCTCGGAGACAAGCGTTGGAATCAGCTCGTCGACCGCCATCACTCTGTGGTTCGCAAGGCGCTCGCGCGCTACTCGGGTCGGGAAATTGAAGCCGGCGAGCAAGGGATGACGGCCGTGTTCGACGGCACGGCCCGCGCCATCCGCTGCGCGCTCGACGTCCGCGACCAGCTCCTGCGTCTAGGCCTGCGCGTCCGGGCCGGCCTGCACGCGGGCGAGTGCGAGGTGGGTGACGGCCGGCCCCGGGGCGTGCCGCTGCACGTCGCCATGAGCGTCATGAAGGCAGCCCCGCCGGGCGAGGTGCTTGTTTCAGGCACCGTCAAGGACCTGGTGGCGGGCTCGGGCCTGGAGTTTGCCGACCGGGGAGCGCGGGTGTTCGAGGGTGTCCCCGGCTCGTGGAGTCTTTTCGCAGCGGGGCCTCTAGAAAAGGCTCAGACCACCACCCAGGCGGCGCGCGCGACAAGTGCTGTCGATCTCAGCCGCCGTGAGCGCGACGTGGCGCAGCTGCTGGCTCAGGGCCTAAGCAATCGTGCGATCGGCGAGCGGCTTTATCTCTCAGAACGGACGATCGACAACCACGTCCACCACATCCTGGACAAGCTCGGTTTTGATTCCCGCGTCCAGGTGGCAGCGTGGATCGCCAGAAATGAGCACCTGAGCTGAGCACCGCCTGAGCCTTCTCCCGGTTGGCCGATTCGCCAGACGGACCTAGCCTCGCGTCAAGAGGCGATCCACCCGGGTCGCTCAACAAATCGCAAGGAGGGTTCGTATGGCGAGGTTCATGGTGGAGCGCTCGTTCCCCGACGGACTTGAGATTCCGTTGACGGAGCAAGGAGCGCAGGCCTGCATGTCGGTGGTCGGCACGAACGCGGAGCTCGGCGTCACATGGGTGCACTCGTATGTCACTGAGGACCACAGGAAAACCTTCTGCATCTACGACGCACCAACCCCGGAGGCAATTCGCAAGGCGGCCAAGCTCAACCAGCTGCCCGCTGACAAGATCACGCCGGTTCGCGTCCTCGATCCTTACTTCTATCGGTGAGGTGCTGAACATGAAGAACGCGTTTAGATTGAACCGGGCGCTGCTCGTGCTGGCGATGTCGGCGCTGCTTTTCCAGGTCAATGCATTCGCCGCCGGCCTACCCACCGGCGAGCGGGCTCTCGGCAACGCAACCATCGAGCCTGCCTACAACGACTACGACGGCTCGGTCGTGTACCTGCTGACCCCCAACCGGCTGGCGCCGCTTGGGCCAAACAACCCGATCAACAACGTGAATCCGCACGCGGTGGCGCCTCTCTATTTGATCGTCTACCCGCCGGGAACCGCAGGCACCTTCAACTGCATGGGTGTCCCCGGCAACTGCCCTGACCACGCCGGTGTGATCGCGGGCCTTGCGAACTCCAAGGAGCCCTTGGTCTACACCGATGCCTCAGCCGTTCCGGGACACGACCACCTTGTCGGCATGCCTCGCACCGGCGACTTCAACGTGGCCTGGCGCGTATTCGTTGAGCTGTTCAAACCTGGCGTAACGGTGACCCACATAACCACGCTCGCCCAGCTCAAGGCGGCGTGGTCTGCCAACTCGCTGGACGAGGTGGACACTGGAATCACCTTCGTTTGCTCAGTCGTATCCGAGCATGCGTACCTGGCGGGGACGCCGGTCGCCTAGAAACCGACTAGCCGGGAGAGTCGACTCTCCCGGCTTCACCTACGAGGTCGCGAATGATCTCCGCGGCAGGCTTGATGTCGTTGACGACGCTGCAAGACTCACCTGCCCAGAGCGGCGCGTACTCGATGTCGCCATCAAATTCCGGAGGCACTGACCCAACCGCGTAGCGCGGCCAGTCGGTCCACTCCCCGTTGGGCATCCGGCGCCTTCCGATCGACGTGCCTTCGCCAGGTCGAGATCCGGAGGGCGGGCGACCGGCCGCTTCCCATTCGGCGAAAGTCTTGTTGCGGAGAGTGCGGTGGGGCGCGTCGGGCCACCACACGTCATACAGGGTGTTGTAAACGGTGTCATCGGCCGTGCTCTCGACGATCCGTTGCTTGTAAGCCGGGTGCAGCCAGGCCTCGTCGGACGCGACAAACCGCGTTCCGAGCGAGACGCCCTGCGCACCCATCCGGAGCGCTCTGGCGAGACCGGCCCCATCGCCGATGCCGCCCGACGCCAACACGGGCAGCGGCTTGACCGCGTCGACGGTTGCGGGCAAAAGTTCCCAGATTGACGTGGTTCCGCGGACGTGACCGCCCGCCTCGAGTCCCTGAGCGATCACCGCGTCAACGCCGGCCCGTGCGGCGCTCAGTGCCTCTTCGACGGACCCCACCTGGATGAAGACCTTGATCCCGTTGCGGTGAGCCGTATCGATGTACGGCGCCGGGTCCCCCCAGAACATCACGACCGCTGCAGCCCCCGCTTTGCCAGCCGCCTCGATCTGATCGGTAAAGAATTTCCGGTCTCCTTCTTCGGTCTCGGCAATGATGATGTTGATCCCGATCGGTCGGTCCGTCAGCTTGCGGGTGCTGCCGATTCGGCTCGACAGCTCCGCCGGCTTCATTCCGCTCATCCCAAGCACGCCAAACCCGCCGGCGTTGGACACAGCGGCGGCAAGCTCAGGGCCCGCGGCGGACCCGATGCCCGCGGAGAAGATCGGGTACTGGATGCCCAGCTCGCTGCAGATCGGTGTTCGCAGGTCATGCATGGCGAGCCGCGCCCAAGAGCTGGCGCACCGTGTCGTTGTAGTCGCTGAGGTCGGGCCGAGCCAACCGCACCACGAGATGGCGCGCACCCGCGTCCCGATAGGCCGCGAACCATTCGGACGCCGATTCGATCGTGCCGGCATGGCACGCCTGTGCCTTGGCCATCACCTCGGCCGGCACGCCGTAGTAAGCGCGCATGTATGCGTCGAGCATGCCCGTGGCCTCGCGGGAGTCATCGCCGACGGCGACCGTGAGGTAGGCGCCCGTCGCGATCCCATCGGGATCTCTGCCCGCACCCTCGGCTGCCTCGCGCACCGCGCGAAACCCGGACGCATAGTCGGACGGGGTGGGGCTGAACGGCAGCCAGCCGTCGAACGTCGTGCCGGCCAGCCGAAGCATCCGAGGGCCGCTTCCTCCCAACCAGATCGGAGGACCACCCGGTTGCAGCGGTCGCGGCTGAAGCTCGATACCCGTCTCCTCGTTTCGCCACAGGCGCCGCATGCGCTCGATGGCGCTCAACATCGCGCCGACCCGGCGATCGCTCGGAAGGCCAAGCGCCTTCAGCTCCGCGTGGGTGCCGGGGAGCTCGGCGCCGGGACCGACTCCTACCACGAGGCGGCCGTGGGCGATCCGGTCCAGGGTGGCCAGGCCGTGCGCCAGCGACAGGGGATGGCGGAGGAGCGGCAGCAGGACCGCCGTGCCGAGCCTGACGCGACTTGTCGCACCGGCAACAGCGCCGAGGAGGGTGAGGGGTTCGCCGCGCGGGCGCGCAAGCAAAGAGTCGCCGACCCATACGGAGTCGTAGCCGGCCTTTTCGGCCCGCACCGCCGCCTCGATGAGCAAGGCGAGGTCGCTGTTCGCCCAGAGCAGGACCTCGCGAGAGGGAAGGAGAAGCCCGGTTTCGGCTGCTTGTTTCGACACGCCCAGATGCGAGCGTAGTCCATGGGGCGCTCCCGACTGGTATGACTCCTACAGTGAGCGGCAGCTATTCCGACTTCCGCATTGCAGCCATCATCGATCGGATTCGGCAGATTCCCAAGGGCTCGGTCCAGACCTACGGTGGCATCTATCCTCCAGCGCCACGTCTCGTTGGACGTGTCCTGGCGACCACCGACCAGGACCTCCCGTGGCATCGCGTCGTGCGCGCGGATGGCAGCGTCCCGAAGGGGAGGCGGCAGCGCGAGCTGCTGCTCAGCGAGGGCGTGGCGATGCGCGGTGAGCGGGTTGACCTGAAACGGGCCCGTGCCTAGCGGCCGAGCGCCGCGGTGACCGCCTCGTCCGTGGCAAGACTTTCCGACCGCCCAGGATCGGCGATGCGGCCGAGCAGCTCGAGGAGAACCCTCTCCTCCTTCGGGTCAAGCCCTCGAACGGTGTCCCGCTCGGCTCCGACTATTGCCCGCTGGGCCCGGGCGAGAAGAGCCCTTCCTTTGGCTGTGGTTTGCAGCGCGTACTCGCGCCGGTCCTTCGGGTTCCGCCGGCGCACGATGTGCCCTGCCCGCTCGAGGGAGTCGATGACGTCGACCATCGTGGCGGGGTCCATCCGGATGCGCCGGCTTAGCCTTTGTTGAGAGATCGCGCCGTCGCTCACCAGGGTGGCGAGCGCCGCGAAGCCCTTCATCGAAAGGCCAACCTCCGCCAGGGCATGGTCCGCCTTCTCCCTTGCGACCAGGTGGGCGCGCGCGAGCAGGAAGCCGATCCTGGCGGCAAGGGCCTTTGGATAATCGTCGTTCTCCACGAGGGTAAATCTTACCATCGCCAATCATTAGTGAAATAAACCATTGGCGATGCCTATTATCTAGGCAACGGCGTGTAGAGCGTCGGCAGCAAGGAGGGCCTAAGGCAATGGCCGCCACAAATCAGACCGCCCTGATCACCGGAACCTCGAGGGGCATCGGGCCTCACATTGCGCGGGCTATGGCAAGAGCCGGCTACAACGTGGTCCTCACGAGCCGCTCGGCTCGGGAGGTCGAGGCCCTGGCCGAAGAGTTGAGAACGTCGGGCGCGGCGGCGGTCGCTGTTCCCGCCGACATCACCGACTCGACCGACCTCGAGCGCCTCGTCAGCGTCGCCGAAGCCGAGTTCGGGCACGTCGACGTGCTCGTCAACAATGCAGGCGGCGACCCGCAGCGCGAGTTCGATCAGATGTCATGGGCCGACAACGAGAAAATCTTCCGACTGAACGTGCTTGCCCCGATGGAGCTCACGCATCGCCTCTTGCCGGGAATGCTCGAGCAGGGCAGCGGACACATCGTCAACATCTCGTCGCTTGCGGGCCGGATTGGGTTTCCATACACGGAGGCGTATGCAGCCGCGAAGGACGGGCTGATCGGGTTCACGCGAGTGCTCCGCAACGATTTCAAAGGCCGCGGCGTCAGCGCGTCAGTGATCGTGCTCGGCGCGATTCGGGACGCCGGTCAGGGACAGCGCACCAGTGACGAGCTCGGGCTCAAGATGCCTCGCTACAGCACGGCCCCGGCCGAGGCAGTTGGGGCAGCGGTCGTCAAGGCCATCCGAAAGGACAAGGCCGAGATCGTGGTCATGCCGGGGCCGGGGCGCCTGATCAAAGCGCTCATGGACCTGTTCCCCAGCTTCGGACGGTCGATGAACCAGATGGCAGGCGCCGACGCAACGATGCGGCGCGTGATCGAATTCAGGAAGCGCTCGATGCTCAGTGCGTGAGGACGGGGGCGGCGATAGGTTCGGCGGGAGGCTGTTTGATCCCAGTGACTTTGAGGATCTCCTGCTCATCGAGCGAGTCGTTGCGCAGTAGCGCCTTGGCGAGCGCGTCGAGCTGAGGGCGATGTTCCTCCAGCAGCTTCTCCGCCTGAACCTGGCACTCCTCCGCGATGCGCCTCATCTCGTCGTCGATCAGCTGCGCGGTCGCTTCGCTGTAGGGCCGCTGCTGAAGCATTCCGCCGTCGCCGTCGCTGAAGTTCAAAGGCCCGACCTTCGGGCTCATGCCCCACCGCACGACCATCTCGTGCGCGATTCGCGTCACCTGCTGCAGGTCGTTTTCCGCCCCCGTCGTAACGACGCCGTAGATCAGCCGCTCCGCCGCGCGCCCGCCGAGGGCACCCACCATCCGCGCGCGCAGGTAATCCTCGCCGTAGTTGAAACGGTCATCGACCGGGCTCTGCAGCGTCACACCGAGGGCCATTCCGCGGGGCACGATCGTCACCTTCTTGACCGGGTCGGCGCCCGGTACGAGCAGGCCGAGCAGAGCGTGCCCTGACTCGTGGTAGGCGATCCGCTCGCGGTCCAGGTCGCTGAGGATGATCTTGCGTTCGGCGCCCAGCAACGTCCTCTCGACGGCGTCGGCGAAGTCCGCCGTCGTGACCGCTGACTCGCCTTTGCGGGCAGCTCCCAGCGCCGCCTCGTTCACCAGGCTGCGGAGATCCGCGCCTACCATGCCCGGGGTCTGCCCCGCGACCTGGTCGAGGTCCACGTCGGGTGCGAGTGGGACGTTTCGTGTGTGGATGCGCAGGATGGCCGCGCGGCCGCGGCGATCCGGCGCCTGCACCGTGACACGGCGGTCGAAGCGCCCGGGTCGGAGCAGCGCGGGGTCGAGCACGTCAGCGCGGTTGGTGGCCGCGAGCACGATCACACCCTCACGCGAGTCGAAGCCGTCCATCTCGGTGAGGATCTGATTCAGCGTCTGTTCCTGCTCGTCATTGCCGCCGATCCTGACAACCGCGGATCGGCTGCGTCCGATTGCGTCCAGCTCGTCGATGAAGATGATCGACGGCGCGGCAGCTTTCGCTTTGGCGAAGAGGTCACGCACCCGGGATGCGCCGACGCCGACGATCGCCTCGACGAACTCGGACGCGGCGATGCTGAAGAACGGCACCTTGGCTTCGCCCGCCACCGCTCGCGCGAGCAGGGTCTTGCCGGTCCCCGGCGCGCCGATCAGCAGGACACCTTTGGGCATCGTTCCACCCAGGCGTTGGTACTTCTGCGGCTCGCGCAGGAAATCGACGACCTCCTGGAGGTCGGCCTTCACCTCATCGATGCCGGCCACGTCGTCAAACGTGACCGCGGGACGTTCGGCGTTGTAGAGGCGGGCCCGGCTCTGGCCGAAGCTCCCCAGGATGCCGCCCGCCCCGGCAGACGCCGCGCGTCGGGAGAGATAGAGGAATCCCAGTACCAGCAGGATCGCCGGCCCAAAACTGAGCAGCAGAGTCACCCACAGCGGCGTCGCCGCATTCGGGTCCTTGGCGTTCATCACCACGTTGTGCTGCCGGAGCAGCGTCTCGAGGTCGTCGGTGGCGAACGCGGGCCGTTGAGTCTGGAACTTGGTCGATTTGATCCCGCTCGACTGATCCGCCACCGGAGCCTTTGTCAGACCGTTGATTGCCTCCGCGGTGCTGGTCACGCTAACGACGTTGTTGGCGTCGACCTGGTCGAGAAAGGCGTTGTACGAGATGGTGACCGTCGGCGGCTGACCCGCAGATGTAAGGAACTGCGTGATGAGCAGGTTGGCCGCGAACAGGATCGCGAGCACGATCCAGAAGCGCGCCGATCGCATCGGCGTGAGCATGCTGGGCCCCTTCGGAGGCGTTTTGGGCGGGGTGGGGGACGCCTGCCCAGGCTTCGCCGGCGGCGGATTCTGGGCCACGACCTGATCCTACGCGGCCCAGGACGAGTTGGCCGCCGGGGCTATCGTTGCAGGCAGTGGCGAGCACTCCCCAAGCCGGCATCTTCGCGCTCGGCACGGCGTCCCACGCCTATCTCGAGCTCGATATGCAGGAAGGCACCGAAGGCCGGGCTCTCGTCGCGGGCGTGGCCAGCCTTCGCGAGCCGCGCACGACGATGGGTGGTGTGAACCTCGTGGCGGGGTTCCGGCCCGAGCTGTGGCGTGCCATCGTTCCTCACGAATCGCCGGCAACCCTGGAAGGCTTCAACCGGCCAATCGTCGGCGCGGACTTCACGATGCCCGCCACCCAACACGACGCGGTGCTCTGGATCTCGGGCAGCGCATACGACGTCGTGTTCGATGTGGCTCGTCAGGCGATCGCGGCGCTACGCGACGTCGCCCGCATCGCCGAGGAGACATCGAGCTGGCCATATCACCATGACAGGGACCTCACCGGTTTCATCGACGGGACGGAGAACCCGACCCTGATCGAGGCGCCGGACCTTGCGGTGATCCCTGAATCGGGACCCGGGGCAGGCGGTTCCATCCTCTTGCTCCAGAAATGGGCGCACGACGCGGCGAGCTGGGAAGCGCAGCCCACCGCGCGACAGGAAAGCGTGATCGGCCGCAACAAGCTCGACAGCGCGGAGATCGAGGACAAGCCCGCCGACTCGCACGTTGCGCGAACCGACCAGGACCTGTTCGGGAAGATCTTTCGTCGCAACATGCCGTACGGCACCGTCACGGACCACGGCACGATGTTTGTCGGCTTCAGCTCTGATCAGCGGCGGCTGGTTGCGATGCTCGAAAGCATGGCCGGGGTAAACGATGGCGTCCGCGACACGCTGACGTACTTCGCGACGCCGTTGACTGGTGCGTTTTACTTCATCCCTTCGATCCGCGGCCTAACGCAATAGGCCGCCCGGCGTCGATGAGTTCTGGGCCGCGCAGTCGTCTAACCAGGCGACGAAACTCTGCGGGAGGTTGAGATGAGACTGGTCGCAACGGAGTACCTATCGCTCGATGGTGTTTTCGAGGAGCCCGGCCACTGGTCGGGCCCGATGTTCAACGAGGAAGCGGGCCAGTTCAAGTGGGCCGAGCTGCAAGCGAGCGATGGGCTCCTGCTCGGCCGCAAGACGTACGAAGGCTTTGCCGCGGCGTGGCCCACGATGAAGGGCACCGGCGAGTTCGGCGAAAAGATGAACAGCATGCCGAAGTACGTGGTCAGCTCGACACTGGAGGGGGCGGATTGGCCGGGCTCGAAGCTGATCAAGGGCAACGTCGCAGACGCGATCCGCAAGCTCAAGAGGCAGCCCGGAAAGGACTTGCTGCTTTCGGGCAGCGGGCAGCTCTTCAACGCCATGATGCGCGAGAACCTGATCGACCTCTATCGCCTGATGGTGCACCCGATCGTCCTGGGCAAGGGCGCACGCCTTTTCACTGACGAGGAAGCCCGGAGGAAGCTCGATCTGAAGGAAGTCAAGCGGTTCGCCACAGGGATAGTGGTCCTGGAGTTCGAACCCGCGAAATAGGCGAAGACACGTCCTTATATATGGAGGCGGCGCCATGGAGGCCACGATCGACGATTTCCAGCGACTCGACATGCGAGTCGGCAGGATCATCGAGGTGGATGACCTGCCCGAGGCGAGAAAGCCGTCCTATCGGCTGACCATTGACTTCGGGCGGCTCGGTATCCGTCGCTCAGTGGCTGCCGCGAAGACGGACTACCGGCGTGCGGACCTGTTGAACCGGCAGGTCGTGTGCGTGTTCAACCTACCGCCTCGTCGAGTCGCCGGGGTGAGCTCTCAAGTGCTCGTCCTGGCCGCGACCGAGGCCGACGGCACGCTGCGCCTGCTCCAGCCTGACACGGCGGCCGAGTTGGGGAGCCAAATCACTTGAATTCGCATACCTCAAATGAACGATGACAGGCCACACCGGCCGGCACTAGGGTTCCGCCGTGGCCTTGAAAATCCGCGTCATGGCTTCTCATGGACAACTCCGCCGGGGTCCCATGCCACCCCTCGTTTATCGCGCTGAGGCCTACGAAGAGGCTGACCGGTTTCGTGAGTGCAAGTGGGGATGCGCACACGATCATGAAAGCGTCGAGCATGCATTCAACTGCGGGGTGGCGTGGCTCAATGACCAGGCGGACGGAACCGCGGTCCAGATGGCCTGAACGATCCCGCCGCTAAAATCGCTTTGATGCAGACCGCGACCGCCTCGACTCCGCACGCCTTCGGCGAGCTCGAACAGTACCGGGGCGAGCTGACCGCTTACTGCTACCGGATGCTCGGATCGCCGTTCGACGCCGAAGATGCGGTGCAGGACGCGTTCGTCCGGGCGTGGCGCAGCCGGGACCGTTTTGAAGGACGCTCCGCGATGCGCTCGTGGCTGTACCGGATCGCCACCAACGTGTGCCTCGACATGCTCAAAGGCAAGGAGCGGCGGGCCAGGCCGATGGACCTTGGACCTGCAGTCGAACCGATCGAGGCGAACCTCAATGTGCCCGCCGAGATCACCTGGCTGGAACCGATTCCGCTCCACCTCATCGCGCCGGAGCGCGACCCCGCGGAGGTGGCAATCGCCAACGAGTCGATCCGCCTCGCCTTCGTGGCGGCGCTCCAGCACCTGCCCTCGCGGCAGCGTGCCGTGCTCATCCTCCGCGAGGTGCTCGACTGGCAGGCCACCGAGGTGGCGGAGCTGCTCGACACCTCCGTCGCGTCGGTCAACAGCGCCCTTCAGCGCGCCCGCGTGACCATGGGGAAGGCGAACATCAACGCAGGTTCGGAGCAGCGCGAGGAGGCGCTGAGCGCAGCCGACCGGGCGATGCTCGAACGCTACGTTTCCGCCTTCGAGCGCTACGACGTCAACGCGCTCACCTCATTGATCCGCGAAGACGCCACGCAGTCCATGCCGCCTTACGACATGTGGCTGAGCGGACGCGACGACGTGCTGGCGTGGTGGTTTGGCCCAGGTATCGGCTGCAAAGGCTCGCGCGTGATTCCCACGCTCAGCGCGAACGGGATGCCTACCTTCGGCCAGTACAAGCCCAGCCCGAACGGAGGCCACGACCCCTGGGCGCTCCAGGTGCTGGAGATCTCAGAGGGGCGGATCGGCGAGTTCACCTTCTTCCTCGACACGGCAAGGCTCTTCCCGCTGTTCGGGCTGCCTCTTCACCTCGAGTAGGGGGCGCGCCCGAAAGCCCCTCGGCGGATCTTCGGCGCCCATGCGGCCCATCTTCGGGTTCAGCTTCTGCGCTGCTCGCTCACGCATCGACGGATGCGCTCGTTCCGCTGCTCGGCGCTTCACCCGAATCTGGGCCACCTGGATCGCCGAATCTCTCGCCGAGGGTTTTCGGTCGCACCCCAGTACCCCGGCCAAGCCGGCCAGGTCGATCAGCTCCGCCAGCTCTGGGCTGGGGCTCGCCAGGCACAGTTCCCGGCCGCCTCGCCGAAGGCCAAGCTTGAGCCGGGCCAGGTATTCGATCGCCGCCACGCTGGGATCCTGCATCCGAGCGCAATTCAAGATGACCGTCCCGGTCGCCATCGATATTCAGACGGAATAGCGGGGCTCAACTCATCGGTTGCGAACCGATGAGTCATGGGGAGGTTGGTCGTCTGAATGGCATGAAGAACTCACGCTGGCTCTCGCTGCTGGTTCTGTGCACCGGATTCCTATTGATCGTCGTCGACATGACGATCGTGAACGTTGCGCTGCCGTCGATCCAGAAGGACCTGGGCTTCTCGCAGTCGGGCCTGGCGTGGGTCATCAACGCGTACCTGATCGCATTCGGCGGGCTGCTCTTGCTTGCCGGCCGGGTCGGTGACCTGGTCGGGCGCAAGCGCGTCTTCCTCGCGGGTCTTCTGCTCTTCACCGCGGCGTCGATGCTGTGCGGACTCTCGTTCACGCAGCCGATGCTGATCGCGGCGCGATTCATCCAGGGCATCGGCGGCGCAGTGAGCTCGGCTGTGATCCTGGCCATGGTCGTCACGCTGTTCCCCGAACCGCTCGAGCGCGCAAAAGCATTCGGTGTATTCAGCTTCATCGCATCGGCCGGCGCCGCGGTCGGCCTCCTCGCGGGCGGTCTCATCACCGCGGCGGTCAGCTGGCACTGGATCTTTTTTGTCAACCTTCCGATCGGGATCATCACGGCCGTGCTCGCGATGCGTCTGCTCCAGACCGACCGGGGAATCGGTCTTGGCCGGGGCGCCGACGTTCTTGGCGCGATCATGGTCACGGCCGCGCTGATGCTCGGCGTGTACGCCATCGTTCAGACATCGGACTACGGACTTGCATCGCCCCGCACCATCGCGTTAGGCGCCGTCGCGATCGCCCTGCTGGCCGGATTCGTCGTCCGACAAGCGCGCGGGCGGAATCCGATCCTTCCACTGCGCATCTTCCGTTCGCGCAAGGTCGCCGGAGCCAACATCGTGCAGGCGCTCATGTCGACAGCGTTCATCGGCTTCTTTTTCCTCGGCTCGCTCGACCTCGAGCGTGTGCTGGGCTACGGTCCGATGGCGATTGGGCTGGCCTTCCTGCCGGTGGCAGTCGTGATGGCGCTGTTCTCGATCCGGTTCTCGGCTCAGCTGATCGCGCGCTTCGGCGCCGGCGCGATGCTGGGAGCCGGGCTTGCCACCGCCCTCGTGGCGCTGCTCATCGTCGGCCTCGGCCCGACCAATGCCAACTACTTCGTGTACCTGCTGACGCCGATGGTTCTCTTCGGGTTGGGCGGCGGACTTGCGTTCCCTGCTCTGACGATGATCGCCATGGCCGATGTCTCGCCGAGCGAAGCCGGCCTTGCCTCGGGTCTTCTCAACACGACCGGACAGGTGGGCGGTGCCTTCGGGCTCGCGGTCCTGGCCACCGTGGCCGGCGCGCGAACCCTGGACCTCGCCCAGGCCGGAGTCGATGGACAGGCCGCGCTTGCGGGCGGATACCACTTCGC
>Ga0209160_1001817_pt1 | contig 17984 bp, 19 predicted proteins | sample GraSoiAngelo_153_FD_186167 | JGI IMG/M metagenome (GOLD analysis project Ga0209160, IMG submission 186167) | Grasslands soil microbial communities from the Angelo Coastal Reserve, California, USA - 14_1009_12_40cm (SPAdes) (version 2) | ecosystem: Environmental > Terrestrial > Soil > Grasslands ... | reverse complement strand
ATACGTTCCTCGCTGCCTATCTAAAATGAAACTCTGACGCGCGTCTTGCTGCCGCGATCGTGGCGGGAGCGCCCGTCCGGAATCAATGTCCAATCACACGCGACCCGAAGTAGAAAGTCACGACGAGAGACAGCGCTTGCTCGGCGCGGCCCGCCAAGAGCCCTCCTTGTTTCGTCACCAGGGCGAAGCAGATGTACGCGGTCAAGCCGAGTGCGCCGACCGCGACGATATCGCGGAAGAACGTGGCGAGACGGTGCCGGATGTGGCTCTCGTGTGCCCGACGGTGGACGAGCCGGGAGGCCGTGGCCCCGAGAACATAGCCCGCGAGGACTTGCAGGACCGCCCGGAGGTCGGCCGGAATGCCCTGCAGGGAAGGGTTCCGGGTCAGGAACCACGCGGTGAGGCCCGCGAATCCGAGGAACAAGAGGATCCGGACCAGTCGCGGATGGTGCGGAACAGTTGGAGCGGGCTGGCCGGGCTGAACCGCAAGCGGGGTCGAGACGGCACGGCTCCCGAAGTAGAAGGCGATGACGACGACCACGGCATTCACGAGGACGGTCGGTACGGTCGGTGTGGACCCTCCCTGAAGGAGGACGTACCCATATGCCGCGGTCACGATAACGGCGATCGCCCCGCGCACGCTCCCGTGCGGGAGTCGGAGGGGCTCGGGTAGTTGGCCGACCTGAGGGATGGCCACGTTCGCGCAACAGTGGATGGGGCGCTTAAGGCTGACGATGCGCGAATGAAAAATCTAGAGGAAAAAGGTGCTAATCGCCTGCGTCAACCGGCGCAGCAGGCGACCGTCGTCCTCGGATTTGGACGACCGGCGGTTCGAGTGGTTCGGGCGAACCCCGTCAGCGAGCCACGCGCCGTCGCGGTCCCCGAATTCAGCCCGAACATACCGGTCGAGGTCCGTCGCCCGGGTTCGCTGCAACCCGGCGGCAATCGACGTGTACGGAGGGATGCTCATCATACCGGCCACCTCCGGATCCACGGATCCATGCCGCGCACGGCCCAAGCGTACTGGACGGCGGGGTTCGACGGAAGGGTTTCGTTCGTCGCATCAATTGGCTTCGTAAATCGTCCGTTTCTCTTGTTCCAATGCATGTTTGGTTCATTGCAATGGACGTTAATAAAGCCTTTGTTTTAATTATGGAAACATTTATGATAGAGCACAAACATACATTGTTCCGGAGGCGGCCAATGAAGGCATTCAAGGTCATCAAGAGCCCCGAAGCATTTCAGCTTCTCGCAGACGAAACACGGAGACGGATCATCTATCTTCTCCGGGCGAAAGAGATGACGGTGAGCCAGATTTCGGCGGAGCTCGGGCTCACGCCCCAGGCGATCTACCATCACATCCGCAAGATGCGCGACGCCGACCTCGTCGAGGTCGCTCGCGAGGAACGCGTGGACCACTTCATCGAGACTTACTATCGCGCCACGGCGGAGATGTTCAACCTCTCCCACGGCGAGGGGATGTCCCCGGCGTACGCCGCGGAGAAGGCCACGGAGGCGTTGCAGGCCCTCGCGAAAATCGGGCTGCGCGTCCGGACGGATCCGGAGGTCGTGGCCCGCATCGTCGAGCTCGAGAAGCGCATGGAGGCGGTCGGCGAGAAGCCGGAGTGGGCCGAGGCGATCGCCGGTCTCGAAGACGTCGATTTCTTCGTGAAACAGGGGATCACCCATCTCGCGAAGCTGCTGACGATGACGGACAAGGAGTTCACCGAGTACCTGAACGTTGAGCGCGAATACCGCAAGCTCTTACGGTCTCTCCTCGAGGAACCCGCGAAGGTCCAAGCGCTCGCCCGGAAAGCCTAGAGTTCCCCGATCTCTTCGCGCGAGATGACGAGTCGCTGGATCTGCGAGGTCCCTTCCCAGATCTGGAAGATCTTTGCGTCGCGCATCCACTTCTCGACCGGCTCGTCTTTCATGTAGCCCGCGCCGCCGAGGATCTGCACCGCGTCCGTCGTGACGTCCATCGCCATGTCGGCCGCGAACAGCTTCGCGATGCTCGCCTCCTTGTTCATCGGCATGCCTTGGTCGAGCATCCACGCGGCCCGCCACGTCAGGAGGCGCGCGGCCTCGATCTTCGTCTTCATGTCCGCGAGCATGAACGCGATCGCCTGCTTCTTCGCGATCGGCGTGCCGAACGCCTTCCTCTTGCGCGAGTAGTCGAGCGCGTACTCGTAGGCCGCCCGCGCGATCCCGATGGCCCCAGAGGCCACGAGCGGTCGGGAGGACTCGAGCGTCTTCATCGCCCCGTAGAACGCGGTGCCTTCGTCGGAGCCGAGCAGGTTGTCTTCCGGGATCCGGCAGTCGTCCAAGATGACCTCCGCCGTGTGGCTCGCGCGGACGCCCATCTTGTCCTCGACCTTGCCCGCCTTCAGCCCCGGCGTGCCGTGCTCCACGACGAACGCCCGGATGCCGAAATGCGCGCGGCTCTTGTCGAGCGTCGCGAAGACCACGTGGATGTCCGCGATCCCGCCGTTCGTGATGAAGCGCTTGACGCCGTTCAAGACCCACTCCTCGCCGTCCTTCTTCGCGGTCGTCGAGATGTTCGCGACGTCGGATCCAGCGTCGGGCTCGGTCAGGCAGAGCGCGCCGAGGCGCGCCTCTTTGCCGGTGAAGCGCGTCAGGAACCGTTTCTTCTGGTCCTCGGTCCCCATGTGGATGATCGGAAGGTACGCCAGGCCCGCGCCGATCAACCCGGTCGCCATGCCGGCGCAACCCCAGTTCAGCTCTTCGTTGACGACCACGTGGGTCAGGGCCGAATCAATGCCTCCACCGCCGTACGCCTCGGGGATGAAGGCCGTGTCGAGGCCGAGCGCATGCGCCTTCTTGATGACGTCCCACGGGACCGTGCCTTTCTTGTCGTACTCGAGGGCGACGGGCCGCATCTCGCGTTCCGCGAACTCGTGCGCCGTCTTCTGGAGGAGCCGTTGTTCATCCGTGAGGTCGAACTCGACCATCGTCTCAGCCCCGCCGCTCTCACGGGACGATGAGCCCCGCGATATTTAATCTCTTGATAGACATGACCCGCGCGTGCGCGTGCTCGTGGCGGGCGCGAGCGGCGTCCTGGGACGCCGAATCGTTCGGCAGCTCGTCGCGCGCAACCACACGGTCGTGGGGCTCGCCCGGAGCGGAACCGCGGAAGCGACCGTGCGGTCGCTCGGAGGCGAACCGCGACGGGCCGACCTGTTCGATGCGGACGCCGTCGCGCAGGCGGCCAAGGGATGCGACATTATCATCCGAGCCGCGACCGCGATTCCGACGAAAGTTCGCACCGGGCCGAAAGATTGGGCGGTGAACGATCGGATCCGTCAGGAAGGGACGCGCTCGCTCGTCACGGCCGCTGCCCGCGTCGGGGCTCGGGCGTTTCTGCAAGAGAGCGTCGTCTGGGCCGTGGGGACGCTCGACGGAAGACTGTTCGACGAGGACGCGCCGCCGGCCAACGATCCGGTCCTCGCCTCGGCGCTGGACGGCGAGCACATCGCCCGGGAGGCGGGCTCGGCCGACGGGTTCGACACCCTGGCTCTGCGCTGCGGCGGATTCTATTCCGCGGACGGCTGGCATACGAGGATCTTGGCGGAGTCCATCGTGAAAGGACGCCCGGTGCTGATCGGACGCCAGAGCCCCGTGTGGTCGCTGATCCACTCGAACGACGCCGCCGGCGCCTTCGTCACGGCCGCGGAAGCGCCGAGGACCGGTGTGTGGCACATCGTCGACGATCGGCCGGTCCCATTGGCCGAGTTCCTGGGGGAGATCGCGAAGCGACTCGATGCCCGCCCGCCCCGCCGAATGCCGCGGTGGCTCGCGCGGATGTTCCTGGGCCGATACGGGACCCGGATCCTGAGTTCCTCGTTTGCGACGTCGAACGCCCGGTTCCGGCGCGATTTTGGCTGGCGGCCTTCCTTTCCCACGTACGCGGAAGGCCTTGAAGAGGTCGTGACCTCGTGGCGGGCCGAGGGCTTTCCGACGCGGGGGTCGTGAGGAATGGAACGTCTCGATCGGTACCTCATCGGTGTCGTGCTAGCCCATTTCGTCGTGAACTTAGTGCACGCGACCGCCCATTTCGGTCTTCAGGTTCTGCCTGCCGGTCTCAATCTCGTCTTCATCCTCGGGGTCATCCTGATCGGGCCGATCGTCGCCCTCGTCATCTTGCGATTCAACCCACCGCTCGCGGCGGCGCTCATCGCGGTCCTCATGGGCGCCTCCTTCGTGTACGGGCTCGTGAGCCACTTTGTCGTCCCCGGCCCCGACAACGTCACGTTCATCGGGTCGCAAACCTGGACGGTCTTGTTCGTGGCGACCGCCTTCCTGCTCGGCGTCCTCGAACTGGGGGGCCTTCTGGTCGCCGTGATCGCGTTCTGGGCGGCGGCTAGAACTCCTTCGGAACCTGTTGCGCGAGTTGGGTGATGCGGCTCAGCGGGCCCATGAGGGCCATGACCTTCGGCATCGAGCCTCGGAATCGGATTTTCCCGCCGAGCACGAGTCCTTGGAAGTCCTTCTCCCCTTTCCCGAGTTGCGTCCAGGCCTCGTAGGTCCCTTCGAACTTGAAGTCCGCGGGGACGTCGGGCGCGACGTCGTGGACCGCGACCCGGCCCCCTTGAATGTCGAGGAGGAACGACGCGCTGCGGTCCGTGCAGGTGAGGACGATCTTCGCGGCGATCGCTCCAGCTTTCTTTCCCCATTCCGGGTCCGCATTCAGGCGACCTGCGAGTTCGTCGAAGAATGCCTTCGTGAAGTATCGGACCATGGACGCCCCTTTGCGGCCCCGAAGCAGGCGGACACGAAAAAGCCTCGGTTGGTGTGCGGGTCTCAATCGAGACGGGAAAGGTTTTACGGACCGCGGTCTCTGCGCGGCCGCGCGTGGGTAGCCAAGCCCGGTCAAAGGCGAGGGACTCAAGATCCCTTCCCGAAGGGGTTCCCAGGTTCGAATCCTGGCCCACGCATCGGATTCGCTCCGTTCTGCGGGTGAGTCGGACCGACACTCACCCCGGCCGCGGGTTGCATCGCGCGAGTCGACTCCCCTCGCGGTCCCGCGCGTTCCGACTGCAGATCTTGAAACGCGTCGAAGTTCCGAGCAAAAGGCCAAGCTCTTCACGTGTACGAGGGACACGCAATAACCTGAACATCGGTTCGTGAGAACGAGGACGCAAGACATAAGAAAGCGTCGCCGCCATCGCCCGGCCCCCAGGTGGGAACATGAAACAGGTGATGGAGCCCCAGAACCGCCCCCAGCGGCGATCGCCGCTGGCGATGAAGTGCACCGTCAATCGCGCGAATCTGAAGCCGAATGCGGGCACCTCCGTGTACATTGCCGTGGACCTGACCCCGTCCGCCGCCGTCATCGCGGGGCGCGTCCGAAGCATCTCCCTCGCGATCGATTCGAGCGGTTCGATGGACGGCGAGAAGATCGAACAGGCGAAGGCCGCGGCGCTCGCTCTCATCAAACAGCTTCGCCCGACCGACCAGATAGCGATCGTGTCATTCTCGGACACCGTCACGGTCCAGCTGCCCATGACGCAAGTCGGGAACTCCCGAGAGGTCGCGGCGGCCGTGAAGGCCATCTCGGTCAGCGGCCTCACCGCGATGTACGACGGGCTGGATTCCGCCTTCAACCAGGCGCGCCGGGCCTCTCAGGAACCCGGGACCGTGAATCGGGTCCTGCTCCTGACCGACGGCAATCCCACCGTCGGCAAGACGATCGGCTCGGAGTTCGTGACCCTCGCACAGCGGATTCGCGAATCCGGCATCACGATCACCGCGATCGGAATTGGAACCGACTACAACGAGCAATTGCTGGAGAAGATTGCTGAATCCGGCGGGGGGCTGTGGCACCACATCGTGGATGCAAGAGCCAACCTCCCCCAGATTTTCCAGGACCAGGCGGCCCAGATGGCGGGCACCGTCGTCTCGAATCCCGAGTTGAAAGTCTCAATCATGCCCGGGTCGGAGCTGGCCGATGCCTATACCGTCAAGCCGGTCCTAAACCGACTGCCTCGACCTCGGTTCGACGGAGCCGCCTATGCGGTTCCGCTACGAGACCTGATCGCGGGTGAAGAGCAGACGCTCGTGTTCCGAATTGGCGTCCCGTCGAAGCCCGCGGGGAAGGCGACGCTGATTCGCTTCTCTTTGGTCGAAGTGATGCAAGACGTCGAAGTGAATTTCACCGACGACCCGAGGCTGTCGAACGCCGAGACAAACCCGTACCCACGCACTCTGCTGAGCTCGGCGGAGGCGACCGTCCTTATGCAGCGGGCGGTGCAGTCGAGGGATGCGACGGCGCTCCAGAAGGCGGAGACGATCATGCGGTCCATGGCGACGGATGCCGGCGCGGCGACCGCGATTCGCGCGAACCCCACCCTGAGCGACGTCGCGACGACGATGCGGGATGCCCAGGCGACGGTCGCACGGAGCGGGCTCCAGCTCAGCGACGCCGCGAAGAAGGACTTCCTGCAATCGACGACGATCATCGGGAAGAAGAAACCGAAGCGGTGATGAACGTGACGAAGTGTTCTGCGTGCGGAAGCGAGAACAGGCAAGACGCACGATTCTGCGACGCGTGCGGCGCGAAGATTGAACCCGAAGCCGAAACGTCGGAATTGAAGCTCGCCCCGATGCCGGCCGAGGACGAGGGCTCGATCGCTCCGACGAACGAGGACGAAAGCCTCGTCGATTCGATGTTTGGCCCGGATGCCGGTGGGCTCCAACCCACGGATGAATCGGAGCCCTCCGCCGATGCGATGGACCCGGAGGGCGAAAGTTCCCCCGACCTCGCAGACGTCGAGGACGAAGGCCCGGCCGAGGCCACGGAGCCTGAGGAAGAGCTCCCGGCCACGCTGCCCAAGGCGGGTTACCTCGTGTTTCCCGACAACACGGAGCAGCCGATCCCCCCGTCCCAGTGGTTGATTGGCCGCACGGACTTGGCGAAATACCTCCCCGACCCGAAACAGGCGAACGAGATTTCGCGAGGGCATCTCACGGTCTTCCAGGAAGGCGATCGGTTCTTCGTCGAAGACGGGACGACGATGGTGCAACGGAAGGCCAGCACGAACAAGACCTGGCTGGTCCGAGGCAGCTCCCGAATCCTGGTCACCGGGACGGGCCGCACCGAGCTCCAGCACGACGATGAGATTGACGTCGCGGAATTGGTCACGCTGCAGTTCGTGGTGAGATAGGCCTGCGAACGGTATGACCCTCTCCCTTCCCTGCACCTTGAAAGGTCGGAAGGGTCGCTACGAAGTCGTCTCCAAGTTGACGGAAGGAGGGATGTCGACCATTTATCTCGGCAAGTCCAAGCGCGGTCAATCCGTCATCGTGAAAGAAGCGAGCGGGGTCGATCTCGCCCAATCCGAGGAACGACTTCGGATCGAAGCCGAGATCCTGCGGACCCTCGGCTCGCCCGGCCATCCGAGGGTCGTCCGGTATCTGGACGAAGGGGCCAACCTCGGACCGTTCTGTCTCGTCGAGGAACAACTCGAAGGCGAGACGCTGGCGGAGTTGTACAAGGATAAGCCAGCCGATGCGGCGACGGCTACTCGACACATAATCCAGCTCCTCGAGGCGCTCTCGTACCTCCACGGGCGGAACGTGATCCACCGGGATGTGAAGCCCAAGAACATCATCCTCGACGCCCGCCGAGAGGTCGTCCTCATCGACTTCGGAGCGGCGAAGAAGGAGTTCCACCAGTTCACCGGATCCGGCACGGTCATCTACACACCGGGCTGGGGAGCCCCTGAGCAGAACCTGGGAGAGGCGACTCCGGCGAGCGATCTGTACAGCGTGGGCGCGGTCCTCTTCTTCCTCCTCACCGCCAAAGACCCCCAAGCTTCGATGAAACAGCTCGCGGCCGGTAAATCCGAACTCTTCCGATCCCCCCGCGACCTCGAACCCAGCGTCCCCCGGGAGCTCTCGGAAGTCGTGACGCGGGCCATGTCGTTCGACCCGAAGGAACGGTTCCCTACGGCCCAGGACATGGCGCAAGCGATGTCCGGCGGATCGGGGGAGTCGCTCGAGTTTCCTCACCTCGTGGTCCTAGGAAAGAAGTGCAAGGTCAAGCGGGAGATGGAGATCGGCCGGGACCACAAATCCTGCGACCAAAGTTGCACGAAGAGAGGCTTCGGGCACCCTCCCGAGATCGGCATCCTCGATGCGGAACGGTACCTGTCGAAGCATCACGCCCGGATTCTGAAGGATGGGAAAGGCCGCTGCTGGATTGAAGACCTGGGGAGCTTGAACGGCACGGCGATGTCCCACGACGGCGGGAGAACCTATCGACAGATCCCGGGATTCAAACGCGAAAAGCTGACCGACGGCGATGTCGTCGCCCTCGTGTACAAGCCGGGGCGCGGGCCGTACATGACGATCGCATTCAAAGGTGGCCGACGACGCGGGGGCCGGTGACGTTGACGCGAAATGCCAATGACAAAGGAGTGTCCGCCAGGATGTCCGATACGATCATCCGCTCCCCCCGGGGGGAAGTGGGGTTTGCCTCGAACGTAGGGAGGGTCCGACCGGTCGATGAAGACAGCATCCTCGCGGTCGAGCTGCGGATGGCGTTCCTGTCCGAACCCCGAACCCGGCTGCTCCTGATGGTCGCGGACGGGATGGGAGGACACAATCGCGGGGAGGTGGCGAGCCGGATTGCGATCCAGACGGTCGCACGCACGCTCCTCCCGCTGTTGACGAGCGAAGAGGACATCCCGCGAGCCACGTACTACCGGGACCTCGGAGCCGCCGTCGCCCGCGCGAATCAGGCGATTCTCGCGGAGGCCGAACGGCATCCGGAGTGCCAGGGGATGGGGACGACCTTGAGCCTCGCCGTCGCCGATGGTCGCAGCCTTCATGTGGCGAATGCGGGTGACTCCCGCGTCTACATTGTCAATGCACGAGAGATTTTCCAGGTGACCCGGGACCATTCCCTCGTTCAGGAGATGGTCGATCGCGGGGAGCTCTTGCCCGAGGAAGCGAAGCACCATCCGAGGAAAAACGTGATCACGATGGCCCTCGGAGTCTACGAGGAGGTGACGCCAGACATCGGATGCCTCACCATGGAGCCCGGTGACAGCGTCTTGCTGTGCTGCGACGGCCTCATCAATCACGTGGAAGACGAGGACATTCATCGCGTCGTCGTCGAAACGAGCGATCCCCAAAAGGCCTGCGAGATCCTTGTCGCGTTGGCGAACAGGGGAGGCGGAACGGACAATATCTCGGTCATCATCGCGCGCGCCCCACCGACCTCCACGACGTGAGCAAGATGTTCGACCTGCGGAACGGACCCGGAAGAATGCTCTCGCCTGGAGAGCCGAAGGCTTCCGAAATCGCGGAAGCCGAATGGTCCACCGGAGGCGCCGCGGCACGTCTCGCACGGGAGGATGTGTCGATCAAGAGCGGAATGAGCGACCAGGAGACGGACCCGTGAAACGCACCTACTTCCTCGTCGCCATCGCCTGCCTGCAAATTCTCCTCGGCTCGATCACGCTGATCGGCGCGGCCCAGCCGGTACGGATGGCCCAAAATGCCCTCGTCCCCACCGGGCAGGTCTACCTCTTCGAATTTGGCATCCTGGGGACGGGGCGGCTGAGCGGAAATCTCTCGGAACTTCAGGGCCGGTCCTTTGACCTCTTCGTGTTCGATGACGCCGGCTACGCGTCGTTTCGCAGCGGCTCCAATTCGGTGGCTCCCCTCTTCGAGCAGAGCGGAACGAGTATCGTGTTCACCATGAATCTGACGGGCTCGGGTCAGTATCACGTGGTCGCCGTCGATGTCCCACAGCGGCGCGAACTCCAGATCCAACTTGAATTCGTCGTCGTGGGCCTGAAGACCGGGGAAACGGTCGTTGCATTGATTGTGCTCGTCGGCGGGTTGGCACTCGTCGGGGCCACGCTCATGTTGAGCGTTTGGTCATGGCGGCGAGGTCCTCGGACGCCCACGCCGGCTCCCGCGCCGGACCCGCCATCGGATCCGTTCCCCGATCCGCCCCTGGATCCCCTCCCTGATCCGTCCCCCGACCCGCAGGAAGCCGCCCAGGACCCGCCCGACGACAATACACGAATCTACTGAACCGTTCCGTGAGAGGGACTCGGCCTGAGGGTGGGGACGTCGGAGCCTCGAATTCCGACGATTCCCCCTGGTTTCCGGAACGATCATGCCGCGAGGGTCTCGGCGAGCTTGTCGAGGGATTCGTTCCAGCCTTGGTTCGCGCCGTCGCGATCCGGACCCGCCGGGATGCCGACGTGGTGCAAGGTGAGCTTCGTCTTGCCGTCATGATCTTCGAGCGTCACCGTGACCTGCATCTCGAGCGGGAAGTCGCGGCTCATTCCGTAATACGTCGCCGGGACGACGTTGCCTTTCTCGTCCGCGAAGCTGTCCGTGTAGACGATTCGCTTCAGGGGAACGATTTCGCGGCATACCCCCGTCCCCCAGATGTCCTTGCCGTCGGGCTGCCGCATGCAGTAGAGAAAGGCTCCGCCGACGCGGAGATCGATCTTCGCGACCGGCGTGGTGAAGGTCCTCGGGCCCCACCACCGCTTGAGGCGTTCCGGCTCCGTCCACGCCTTCCACACGAGCGCCCGCGGGGCGTCGAAGACGCGCACGATCACGAGCTCGCGATTCGCGGCTTTCGCGGGCGCGCCCCGCTTCTGCATCTCCGTCACCAGCTCGGTGAATCGCTCCATCGTCTCGCCCGCCCCTTCCTCCATCCCGGACGCGAGCATCGCCTCGAGGTCTTCGACGTTCTCGAAGAGGGAGCTCTGCGTCAGCTTCGTCTTGCCGCGGATCTCCTCGAAGATCGCGGTCTCGACCAGGATGTGGCCCGGCATCCCCTCGTACTCGAACGTGTCGACCAGCCGCTTGGGCGGCTCGACCTCGGGCGGGGTCATCGCCTCGTGACCCTCGCAGAACGGACAATTCTCCTTCGGCGTCGCATCCTTCGGATTCGGAAGGCGCCCGGACGCTGGGACCGAGCCGCGGAGAACACGACCCAGGTGGGCGTGGCGTAGTCCTTCCGGATTTCCGTCATGGGACTCCGTATGAAGGAAGGCACCCATGAACGGGCGCTATTTCGCGGTTGCGAGTCCTATGCGCGCGCGAACCTGAAACCGAGGCGGGTCCAAGTCGGCGGAGCCGGGGGGTGGAGCAAGTGAAGGCAGTCGCAAACCGGCTCGCTATATGGCCGGGTCCCGTCGGTCGCCGCGGTCGCCCCAAGGACCGAGTCCGCAAGAGTAATGAGCGATGACAGCCATCGCCGGCAAGACCGTCGGGGAGGAGTGGGAATGGCGGGTTCGTCAGTTGGAGAGGGTGCGCCAGGAGAATCGACCGAGCGCTATCGGCCGCCAAGCGGCCGGAGCAAACTGATCATCATCGTCGTGGCTCTGTTAGTAGTCACGAACGTGGTCACCGGCTTGACTGCCTTCTATCTCGCCCAGCCACCGGTCGCGGTGACGCCGCTGTGTGGTACAGGAGCGAGCGTGCGGTCGGCGTCAGTATCGACGAGTGGGGACATTGGCGCATCCGGCGACGCATCGCCGGTATTTACGGTCCACTTCGCTCCGCCTTACCGGACGACCCAAGCCACGATCACGCTCATCGGTCCCTGGGCGGGGAGCGAGTTCGATCACTTCAAGCCGGTCCTCGAGAACTTCACGACCTCGACCGGAATCCCGGTCACATACCAGCAGATGCGGCAGGAGCAACTGCAGCAGGTTCTTCCCGCTGACTTCGCCACGCAGACGGCCCCTGGAGATGTGATCTTCATGATCAGCTCGTTCATCAAGGCGAACGGGCCTCAACACATGATCAAGGTCAACGCCAATATCAGCGACTCGGACTTCCTCCCGGGTTCGCTGGATCCGGTCAAGGTCGGCAGCGACATCTATGGCGGCGTGTACACGGGAAAGGTGAAGCCGGGATTCTGGTACCGGAAGTCCTTCTTCCAAGCTCATAACCTGACGGTCCCGACCACTTATGCCGAGTTCAAGAGCCTCCTCGTGACCATTTCGAAGATCAAGGGCATTCGGACCCCCATCGTCAGCGGCGACAGCGTCGGTTGGCCTCTCTCCGACGTGACGGAACACTTCATCGCCACGTATGGCGGGGCCAGCATGCATCGAGCTCTGACCAACGGGACCAAACGTTGGACGGATACGGACGTGCGGGCGGTCTTCGCCGACCGACTCGTCCCCCTCCTGGCCGGAGGCTGCTTCAGCGAACCGTTGGAATGGAACACGGTGGCGCTCGCCAACTGGTGGGGCGGTCTGCACGCGTTGTACTTCATGGGCAGTTGGATCACCGGGCTCGTCGACAACGCCACGGACCTCGGCGTCTTCTCCCTGCCGCCGCCCACCGGGACGACGACCGGGATCGTCTTCGGCGGCGATTACTTCTTCGTTCCGAAGTACACGACCCACCAGACGGAGGCTCTCATCCTGCTCAAGTATCTCGCGAGCAAGGACGGCCAGACGATTCAGGTCAAGCAGGGCGGCCACATTGCGACGGCGCTCGGGGTGCCGTTGAGCGACTACCCGACCGTTGACCGCGGCGTCGCGCAGCTCATGAACGGAGTCGTCATCCTCTCCGACCTCGACGACACAATCGGAGGGACGTTCCAGACTAATTTCTGGAGCCAACTCCAGCTGTTGTGGGTGTCGCCGAATCAGCTGGATAGCGTCCTCGCCGCGATCCAAGCGAAGATGCCCGCATCATGAGGCGGTTGCGGATCGAAGGAGTCACGGGGCTCCTACGAAAACTAAGGGATCGCGTGAGCGGGGCCTTGAGAGGTCGGGGCAGCCCTCGGGCTCGAAAGGCGGGGTTGCGCATCGCGTTCTTCACCCCGGCCCTCCTGCTCATCATGCTCTTCGTCGCGTATCCGGTCCTGACCACGATCGGCGTCAGCTTCTTCGACGCGAACGGACACTTCGTCGGGCTCGGGAACTACCAACAGGTCCTAGGGAGTCCGGACACGATCAACCTCAACGGGTTTCCCAAGCCCCCGCCGTATGGGACGCTTATCAACAATGCCGTCTGGATCGCCATCCACCTTCCCCTGTCGATGTTCCTCGGCCTCTGGCTTGCGTTGGTGCTCCGGGAGGTGCGGGGTTCCTCGTGGGTCAAGACCGCGATCTTCATCGGAATGGTCACGCCGCTCATCATCGGCGGCATCATGATGCTCTACATCTACGATGGTTCGATCGGCCTCGTGCCGAGGTTCTTCGACGCAATCGGAATTCACTCCCTCGGCGTCGGATGGCTCCAGCGCCCCACCACGCTCTTGTTCGGGCTCATCTTCGGCTCGGTGTGGCTCTGGACGGGCTTCAGCATGATTGTGTACTCCGCCGGCCTGACGACGATTCCGAAGGAGTACTGGGAAGCCGCCAAGATCGATGGGACCTCGACGTTCCGGACCTTCACGCAGATTACCTTCCCCCTGCTCAAGCCCATGACGATCGTCGTCTTCACGATGAGCATCCTCTATGAGCTGAAGATTTTCGACCTCGTCTACGGTGCGACGAATCCACAAGGCGGCGTGGGAGGAGCGGCTGATGTCCTCGCGCTCCAGATGTTCCGGGAGGCCTTCGTTCAGCTTCCTGCGGACTATGGGACCGCGGCCGCCGTCGCGACGTTCCTCAGCCTTCTCACGTTGACCGCAACGGTGATGACGATTCGCTATATGGTGAAGCGCTGATGATCAGAATCCGACCGCGCACGATCGTGATTCATCTCTTCGCCTGGGGGCTCGCGATCGGCTGGCTGTTCCCCTTTGTCGGTTTGGGGATGGCAGCGTTCCGCCCGCTGCCGGAAATCATCGGCGGCTGGTGGAACTTCGACCGTTTCACGCCGTCCTTCACGAAGTTCGGTGCTGCATTTAACGCGATCGAGCTCGGCCTGCGCAATTCGTTTCTCATCGCGGTCCCAGGCACGCTGATCCCGATGTTCGTCGCGACGCTCGCCGGGTACGGGTTCGCGCGGTTCTCCTTTCCGATTCGAGACTATCTGTTCCTGACCATTGTCGTCCTCATGACGATTCCGCAACAGATGGTGGCCATCCCCATCTTCCGAATCATGTTCAGCCTCGGCCTCGCGAACACGGTGCTCTCCTTGGTGATTCTCCATTCGGCGTGGGGGCTCCCGTGGATTGTCCTGTTCATGCGCAACTTTTTCTCCGCCCTTCCGAAGGATGTGGAGGAAGCCGCACGCGTGGACGGGGCCTCGGACTTCAAGGTGTTCTTCAGGATCGTCCTGCCCATGGCATTGCCTGCCTTGGGGGCCGTGGCGGTTCTCCAGTTCATGTGGGTCTGGAATGACTTCTTCTTCTCGATCCTCCTCTGTCCATCTAATCCCAATTGCATGCCCGCCACGGTGGCGTTGATTCGCACGATCGGGCAGTTTCAATTCGATCCGGGTCTCCTCGCCGCGGGCTCCATCATCGTGATGCTGGTCCCGGTCCTCCTGTACGTCCTCCTGCAGAGGTTCTACATCCGCGGGATGATCGGATGGACCGTGAAGGGCTGAAGAAGTCCGGGTCGCCATCCTAAGCCATCAGGCGTCGATCCGACACGAGATCCAGTAGGGCGCCGGACGCCCAAGCTTGCAAGGGATTCGCCCGAACGTCGTTGTGCGAGGAAGTCGATAGATTCACGAGAGTGCCTCCATCGACCGCGTAGCACTCGGGCATTCGACCCATCTCTTCGTAGGCCATCAAGAGGGCTTGGACGACCTGCTTCGCCTCGTCCTCGAGTCCCTGCTTGAGCAGCCCACGAGCGAAGAACCAGTTGTCGTGGGGCCAGATGCTGCCGATCTGGTAGGACCCAGGGACAAAGTCGGGCTCAGACGTTGCGTGGGTCCGCAGTCCGTAAGGCGTCCACATGTCCGGCTGGAACAGTCGGGCGACGATTCGTTGGACTCGCTTCCTCGGCACCGCGTTCATGAGGAGCAAATGGGCCGGGTTCGAGGTGATGGCCGTCCGGAGTCGCTTGGCCCCGTCCAGGGCGAGCGCATAGAAGTGCTGGTCTCCCATCCAGAAGGTTCGATTCAAAGCCTTCTGAAGCGCCGAGGCCGCCGCCAGCGCCCTCTTGCCCACAATCGGCTCGCCACGTGGTTCCGCAAGGGCCGCGTACGCGCGATGAGCGGCGACCGCGTATCCCTGCACCTCGATGATTGCGACCGGCGGCCTCACGAGGATGTGATCATCGAAGCCGTCCTTCCATCCTTGGTGCAAAAGCCCGTGCGGGTTCGCGCGTTCGTATTCCAGAAAGCCATCTCCGTCCTTGTCGCCGTACTGTGTCATCCAACGATAGGCGGCTTCGATCGTCCCCCACAACTCGTCGATGAGTGGCCTGTCTCCCGTGCGTTGCGCATACTCGCCCGCGACGATGAGGTACAGCAGCGTGCTGTCGATGCTACCGTAATAGGGGAAATCCCAGTTCGGCAACTCGTTCCTGGATTCGATGTCGAAGCGATGCTCATGCAGAATCTTTCCCGGCTCCTCTTCGGAGCGTGCGTTGAACCGGCGACCTTGGTATCGGGCCAGGACCTGCAACGTCGCTTTCGCAATCGTGGGATCGATCGAGAGCGTCTGCCACGCCGAGATTAGAGAGTCGCGGCCGAACAAAGTTCGATATCGCGGGGATCCCGCGAAGAGGTAGCCTTCCGGTGCCCGGAGCTGATCGAGGTCTCGCCTCAGATTCCGACGGACTTCGTCGATGTTCATGACATCGCGCATCCCGAAGCCATGGTCACTCATCGGGGCGTCGCAACCCGCGGCGATTCAAACTCAATCAAGTGAGTCCTTTAAACCAAGGCCTTTCCGGTCTTCTTGTCGAACAAGTGCACTTTGTGGGCGGGGAAAGAAATCCACACTTCGGTCCCCATGTCCGCGGGGAACTCCGGGACCACGACGGCTTTCACCAAGGCGTCGCCGACCTTAACGTCCAAGATCGTTTGGTCGCCCAAGGGCTCCGTCGCGAAGGTCTCGGTGCAAAGACACGGTTCCTGGATCGACTCCAACGACACCTGAACATCTTGAGGACGGATACCGAGGACGATCTCGTCGGAGCCGGCGCGGGTGGCGACCTCCGCAAGTCCGGCCGATAGAGGGAATTTGAAAACGTTCAAGTTGAATGTTCCCTCAGGGCCGAGCGCGCCCTCAAGAAAATTCATCGGCGGATTCCCGATGAAGCCTCCGACGAACTGGTTCGCCGGCGTCCGGAAGATTTCGGTCGGCGACCCGAACTGCTGCAGCAGCCCTCCGTTCATGATCGCGACCCGGTCGGCCATCGTCATCGCCTCGACCTGATCGTGGGTCACATAGACCGTGGTGACGCCAATGTCTTTCTGAAGTCGCTTCAGTTCGGCTCTCATGTGGACGCGGAGCTTCGCATCCAGGTTGCTGAGGGGCTCATCCATGAGGAACACCTGAGGTTCCCGGACGATGGCTCGGCCAACCGCCACCCGCTGTTGTTGGCCACCGCTGAGCTGAGCGGGCTTGCGGCCCAAGAGGCGTTCGATTTGGAGGAGCTTCGCGGTCTTCTGGACCCTCGTGTCGATCTCGTTCGCGGGAAGTCTTTGATTTTCGAGAGGGAAGGCCAGGTTCTTGTACACCGTCATGTGAGGATACAGCGCATAGTTCTGAAACACCATCGCGATGTTCCGATCCTTCGGATCGAGATCGTTGACCAACTGATCCCCGATGTATATCTCTCCGTCCGTGGCCGACTCAAGACCCGCGATGCATCGAAGGGTCGTGGTTTTGCCGCACCCGCTCGGCCCGAGGAGGACGACGAATTCTTTGTCCTTCACCTCGAGATCGAGTCCCTTCACCGCAAGGACTCCATCGTACGCTTTGGTGAGTCCTCGCAACTTGACTCGGGCCAAGGAGACGTTGGACGGGCAAGAACGGATAAATAATCTTCGCTTACCTCTCCTCGCCGTCGCCCCGAGGATCCCCGACTTCCATGGAAGAAGTTCGCGTCGTGGAGAAACGCCTGTCCGACTATCGCGCGATTATTGGGGGCCCGGCGTTCGCCGAGATCCTCGCCCTCGCGAGCAAGTTGAAAGGGAAGCGGGTCGCGCACGTGAACGCGACCGGATACGGAGGCGGCGTCGCCGAATTGCTGCACAGCCTCGTCCCCTTGCAGCGGGATGTCGGTCTGGACGTGCACTGGTTCGTCCTCGACGGGTCGAACGCCTTCTTCACGGCGACGAAGACGATGCACAACGCGCTTCAAGGCTCCGAGGTCGGGCTGACGCCGGACATGGAGGCCACGTATCGTCATTTCAACGAGCTGAACGCGGCAGGATTCAAGGACGAGTACGACTACGTGATCATCCACGATCCGCAGCCGGCTCCCTTCGCGACCCTGTGCGAGCGCAAAGGGAAGTGGATCTGGCGCTGCCACATCGACCTCACGACGCCGAACGAATCCGTCTTGCGGCTCCTCGCCCCCCACCTCGAGGCCTACGACGCGGCTGTCTTCAGCGCCCGTGAGTATGCGCCGCCGACGGTCCAATTCCCGCGGATCTACGTGAATCCGCCCGCGATCGATCCGACTAGCCCGAAGAACCGCCACGTCTACCGGGAGGAGCTGGAGACCATCTTGCCTCGCTTCGACGTCGATTTCGACCGACCGGTCATCACCCAAGTCGGCCGTTTCGATCCGTGGAAGGATCCGCTCGGAGTCATCGATGCGTATCGCCTGGTGAAGAAGAAGGTCCCTCGCGTGCAGCTCCTGATGGTGGCCTCGATGGCCCGGGACGACCCGGAAGGGTGGATGTGGTTCGAGCGCTCGGCGCGGCATGCGGGCGATGATCCGGACATCCACTTCCTCACCGATCTTCGGGGGGTCGGCGCGCTCGAGGTGAACGCCCTCCAGAGGCAGACCGACGTGTCGATCGCGAAATCGCTCCGCGAGGGGTTTGGCCTCATCGTGAGCGAGTCCCTGTGGAAGAGCGTCCCGGTGGTCGGTGGCGACGTCACCGGAATC
>Ga0209160_1001815_pt1 | contig 17994 bp, 16 predicted proteins | sample GraSoiAngelo_153_FD_186167 | JGI IMG/M metagenome (GOLD analysis project Ga0209160, IMG submission 186167) | Grasslands soil microbial communities from the Angelo Coastal Reserve, California, USA - 14_1009_12_40cm (SPAdes) (version 2) | ecosystem: Environmental > Terrestrial > Soil > Grasslands ... | reverse complement strand
TCGGGAATACGCTGAGCGCGGTGATGCTGACCTATCCGACCTTGCTCGTGCCGTTCATCGCGTGGCTCTTGATGGGCTACTTCAAGACGGTGCCCAAGGAGCTCGAGGAGCAGGCGCTGATCGACGGAGCCAGCCGCTGGCGGGCGATGACCCGTGTGATCCTCCCGCTCTGCATGCCCGGCTTCATCTCCGCGGGCATCTTCGCCTTCACCCTGGCGCAGAACGAATTCCTCTACGCGCTGCTGTTCTTGAGCCGCTCCGACGTGCGCACCGTGCCGATCGGCGTGGTGGGCGAGCTGATCCGCGGTGATGCGTTCTACTGGGGCCAGCTGATGGCGGGCGCTCTCCTCGGCTCGGTGCCCGTCGCCCTCATCTACTCGTTCTTCGTGAAGTACTACGTCGCCGGGCTCACGGCCGGCGCCGTCAAGGGCTAGTGCGCCGAGGAACGCGTTGTAGGATTGAGTTTGTCGCCGAGGGCTTCGATCTTCGGATCGCGCCGGCGGCCGCCGACGCCCCTTCCACGACCGACGGAACGCTGACGCATCCGGTCTCGGTCCAGGGACGGCTCATGGATCGAGGCGAAGCCAGCATGTTCCAGGAGGCTCACGCGCGCGCGGCGGTCGGCCTCAGGGCGTGACCACGGGGTGACGGAGACCGCCGCTATCTGGACGAACCGCCCTGGTCTTGCGCCTCGTATTCGTAGATGTGCTGCGCGTCGCCCAGTCTCAGCCGCTTGTAGACCCCGTTGGCGGCGCGCGCGTTGAACTCGAAGCCGCGGATGCCGGGGTCGACCGAGATGAACGTCGTGGTGCCGTCGGGATTGGCCCTGGCGCCCACGCGGCTCTTCCAGCCGCCGAACTGGAACACGACCCCGTCCGTGCCCTTCTGGACGACGATCTCCCCCAGCGCCGCGTTCCGGTACGAGCTCGCGAGCCGCTGCACTTCGGACGGATCCGGAGGCACCGTCCAGTTCCGCTGCTGCCCCTCGAGGAACACCCGGGTCTCCCGCACGCCGGACAGCAAGCTTTCCTCCGCCTCGGGCTTGCCGTCGTAGAGCACCTCCAGAGTCCGCGCGATGGTCGCCATCGCGACCCTCCCACCCGAATCGGCGTTCGTGAGGATCACGCCGCCGACTCCCGCGTCGGGGACGAAGAAGAAGTTGCTCTTGTATCCGAACATCGAGCCGCCATGGCTGAAGACGCGAACGTCCTTGAAGTCCTCGATCCACAGTCCCATGCCGTACCAGGCCCTCTCGCCCGTCCTCACTTGCGGGACGCGCCGTGCGAGCAGGCTCTTCTCGGTGACGAACGTCGAGCCGTCCGGAAGTCGACCACGGGCCAGCTCGAGGCGCACGTAGCGTGCATAGTCCTTCACGCTCGACCAGGCGCCGCCGGCAGGACGGACGGGGACGATCGAATAGTTCAGCGCCATGTCGATGGGCACGTTTCGCAGCGTCATATCCCAGGAGTGTGGTGACGCGTGGTCGGTGCGGAAGGCTTCGTCGAAGGAGAACGTCGTGCGGCCCATTCCGAGCGGGCCGAACACCTTCTCGCGCATGACGTCGTCATAGGCCTGGCCGAGCTCTCCGTCGCGCCTGATCGCGTGCGCGCCGACGTAGCCGGCGGCCGAGGCGAGCGGATTGCTGTACTGATAGAGCGCGCCGAACTCCGTCGTGGGCCGCATGGTCGCCAGGACATCGAGCTGATCTTGCGGGGACGAGCGGTGGAAGGTGAAGAGCCACTCGAAATCCTGACGGGGCAGGCCCGTGCACGCGCAGACCAGGTGTTTCATGAGGATGCGTCGGGTGATGTCGGCGTCGCCGATCTTGAAGGCCGGGTACACGTGCCTCACCGGCGTGTCCCACTCGAAGCGGCCCTCGTCGACCAGTCGCGCGAGCATGAGCGTCGTGAGCGCCTTGGTGTTCGAGGCGATCATGTACACGGTGTCGGCGGTGACGGGCTCGTCCCGCCCGCGCTCGCGAACGCCGAAGCCCTCTTCGAGGAGCGTCCCGTGCCTGTCGAACAGCGCGACGGAGAGGCCCGGCACGTCGGCCGCGTCGCGCATCCGGTCGACGAACGTCTTCAGCTGCGCGATCCGCGCCGCGTCCAGCGTGCGGGGTGTTCGGCCCCGGTACGTCTCACGGACGTACCCGGCCGGCCGCAAGCTCTCGTGGATCAGCGTGATCTGCGCGCTCCGCCGCTGGGCCGCGGCCAGCGCGCCGTCGAAGAGAGCGACCACGGCGAGCGAGCCCTTTTGGGCCGCCAGGGCCGACGCCCGGCGCGCTTCGTTGGGCGAGGTCTCGTACCGGGTCCAGCGGAACAGGTCCCAGCCTTCTCGGCCGGCGAGTCCGAGGCGGCGAGCTCTCGTCTGTTGAAATCCTGGCGGCGGCGCGCCCAGGCCATGACGATGGCGGCGCTCAGTCCGGGCGTCGCGTCCACTTCCACGAGCTCGATCTTCACGCGCCGCTCGGGATCCTCGAGGGTCAGTCCGTCCGGCGACGCCGTCACCGTCCAGTCCGGGGCCACCTTGAGCGTGGCACCGGACGGAAGCTGCATGGTGCGGTCGGCCGCTCCGTTCGCCGAGGGCCCGGCGGGGGACATGGCCTCGGACTCGATCGTCCGAGCCATGCAGGCGGACATCACCAGGGCGGTCAGGAGGGCCACGCTGGAGAGAAGAGCGTGTTGGCGAAGCCACTTCTGCTCGGTCATCACGTCACCCGCCTCCCGAGCCGAGGGCTGTCGGCGGTTCCCGAGAGCAAGCAATCATCGGTGCCGGAGCGCTCCGGCGCAAGCGCCATTCTCGACGGCGCTACCGCCCGGCGAGCGCGCGGTTCTCCAGACGGCTCAAGAGCCGCACCACGGGCCACAGCAGCAGAAAGTAGATGGTCGCCGCCACCACGATGGGCGTCGGATTGTAGGTGAGACTCTGCGCCTGCCGCGCCTGGTAGAGGAGCTCGGGTACCGCGACCACGCTGCCGAGCGCGGTGAGCTTCACCACCTCGAGCGTGTTGGAGAGCAGGTCGGGCAGCACGTTACGCACCGCCTGGGGCAGCACGACGTAGGTCATGGCCTGCAGGCGAGAGAGGCCCGTGGAGCGCCCGGCCTCGATCTGGCCGGCCGGCACGGAATCGATTCCCGCTCTCAGAATTTCGCCGTAGTAAGCGCCGGTATTCAGGAAGAAGGCGATGGCCACACAGACGAAGCCGCCCAGCTCCAGCCCGGCGAACGGCAGTCCGGCGAACAAGAGGATCAGCAGCACCAGGGGCGGGAAGGCGCGGAAGAAATCGACCCAGGCTATCAGCGGCCAGCGCACCGCGGGACTTTTCACGCTCGCCAGCAGCGCCAGGATCAGCCCGCCGAGCAGACCGAGCGGCACCACGAGCAGCGAGAGCAGCACGGTGTTTCGCAGGCCCGCCAGCACGATCGGCCACGAGGCGACGATGATCTCCGGGTTGAAGAAGTTCTGGATCATCGCTTCCACGCGAACTTGGTCTCGACCCAGCGGGCCGCTACCACCACGGGGAAGAACAGCACGATGTAGGCCGCGGCGCCCAGCATCAGCGGAGAGGGATTGTAGGAGTTGGACATCGCCGAGCTCGCTTGCCCGAGGATCTCGGTGACGGCGACAACGGTACCGAGCGCCGTGCCCTTGGTGATGGCGATGGTGCGGTTGGTGAGCGGCGGGATGGTCAGCCGGAAGGCCTGTGGCAGCACGACGTTCATCAGGGTTTGGCCGAACGACAGGCCCGTCGAGCGGGCGGCCTCCCACTGGCCCCTGGCGACCGAGGTGATGCCGGCCCAGAAGATCTCCTCGGAGAAGGCCATCAGCACGAAGGCCAGCGAGAGCCAGGTGGAGACGAAGCCGGAAGGCGAGACGTTGACGCTCGGCAGCCCGAAGTAGATCAGCACGATGACGACCAGCGGCGGCAGCGAACGGAACAGATCGACGACGCCGATGATCAGCCAGTTGAGCGGCCGGATGGCGAGGCTCCTGAGCAGCGCCAGGGCCAGGCCGGCGGCAATGCCCGCGACGACGATGAGGACGGCAAGCTCGATCGTGACCACCACACCGGACAGGATGTCCGGCAGGTACTTGAGCATGATCGTCGTATTGAAGAAGGTCTCGGTGAAGCGGTCCCAACCTCCGCTCAATGCCGCTGGATCTGGCCGATGAAGGCGCGCGTCCGCTCGTGGGCCGGATTCTCGAAGATCACGGCGGGCGGGCCCTCTTCCACGATGGCGCCCCCGTCCATGAACAGGACCCGGTCGGCCGCGTTGCGGGCAAAGCCCATCTCGTGGCTGACCACGATCATGGTCATCCCGCTCTCGCGCAACGAGCGCATGACCTCGAGCACCGAGCCCACCAGCTCCGGATCGAGCGCGCTGGTGGGCTCGTCGAACAGCATGACTCGCGGCTCGAGCGCGATCGAACGCGCGATGGCCACCCGCTGTTGCTGGCCGCCCGAGAGCTGGCCCGGCGTGTGGCCGGCGCGGTCGGCGAGGCCGACCCGCTCCAGTGCGGCCCGTCCCAGCGCCTCGGCCGTGGCGCGCGACTTGCCGGCGACCTTGCGGAGCGCGAGCGTCACGTTGCCGAGCGCCGTCATGTGCGGATAGAGATTGAAAGACTGGAACACCATGCCGATACGCTGGCGGGCATGGTTGATGTCGGTACGCGGGTCGAGCATGTCGATGCCGTCCACCACGACGCTGCCGGAAGACGGCTCCTCGAGCCGGTTGAGGCATCGCAGCAGAGTCGACTTGCCCGAGCCCGACGGCCCGATCACGAACACCAGCTCGCGTTCGGCCACTCTGAGATCGACGCCCCTCAGAACGTGGAGGGCGCCGAAATGCTTGTGGAGACCGCGCGCGTCGACGATCGGCCCGTTCATTCGCTCAGGTCAGTGGCAATGGAGCTCGTGCGGCGTCGGGTCGTAGCCCGGCATGCCCGGGGGACCGTAGCCCGGCGTGATCACGACCTCGAGGGCGTCGGGCGCCGGCTTGCGGCCGAACCACTTCTCCGAGAGCCGGGCGATCGTGCCGTCCTTCTTCATGCAGTCGAGCGCATCCTGGAGCTCGGCGCGGAGCTTGGGATTGTTCTTGGGCACCGGTGCCGCCCAGTGGGCGCGCGTGTCCTTGAGCTCGAGATCGGCCACGAATTGTGGATTTTTCGACGCGGCGTACACGATGGTGGTGTTACCGCCGAGAGTCGCGTAGGCGCGGCCCGAGAGGACCGCCTGAGTGGCGTCGGGCTGCGTGTCGTAGACCTGCACCGTGAAGCCGTGCTCGGCGCCCTTGGCCTTGGACAAGGTCTCGTAGGGCGTGCCCTTGTTGACGGAGACGGACTTGCCCTTGAGGTCCGCCCAATCCTTGATCGGTTCCGAGCCCTTCTTGATGCCGAACTGGTATGCGGTCCATAGGTAGCCCGCGGTGAAGAGCATGTTCTCTGCCCGTTCCCTGGTCACCGTCGTCGGCGCGGCGATGAAGTCGTAGCGACCGGACTGCATGCCCGGGATCAGGGTCGAGAAGCTCACCGCGTCGATCGTGATCTCGCGCTTCATACGGCGGGCGACCTCGGTGAAGAGGTCGATCTGGAACCCCTCGATGCCGCCGCCCAGCTTGGGCATGGCGTGCGGGGCGAAGGTGCCGTCGACGCCGGTCCGGAGCGGCGGAAGCTTGTCCTGGGCGAGCGCGGGGCCGGCGCAGAGAAGCGCGGCTGCCGCGATGACGGCAAAGCGACGGTGCATCATGGTGAACCTCCCAAGAAGATCGGTGGTCTGCGTGCGTGTGTGGCCCCCCGAGGGGGCAGGCGTGGACGAGGGCGTGCCAGGATCGGTGCGTCAAGCTCGCGCCGATCCTGTCAGAGCGCGCCGGACAAGTCAAACCTGAGCCTTGCCGCATCCATCGGAATTCGGATTGCTGGTATCTCGCCCTAAGCGGTCTACCCTTTCTAGAGGACTAGCCAGTGCTCGGAAAGGTGTGAGTCGGATGCGTACCCATCTGTTCGTGGCAGTGCGGAGCATCGTGCCGGCGGTGGTGCTATGTGTCGGCTGCGCCTCGATCGAGTCGTTCAGCGCCAATCCGCGGACGGCCTGCGCGGGGGACGCCGTGACGGTGACGTGGGCGGCGGTCGGAGACGTGACGATCGGTTCCGAGCCGGCGGTGGCCGATATCGGATCCAAGGCGTCCGCCGGATCGCAGCAATTCATCGTCGATCGGGACACGCGGTTCACCCTGAAGGCGAGCCGACTGTTCTCGTGCAAGAGGACCGAGGCCGACGTGGTCGTGGCGCCCCCGGCGAGGGAGTACGGCGGCGTGGCGGCCTGCTCGTCGGCCGACCGAGCGATCGCGCTGACGGTCCCGCTCGGCGAACGTCAGGTCTCGTCGGCGCTGAAGGTGTCCTCCGTCACCAACGCCAACCCACGCGCGATCGTGCTCGCCAAGGGTAGCGTGCGCGCGACCATCCCTGCGGGCGGTCGCTCGGCCGCATTCGATCGCGAGCCGGTTGCCGGGACCTGGACACTCCGGGCCGACCTCGCTCCCGGCGAAAGCTGCGACGACGCGCTCCGCACGGTGGCGAGCCGCCTCACGTTTCGGGTCGGCTTCGGGTGCGGCGAGTAGGCCATGGCGGCGCTCGACCAGATCCGGACCATCGTCGTCGTGATCATGGAGAACCGGTCCTTCGATCACGTGCTCGGATACCTCTCCTTGCCGCAGCACGGCGGCCGCCGCGACGTCGACGGCCTGGTCGACGTCGACACCGACCCGCGCTTCGCGAGCGAGTACGATCAGCAGATCTATCGGCCGTTTCCCATGGCCGACGGGCGGCTTCTGCATGACCTCCCGCACGGCCGGCGGGAGGTCGCAATCCAGCTCGCCGTGAGCGGTGCGACGCCCACGATGAGCGGGTTCGTGCGCGCGTACGTGGACGCGAACCATAGCATCGTGGAGCAGCCGCCCCCGCTCGGCTATCTGACGCCCGATTCGGTCTTCATGTCGGATTTCCTGGCGCGCAACTACCTGGTCTGCGATCACTGGTTCGCGCCGCTGCCGACCGATACGCACCCCAATCGGGTGATGGCGTTCACCGGGACCGCGACGGTCGACGAAACGAAGTCGCGGATCATTCCCCACCGCAATCTGGTCTTCGACTGGCTGACGAGACGTGGGGTGCGCTGGCGGGCCTATCACTGCGGGTTTTCGTTCTTCCCGTTGTTCGGCGAGTTCGGCCACATCCTGGGCGGCAACTTCCACAGCATGAGGCAGCTTGCGAGCGACATCGCCACCGACGACGATGACGAGGTGCCGCAGGTGATCTTCATCGAGCCGGAGTACGGCGACTCGCCCGTCCACTTCGGCTTTTCGCCGAACGACAATCACCCACCCGACCCGATCGGCCCCGGCGAGCACTTTCTGCGCGATATCTACACGGCGCTGAGCAGCAGTCCCCGATGGGCGCAGACGATGCTCGTCGTCATCCACGACGAGCACGGCGGGTTCTTCGATCACGTCCCACCGCTGCCGGTGAAGATCCCGGTTCCCGCCGGGGCCCTGTACCAGGAGCCATTCGCGACGACCGGAGTCCGCGTGCCGGCGCTGATCGCCTCGCCGTTCGTGCGCGCCGGGACGTGCTACCGGGGCAACCTCGACCACACCTCGCTGCTCCAGCTGTTCGCCGAGAAGTTCGCCGGCGATCGGCGGGCCTACTCGGAGGACGTGAACCGGCGTCTGGACCAGGGGATCGAGAGCGTCTCGAGCGTCTTGTCGCAGGAGGCGCGTCGAGACGTGCCGGCGGCGCCGGCGACGGCGGTGTCGGTGGCGCAAGTGCTTCAGGCGACGAAACCGCTCATCAACGAGAACCAGAAGGCACTGTTGCTGGCCGGGCAAAAACTCCTCGCGCACGATCGCGCGCGGGCGATTCGCCTGTTCCCCGAGTTGGTGCACCTGCAGAGCTGAGAGGGCCAAGAATGAAGAACGAACGTCGCGTCGCGGCGGCCGGTGTGCGATTCCTTGTCGCTCTCGTAGTCCTCGGCGCGATGTGCGCTGGCTGCTCGGCCATGCCGACCGGTCGGTTCGATACATTGGTTGCGGCCAGCAAGGCCGTGGAGGTCGGCACGGCCCAGACCGATGCCGACTTCATCAATCTGACGCGGCGGTTCATGACGTTCTCGCCGGCCCCCGGGCCGTACCGGGTGGACAGCTTCGCCCCGGTGGTCGAGGTGGGCGGCGCGCGACTGGACTTCGATTTTGGCCCCCGCCTCGAGCCGCGACAGGCGGCGCTCGGCGTGCTGGTCGCCTACACCGAAGTCCTCGCCGCCTTCGCCCGCAAGGACTACGGGGGGGAACTGGATCGAGCGACCCACTCGCTCGGAGGAAGCGTCCAGCGGCTGGCGGGCCACGTCACGGCGTCGGCGATCGCCCAGCAAGGCGGCGGCGTCCTGGCCACGGCGGTGAACGGTCTCGGCCACGCGATCACCGAGCGCATGCGCCGGGCCGCCCTTCGCAAGGCGATGGATGACGCGGCCCCCGGCATCAGGGCGATCGTCGCGTACGTGAAGGAGATCAACCTCCTCGGCTCCACCGCCGTCACGACCATGCGCGATCAGTTCATCCGGAAAGCCAACAGCCTCACGGTCGCCGACGGCATGGCACGGCTGCAGCTCAACGAGGCCGTCGAAGGCGTGATCGTCGACAGCAACAGCATCCTGGCTCAGCTGAAGCAAGAGAGCACGGCAGTGGAGGCGATCGTGCCGGCCCACGCCGAGATCCGCGACGCCATCGACCGGGACGAGCGGGCCGTGCTGGAGAAGCTCACGGCGCTCGTGGGAGAGGTCAAGCGACTGCAGGGCGTCTACTCGTCGCTGAAGTAGCGCTGCGACCGTCAGTCAAAGGGGATCGGAATGAGTGACCATGCACTGGTAGAAGGCTTGGCGGGGCTCGCGTCACGCGTCGACAGTCTGTCGCATCTCACGGAGGGCGCCGAGAGCCGCACGCTCGAAGACCAGGAGGACCGGCTCGCGAAGCTGACGCTCGTCGCGATTGCGCTGGATATGGACGCGACGAACGCGAAGTACCGGAATGCCGTCAATCGCGTCCAGGCCGCCATCGATGCCATCGGCGACGCGGACACGAAGATCCAGAACGTCGCCAAGATCATTTCCAGCGTCGCCAAGGCACTCGACGTCGCCGAAAAGCTCCTGACGAAGCTCGCCGGCGTGTGACGTCGGGCGGCGGACGACTAGGGCCCGGCCGGTACCGGTGCCCAGGCTTCCGGGCACGCCGTCACGTACGGGTAGTAGGCTCCTGCGCTCTGGCAGTAGTACCAGTACTGGTTCGGCTGAACGTAGGCGTCGCTGTAGTCGTAGCCCGGTCCCCCCAGGAAGAACGGCGACACGCCGACGAAGGCGCGGCCGCGGAAGCCGCGGTGGCCATCGAAGCCGCGGTGGCCATCGAAGCCCGGATGGCCGTGGAAGCCGCCGCCGCCGTGGAAGCCGCCGTCGCCATGGAAGCCGCCGCCGCCATGGAACCCTCCGCCGCCTCCGCCGCCATGCCCCGCGGCATGTCCGACCGCGGCCCACCCGAACACGAGCGCGAGCACCAGAGCTAGCGCCGTTCTATACGGTTTCATGTCCTTTGGACGCATACGCCGGCTCCGTGATTCGCTTTGGCAGGCCAGCGACTAGGTCAGCCGATGATTCGCGGCAGCACCTCATCGACGAGATGAGCGGAGCGTTCGGCTATGCGTCGCCCGCCAAACCTCGGACACGCGCCGCGTCACTCGCGGGAGCAGAGCGCGAAACGCTCGAAAGGGCGGCGGTCTCCGCCCATCGACTAGCGACGCGTCGTGGTCAGGCGTCCCACTCGACGCGGAGCGAGAGCGGTCCACGGAACGTGGTGTTCTGGCGCGGGGCGTTTTTCCGCAAGGATCGGACAGAGATCGAGCGGAGGTATGATCCCCACAACGTCTTGCATCCAGGCGAGCGAATCGGGGAGGAAAGAGCCTGCTGACCATCGAGGCCGCGCAGAAAGAATTCGAGCCAGCCTGCATCTATGTCAACACCGCGAGCATCGGGTTGCCGCCACGACGCGTGGTCGAGGCCCTCGATGAAGCCATCGAGATATGGCGGACGGGCCGCGCCGAGGCCGCGGATTACGACGCGCTCGTCGATCGCGCGCGCCGGCGATTTGCCAGCCTGATCAGCGTCCCACCTGATCGGGTAGCCATCGGCAATCAGGTCTCGACGTTCACCGGGCTGGTCGCGGCCGCTCTGCCCGACGGCGCCCATGTGCTGGCCGCCGACGAGGACTTCACCTCGGTGCTGTTCCCGTTCCTGGCACACGCCGATCGCGGTGTGCGTGTCGAGACCGTGCCCCTGGACCGCCTCGTCAAAGCCATTCGCCCGGGCGTGAACCTCGTGGCGGTGAGTGCGGTACAGTCCGCGGATGGTCGTCTCGTCCCCGGCGGGCTCGACGGCCTCGCCTCGGCCGCCGCGCGCCACGGCTGTCTCACGTATATCGACGCCACCCAGGCTGTTGGCTGGCTGCCGTTCGATGCCGACCGCTGCGACTTCGTGTCCTGCGCCACGTACAAGTGGCTCGTTTCACCGCGCGGGACCGCCTTCGGCGTGGTGCGGCCGGAACGACTGGAGATGCTGCGGCCTCTCTACGCGGGCTGGTACGCCGGCGCCGATCCGTGGACGTCCATCTACGGACCGCCTCTGCGGCTGGCGCAGGAGTCGCGCCGGCTGGACATCTCGCCCGCGTGGCTTTCCTGGGCGGGGACCGTGCCCGCGCTCGATCTGCTGAGTGAGGTTGGAATCGCCTCGATCAATCGACACGATCTCGATCTCGCGAACGCTCTACGCGAACGGCTCGGTCTGCCCAGAGGAGATTCGGCCATCGTCACGGTGGCCACCGAAGGCGGCCTGGAGCGGCTGCGCGACGCCGATATCAAGGCCTCCGTCCGGGCGGGCGCCGTGCGACTGTCTTTCCATCTCCACAACAGCGAATCCGACGTAGACGCCGTGGCTCGCGCGCTCGGCGCCTGAGAGGCTTCCATGAAATTCACCTGGTTCAACCTGATGCCGTGGCCGTACCTGCCGGACGATTTCCGCGCGAAGCACCGCTCGGTGTGGGTCGATATTCCCAACACGCTCTACGATCCGCGCAAGGGCCATCACGTCTACCACGAGTACCTGGACCAGCTCGAGTACGCCGAGACGCTCGGCTTCGACGGCATCGGGTGCAACGAGCACCACCAGAACGGCTATGGGTTGATGCCGTCACCAAATCTCATTGCAGCCACGCTTGCCCGCCGAACGTCACGCGCCGCGCTTTGCGTCATCGGCAACTCGATCGCCAGCTACAACCCTCCTATTAGAGTCGCCGAGGAGTTCGCGATGCTGGACGTGATCTCGGGTGGCCGTCTCGTCGCCGGGTTTCCGGTCGGCACGCCCATGGACACGAACTTCTGCTACGGCCAGATCCCGGCGCTGACGCGAGACAAGTACCGCGAGGCGCACGATCTCATCATGAAAGCGTGGGCCCGCGACGAGCCCTTCGCGTTCGATGGCAAGTACAACCAGCTCCGCTGGGTGAACTGCTGGCCCAAGCCGATCCAGAAGCCGCACCCGCCGATCTACATTCCCGGCGGGGGCTCGATCGAGACCTGGGATTTCTGCCTCGACTACGACTACAACTACTCCTACCTGTCCTTCTTCGGTTACCTCCGGGGCAAGTCGCTGCTGGACGGATATTGGGAGCGCGTGGCCAAGCGCGGCAAGGACGAATCACCCTTTCGCGCGGCCTTCGCCCAGATCATCTGCGTCGCGGACACCGACGCCGAGGCCGAGCGGCTCTACGCCGAGCATTGCCTCTACTTCTTCAACCGGTGCCTGCACGTCTTCCCACCCTTCGCCGACCCCGCGGGCTACCGGACGATGGCCACGATCAAGTACGGCGCGCTCGCTCAGCTCACGCTCGCGCGTCAAAAGATTCTGGAAAACCTCACGTGGAAGCAGCTGGTCGACGAGCGGTTCATCATCGCCGGCAGCCCCGAGACCGTGCGCCAGCAGCTCGAGGAGTGCATCAAGGGGCTCCACGTCGGACATCTCTTCTGCCTGTTCCACAACGGGGACATGCCCGACTGGAAGACACGCCACTCGTCGAAACTGTTCGCCGAGAAGGTCATGCCGCACCTGCGCGACATGTGGCCGGAGTGGAAGCACGACGAGCGCTGGTGGATGCACCCGATGGACGACCGCATCCGCCCAGAAGAGCGTCAGCCGGGCGCGAACAAGACCGGTGCGGAGTGGCCTCGATGAAGTGGCAGGTGGTCGAGACGAAGAAGGGCACGTCGTGCCGTGTGCTCGAGGGCGGTAGCGGCGCTCCGGTGGTCTTCTTCCACGGCGCCGGCGGGCTGCTTCGCGACAACGCGTTCCTCGACCAGCTTGCGCGTGGTTATCACGTCTTCGCGCCGGAGTGGCCGGGCTACGGTGAGTCCGCGGGCGAGGAGCTGCTCGAGGACATGCTGGATTTCACGCTGCACGGCTGGGATCTCGTCGACGCGCTGGGGCTCGAGCAGCCGCACCTCGTCGGTCACTCGATGGGCGGCATGATCGCCGCGGAGATGGCGTGCATCGCCCCGCACGACCTCGCCAAGCTGGTCTTGGTGAGCGCGGCCGGCCTGTGGATGGACGAGCACCCGATCCCCGACATCTTCGCGCTCCTTCCCTATCAGCTCGCGGAGGTGCTCTTTCACGATCCGCAGCAGGGCCAGGCATTGCTCACCGGCGGCGCCGACCTCTCGGACATGGAGGCGCTCAAGGAGTTCTACATCGGGAGTCAGCGCCGTCTCGCCATGGCGGGCAAGATCCTCTTCCCGATCCCGAACCGGCGACTCTCGAAGCGCCTGTATCGCCTCACGGCCGAGACGTGCGTTCTGTGGGGAGCGTCCGACCGACTGCTCGTGCCGGCTTACGCCGAGCGCTGGAAGACGCTGCTCCCGCACGCGCGCGTCGAGGTGATCGGCGACGCCGGCCACATGTTGCCCTACGAGCAGCCCGACAAGTTCGTCCGTTCGGTGGCGGGCTTCCTCCGCTGAGGCGTGGGCTCCTCAGTTGTGGGGCGGCGGCAACTGCAGGAGGAACGTCGCCACGCCGTCCTTCACCTCCGAGAATGGCATCGGGTAGATGATCTGCTGTCCGACGCCATAGAAGTCCTTCCCGCCGAAATGCGCCTTACCCCAGAGGTTGTCGAACTCCACGGTGCGCATGGCCTCGCCGACCTTCTTCGGGTCGAGGCTCTGAGCCTTCCGGACGGCGGCCACGAAGGCGAACGCGGGATTGGTGAAGTCGATGCTCGTCGCGTTCCACTCGCCGAATTTCTTCGTATAGCGCTGCTGCCAGCTCTTCAACTTTTCTGGTAGGGGAGTTTGCACGTAGCCGTGCACCCACATGCCCTCGACGTTGTCCCGGCCGGCGATACCCGCCACCACCGAGCTATCGATCTGGTGGAGCGCGACGAATCGACCCTTGAAGCCGAGCTCGCGCGCCTGCTTGATGATCAAGCCGACACTGCCCGCCGGTGAGGCCATGACGCTGATCGCGTCCGGCTTCTGGGCGAGCATCCGCAACAGGATGGGGTTGAAGTCCGTCATGCTGCGCTCGAAGAATTCCTTGGCGACGACGGCGTACCCGAGCTTCTGAACGAACGTCGTCTCCACCTTCACCGACCACCAGCCCGTGTCGTCGTTTGGCGCGATCGAGGCCACGCGCTTGATCTGTGGCTGATGATCCTTGATCCACTTCCAGAACGTCGTGGTCTCGGGCGGCGCCGGGAAACACTGGAAGGTGAGGGGATTCTTCGGGCTCACGAGTCCCTCGGCATACGCGAGGGTCAGCCCGAGGACACCGGCTTCGTTGACGGCTTCCTCGTTGGCCTTGGCGACCGCGCCCCCGAGGATGGAGACGTACTTCACGCCGTCCTTGGCGATGAGCCGGTTGACGGTGGCGACGCCCTCGGCGATCACGTATTTGTGATCGTAGGCGACGACCTCGAGCCGGTACTTCTTGCCGCCGACCTCGAGACCCCCCTGGCTGTTGATCTCGTCGAAGACCAACTCGGTCGCCTGCTTGTGGGGAATACCCCAGGGCGCCGCGGGGCCCGAGAGGGGCGTCGAGATGCCGAACTTGATGACATCCGCCGCGCACGAAGGTGCCGAACTCACGACGACGAACACCGCAGCGGCGAAGAGTGTGACGGAGGCCAGAGGAACCCATCGCTTCATCGCGATTACCTCCCGGAGTACCGGCCGGCTTCGGTTGGGGGAAACGATTGCACGGAACTACGGAACTATAGAAACGCGAGGCGTCCTTGTCAAACGCTCAGCACTACGAACAGTCCGACAAGATTCCCCGCTGAAGCAAAGGGAATGACGGGCCATCCGCGCGCATACCGGCTGGCCCGTCACCCAGACTTCTTCTCAGTCCCTGAGAGCGAAGACCCAGATCACGCCGCCCTGGGGCACCTCGGTCTTGGTGCCGAGGAACGTGTCGAGCCTCGCCTGCATCCGCTGGGCGTCGACGCCCCAGCCCGACTGCACGGCGATGTACTGCACGCCGTTGACGGCGAACGAGCTCGGCACGCCGGTGATCCCGGAGTTGGTCTTGAACTGCCAGAGCTGCGCGCCCGTCTTGGCGTCGAACGCCCAGAAGTTACGATCGTTGGTACCGCCGAGGAACACGAGGCCACCGCCGGTGGTGAGGATAGGCCCCCAGTTCTGGAAGGGGAACTTGTGAGTCCAGACCCGCTGGCCGGTCTTCATGTCCCACGCCTGCAGCTCGCCGATGTGATTGGCGCCCTGGCGCCAACTCATCGAGGTCTTTGGACGCTCGATGCCCAGGTAGAGCTTGCCGGGCTCGTAGGGATCGGGCTTTGGCTGCCCCACCAGCGTGCTGCAGAGGTTCTCGTTGGCCGGGATGTAGAGGTACTGCGTCTTCGGGTTGTAGCCGGCCGGCGTCCAGTCCTTGCCGCCCCAGAGCCCGGGGCAGAAAGTAACCGAGGCGCCCGAGCGCGGCTTGCGCTCCTCGTTGTAGCTCGGGCGTCCGGTCACCGGGTCGATCTTGGTGAAGACTTCCTGGGTGACGAACGGCCGCGCGTCCACGAACTTGATGCGGTCGGCGCTCCGCTCCAGCCGCCAGAGATAGCCGTTGCGGCCGGGGTGCACCAGGCCTTTCACGGTGCGCCCGTCCTTGGGAAAGTCGATCAGCAGCGGCGTGGAGACCTCGTCCCAGTCCCAGGAGTCGTTCCAGTGATACTGGTGATGGGCGCGGATCTTGCCGGTGTCGACGTCGAGCGCGAGCACCGACGATGAGTAGAGGTTGTCGCCCGGCCGCATGTCACCCATCCACGGCGCCCCGTTGCCCGTCCCCCAGAAACTCAGGTTGAGCGCGGGATCGTAGTGCGCGGTGAGCCAGACCGACACGCCGCCCGTCTTCCAGGTCTCTCCGGGCCAGGTGTCGTGGCCGGGCTCGCCCGGCCCGGGAACCGTGTACGTCTTCCAGGCCGGCTTGCCGTCGGCGACGTCGAGGGCGGCGATGTAGCCGCGGATGCCGAGCTCGCCGCCCGAGGTGCCGACCATGACCTTACCCTTGGCGATGAGCGGCGCCAGCGTGAAGTAGTAACCCTTCTTGTAGTCATCGACTGTCGTGTCCCAGACCACCGTGCCCGTCTTCGCGTCGAGGGCGATGACGTGGGCGTCGACGGTGGCGAGGTAGACGCGGTCGCCCCACAGCGCCACGCCGCGGTTGGTCGGATGCAGCTGGAGCAGATCCTCGGGCAGCTCCTTCTTGTAGCGCCAGATCAGGTCGCCTGTCTTGGCGTTGATCGCGAACACCTGCTGCTGGGGCGTGGTGACGAACATCACGCCGTTGTTGACGATCGGCGGGGACTGGTGTCCCTCGGTGACACCGGTGGAGAAGGACCACACCGGCACCAGCTTTTTCACGTTCGCCGGCGTGATCTGCTCGAGGGGGCTGTACCCCCAGCCGTTGAAGGTGCCCCGGTACATCAGCCAGTTGTGCGGCTCCGGGTTGAGGAGTCTCTGCTCGGTCACCGCGCTGTAGCTCACCGGGCTCTGTGCGGTGAGCATCGCGGGTTCGAACGCTACCAGGAGCGCGAAGCTCAGGATCGCTACGGTTCTCACCGACATCATCGTCGTCTCCTCGTGTTGACCTGCCGACTGCGCTGCGCGATGGCCTCGACTCTTACCCGCCGCCCGTCTCGAAGCCCGGACGGCCGACGAAACCGCCTGCCACCGTCGGCGCGCCGTCGACGACCTTCAGCGGCAGGGCCGGCAGCCGTCGCGGCGCCGGACCGTTCAGAACACGCGCGCTCTCCTTGAGATCGAACTCCGAGAAGTGGCACGGGCATTTGATCGTGCTCGATGCCGGCTGCCAATCCCAGGCGTCACACCCGGTATGCGTGCACACCGCCGAGTAGGCGACGATGCCGTCCGCGGCCCGCGCGCGCGTGTCGCCGTTGAGACTTTTCGGGTCGAGACGGACGAGCAGGATCTGATTGAGCCGCGAATCGTCTCGGACGACCTTGGCCGTCGGGTCCATCGGATAGGCGGTGAGGGGCGGCCCGCCGGCAGGGAGATCCGTGAGCGTGATGAGCTGTCCCTTCCGGTCGCCGCCGGCGAACACGAGGCGATCGTTCGGCTGCGGTCGCGCTTTGCGCCGCTCGTCGTCCTGCGCGCCGGAGATGCCGACTCGCGGCAGCGCCAGTCCCACGACCACGGCCAGCTTCAACACGGTACGGCGCGCGGGCTGTGGGTCAGGCACGCTACGTCGTCGTGGCGGCTCTCTCATCCCGGGTTGGCCCGCTGCGGAAGAATCGGTCGGAGATGCACTCGATGTCAAGCCCTCCTTACTGCTTCGGGGCAGGGAGAGCCGGCATCAGCCAGGTCCACCCGCGCTCCGCCTGCTCCACGACACGAGGCACGTCCTCGACGAGGAGAAACCCGGCTCGAGTGAGCGTCTCGGCGTGACGCCTGACGAGCTCCATATACCGGGTTCGGTCGCCGTAGCGCTCGGTCACGCTCGCGCGCGGATCGCCCCTGCGCTTGCGCTCCGCCCGGTCGCGCGCAAACGGGATGAAGGTGCCATAGAAATCCACGAGCTCCTCCGGGTTGACCGTGCCGCGACGGAGGCTCCACGGGGTGTACGTCGCCAGCGGGGCCAAGAGCTCGAGGCTCCGGACGCCGCCCAACTCGTTGCCGTCGGCGTCCACTCGAGGAACGCGAACCGGAAACGGCTTACCGAGCCGTGGCGGCTCCAGCGTGATGACACCGTCGGGCCATCGCGGCCCGTAGTCGACACGGTAGGCTTCGTGCGCGACCCGCGGCCATCTTGCTCCCGGAATCGCCGGAGCTCGCACACGATCCAGTGCGACGAGTGTGCCGCTATCGAGGCGAGGGTACGCGCTCGGGGGCGGCTCGCGTCCTTCGCGCACCCATTCGACCAGCCGCGTCAGGAGCGATCGCAGCGCCGGATGAAAGTCGAGCGGGCTGCCGCGATACGCCACCACGGCGTCGGACTGCTCGGACATGGCCGGCCGGTCCACGACGAAATGCTGTCCACCCGCCAGGTGATAGATGCGCTCGCTGGGCAAGGGGTCGATATCGGCATCGCCAGTGGGTGTCACGTGGATCAGCGAGGCGGCGCGGCCCCAGTATTCGTAGCCGGTGTTGGTGAAGAATATCTTCGGCAGGTTCGGCTCGTGGGCGAAGAGGCCGTCGGTCAGGCGCGTCTCCGGATCGCGCTGACTTCGGCCGGCGAACGGGAAGATGTCGGTCGGATAGAAGAACGCGGAGAACCGATGGGCGTCGCGTGAGGGTTGCGCGAACCGGTGATTGAAGCTGCCGCGCCCGGCGCCGGCCGTGTGCACGAAGAGCCCGTCGAAGACCGGGCGTCGCGCCTCGTCCGTGTTGAAGCCT
>Ga0209160_1001813_pt1 | contig 18002 bp, 15 predicted proteins | sample GraSoiAngelo_153_FD_186167 | JGI IMG/M metagenome (GOLD analysis project Ga0209160, IMG submission 186167) | Grasslands soil microbial communities from the Angelo Coastal Reserve, California, USA - 14_1009_12_40cm (SPAdes) (version 2) | ecosystem: Environmental > Terrestrial > Soil > Grasslands ... | reverse complement strand
CCGTGACCGCGCTCGGCCAGATGGAGTTCATCACGCCGGAGGAGGTGGCCGACTACGCGGTGATGGAGATCGAGGGCAGGCCCACCGGCCGTGACATCGTCGCGGCGCTCGACGCCGCGACCGCGGGCCCGACGTACCGCGCGGGCATCCTGCGGAGCCACGCCATCGAGCGGCTGCGCGCGCTCGAGGAGCACAGCAAGACGCGCGCGGTGGCCTACGAGATGCTCGGGCCGCCGCGCCTCACGAAGCTCTTGTTCGAGGCGTTCCTGTGCTCGCGGCTGCGCCCCACGGTGCGGGCGCTGGCGGAGGCGCAGGCCAAGGGGCTCGCCACCGAGGCCCACGCGCTGGTGCAGCGGGATGGCGCGCTGCGGAGTCATATATTGTCCGTGGGCATCCCCATCCTGACGCCGGACGGCGAGCGGCTGTATCGCGGCAGCCTGGTGGTCGTGCCGGGCGAGCCGCCCGATCCGCTGGGCGCGGCGCCGCGCGGCTGGGTGGACCTGCGGCCCGAGCAGTTCGGGATCTGGATCAAGCGGGCGAAGGAAATAGTGATGCAGGCGGAGCGGCGCCGCCTCGTCGCCGCGGACTCGGGCAGCGACTACGACTGGACAGCCATCGGCCCAGACGAGGTGATCGCGCCGTCGCGCTTCGCTACCTGGGTGTTCCACTACGAGGACCGCGGGGAGCGGATCAAGCGGTAACGGCCGCGCTATGGATACCGCCGGACTCGAACGCGCGCTCGGGGCCATCGCCGCCACCTTCCGGCTCGCCCGGCTGTATCCGCCGACGCACCCGGCGGTCGTGGAATCGATGCGCCAGGTCACGGCGGCGCTGCCGGCGCTCGCGGAGCTCGGGGCGGTCGAGTGGAAAATCGCCGCGACAGGACTGCAGTGGCAGGGTCAGCAGCTGCTCGCCGGCAACGCGCAGGTGGCCGAGCTCGCCGGGCTGTTGTACGGGCGGGGCATCCGCGGCATGCGGGTGGAGCCCGGGCTCACCGGCGACCACGTGCTGGCACTGTTCGGCGTTGCGCTCGGCTTGCTCCCCCCCGACGACGCGCGCCTCGGGCAGCTCGCGCTGACCGTGGGGGGGCGCAGCGCCCATGGGCTCGGCGCGGGCGCGCCGTCGGCGGTGACGACGCGAGAGCGGCCGGTGGCCGCGGCTCCCGCGCCCGCCGCGGCCAGCGCCGAGCTCGGCCCGCCGGTGTCGCTGAAGCTGGATCAGCTCCCTGCGGACGTGGAGACGAGGCGTGCGGTCGCGGCGCTGTCGCCCGGCGTGGCGTCGGAGCAGCAGCGGGCGGCCGTCGACAAGCTGATCGAGCTCGCCCCCGGGCTCCTGGCGCAAGGCGACGTGGTGAGCGTGTCCGAAGCGATCGCGGGACTCGACCGGCTGCTCGCCATGACCCAGGAGCCCGCGCTGCTTGAGGCGATCGACCGGGCGGCCTCGGCGCTCACCGACCCGGCGATCGTGCAGCGCATGGTGACGCGGTTGGGGGAGCCGCGCGTGCCGCCGGGCGAGCGCGAGTCCTTGGTCGCCGCCGTGGGGGCGCTCGCCGCGGTGTCGGTCCCGCTCGTGATCGACGCGTTCCTCGCCACGCCGGTCGACCTGCGGACACCGTACCGGGCGGCGATGCGCCGGGCGGGCGACCGGGCGATGGAGCCGCTGCAGGGCCGCCTGGCGGACCGGGACCCGGAGATCGCGGCGGCGGCGGCCGAGTTCATGGGACTCACCGGGGGCCACCAGGCCGTGGCGCTGCTGTTGCCACTGTTGCGGCACCGTTCGGAGTTCGTGCGCGAGGCGGCGCTGGTGGGGCTGGCGGAGGCGGGAGGGCGGGAGATCTCGCGGCCGGCGATGCCCTCCCTGAAGGACGAGAGCGTGCTCGTGCGCGCGGCGGCGGCGCGCGCCATCGGGGTGGGCGGCGAGGCCGCCTCGACCACGGTCCTGGTGCGGCGGCTGGAGCAGGAGGAGGACGAAGGGGTACAGGCAGAACTGCTGCGGGCCATCGGGCGGCTCGGGGCGCGGGAGGCGCTCAAGGTCTTGGCGCGCTTCGCCGACCCGGGCGGCGCCCAACAGCGGCGCAGCCCGCTGGTGCGGGCGGCGGCGATCGAAGCCATCGCCCACCTGGGCGTGCCCGAAGCCCGGGGTCTGTTGGAACTCTACAGTCGAGACAAGGAGCCGGCGGTGCGGAAAGCGGCCGAGCTGGCGTTGCGATGACCACGCGGGCGGCGAAGACGAGCGACGCGGCCCTCTCCCAGGCCATCACGCGGGAAGTGGCGAAGCGCGTGGTGGGCCAGGAGGTGATGGTGGAGCGGCTGCTGATCGGCCTGCTCACGGGCGGCCACGTCCTGCTCGAAGGCGTCCCCGGTCTGGCCAAGACCCTCGCGGTGCGCACGGTGGCCGAATGCCTGCGGATCGCGTTCTCCCGGATCCAGTTCACGCCCGACCTGCTCCCCGCGGACGTGATCGGCACCATGGTGTTCGACCAGCGCTCGCAGGAGTTCTACCCGCGGAAGGGTCCCCTCTTCGCGAACCTGGTGCTGGCCGACGAGATCAATCGCGCGCCCGCCAAGGTGCAGTCCGCGTTGCTCGAGGCGATGCAGGAGAAGCAGGTCACCATCGGGGGCGAGACGTTCTACCTGGGGGAGCCGTTCCTCGTGCTCGCGACCCAGAACCCGATTGAGCAGGAGGGCACGTACCCCCTGCCCGAGGCGCAGCTCGACCGCTTCATGTTGAAGGTGCGCGTCGGCTATCCGACGCGCGACGCCGAGAAAGAGATCGTCGCCCGGATGGCGTCGGGGCGACCGATCGAGGTGCAGCGCGTGGCGGAGGCGGACGATATCCTGGCGGCGCGTAGCGGCATCGCCGAGCTGTTCATGGATCAGAAGGTGGTGGATTACATCGTGGACGTGGTGCGGGGCACGCGCGAGCCCCAGAATCTCGGCCTGCCGGAGCTGAAGCCGCTGATCGCGTTCGGGGCGAGCCCGCGGGCATCGATCTACCTGGCGCAGGCGGCGCGGGCGCACGCGTTCCTGCGGGGCCGCGCCTACGTGGTGCCCGAGGACGTGAAGGCCATGGCGTTCGACGTGCTGCGGCACCGCGTGCTGCTCACGTTCGAGGCGGAGGCCGAGGACATGGACTCGGACCGCGTGATCGGGAAGATCCTGGAGGCCGTGGGCGTGCCGTGATGTACGAAGGCGAGGACCGTCGGCGCGCCGAGGCGTCCCCGCTGCGCGCGCGCCGGCGGCTCGTGACCGCCGAGGTGCTGCGGCAGGTCAAGGGGATCGAGCTGCGGACGCGGACCCTGGTCAACTCCCTCTTCACAGGCGACTACCGGTCGGTGTTCCGCGGACAGGGCATCGAGTTCGCCGAGGTGCGCGCCTACCAGGAGGGCGACGACTTCCGGTCGATCGACTGGAACGTGTCGGCGCGCATGGGCCACCCCTTCGTGAAGACCTATCACGAGGAGCGCGAGATCACGCTGCTCCTCCTGGTGGACCAATCCGGCTCGTGCCAGTTCGGGCGCCCCCACACCAAGGCGGGCCTCGCGGTCGAGGTCGCGGCCGTGCTCGCGCTCGCGGCCGCGCGCCATAACGACCGCGTAGGCGCGCTGATGTTCGCCGACAAGGTGGAGTTCGTCGTGCGACCCGCGAAGGGACGACCGCACGCGTTGCGCGTCATCCGCGACCTCGTCGCGTTCACCCCGCGGGGCCGCGGGACCAACCTCGCCGAGGCGCTGCGCTACGCCGCGAAGCTGCTGCGCCACCGGGCGATCGTCGTCGTGCTCTCCGACTTCCGCGCGGACGGCTGGGAGGAGCCGCTGGCGCAGCTCGCCGCGCGGCACGAGATCGTGGCGATCACGGTGGACGATCCCCGGGAGCTGGAGTTGCCGGACGTGGGCTGGGTGGACTTCGAGGACGCGGAGACGGGGCAGCGCGTCCTGCTCGATACGAGCCACACGCCGGCGCGCGGCCGCGTGCGCGCAGCGGCCGAGCGACAGCTGCAGGAGCGCGGCCGCCGGCTGGTGCAGGCGGGCGTGGACCGGGCCGCGCTCCGCACCGACGTGCCGTACGCCGGCCCGCTGCGCCGCGCCTTCCACGAGCGCGCCCGTCGCCTCAAGCGATGACCCCAAGCCGCACGACGCCACGACGCTACGTTCTACGAGGCGTCCTGCTTGGCGTTTTGGCGTCTTGGCGACTGGCAACGGGGCAGGGTGGTGCGGAGTGGCTAGCCGCTCCCGATCGCCCCACGGTCGGCGATACGGTGTGGCTCGAGCGTACCGTGATCGCGTTGCCGGGGTGGCGGGTGCGCGCGGGCAAGCTCGAAGCGGCCGAGCGGGTGGAGCCGCTCGGCGACCCCGTGGTGCGGCGCGCTTCCTCCCCCGACGGCTGGGTCGTCCGCTACCCGGTTGCTGCCTGGGCGCCCGGGGCGCACAGCGTGAGCGTGCCACCCATCTGGCGCCTGGGCCCCGACGGCCGCGCCGACTCGCTGCCCGGCGGCACCGCCGTCTTCGTGATCAGCAGCGTGATCCCCGACACGGTGCGGCAGCCGGAGCCGAGGGCGGCGATCGCCCCGATCCGGTCCGAGCGGCGCAACCCGCTGGCGGCGGCCTTCGCCGCCGTGCTGTCTGCGGGACTGCTGGCGGCGGGTGTCCGCTGGCGTCGACGTCCGCCACGGCCGCCCGTTCTGCCGCCTCACGTTCCAGTGGAACCTGAGGTGCCCGACGCCCGCTGGCTCGCGGCTGGGGAGCCCAAGGCGGTCGCGGCGCGGGCGGTGCTCCAGCTGCGCGTCGCCATCGCGCACGCGGTCCCCGGGGCGAGCCTCGCGCTGAGCACGACCGAGTGCCTGGCGGCCGTGGAGCGGACGCGCGCCGACGCCCCGCTGCGCGAGCTGCGCGCCGTGCTGGAGCAGCTCGACCGCGTGGAGTTCGCCTCGGCCCACGGCACGGACGTGGCAGCGCTGACCGTGCGGGCGCGCGCGCTGGCCCGGGAGTTCCTGCCGTGAGCTTCGCCCGGCCGCTCGTGCTGCTGCTCCTCCTCGCCCTGCCGGCCTGGTGGTGGCTGCGCGCGCGCCGTCTCGGACGGCTGCGGGGTGTGCGCATGAGCGACGTCCGGCCGGCGGCAGGCACGGCGGAGCGGCTCTGGATCGCGCGGCTCCCCACCACGCTGCGCAACGTCTGCCTCGGCGCCTGGGTCGTGGCGGCGGCGGGTCCGCGGCTCGGCTCCGCCAGGATCGAGGCGCGCAGCGAGGGCATCTCGATCGTGCTGTGTGTGGACCTGTCGAGTAGCATGCTCGCCGAGGACTTCGCGCCCGCGAACCGCATCGACGTGGCCAAGGCGACGGCGATCGACTTCGTGCGGGCGCGCCGGTCCGACCGCATCGGCCTGGTCGCGTTCGCCGCCCAGGCCCTCACCCAGGTGCCGCTCACCACGGACTACGCCGTGCTGGAAGCGGCCCTGCAGGGTCTCCGCATCGGGATGCTGGAAGATGGCACCGCGATCGGCACGGCGATCGCGACCGCGGCGAACCGGCTGCGGCGCGCGCCTGGGAAGAGCAAGGTGATCGTGCTGCTCACCGACGGCGAGAACAACCGCGGCACGGTGGATCCCCGGACCGCGGCCCAGGCGGCCGCCGCGTTCGGGATCCGAATCTACACGATCGGCGTCGGCACGCAGGGTGAAGCGCCGGTGCCCACGGGGCAGGGGCCGGGGGGCGCCCTGCGCTACCAGAACATGCCGGTGGAGATCGACGAGGCGCTGCTGACGGACGTGGCGCGGGGCACGGGCGGCCGCTACTTCCGCGCGACGGACACCGAGTCGCTGCGTCACATCTTCGCGGAGATCAACCGTCTCGAGAAATCGACGGTGGAGCAGGTGGTGTACCGCCGCTTCGAGGAAGCCTACCGCTGGCCGCTCGCGCTCGGGCTGATCGTGCTGGCGCTCGAGATCGTGCTCTCGGGAACGTTCGCGGTACGGGTGCCCTGATGAGCTTCGACGCCCCGTTCGTGCTCGCCCTCGCGCCGCTCGTGGCAGGCGCCGCGTGGTTCGGGACGGCGTGGGCGCGGCGGGTGCGGGTCCGGCGGGCCGCCCAGTGGTCGGAGGAGGCGACGCGGACGGCGCTCGGCGCGGGCCGCTTCGGCCCGACGGCGCTCTCCCTGGCGGTGTTCCTGGGCGTCGCGGCCCTCGCCGGGCCGCGCTGGGGCGAGGAGAAGATCGTAGCGGAGACGCGCGGCCTGTCGCTCGTCGTCGCGGTGGACATCTCGCGCTCGATGCTCGCCGAGGACGTGAGCCCGAGCCGGCTGGCGCGCGCCTTGCGGGAGGCGCGCCGCCTGGTGCAGGACCTCGACGGCGACCGCCTCGGACTCGTCGCGTTCGCGGGCTCGAGCTACATCCTGTCGCCGCTCTCCGTCGACGGGTCGGCCCTGGGGCTGTATCTCGACGCGCTCGACCCGGACGTCGCCTCCGAGGGCGGGACCGCCCTGGCGGAGCCTCTGGCGCAGGGCGGCGAGCTGCTGCGGGCCAGCTCGGAGCTCGCCGACCGCGTGCTGGTCGTTTTCACCGACGGGGAGGCGCACGACTCCGTTGCCAGCAGTGTCCGCCAGGCGCAGCGCCTCAACGCGCTCGGGATCCACCTGATCCTGGTGGCGGAGGGGGGGCGGGCGCCCGCCCGCATTCCGCTGCGCGACGAGCACGGTACGCTGCTGGGTCATCAGAAGGACGACGGCGGGAACCTGATCGAGACCTGGCGGCGGGACGACGTGCTGGGCGCGGTCGCGGACGCGTCTCAGGGCACGATCGTCGGCGCCGAGCTGCCCGACCAGGCGGGGGCGGTGCGCGACCTGGTCGCGTCCTACAAGCGGGCGCGGGCGAGCGAGACGCACACACAGCGCGGGCGACCGCGCTCCTGGATCCCGCTCGTCTTGGCCGTGGCGCTGTTGTTCGGGCAGGCCATGAACCGGCGGACCGCGTCGCTCATCGGGCTCGCCCTGTGCGTCGGAATGCCGCTCGCCGCCCCCGCGCAGGAGACCCGCCGCCCCCGCACCGCGGCGGAGCGGGCCTGGGACCGGGGCGACGTCGCGCGGGCCCACGCCGCGTACCTCGCCGAGCTCGCGGCGCGGCAGCGGGACGACACGGCGTGGTACAACGCCGGCACGGCGGCGCTGGCGGCAAGCGATTTCGAGAGCGCGCGGGCGAACCTGGGCCACGCCGCCGCTTCGCTCGATCCGGGGATCCGGTTCCGCGCGCTCTACAACCTCGGCCTCGTCGCCTTGCGCGAGTCCGCGGCCGACAGCAGCAACCGGGACGCGCACCTGGCGGACGCGGAGCGCGCCTACCGGGAGGCGCTGCTGCTCCATCCGCGTCAGCTGGCGGCGAAGTGGAACCTGGAACTCGCGGTGCGCCGCCACGGCGGCGGGGCGAGCAGGACCGTCCCGCCGGCGGGAGGAGGCGGCGGTGGCGGGACACCGCCCAGCGAGGTCGGGGCAGGGGGTGGGGGAGGGGGCGGGTCCGCCGGGGAGGCGCAGCAGGGCGGGGGCGGCGGTGGGTTGACGCGGGCCCAGGCCGATCAGATCCTGCGTTCGATCGGCCAGGAGGAGCTCGCCACCCGCAGGAGTCGCACGGGCCGCGTGCGACGGGCCGAGGAACCGGGCGTGAAGGACTGGTGACGGCGCCCCTGGTCGTGCTGCTCGCGCTGCAGGTCGGCGCCCCGCCGCTCGACGTCACGGCGCGCGTGGACCGCGCTCGGGTCATAGTCGGCGACGAGATCGGGCTCACCGTGCGGGCGCGCGCCCGGACGGCGGACCCGATCAGCCTGGAGCTGCCGCCGTTCGCCGGCTTCCTGGTCCTGAGCACCCACGAGCTCACCGACGTCAATATCGGGGGCGCGGGCGCGCCGGTCCGCACGACCTCGCGGGAGCTGCAACTGCGCGCGACCAAAGTCGGAACGCTCCTGATCGGCGCCGTGCACGCGCGGCAGGGCCGGGTCCTCGTCGCGACCGACCCGATCGTGGTCACGGTCGACAGTGGGGCTGCGGGGGGGCCGCCCGCGCTCACACCGCTGGCGCGCGCCCTGGTCGACGCGGCGCCGCCCCCGGAGCGCACCGACCGGGTCGCGCTTACGCTCGTCGTGCCGACGGACACGGTGCTTGCGGGTGAGCAGCTCGACGTCGTGGCCGCGGCCTGGTTCCCTCGCGAGCTCCGGAACCGGCTGCACCGCCCGCCCCAGGTCACGCTCGAAACCCCGCAACGGGTGTGGGCCTATCCGGCCGCGCGCTCGAGCGACGTCGCGGCTTCGCGGCTCGTGCGCGGCGCCTGGCTGGACCTCTACGTCGCCCATCAAGTGGTGTTCCCGCTCGCCGCAGGCCGTGTCGTGATCCCGCCCGCGTCGGTGGAGTTCGCCGTGCCGACGACCTTTTCCTTCTTCAGTCGGGAGGAGCGCTACGCGCTGCAGAGCGACTCGGTGACGATGGTCGTGCTGCCCCTGCCGGCAGAGGGGCGCCCGGCCGACGACCAGCGGGTGACGGGGCGGGGGCTCGTCCTCGCCCTGGACGTGCAGCCGGCCGACGCGCGCGTCGGAGAGCCGCTCGAGGTGACGACCACGGTCGCGGGTGTCGGCAACGTGGCGCTGTGGCCGGAGCCGTCGCTGCGCTGGCCGCCGGGGTTCCGCCCCTACCCGGCCGAGCCCGAGGCGCGGATCGACTGGCAAGGCGGCAGGATTTCCGGGAGCAAGTCGTTCCGCTACCTCGTGGTTCCGGACTCCGCGGGCACGTTCGTCCTGCCCGAGCTGCGCTACCCCTACTACGACCTTGGGCGGGGTGCCTACACCGTGACGGGCGCGGCACCGCGGGCGCTCGTCGTTGCGCCGGGTGCCGAGCCGCGGGCCGCGCGCGCCCTGCCGGCGCTCGCGCCCGTGGACGGTGAGGCGTGGACGAGCGCGCTCGCGCGCGACCTCTTCCCCTGGGGCTGGGGCGCGCTCGTGTGCGCGCCGCCGCTCGCCGCGCTGTTGTGGCGCCGGCGGTCGCGGCCGCGCGGCGGGGCGGAGGCCGCAGCCCCGGTGGCGCCGCAGGTCACCCGGCTGGGACGGCTGGAGCGGGAATTCCACGTCGTGCTGGCAAGCCACGTCTCCGATCCGGTTGCCCGAGACGGTGACGGACTGGCTCGCGCGCTGCGCGCGGCGGGCATCGAGAGCGCGGTCGCGGACCACATCATGCGGCTGCGCGACCGGCTGCGGGCCGTGCGCTACGGGCCGCGCGGCCTGGGCGACGCGGCGGAGCTCGCCGCCGAAATCGAGCAGGTGCTGGGGGTGCTGGAGGCGGAGCCGCACGGCGGGCGGCGGGTCCGCCTGTTCTCGACGCTGTGCCTCGCTGCGCTGCTCGCGCCGCGCGGCAGCCTCGCCCAGGGCCCGAGCGCGGAGGCGCTGTACGCGGCGGGGGCGCTGCGGGCGGCGGCGGACTCGTTCGCGGCACGGGCCGCGGCCGAACCTCGCATCGCCGCGCACTGGTACAACCTCGGCGCCACCCTGTACCGGGCCGGCGCGGACGGCAAGGCCGCGGCAGCGTGGGCCGTCGCGGCGCGGCTTGCGCCCCGCGACCGCATGGTCCGGCGTGCTCGCGAGCTCCTGCCCGCACCGGACGCGACGAGCGAGCAGCTGCTCGCGGTCGGCGCCGGCGCCCCCGGTGAATGGGGCCTCGTGGCCGCGGCGTGCTGGGTCGTCTTGTGGGCGGCGCTGGCCCGGCGACGCCGCCCGCGCACGTTGCTCCTTGGGCTTGCGGTGAGCGCGGCCGTGGCGGGATCCCAGGCGGCGCGCGAGTCGCTGCGGCGCCAGCAGGCGCTCGCCGTCGTGGTGAACTCGGCGACGCCCGTGCGGGTGGCCCCGTACGGCGGCGCCAGCACCGTCGCCACCGTCGAGGCGGGCGCCGCGCTGCTCGTCGAGCGGCGCGACGGACGCTGGCTCGAGGTGCGGCGGCCGGACGGCATCCACGGCTGGCTGCTCGAGCGCGAGGCGGTACGGCTGCCGCAAGAGCCCCTGTGACTCCGAAGATCGCCGTGCTCCCGCCGCAGGTGGCCGACCAGATCGCCGCCGGCGAGGTGGTGGAGCGCCCGGCGTCGGTGGTGAAGGAGCTCGTCGAGAACGCGCTCGACGCGGGCGCGCGCACCGTCCGTGTCACCATCGAGAACGGCGGTAAGACGCTGATCCGCGTGAGCGACGACGGCGAGGGGATGAGCCGGGAGGATGCCGAGCTCGCGCTGGGGCGCCATGCGACGAGCAAGATCCGCGGCGTGGCCGACCTGATCGGGGTCGGCACGTTCGGGTTTCGCGGAGAGGCGCTCCCCGCCATCGCGTCGGTGTCGCGCTTCGAGCTCGAGACCTCGTCCGACGGCCGGAGCGGCGCCCGCGTTCGGCTGGTGGGCGGCAAGGGCACGGCCGTGGAGGACGCGGTGCGCCAGCGCGGCACCACGGTGACGGTGCGCGCGCTGTTCTTCAACACGCCCGCCCGGCGGAAATTCCTGCGCGCGCAGCAGACTGAGACCCGCGCGGTAGTGGAGGCGCTGACCGTGCTCGCGCTCGCGCGCCCCGACGTGGCCTTCGCGCTCGAGAGCGACGACCGCGCGCTCTTGGACGTCGGGCCGGCGGCGCGGCCCATCGACCGGGTGCACGAGCTGTGGGGGAGGGAGCTCGCCGACACGCTGCTCCCCATCTGCCACCGCGAGGGCCCGCTCGAGGTGCAGGGCTTCGCGCAGCGCCCCGCGCAGGCGAAGCCCGCGGGACGCAAAGGCTACGTGTTGGTGCGGGGACGCCCCATCCGCGATCCCTTCATCCTGCGCGCGGCGGAGTCGGGGTACCGCTCGACCATCGCGCCCGGCGACCGCCCGACGCTCATCCTGTTCCTCGATCTCCCGGGAGACGCGGTGGACGTCAACGTCCATCCGACGAAGCTCGAGGTGCGCTTCCGCGACAAGTTCTTCGTCGAACGGGTGGTCGAGGAGGCGGTGCGGGAGGCGCTGGCGCCGCTCACGGCGGCCGTGCCCCTAGGTGTCGGGGGTGACACGGCGGGTGTCGGGTTTCAGATGCCAGGTGTCGGGGGTTTCAGCTCGACGCTTGAAATCTTCCCCGGGGAGTCCCTGACACCCGACACCCGACACCTGATCCCTCCGCTGCTTCAGGTGTTCGATACGTACATCCTCTTCCAGACGGACACCGCCGTCGCCATCGTGGATCAGCACTCGGCGCACGAGCGCGTGCTGTACGAGACCGTGATGCGCCAGCTCTCGGGCGACGGCGCCCCCGCGCAGCGCCTGCTGCTGCCACTGACGCTCGACTTCTCGGCGGCGGAGCTCGAGGCCGTGGACGCGCACGGGGAGCTGCTGCGGCGCGTCGGGTATGAGATCGAGCCGTTCTCGGGCCGCTCGGTGGTCGTTCACACGGCGCCCAACCCGCATCCGCGGTTCGACGCGACGCGCTGCCTGCAGGAGCTCGTGGCTGATCTCGCGGGCGGCCGCTTTGGCGGTTTGGCGAACCGGCTGGAGCGCTTTGCGGCGACCTTCGCCTGCCGCGCCGCGATCAAGGCCGGCCAGCGGCTCGAGCAGGACGAGATGCGGGAGCTCGTCGTGCGCGTCCTCGGCGCCACCCTGCCGGCCCACGACGTGCACGGGCGGCCGACGATCGTGCAACTGCCGAAGGACGAGCTGGAGCGGCGGTTTGGGAGAGCCTGACCGCCCCCTGGTCCCGGTTCTCGTCGGCCCCACCGGCGTCGGCAAGACCGCCGTCGCCGCGGCGCTCGGTGCCCGTGCGCTCATCACCGTCATCTCGGCCGATGCGCGGCAGGTGTACCGCGGGCTCGACCTCGGCACGGCAAAGCCGCCGCGCGAGCTGCAGGCGCGCGTTCCCCATTTGGGCCTCGATCTAATCGAGCCGGGGGAGCGATACAGCGCGGGCCGCTTCGCGCGCGATGCCGCCGGTTGGCTCGCGAGCGTCCGGACCGACGGACGCGAGCCGGTCGTGGTCGGTGGAACCGGGTTCTACGTGCGGGCGTTGGCGGAGGGGCTGTTCCGCGAGCCGCCGCTCGACCCGACGCGGCGCGAGCGACTGCGGATCTGGGGGGAGCGGTTGCCCGTCACGCGGCTCGCGCATTGGGCGGCGCGGCTCGACCGGCGGTTCGCGGGCGGCGGGCGGCAGCGGGCGGTGCGCGCGATCGAGGTGGCGCTGCTCACCGGTCGGGCGTTGAGCTGGTGGCAGCGTGAGGTGCGCGAGACCGGGATCATGCGGCCGTGGTACATTCATCTGACGCTGCCGCGCGACGCGCTGCATCGCCGCATCGCGGAGCGGGTGGACCGGATGCTCGCGGCGGGCCTCGTCGCCGAGGTGCGGGCGGTGCTCGCCTGCGGCGTGGGCGCGCACGCGCCCGGACTCGACGCCGTGGGCTATCGCGAGGTCGTGGCGACACTCGAGCGGCGACTGCCGGAAGCGCGGCTGCGGGACGCCATCGTCGCGGCGACGCGGCGGTACGCAAAGCGGCAGGAGACGTGGTTTAGAAATCAACTGCGGAACCCGGGAAACGGGAAAGGGGACACGGGAAACGTGTGGACCTTGGACGCCACTGAGACCCCCGACGTGCTGGCGACCCGCATCCTCGAGCGCTGGCAAGCGTTCACGTTTCCCGTTTCCCGTGTCCCGTCTCCCGAGCGATGAGAATCGGCATCACCTGCTACCCCACCTACGGCGGGTCCGGAGCCGTCGCGACCGAGCTGGGGCTCGAGCTCGCGCGGCGCGGGCACGAGGTGCACTTCATCTCGTACGCCAGCCCGTTCCGCCTGCGGGGCGGGTTCGCCGAGCGCGTGACCTTCCACGAGGTCGTGACCGCCGACTACCCGCTGTTCGAGCACTCGCCCTACGCGCTCGCGCTGGCGGTCAAGCAGCACGAGGTCGCGCTGCGCGAGGAACTCGAGCTGATGCACGTGCACTACGCCATCCCGCACGCCGCGACCGCCTGGCTCGCCAAGCAGATGCTCAAAGCGGAGCGCGACCTCAAGGTCGTCACCACGCTGCACGGCACCGACATCACGCTGGTGGGGCAGGATCCCTCGTACTTCACGATCACGAAGTTCTCGATCGAGCAGTCCGATCGCGTGACCGCAGTGTCGCAGTACCTGCGCGACGAGACCTACCGCGCCTTCGGCTGCGTCGGTTGCGACGTCAAGGTGATCCCCAACTTCGTCTCGACCGCGGAGTACCATCCGGCCCGGGATGGCTCCTGCCGGCGCGCCCTGGCCCCTCCGGACCACAAGATTCTGACCCACGTCTCCAACTTCCGCCCCGTCAAGCGCGTGCGCGACGTGGTGCGCATCTTCGCCGGCGTGCGGCAGGCCGTCCCCGCCACGCTGGTGCTCGTCGGGGACGGGCCGGACCGCGACGCGGCGGAGCAGGAGACGGACCGGCTGCGCCTCGGCGACGACGTCCGCTTCCTCGGCAAGGTGGACCAGGTGGCCGACCTGTTGCGGGGGAGCGACCTGTTCCTGCTCCCCTCGGAGACCGAGTCCTTCGGCCTGGCCGCCCTCGAGGCCATGGCGTGCGGCGTGCCGGTGATCGCGAGCGCCGTGGGGGGTCTCCCCGAGGTCGTCGTGCACGGCGAGACGGGCTACCTCGCGCCGCCGGGAGCCGTGGACGAAATGACCGAGCGGGCGCTCGCGATCCTGCGGGACGACGCGCTGCACGGCCGGCTCGCCGCGAGCGCCGCCGCGCGGGCGCGCGACTTCTCGACCGAGCGGATCGTCCCATACTACGAGTCGCTGTATCGGGAAGTGCTCGGTGACTGAAGTCGCCCGCCTGGTGCGGCTGCCGAACCTCGTGATCGCCGCGGCCGGCGTGCTGGCCGGCGGGTGGATCGCGCTGGCGCGCATCGCCCTGCCCGCGCCGCTCGCGTTCGCCGCCCTGTGCGGCGCCGCGCTCGGCGCCTACGGGTTCATCCGCAACGACATCGCCGACGCCGCGGCGGACGCGGTGAGCCACCCGGAGCGCCCCATCCCGAGCGGGGCCATCCATCCCGAGACCGCGGACTGGTACGCGCGCTGGGCCCTGCTCGCGGCGATGGGGCTGCTGCTGCTGGCGCTGCGCGCGGGCGCGCCGCCCCTTGCGATGCTCCCGTGCTTCCTCGGCGCGTGGGGGGCCCTGGGCGACTACTCGCCCGGCCTCAAACGGCTCGGCCTGGGCAACGTGGCCGTGGCGCTCGTCGCCGGGTTGCCGTTGTTCTTCGGCGCGGCCGCGGTGAACCGGCCGCGCGAGGGACTCGTCCCCTGGGCCATCGCCGGGTGGATCCACGTGGTGCGCGAGCTGGTGAAGGACATCGAGGACCTGCCCGGCGACCAGGCGGTGCGCCGCCGCACCCTGCCGATCCTGATCGGGCGCGCGGGGGCGGCGAAGGTCGCTGCGGCGATCGCCCTCGCGTTCGTGCCGGTGAGCCTGCTGCTTCCCTACCGGGCGCAGTACGGCGGCGCCTACTTCGCGGTCGCCTTGGTCGCGCAGCTCGCCGTGCTCGTGGCCGCCGCCCGACTCGTGGTGGGGCGGATCGAGCGCGTCAGCGCCCTGCTCAAGGGCGCTATGGTGGTCGGCCTGATCGCGCTCGTCGCCGGGCGGGTGACATGAGCCTGTGGCAGGGGATCCTGTTGGGTCTGGTGCAGGGGCTGACGGAGTTCTTCCCCGTCTCGAGCTCCGGCCATCTCGCCGTGGTCGAGGCGATGACCGGTGTCAAGACGCCGGGGCTGTTCGTGGAGGTCGCGCTGCACGTGGCGACGCTCGGCTCGGTGCTCGTGATCTACGGCCGGCGGCTGGTGCAGATCGCGCTGGGCGTGCTCCGCGGGCGGCGCGAGGACGTGCGCTACGCGGGGCTCCTGGTCCTCGCCACGATTCCCGCCGGCATCATCGGCGTGCTGTTCCACGCGCGGGTCGAGGCGGCCTTTCGGTCGCTCGGTTTCGTCGGGGCGGCGTTCATCGTCACGGGCTTCGTGCTCTGGTCCACGCGGCGCCGCTCGGGCGAGGCACCTGAGCCGACGCCCGGGCAGGCGCTGATCGTGGGCGCGGCGCAGGCGGTGGCGGTCTTCCCCGGCATCTCGCGCTCGGGCTCGACCGTGAGCGCGGCCCTGTGGTGCGGCCTCGGGGCCGAGCGTGCCGCGGAGTTCAGCTTTCTGCTCGCGATCCCGACGATCGGCGGCGCGGCGCTGCTCGAGGCGCGGCACGTCGCGTTGGACGTCGCGGCCGTGGGCGTGATGCCGCTCGTCGCGAGCTGTGTCGTCGCCTTCGTGAGCGGGGCGTGGTCCATCCGGTTCCTCGTCGCACTGCTGCGACGCGGCCGGTTATACGCGTTCGCGCCGTACTGCTGGGCCGCCGGCGTGCTCACGCTCGTGTACGCGCGGTGGCTCGCCTAGGGCTCGACGGCCTCCCGGGGAACGTCCTCGCGCAGCGGTGGGGCGTGCCGCAGGTCGGGCTGTTCCGGCGTCTCGGGTCCACCCTCGATGCGATCCACGAACTCGGCGTGCAGGACGCGCCGCACGGCACCGTCGTGCTCGCCGAGGAGCAGACGGCGGGGCGGGGGCGTGGTGGGCGCACCTGGCGCTCGCCGGCGGGCGGCGTGTGGCTCGGGATGCTGCTCCGCCCCGGGGACGTCCGGCTCGAGCCGGGCTCGCTCGCGATCCGCGCGGGGCTCGTGCTCGCCGACGCCGTGGACGAGCTCGCGGGCCGGCCGCTGGCGCGGCTCAAGTGGCCGAACGACGTCCTGGTGCACGACCGCAAGCTCGCCGGCATCCTGTGCGAGAGCCGCTGGCAAGGCGAGGCACTGCAATGGATCGCCGTCGGGCTCGGCGTGAACCTGGGCAACGAGCTGCCGCCGGAGCTGGGCGCGCGGGCGGTAGCGCTGCGCGAGGTGGCGCCCGCGGTGCGGCGCATTGACCTGCTGGACCGGCTGGTGCCGGCGCTCACGCGCATCGGCGGCCCGGGAGCCTTGCTCGCCGAGGCCGAGTGCGCGGCGTTCGCGGCGCGCGACTGGCTGCACGGTCGGATGCTTCGGTCACCGGCCCCGGGGCTCGCGTGCGGCATCCGTCCGGACGGCGCACTGCTCGTCGATGCGGGGACCGGGACGATCGGCGTGCGGGAGGGGCACGTGGAGCTGGCGTGAGCACGGCCGCGTGGCGGCCTGCGGGCCTGCGGCCTATACTACGCCCCGATGCTCCTCGCCACAAACATCAACAACACCGAGACCAAGGTCGGGCTGTTCCGCGGCGACAGCCTGGAGGCCCACTGGCGGCTCACGACCACGCCCACGCGCACGCCCGACGAGTGGGCGCAGGCGCTCACGTCCTACCTCACTCAGGCGGGACGCTCCACGCAGGAAGTCCGGGCGGCGATCCTCGCCTCGGTCGTGCCGCCCGTCACCCAGACGCTGTGCGAGGCGGTAGAGCGGGCGACCACGGTGAAGCCGCTCGTGGTGGACGGCCGCTCGCGACTCCCCATCACGCTCGACGTGGAGGAGCCCCTCTCCGTGGGCGCGGACCGCATCCTCAACACCCTCGCGGCCGCCACGCTGTTCCGCCAGGACACGATCGTCGTGGACTTCGGCACCGCGACGACGTTCGACTGCATCACGAGGGAGGGCCGCTTCATCGGCGGCGTCATCATGCCGGGGCTCCGCACCGGCGCCGACGCCCTGATCCGCAACACCGCCAAGCTCCCCGCCACCGAGCTCGTTCCCACGGAGCGGGTGATCGGGCGGCGCACGGAAGACTGCATCCGGTCCGGCGTCCTGTGGGGGGCGGCCGAGGCGGTGGACGGGCTCGTGCGCCGCATCAAGGCCGAGTGGCCGAACGGCAACACGCCGAAGATCGTCGCCACGGGCGGCCTCGCGCCGCTCGTCGCGCCCCTCTCCAAGGAGATCGAGTCGCAGCACCCGGACTTGACGCTCGTCGGGCTGCGGATCGCGGCGAGCGCGCTCGGCCTCAAGTGGTAGCGGACGCGAGAACGCTCAACGCCTGGCGGCGCTGGGGGTACCGATTGCTGCCGGGCGAGCTGTTCTCCTACCTCCTCCACATGCGCCCGGCCGAGTGGCCCATCATGGCCGGGCACACCGCGCTGGGCTACGTGCTGGCCGTCGGATTCGGGGGCGTCGCGCGGGGGGAGCGGCTGGGGCAGGCCGTTTCGGGCCTCGTGATCTGGGTGGTCCTGCTCAACGGGGGGACGCTCGCGATCAACAGCGTGTTCGACCGGGACGAGGGGGACATCGGCTATCTGATCGCGCCCCCTCGCCTGCCGCGTTACCTCCTCGCCTTCAGCGTGGCGCTGCTCGCGGGCGGCCAGCTCGCGGCGCTGACGCTGCCACCCGCGTTTCAAATCGACTACGCGATCTGCTTCGCGCTGTCGATCCTCTATTCGGTGCCGCCGTTCCGCTTCAAGGCGGTGGCGGGCGTCGACTGGCTGATCAACATGTTGGGCTTCGGGACGCTGACGCCGTTCGCCGCCTGGGCCGCGACGGGTCGGCCGCTAGACTTGGGGCACGGGCTCGTGCTGCTTGCCTTCTGCCCCCTCTTCGCGGGGCTCTATCCGCTCACGCAGCTGTATCAGTTCGACGAGGACCGGCGCCGCGGCGACCGCACCCTCGCGCTCATGATCGGGATCGAGCGAAGCCTGGACGTCGCCCTCGGCTGCATCCTGCTCGCGTTCGCGCTGCTCGGCTGGGCGGCCGTGGTGTTGCGGGTGAGCGGCGTGCTGCTCCTCCTCCCGCTCGCGGCTTGGCTGTGGGTGGTCGTGCCGTGGCGCGCGGGGTATCAGGCGTGGACGGCTGCGCGGCACCAGCGGGGAATGTATCGGGCGCTCGCCGCGTGGGCGGTCACGGATCTCGTGGTGTTGCTGGTGTTTGCCCGATGAGCGCCGCGCGCTAGATTTGGCGGGCCACGCTCCCACCCCCCACCCCCCTCCAGCGAGGAGCAGGTGAGCAATGTCGGCTAGCGTCGCCCCCACGAGTACGGCTC
>Ga0209160_1001812_pt1 | contig 18006 bp, 14 predicted proteins | sample GraSoiAngelo_153_FD_186167 | JGI IMG/M metagenome (GOLD analysis project Ga0209160, IMG submission 186167) | Grasslands soil microbial communities from the Angelo Coastal Reserve, California, USA - 14_1009_12_40cm (SPAdes) (version 2) | ecosystem: Environmental > Terrestrial > Soil > Grasslands ... | reverse complement strand
AACCGGGCGTCACCTGGCCAGCACCATACGTTCAACAGTTGTACGTCTTCTACTCGGGGCTACAAGTCGCGGGTCTCATTCCACGGACTGCCGGTTTCACGTGGGCGGGCGATACCGTGGCGGTGTATTTCGCCGACGAGCGTGGGGACCAGGTGAACGGTGGTCCGCTGGCCGATGTATTCGATTCGCGCGATAGTGCTGACGCCGCTCGCTGGCCGCAGAGCGCGATTGTCCTCGACACTGCGGTCTATACTCCCAGTCTCATCGGTAAACCAGCGGTGTCCGCGCAGGACCTGTGGACGCGGTATTGGGACCGCCCGCGTCTGGTGCCCGGTCTCACGCACCCGATGGGACTGCTCGTGGATCAGCGTTTCATCGGCTGGCCATATCCAACGGGTAACGCGGACGTCGTGTACATGGTGTATACGCTGTACAATGTGACCGCGCGCACTCCCGCCGCCTACAACAATCCAACGATTCCGTTCGAACAGCGCGGTGAGATTGCGACAGAGGGCCGAGCATTCCAAGACACCGTCGAGGCGTCTCTGGGAGTGCAGCTTCCCGATGCGGGCTACGCGCTCGACAGCGTGTACATCGGGTTGCTGGTCGACCACGATATCGCGACGTTCAACCACAACTACGCGACTGCCAGCGTGCCTTTTGGTCTGGCGATCGGCTACGACGGCCACTTTCGCGACGAACTGGGCTGGACGTACCCACCGGAAATCTTCGGTGCCCCGCCCTTCACCCCGGTGCCTGGGTTACTCGGCGCAAAATTCTTGAAGGCCCCGGGCCCGTTCGTGATGTTCACGAACTTCACGGGCGGCGGCACTTTTCCCGACCCCATCGGTGCTCCGCTGCTCTGGCGACGGATGTCGTTGAACCTCGTTCCGTCTGACGCCCAGTGTAACCCGTTCACGAATCCCGCAGTAGCTCGGCAGCGACACCTGTGCACCCTCGTACAGACGCAGTCCGACAGCAGGTTCCAGATTTCTGCCGGACCGTTCCATCTCGGTCCCGGTGAGGCGACGACTGTCATCCTAGCGTTTCTTTTAGCCGCTCCGCTCGACACGGTCAACGCCTATGTCGGCGGAGATCTCCGGCCCGGCGTGCCCTTCACGGGCGATTCGATCGCGGTCGACACCACAAAGATCACGACGATCGAGCGCGCGGCAGGATGGCGGACGCAGACCGATCTGAATGGCGATGGCGTGATTCAGGCAGCGGAGGTCACGGCGGTGCGACGCTCCTTGCTGCACAAGGCGCAAGTGGCGCAGGCGATCGTTGATGCGAAGTTTCTGATGGCGGCGGCGCCTGATGCGCCGGAGTTCTTCCTGATTCCGGGTGACAACGCCGTGACGGTCGTGTGGCAGCCGAGCGCGACCGAGAAGAGCGGCGACCCGTACTATCCGCTGGCCGCGGATTCCAACTCTGCGCTCTACGATCCCAACTATCGACGGCTCGATGTCGAGGGCTACCGCATCTATCGCGGCCGCACGCCGAACGCTCTGGAACTGCTCGCGCAGGTGGATTACGACAACACGGAGTTCGTCGATTACACCGGCGCCATCCTGTATCCCGGGCGATGCGCTCCTGAGCTCGGGATCGTTGCGGATTGCCCCGTGCGGTTCCCGCCGACTCCGAGCGCGACGGTCAGTACCCGTCAGCCGATCGCGGGCACGATAGTCCAGGTGCCCGAGGGTGCGCGAATCTTGACCACTAGTGGAGCGCTCGCAGTGGTGCGCACGGACACGTTCCCCACTGGTTTTCCGCCATTAGCGGAGACCGGAGTGACCTTCTCGTTTACGGATCACGGCGTGCGGAATTCGTTTCGGTACTACTACTCAGTGACTGCGTTCGATCTCAACTCGATCCGCTCGGGCCCCAGCTCGTTCGAATCACCACGCTTCGTAAAAGCGGTGATGCCCCGGGCTCCGTCGGGACAGGAGAGTGCGGGGCAGTTTACGACCCAGCTGCTCGGGGGAGACGGCACGGCGCTCGATACAACCGCACCGTTACCGACCATCGCCGCGGCGACCGGCGTATTCTCCGGCCCCATGCCGCCGACCAACGGATTCCATCTCACCTTCGCAGCGCTGCTCCCTGAGCTATTGGGGGCTGGCCGGCTGACCGTGCGGATCGATTCCGTTCAGCCCGGTATCGCGGGGGTCGCCTCGGTCCCGCCTGGTGGGCGACCCGCGCGCTACTTCGTGGCTGCCGCGAGCCCGACGGATACCGTGCATTTTGTGGTTCCTCTTTACACCAACACCTTCACGGTGGAGATGGGCAATACGGTTCGCTTCGCTGCTGTTGCGGCCGATTCCGCACAGGCGGCGAGGTTCGGGATTGCTCCGAAGGTGTCGATCTATGGCGAGGTCACACTCAAGACCACCGGTAGGTACCAGCTCGCATCGTGGGGAGAGGCAGGCCTCTTCTGGTTCCCGCAGTTCTCGTTCGATGGTCCGCGCTGGTGGACGGGTTCGACGAACGAGACCACGCCAAATCCCAATGGTGGCAATTGTGCGCCTCCCACATTCTCCTGTGGCTCGGCGATTCGGGTCCCCAACATCGGCCTCACAGCGGGCGGCATTGCCGGCGTCACGATCTTCCACCCGCAGGGATATAGCTCAACCCCTAGTTTCCCATTGCCAATGCTCGAGCAAGTAACCGCGACGGTGACTCGCGCGGCAGACTTCCGGGTTGTGTGGGGTGCGGGTGGCGCGATCGACACCGTGCTGGATGAAACACATCACGTTCTGGTGCCGTTCAACACGACGATCGGCCCTACGTGGGGAGTGCTGACTGAAGAGTCATTCGCCGCCGTCGACCCGGCGCTCACACGTGACGGAAAGAATGATTTACTGACCTGGGCCGATTTGTTTTGCGTAGGCCCGTTGCCGCAATACATCGATTCCTTGCGTCCGACGGGCGACACGACGAAGGCGGATTGTGGTGGGCCCGCCCAGACACCTGCGATACTGCGCCCCAGCGCCACGCTGAGTCCCATCGCGATCCGGGACACTGCTTCCAGCTACTCGGCGACCGCCACGGCCGGATATACGGCCACCGGCAACGGGTTCATCCTGTACCTGAATGGTCACTTCTTCCTGATGCAGATGACCTCCCCGCCGGCCGCTGGAACGGTCTGGCATGCCCGCTTCTATTCGGGGACAATCAAGGGCAGCGCGGCGCAAGCGAATTTCACGTTCGAGGCCGCGACCCGTCCGCCGGCCGTACCGGGGTTACGGGCGGAGTTGACCTTCCAGGGCTCGCGGTTCAACCGGTTAACCACTGCGGACTCGCTGCTCGCGCGTGTCCACACCGTGCCCGACCCGTTCTACGTGGCGAGTGGATTCGAGTCCTCACTCGACACGTTGACGCTCAAATTCGTTCATCTCCCGGCTCTCGCGATCGTCCGCATCTACTCGCAGAGCGGCATTCTCGTGCAGGCGCTCACCAACGACGATCCTACAGGCGGTGGTGAGCTGACATGGGACCTCCGGAGTCGCTCCGGGAAACGCATCGCCTCCGGTGTCTACTTCTACCATGTGGAAACGCCGGATCATCGCAAGCGCATCGGCCGGTTTACAGTGATCAGCGGCCATAGGATCCGATGAGCGATTTCGAAGAACGTGCCGTCGCCGAGCTGCGTGTGCGCATCGACCGCACGCTGTGCGTCGGATTCGGCGACTGCATCACCGCAGCGCCGGAGGCGTTCGTGCTGGACGACAGCGGCATTGCGGTGTTCGTCACGCCAGAGGTCGTCGAGCGCGAGCGGTTGCTGCGCGCGTGCGATGCCTGTCCCGTGGACGCGATTACGGTTTGGAACGAAGACGGGACGCAAATCGTCCCCGCCGCTTGTGAACAAGTTCCTTGACAGTGCTGGGACCCGTCTGCATATCCCTTAACTCTGACGGCATCCACACCGACATCTAAGGTTTAGAACCCGCTCGAGCGGCGTCACTCGGGGAGGTAGCGGTGTACCGCGAGATATTCGTTCCGGCCGACAACTCGCCGCACTCCGATTGGGCCGTGGACCGCGCCATCGAGATGTGCCGCAAGACCGGCGGTCGCATTACCGGCAACCATGTCTACGCCGCCCGCCTCCACGATGTCCGCTTCCGCCAGCTCGAAACCGGCCTCCCCGCGCAATTCCAGACGCCCGCAGAGATCAAGAAACAGCGCAAGATCCACGACAAACTGATTGAAAAAGGCTTACAGCTGATAGCCGACAGCTTTCTGGACCAGGTTGGAAAGCGGTGCGAAGCCGCCGGAGTCCCCCTCACTCGGCAGCTGCTTGAGGGAATCAACTACGAAGAGATCGTGAACGAAGTGAACCGCGGCGCCGGCCGGCTCCCCGGCCTGATCGGCTTCGATCCCAATCGTGCCGCGGGCTACGACGGTGGCGACAGAGTCCGCAGCGACGTCAGGCTGGGCGAGAACGGCCGGCTCGTCGCGGAAGACGAGGACAGCGCCGCGCGGCTCGTCGGCTCGTCCGGCCGGCAGTATGACCTGCTCGCGATCGGCGCGCATGGTCTGGGGCGCCAGCAGTTCTCGCAGCTCGGCGGCGTCGTCGCGCGCGTGCTCCGCAATGTCGAGAAGGACGTCCTCGTCGTCCGCGACCAGCAACCCCTGACGGGCGGTCGTTTCATGGTCTGTGTGGACGGCTCATCGTACAGCTACAACGCGATGAAAGCCGCGCTCGAGCTCGCGCAGGAGTTCGGCGCCTCGCTGTTCGTGTGCAGCGCCTTCGACGTTGAGTATCACCATGTGGTCTTTCACAACATCAAAGACGTCTTGTCGTATCAGGCGTCGAAGGTCTTCAAGTTCGAAGAGCAGGAAGAGCTGCACAACAACATCATCGACAAAGGGCTGCTCAAGCTCTGCCAGGCGAATCTGAAGCGCGCCGAGGTGATGGCGCAACAGTATCCCGACGTGCCGCTCAAAACGCAGATCCTCATCGGCAAGCCGTTCCAGGTGATCATGCAGTGGGCCGACGAGATCAAGCCGAGCCTGCTCGTGCTGGGCCGCCACGGTGCGCACCGGATCGAGAACACCGAGCTGGGGTCGCAGTCGGAGAACCTCGTCCGTCTTGCTCCGTGCTCCGTGCTCCTTGTCGGTGTGGTCGGAGTGCGGCCCGAAGACATTCCCTGGATCGAGGAAGACGGCCAGGCCGGATTGCCGTGGGCGCCGGAAGCGGAAGTCCGAATCCTGCGAGTGCCGCCGTTCGCGCAGGGCATCGCCCGCCGCGCAGTCGAGGAATACGTCCTGGAGAAGGTAGGCAACGCGGGGCCTCCGCCGACGGTCACGAACAGATGGTTGGATGAAGCGATCCAGAAGCTGCTGCCCACACACATGCAGCTCATCATGGGCATCGGTAGCGCGGAGGAGATCGCGCTCGCGGAGGTGAAGGCGACCGAGCAGATGAAGGCGACCAAGGTGCAGGGACACGATGCCGACGCCGAGCCGCTGACGCCCGAAGTCGAGACAAAATGCCCGGTTACGGGAGTCGTCTCGAAGCGGCCCCGCGTCGCGACCGATCCGGTTATCTGGACCGAAGAGGGATGGCAGCGTCTCCAGCTCGTGCCGCTGATCGCCCGGCCGCTCGCGCGCAACACGGTTGAGCGTTTCGCCCGCAATCACGGTATCTGGCGCGTGACCACCGCCGTGATGGACGACAACAAGCAGGCGATGATCGAAGCCGATGAATTCGACATCGACACGATGATGGTGATGTTCACGGAGTTGCGGGCCAAGCAGATCCGGGCGGAGGCAGAAGGCAAGGACGCGCTGTCACCCGAAATGCGGGCCTTTATAGAGGAAGCAAAGGCGCAAGGAATTACGCGCTGCCCCATCCGGGACATCGAAGAGAAGATGGACAAGTGTCCCGTCGACCTGAAGGCGGTCACGCCCGCCGACGCCAAGCGGGCGGTCGAGAAGCTGCTGCAGTGAGCTACCTGCCACACGTCGTCGCCTGGAATCTCACCCGGCGCTGCAACCTCGAATGCGCGCACTGCTACATCTCGGCCGGCCCGCGCGAGAGTGCGACCTCGGAGCTGGAAACCGCGGAGTGCCTGCGCATCGTCGATGAGCTGCTCGCGGTGAATCCGGCGCCGATGATCATCCTGTCGGGCGGTGAGCCGCTGCTGCGGCAGGATCTCAATCAGATCGCCACCTACGCGTCGCAGCGCGGCGCGACCGTCGTGCTGGGTACGAACGGAACGCTGCTCACCGACGAGCGGATCGCGGGTCTCAAGGCCGCCGGTGTCCGCGGCGTCGCCGTCTCGATCGATTCATTGCGCCCGAGTTATCACGACAACTTCCGCCACGGTCGTGGCTCGCTCGACGACACCATCGCGGCGCTGGGCCGGCTGTGGGCGCAGCGGCTCGATTTCATCATCCAGACGACGGCAACGAAGGGCAATCGCGCCGAGCTCGAGCGCATCGCGCAGTGGTCGGCGGAGCAGGGCGCCGTGGCGTTCAACTGCTATTTCCTTGTTGCAACCGGCCGCGGCGCGGGCATGTCCGATCTTGCCCCCGCGGAGTACGAGGTCGTGCTCGCCGATCTCGCGCGCTGGCAGCGGCAGTATCGCGGGCAGATGATGGTGCGCGCGAAATGCGCGCCGCATTTCATGCGCCACGTGCACGCCGCCGATCGCGACTCGCCCATCCTCAATTACGAGACGCGCTGTCCGTGCGGCACGCAGTACTGCCGCATCACGCCGGACGGTAAACTGACGCCCTGTCCCTATCTCCCCGAGGTCGCCGGCGACTTGCGCACCCAGAGCTTCGCCGAGATCTGGCAAGCGGCGCCGCTGTTTCGTGCGTTGCGCGCGGGAGCGCTGGGAGGGAAATGTGGTGCCTGCGAATACCGGAAGCTGTGCGGCGGTTGTCGCGCGCGCGCCTTCGCGCTCGAAGGGGACGTCCTCGCTGCGGATCCCTCCTGCGTCTATGAACCGAAGGGCGTCGCCGTGATCGAAGCCGCACATGACGTCCTGTACGGCCAGGACTTTATTCCGGCGCTTGCGTGGTCACCCAGCGCGCGGGCGCGACTCGAGCGCATTCCGTCATTTGTGCGGGGCGTCGTGACCAAGCGCGTCGAAGATTGGGCGCGCGAGCGGGGAATCCGCGAGGTGACGCCGGAGCTCTTGAGCGAAATTCGCAAATCGATGCCAATTGATTTCTCAAAGCGTCGGCCGTTCTTTGCAGAAGCCGACGGCTGATGGCTGATGACTGACGGCCTTCTAGTTCTTCAAGCTGCAGCCGATACGGCGACCGCCTACCGCGACTTCCCGGTGATCGGCAGCCGCGCGGCGATCTGGATCGCCGCCGAGATCCATCTGATGTTCGCGGCGTTCGTGCTCGGTGTCCCGATCTTCGCCGTCGTAGCGGAAGCGATCGGTATCTTCGGCAAAGACCAGCGCTACGACCGACTGGCCAAGGAATTCACTCGGCTGCTGCTGATCGCGTACAGCGCGACGGCGATCTGGGGCGCGGTGCTCGTGTTCCTGCTGTCGACACTGTATTCCAAGTTCTGGGCGTACCTGACGGCGATCTTCGGCGTCTCGATGTGGGTGTACGTGGCGCTGTTCTTCGTCGAATCCTTCACCCTGTATCTCTACTACTACGGCTGGGATCGCTGGAAATACGGACGCTCGAAGCTCGTCCATCTGGGACTCGGGATTCTGCTGAATATCTGGGGCACGACTGTGATGTTCATCGCGGACTCGTGGCTGACGTACATGATGACGCCGCCGCGCGACATCACGCCCGAGACGTCCCCCACCAGCATCAAGCTCTGGCACGCGATCCTCAACCACACCTGGATGCCGATCAACATCCACCGCCTGATCGGCAACGTGGTCTTCGGCGGCGCAATCGTGGGCGCATACGCGAGCTATCGATTCCTCGCGGCGCGCACGGATGAGGAGCGCGCGCATTACGACTGGATGGGCTACGTCGGCAACTTCATCGCGATCTCGGCGCTGATCGTGCTGCCGTTCGCGGGCTACTGGCTGGGCCGGGAGATCTATCAGTACGACCAGTCGATGGGCATCACGATGATGGGCGGCTTCATGAGCTGGCTGTGGGTGATTCAGGCATTCCTCATCGCGGTGCTCTTTCTGGCGGGCAATTACTACCTCTGGGTGGGAATGGGCCGCATTCCCGGCGCCGAGCGGTACCGGCCGTACACGAAGTGGCTCCTCGTGGTCCTGGTGCTCGGCGCGCTGGTGTGGGGGACGCCGCACACGATGATCGCCGATTCCCGCGAGCTTGCGGCGATGGGCGGCTCGCACCACCCGCTGCTGGGCGCCCTCGGTGTGATGAGCGCCAAGAACACGGCCGTGAATCTGATGATCCTGTCGACGTTCCTTTCTTTCCTCCTCTATCGGCGCGCCAACATCCGGCAGGTCGTGCCGTGGGCGAAGATGGGCACCCGCATCCAGGCTGGGATGTTCGTGATCGCCGCTGCCATCGTGCTCTTCTTCGGCATCCGCGGCTACTTCGTGGAGGCGATCGTCCGGATCGGCTACTCGGTATATCAGGTCGGCGCCGTGCTAGCGTGCATCATCTTCGTGACCCTCATCGACGTCCTCATGGCGCGCGGCGCACAATCGCTCGGCGCGATTCAATGGGGCAAAATGCCGCCGCGCTCGCAGTACGCGCTCTTCATTCTCGCGGTCACGTTCACCTGGCTGATGGGGCTGATGGGATTCGCGCGCAGCGGCATTCGGCAGCATTGGCACGTGTGGCAGATCATGCAGGATACGACGAAGTACGCCGCGACGCCCGCGCTGGGCTATGCGGCGATCATGATCAGCACCTGCGTGCTGATCTTTCTGTCGCTCGTCGCGTTCATCTTCTGGCTCGGCGGGCTCGCCGAGAAATCGACGTTCGTGCCGGCGGTCAGTCCGGTGGAGGCGCCGCATGTGGGCGATTAACCTCCGCATCATCGGGATTGTCCTCGGCGTGCTCGCGCTCTATACGCTGATCGCGAACAAGATCCCGCAGGTCCAGTCGGAAGTGCCGAAGGCGCTGAACTTGAGCTCCAACGTGACGCCGGAACAGCTCGTAAGCGCCGGCGATCAGCTGTTCCACGGCGCCGGTGGTTGCACGGCGTGCCACGGCCTCGGCACGCGGGCGCCGAACTTGCTCACCGACGAAAAAGGTTTGGGTCCGATCGGAGCGCGCTGCGGCAAGCGCGAGCCGGGCAAGGACTGCAAAGCTTACCTCTACGAGTCGCTAGTCAATCCGCGCGCGTACGTCGTGGCGGGCTACGAGCCGATCATGCCGGAAATGGGCCGCACGCTTTCGCCGCAGCAGCTCTGGGCGCTGGTCGCTTTTCTCGAGTCGCAAGGCGGGACGGTCGACGTCACTGCGTCCGACATCCCTGCCGCCGCTGCCGCCCCTGCCGGCGGTGGGTCAGGGGCGCCAGGGGCGGCAAAGGCGGCAGGGATCGCGGACGGTAGTACGGACCCGATGGCCATCATCCGCGGCGCCGGCTGCCTCGGCTGTCACAAGATCGGCACTGAAGGCGGCGCGATCGCGCCCAACCTGACCCACGTCGGCTCCCGTCTGTCGCAAGCTCTGATCCGCGAATGCATCCTCAAACCCGATACGCGGGTTTCTAAGGGCTACGAGAAGTTCGTCGGCGTCATGCCCAAGACTTTCGGGAATATGCTGACCGGTGCGCAGCTCGAAGCGCTGGTGCAATTCCTGGCGAGTCACAAGTGAAGATCTATCTCCGCCACCCATTCTGGCAGGCCGTCGGGGTGCTCGTACTCGCCTATCTCGTCATCGTTTTCGTTATCCCGGCGTTGCCGGGCAGTGCGATGGTGCCGGGTAGCGTCGTACTCCAGTACATGGCGACGGTACTTGTCGGCGTGCTGATCTGGGTCAGCGACGACGAAGCGCGCTGGACTCAGTTCAAGGAGCCGATGCACGAGGTGCTCGTGCAGCCGCGGCTGAAAGTCGTTCGCACGGCTGTGCTGGCGGCGGTCACCCTGGTCGTCGGCTGCATCACGTACGGCCAGGTACGAGCGGGCGTCGCGGCACCGCCGAATATGCGGTCCATCCATCCAGCGCCGCCGTCGCAGATCACATTCCGCGGCAAGACGATCACGTTGGTGGGGCTCGATAATCCGCTGCGGAAGACTGGAGACATGGCGGCCCATCTCGCGCTCGGCCACAAGATCTACTATCAGAACTGCGTTCCCTGTCACGGCGATCATCTCGACGGGCAGGGCCACTTCGCGTCCGGCTTGAATCCGCTGCCCGCGAACTTTCAGGACAACGGCACGATCGCGCAGCTTACCGAGAGCTTTGTGTTCTGGCGCGTCGCGAAGGGTGGACCGGGGCTGCCGCGTGAAGGGACGCCCTGGAACTCGGCGATGCCGGCGTGGGAGGAGTTCCTGACCGAAGACGAAATCTGGTCGGTTGTGCTCTTCCTCTACTCACAGACCGGATGGAAGCCGAGGACGGAAGGGGCGAGCAAGTGACGCCCGCGCTGATTCTAATGGCTTTGCTGGTCACCCAGGATACCACCGCAGGCAAAATCGTTTACGTAAAGTGGTGCGCCGGATGCCATGGCGATAACGGCGCGGGCGACGGTGAGGCCGCCCATCGCATGATTCCGCCGCCGCGCGACTTTACAGGGGCGATCTATCAAATCCGCACGACCGCCAGCGGGCAGTTGCCGACGGATGCCGATCTGATGCGGTCTATCGACGAAGGTCTCGGCGGGACCGCGATGCCGGGCTGGAAGTCACGGTTGTCCGACCGCCAGCGCCACGACGTGCTCGCATACATCAAGACCTTCTCGACGTTTTTTGCCGATACGTCCTTGCAGCCGAAGCCGCTCACGTTTGGCAAGGAGCCTGGAGGCGGGACCGGCGCCGACGCCTTGAAGGTAGGCCGCCAGTTCTATGACTCGATCGGCTGTCGCAAGTGTCACGGCGATCAGGGCCGCGGCGACGGGCCGTCTGCTCCCACGCTCAAGGATGACGCCGGGCACCCGATGTTCGCGGCGGACCTGCACGAAAACTGGCGCTTCAATGGCGGCGGCACTGTCGAGGATATCTACCGCCGCCTGCGCACCGGGTTGGACGGCACGCCGATGCCGTCGTTCAGCGATCTCCTCGATCAGAAATTCCTCACGGAAACCGAGTTGTGGCGCGTCGCGGAGTACGTCCGCAGTCTCTCGCCTGCGGAAGCGCCGGTCGTCCGAGACGTCATTCACGCGCCGCTCGTCAATCGGGCGCTGCCGCATTCGCCAGATGACTCCGCCTGGACTGCCGTCGACGCCTACTGGTTCCCGCTCGTCGGCCAAGTCATCCGCAAGAGCCGGTGGTTCTCGCCTGCGGTCAGTGGCGTGTGGGTCAAGGCGGTCCACACCGCCGACTCGATCGCGCTGCGCGTCGTGTGGGACGATCGCTCGCAAAGTCCCGATACGGCGTGGCTCGGACACGTGGGGCGAGTGCTCGCGGCACTGGATCCCGATGAAGGCACACAGGAACAGCCCGCGCTGTGGCCGGATCAGTTGGCGGTGCAGTTCCCCGTTGCGATTCCAACCGGTATGGAGCGGCCGTATTTTCTCATGGGCACCACCGGCGCGCCGGTGTACCAATGGCGCTGGGTCAGTACTGCGCGCACCGCAGCGGTCGCCGGCCTGGCGCGCGGTATCGACCGGTTCGATTCATTGCCGAGCACCGGGGTTGGCGCCCAATCGGTCTATGACCACGGTCAATGGCGCGTCGTGTTCGCCCGTGCACTTGCCTCGCCCGATACGGCTAGCCAGCTTCCGTTCCGGACGGGCCGTGCGATTCCGGTGGCCTTCTTCGCGTGGGACGGGTCCAACGGAGAGCACGGGACACGCATGGCCATCAGTACGTGGTATTTCCTCGCACTCGATGAACCGGTGCCGGCGCGGGTCTTTATCTCGCCCGTGATCGCGATGGTGCTGACGCTCGGGCTCGGTATGCTGGTCGTTTGGCGCGCGCAGCAGAAGACAACATTCCGGAGGAAGCAATGAACGGCAGAATCTTCAGCGTGGTGGGCGGGATGTTCCTGCTCACCGTGTGCAGCAAGGGAGACCGGAGCGCGGTGCAGGCGGCTCCGCCGGCCCCGCAGCCGGCAGCGGCAGCCGCATCGTCGGAGGTCTCGGCGGACGGCGGCACAATCACCGGCAAGATCAAGTTCACCGGCACGGCGCCGCGCAATCCCGCGATCGACATGAGTGAAGAGGCGGCGTGCAAAGCGAAATACAAGACCAGCCCGACTGAAGAGAACGTCGTTGCCGGCCCCGCGAACGCCCTCGCGAACGTGTTCGTGTATGTCAGCGCCGGCTTGCCGGCGAATGCGAAGTATCAGGCGCCGTCGACGCCGGTCACGCTTGATCAGAACGGCTGCCGCTATCATCCGCACGTGCTGGGCATCATGGTCGGCCAGCCCTTCGAAATCATCAATTCCGATCCGGTGCTTCACAACATCAAAGCCATCGCCAAGAAGAACCGTCCCTTCAACGTGAGCCAGCCGTCCGCGGGCATGAAGACGACGCGCACGTTCTCGACGGCCGAAGTGATGGTGAACCTCGAGTGCAATGTGCACGGCTGGATGAAGGCGTTCCTGGGGGTGCGGTCCGATCCGTTCTACGCTGTGTCGGGTGAGGACGGCAGCTTCTCGATCAAGGGTCTGCCGCCGGGGACGTACACCGTCGAAGCGTGGCATGAGAAGTTCGGCACGCAGACGGCCACGGTCACGGTGACGGGCACCGAGAGCAAGACGGCCAACTTCACTTTCGCCGCGCACTAGCGCGAGGAGAACTCGCCGCATGCATTGGTGGCTCCCTCCCGCGGCCTCGACGTTCGCCGGTCCGATCGACGGGCTGTTTCTCGCGATTCTGATCATCACCGGGATCGCGCTCGTGATCGTCGAGGTCGGCTTGGTCACGTTCGTCGTCCGCTATCGTGCTCGCCCCGGCCGGAAAGCCTTCTACACACATGGGTCGACGCGCGCGGAAGTGATCTGGACGGCGATCCCGGCGGTGACCATGGTGGCGCTCGGACTCATCAGCAATCACTACTGGGTGCTGATCAAGGACAGAAAGAGCGTGCCGCCGAACGCCTATCACATCGGCGTGCACGCCAAACAGTTCGAGTGGCAGATCACCTACCCTGGCCCCGACGGGAAGCTGGGCACCGCCGACGACTTCACCGTGCGCAACCAGCTGCACGTGCCCGTCAACCAGCCGATCGCGGCCGAGCTCAGTTCCGAGGACGTCATCCATTCGTTCTTCGTCCCCCAGTTTCGGTTGAAGCAGGACGTTGTGCCCGGGATGCACATCGTCGCCTGGTTCCAGGCAACGAAGACGGGGGAGTACGAGCTGGGCTGCGCTGAGCTGTGCGGGATGGGGCACTACAAGATGCGGGCGCGTGTGTTCGTGCATACTCCTGAGGAGTTTGCCGCCTGGATGAAGCAACAAGCCGCCGGAGGCTCCTAATGACGACGGTCGCCCACGCTCCGACCAAAGCGCACCATGAGCCGATGAGCTTCTGGCGCAAATACATCTTCTCGACCGACCACAAGATCATCGGCATCCAGTTCCTGTTCGTCAGTTTGTTCTTCCTGCTGGTGGGTGGACTGCTGGCGATGCAGATCCGCTGGCAGCTCGGCTTCCCCGGGAAGCCGATGCCGGGCGGCGGGCTTCTCCCCGAGACGATGATCGTCAACGGCGTTATCCTGCCCGAGTACTACGTCCAGCTCGTGTCGATGCACGGCACGTTCATGGTGTTCTTCGCCATCATGCCGCTGCTCGTCGGCGTGTACGCCAATTTCCTGATTCCGCTGAAGATCGGCGCGCACGACATGGCATTCCCGCGCATCAACATGGCGTCGTTCTGGCTCGCGTTCCTCGCCGGTCTGATCATGTTCGCGAGCTTCTTCGTGCCCAACGGACCGATTCGTTCCGGTTGGACGAACTACGCGCCACTGGCAGCCCGGCCCGACCTCTCCGGGGTGACCGTGGGGCAGATGCTCTGGTGCGTCTCGATCGTGGTGCTCGGGCTCTCATCCGTGTTGGGCTCGCTGAACTACATCACCACCGTCATCAACCACCGCGCTCCCGGCATGACGTGGTTCCGGATGCCGCTGTCGGTGTGGGCCCTCTTCATCACCGCGATCCTCGGCGTGCTGGCGTTGCCGGTACTGCAGGGCGCGGCCATCATGCTGCTGTTCGATAACGTCCTCGGCACCCACTTCTTCGATCCGGTCGCGGGCGGTCAGGCGCTGCTCTGGCAGCATCTGTTCTGGTTCTTCGGGCACCCCGAGGTCTACATCCTGATTCTGCCCGCGATGGGCATGGTCTCGGACATCATCGCCAACGGCAGCCGCAAGCCGATCTTCGGCTATCACTCGATGGTGTTCGCCATCATCGGGATCGCCTTCCTTGGTTGGCTCGTCTGGGGTCACCACATGTTCATGAGCGGCATGAACCCGACCCTCGGGTCGACGTTCATGGTCTCGACGCTGCTCATTGCGGTGCCGTCGGCGATCAAGGTCTTCAACTGGCTGGGCACGATGTGGCGCGGCAATCTGCGCTTCCATGTGCCGATGCTGAATGCCGTCGGCTTCGTCTCGATGTTCACGATCGGTGGGCTGTCGGGCATCTTCATGGCGGCGACACCCGTCGACATTCCGCTGCACGACACGCAGTTCATCGTCGCGCACATCCATTACGTCTTGTTCGGGGGATCGCTGTTCGCCCTGTTCGCGGCGATGACGTACTGGTATCCGAAGATGTTCGGCCGCGTGATGAACGAGCCGCTCGGCAAGGTGCACTTCTGGCTGACGTTCATCTTCTACAACATGACGTTCTTCCCGATGCACATCATCGGGATGGGCGGGCAGATGCGGCGCATCTACGATCCCACGATTTACGACTTCCTGAAGCCGCAGCAACCGCTCAACGTCTTCATCTCCCTCAGCGCCTTCGCGCTGTTTGCGGTGCAGATTCTGTTTGCGATCAACTTTCTGTGGAGTCTGAAGTTCGGGAAGAAAGCGCCGCAGAATCCGTGGGACGACAATGGGCTCGAGTGGTCGTTGCCGAATCCGGCGCCGCACGGCAACTGGGAACGGACGCCCAACGTGTACCGCGGGCCGTACGAGTTCAGCTCGCCCGAAGCGGGCAGCGCCGACTTCCTCCCACAGAACCTGAAGCTCCCCACCGACCGCGATCCGGTGCCGGCGACCTTGCCGGCCGGACACTGACCGGGAGACCGAGGCGATGACGCAGGCGACGCAGACGGTCGATGTGATGCGGCCCCCGTTCCCGGCGGAGCCGGGCGCGGGCGTGTACAGCAATAAGCTCGGGATGTGGGTGTTCCTGGCGAGCGACGTGATGTTCTTCACGGCGCTGATTGGCTCCTACATCGTGCTGCGTTTCGGCGTGACGGAGCCGTGGGCCAAGCCAGGCGCGGTACTCAACGTGCCGTTGACTGCCGTCAACACCTTTCTGCTCATCTGCTCGTCGGTTTCGATGGTCAAGGCCTACGCCGCCATCGCCGACGGCAAGAAGTATTTCCTGCGCGCCGTACCGGGCAAGCTGCTGCGCGACGGCGGCCTCAAGTTCTGGCTGCTCGTCACGATGATTTGCGGCGCGGCGTTCGTCGGCGTGCAGCTCGTCGAATACATCAAGCTCGTCGGCCACGGCTTCACCCCGTCGGGCTTCCGAGAAGGATCGTTGCTGGCCGAGCACGCCGCCGCAGATCCCGTGAAATACGGCGCCGCCGCGGCGGGGATGTACGGCTCGACGTTTTTCACGATGACGGGCTTCCACGGCTTTCACGTGACGTGCGGCGTCATCAGCATGACGTATCTGTACTTCACCAAGGTGCTGCCCGAGAAATACTCACCACAGGACTACCGCGGCATCGAGGTGATTGGGCTGTACTGGCATTTCGTCGACCTCGTGTGGATCATCCTGTTCACGATCGTCTACCTGATCTGAGGACCAGCGGGGGGGGCCCCATGACCAGCACGACTCCGACGATTACCGGGCATAAGCGCCCTAACTACATCCTGATCTGGCTGTACCTGTTTCTGCTGACCGTAGTCGAGGTGAGCGCGGCGTTTCTGTCGCATATCCCCAAGAAGTGGCTGATTCTGATCTTGCTGTTTTTTGCTGTCTGGAAGGCGCTGCTCGTCGCCCTGTTTTTCATGCACCTCAAGTTCGAGCGCTGGCGGCTGCGAATCATTTTCATGATCCCGCTGCCGCTCGCCGCGATTCTCGTCACAGCCGCGATCATGGAGAAGGTCTGGTAGCACGACCGCTGCTGGAGCTCACCAAGCCGCGCATCACGCAGCTCGTCCTGCTCACGGCGGCCGCCGGGTTTTACCTCGGTTCCCGCGGGCACATCGACCTGTGGTTGCTCGCCAACACGTTGCTCGGCACGGCACTCGTCGCGGGCGGCACGAACGCGTGGAATCAGATCTGGGAGCGGGATGTGGATGCTCGGATGGCGCGCACACGCGGCCGCCCGCTCCCGTCCGGGCGTTTGGCCGCGTCGCACGCGATGTGGTTCGCGTCGGCCATCACCGCTATCGGGATCATCTATCTCGGTGTGACGGTCAATCTGCTGACGGCGAGCTTAGCCGCGTTGACGTTTGCGAGCTACGTGCTGCTGTATACCCCGCTCAAGCGGCGGACCTCACTCAATACGCTCGTCGGCGCGGTGCCGGGCGCGCTGCCGATTGTCGGGGGCTGGACGGCCGCCGGCGGCAGACTCGATGTGGCGGTCGCGGCGCTGTTCTGGATTCTGTTCCTGTGGCAGCTGCCGCACTTTCTCGCGCTGGCGTGGATCTATCGTGAGGATTATCGCGCCGGCGGGCTGAAGATGCTGAGCGTCGGCGACCACGACGGCCGCGACACGGCGCGCATGGCGCTGCTCTACGCGATGGCCCTGCTGCCGATCAGTTTGTTGCCCACGCTGCTCGGTGTGACCGGCGCGTGGTATTTCTTCGGCGCGCTCGCGCTGGGGGTGATCTACGTTGCCGCGGGGACGGGCTTGCTCGTCGCCGCCACTCCGGCGCGCGCCTGGCGGCTCTTTTTCGTTTCCATCCTGTACCTGCCGGCCCTGTTGACACTGATGGTGCTCGACAAGGTGACGGCGTAGCGGTCCCCCCCCCGATGATTCCGTTCCATCGCCTCCTCATTTCGACGGGCATCGTCTTTTGCGGCGGCTTTGCGATCTGGTCGCTGTGGCGTGGCGAGATGGCCCTCGGGATCGGGTTTGCGGCGCTCGGCGTCGGCCTCAGCTATTATCTGCGCCATCTCCGCCGCTTCATCGGTCGATGAATCCGCACATTGACTTGATCTACTTCCTGAGCTCGCTGGTGATGGTCGCGGTGCCGCTCATGATCTTCACGGTGCTGACGTACTTCGCTGTAAAAGGATCTCGGAAAGCTCAGCGGAATCGTTAGATTCACCCCCATGCCTGCTACCGGTAAAGAGAAGCGGCAAGTCGTCCGATATGCCTTTTACAAGTTGGATCCGGCATGGCGGAGGCTGACCGCCGAGCGCCAGGCATCAGCCAAGCTTGAATTCGGCGAAACGCTCGAGCGCTATCACGGCCGGCTCTTGCTCCGGCCCTATGGACTCGTGGGGATTCGCGGCGATTGCGACTTCCTGCTCTGGCAAGTCGCGGAAGACCTCGACGCACTGGTGGAACTGCAGACCGCGCTGAATCGCACCGATCTCGGCGCCTACCTCTCGATTCCGTACAGCTATCTCGCGATGACGCGGCGCTCGATCTACGAGTTTCCCGCCCCCCCCGAGCCGGGGCGCGAGCAGCGGCTGGTCATCCAGCCCAGTGCGGCGAAATACCTGTTCGTCTACCCGTTCATCAAGACGCGCGCCTGGTACGCGTTGCCCAAGCCGGAGCGCCAGCGGATGATGGATGAGCACGTGCGCGTGGGACGCAAGTATCCCGCGATCCGGCTCAACACGACGTA